>Ga0247841_10003581_pt1 | contig 28369 bp, 22 predicted proteins | sample LaCruzMarch2015__2_FD_192410 | JGI IMG/M metagenome (GOLD analysis project Ga0247841, IMG submission 192410) | Freshwater microbial communities from meromictic Lake La Cruz, Castile-La Mancha, Spain - LaCruzMarch2015_18m | ecosystem: Environmental > Aquatic > Freshwater > Lake | place: Spain... | reverse complement strand
GTAATTGTAGAAATATTGTATCCAGAGATAATTTGCATTGTCGTTTTTGGGGAGGTTTACGAGGCCATCCAGCATCAGACGAGGGTCCTTCTTGACTGTATCTTTTCCTTTATCTACACCATCGACATTAAAGGGTGGGTTTGCCATCACAAAATCACAGCCATGCAGCAGATTGTGTTTGTCTTCGTAAAATGTATTTCCCTCTTGTATATTGCCTTCCAACCCATGCACAGCCAGGTTCATTTTGGCAATCTTCGTATTGACTTCCGCCTTTTCCTGTCCGTAGAAAGTAACTTTCTCTGCAGGTCGTGAACCTTCGCTTTCAATGAAATAGCCGGTTTGCACAAACATACCTGCAGAACCAGTTGCCGGATCGAATACAATACCATGATCGGGCTCAATAACGTTCACGATGGTCTGGACCAGGCTCATCGGCGTAAAGAACTCACCTCCCTCCTGGGCGCCGGTCATGGCAAATTTATTGAGGAAGTATTCGTATATCTTTCCAAACAGGTCACCTTCGGCCTTCTGCATCACCTCTTTGTTGAAAATGCGAAGCAGTTCTCTTAATAAGTCTTTGCTGAAAATGGAATAGTTCTTTGGCAACACACCCTTGAGGTTGTCGTATTCATCCTCAATTAACTTCATGGCATTATCGATGGCATCGCCAATGTCAGCGCTTTCGGGCAAAGAAACCAAATAATCAAATTGTGACTTAACGGGCAGAAACATCGAGTTCTTTTCTTCAAAATCCTTTTTGGTCAAAGGTCGTTTGCCTCGCTGCGGATGCGTTGGCACCTCTTTTTCTACTTCGATTTTTACTTTTTGGAACCTGTTATAAGCATGTCGAAGGAATATCAGGCCAAGAACAGGCATTGAATATTCAGAAGCGGTTAGTTTGCTATTTGCCCTGAGTTGGTCGGCGGCCCGCCATAGTTCAGCTTCCAGCAGTCTGAGTTGTTTTCCTTGCATTTATATTTTAGGGGTCTGGCAGGTTAAATAAATCTCTTACAGTCCACTATGTTTCGGACCGTATAAAAATAGCAAACTTTTACCTATCACAACCTGTTTTAATCATTATGGAATCTTTGAAATAATGAAAATTTAATGGGAACATATTTCAATTCTGAGATTTAATGAGTGATATTACTGTGAAATAATTAACGATTTATTTTTGCAACATTGCAACCCCGATGGGGGCGTTTATGGGATTGATCATTGTTTTCGAATTACTTGCATAATTCATTGATCACATTGTATGCCTTTTTATGTCCCAATTCACCTGCTTTTTTTAAATCCAGACAGCCATCTGTTTTTTGACCTAACAATATTTTTGATAATCCCCTGTTAAAATAAGCCATTGCAAATTTGGGATTGATCTCTATTGTTTTGGTCCAATCATCAATAGATCCGGTATAGTCTTTCATTTTGAGCCTGGTCATTCCTCTGTAATAGTATGCTTCTGCATACAAAGGGTTAATCGCGATTGCTTTAGAGTAATCTGAGAATTCTCCATTAAAATCTTGAAGTTTACTTTTCGCTGTTCCTCTATTGCAGTAGGCTTTTGCATTACCAGGGTCAATCTCGATGGTTTTTGTCCAATCATCAATAGCCCCTGAGATGTCATCTAAAGCTAACTTCGCAGCGCCTCTGTTTGAATACGCATCAGAAAAATTCCCCTTAATCTCTATTACCTTATTAAAATCAGAAATTGCATCTTTGTATTCCTGAAGCGTGATCTTTGCTGTTCCTCTGTTAAAATAAGCATCGGCAAAAAAAGTGTCAATTTCAATGGCCATGGAAAAATCGGAAATTGCTTCATGGATTTCCTGTATGGAAAGTTTTTCTATTCCCCGGTTGTAGAATGCATCAGCATTTCCGGGGTTAATCGAAATAACCATAGAATAATCGGCAATAGCTCCCTGATGATCCTGCAAATTGCCTTTAATTTTTCCTCTGTTGTAATATGCCTTTGAATATTTTGGGTCAATCTCAATGGCTTTGTCAAAGTCGGCCATTGCGCCTTGATAATCCTGAAGATCATCCTTAATTATTCCCCTGTTATAATAGGCGTGTGAATGATCAGGGTCAACCTTCAGGGATTCTGAAAAATCATCAATGGCTCCCTTATAGTCTTTAAGACTATACTTAGCAACTCCTCGATTAAGATATGCTTCTGCATCTTTGGAATTTATTTCCAGCGCTTTGGTAAAATCGGCAACTGCTCCTTCATAATCACGAAGCTTTCCTTTTGAGATTGCCCGATTGTTGTACTCCTCTGCAGTTTGGCCATTTCCATCAATACTCCATGAGATGGCAAATATCAAACAAGTTATTGTTTTAATGGTTGAGATGTGCCATCGTTCAAATTTTATTGTTCTGATGGATATTTTCTTCATTACTCTATTTGCTTTGCTGGTTCTGATGGACTTGGGAAACCCAATTCATCTGACTTTTTATAATCCAATTTCGCGCCGGCTTTATCGCCAATGGCCGTCTTAAGCATACCTCTGAAATGATACGCTTTTGCATGGAGCGAGTCAATCTCAATGGCTTTGTTTAAATCATCCATTCCTCCTTCAATGTCAGAGCCTACAATCTTGATAATACTTCTTTCAAAATATGCTTCTGCATATTTTGGATTAAGCCCTATTGTCTTTGTAAAGTCAGCAAGAGCTGATTTGATATCATCACTTTTCAGGTCTTTGAGTCCAAGGGTTGCTCGCCCCCTGAAAAAGAAGGCTTCCGCATCATTCGGATTAATTTCAATGGCTTTTGTGAAATCAGCAATTGCTTCTTTATTGTCTTCCATGCCTTCCCTGACTTGTCCCCTTTTACAGTAGAGTTCTCCACTTTTAGGATTTAATTCAATAGCTTTGGAAAAGTCGATAATCGCCCCCGCTGAATCTTTGATTATGGCCTTTATACTTCCTCTGGATGCATATGCTTCGGCATATTTCGGATTTATTTCAATGGCTTTTGTGAAGTCAGAAATGGCATCTGCGGTGTCTTTCATCTTAAGTCTGGCATTTCCCCTGTAATAATATGCTTCTGCGTAATTTGGGTTGATTTCAATGGCCTTTGCAAATTCAACGATTGCACCGCTGTCGTTTTTCAAGGTCACCATTTCTTTTCCTCTGGTAAAAGCCTCCTCTGCATTTTGGCATGCTGAATAAGCGATTGACAATACGATTGATAAAAAAAATATTTTTTTCATAACCTTGGGGTTGTATGGTTTATCTCATATTTATAGTAATTGTAAGTGTCGAATCAACCAGGACGAAATTAAACAAGCTCCGGACCTTCATCTGGAGCAGTCCCGGCAAGAACATCCTTGAGATATTTTCCTAATTATCAACAACAAATATAAGTCAAAAATCGCATGCAAAAAGTTTCTATATTTTTCTTCCCGGATAAAATGTCGATCCTTATGTCCCGGTTGGATAGCTGACGGATTATTTCTATAAAGGCATACGTTGTTCCCTTAGCGAAGCCATGATCGCTATGTCCTGCAGAACCATAGGCCATGATCCGACCCTTTACCTCCACCAACATGATACCCAGTTTTGAAAATATAAAAAATCACACTCCCCGACATGTGAAGCCGGTGAAACCGCGAAGAAATACGCAAACTGTGCATCACAGTTATTGGCTTATCTTTCATTTTACCCGGAAGCATCAGCTGCCTGTCAGCTTCGCGTTCGCCATCGTTTGTGATTTGCCAGGGATTGTATAAGCGTTTGATCATGTAACGAAGGTAGGGAAAGTTTTAGGGTGATAATCTCAATTGAAAGGAATGGGGTTATTAAAATTGATTTCTTTATCATTTTGGCCATTTTATCCTCCCTACCATCCCTGAACTCAGAGAACCATTGATATTACTGGTATTCTATCAGGGAAGGTTACTAAAAATTTACAATTGACAATTGACAATTGACAAATGTCAGGGAGGGTAGGGAAGGTTCAGGGAAGGTGACAAAATCTAACCCTCCCTGATGAAAGGTTGTATTTTATTGATGGTTGGGGAGATCAGGGAAGGTAGGGAGGGTAAATCTTTAATTAAGAATGAAGAATTAGGACTTAATTTGAAAATTTGAAAATTTGAAGATGAGGATGTGATATCTGTTGGAAATACTGTAATTCAGGAAAGAGAGGGAACGGAGGAGCGTTCCTGAATGGCCCAGAGGTAAAGGCCGTCGGATTTGCGTTTTTCGAAGCCAAACTTCTTGAGGGCTTTGCCGAGGCGGATGACGGCGCCGGGAGAGGTGACGATGTTTACATGGGTGCGTTCGTTGATGCGGTTGAGGAGCTGGGCTGAGGAGAGGAAACAGGTTGCCTCGGATAATTGGACTTTTTGGAAATATGTAAGGAGCAGCTCTTCCTCGGCAGTGTTTACCTGGAACTGCTCGTTGGATTGGGTAATGGCATCAATTTCATCTTTATCAAAGTAAAATTTAAAACCCTGCTGAAAGAGGTCATAGGCCTGGGCGTAAACCATCATCAGGTTGATGGAATGCTGGTAATTAATGGACAGGATTTCAAAACAAAGAAACCGGCGGGAGCCGGTTGAATCGGTAAGGAACTGACTGGAATTGACAGAGCCCATGAATGAGGCCCGTCGGGTAAATGCTTCGATGTGGTGACCATAAGCCCGGCGCATCCTGATGGCTGATTTGGTGATAATTTCTTTAAAGGCACCGATCTCGGTACGGTTCATGTTTTCGAGCTCATCCATGTTGATGAACATACATTCGGCCAGGTGGATGAGGGTATCCTTGTTGTTGGGATTGATGGTACCGGAAAAGATATAATCGTTGAGTTCGGGTGGACAGAGATTTAGGAGCCAGGTGGTTTTTCCAATGCCCTGGCCGCCGGACAGAATGATGGCGGTATGGTTGACGGTTTTATTGTCGAGAACGGCGGCCACGGTGGCGACCAGCCATTTTTTGAAGCATTTGCACCATAAATCCTGGGCAATGGTGTTCACCGTATCGGCCATTTGTTGGATGTAATCCGTTTGTCCGTCCCACAATGGCAGGTGGAGGAAATAATCATGAAATGGATCATAGAATTTGCTGAAGTCTGAATACAAGATACTGCGCAGGAGAGCTGCCGAGCATTTGAGGTTATTTTTGAGGAGTTCGCGGAGGAGGGAGTTTTCGGCGTAGTCGGTGAGGGGCTTGAATGCGATTGCTTCGCTGCGCTCGCAATGACAGGAGGGGGAAGAAAGCAAGGCGATTGCTTCGGACGGCGAAGAGCAGCGCTCGCAGTCGGTGAGGGGTTTGAATGCGATTGCTTCGGACGGCGAAGAGCAGCGCTCGCAGTCGGTGAGGGGTTTGAATGCGATTGCTTCGGTCGGCGAAGAGCCGACCTCGCAATGACAGGGGGGGGAAGAATGCAAGGCGATTGCTTCGCTTCGCTCGCAATGACGGGGTGGGAGTTTGCGGATTTCGAGTTTGGAGGTTACGGTGTTGTAGCGAAGTTGGTAATGGCTGGAGAGGTAGGCTTCGATGGTGTCGATCTGGTTTTTGCGTTTCTTTTTCTTTATTTGAGTTTCATCGGTGATATTGCCAGGGATGGTATCAGGAGGAATTCTTTCTGGTGGAATTGGATCCGGAATTGTTTTTGGCGCCGTTTTGAATCGGGAGATTTCTATGCCGCTATCTCGGGCGAGATAGTAGAGGGTAGCAATGGTGATGCCAGAATTTTTTGATTTCAGGCATTTATCATATTGCTCGTCACAATCTTTTTGATTGTATCGGGGATAAAACTGGCTTAGGCGATGGAATAATGATCTTCCCTCCTCCCCGATCGCATCGATCAATGCAAAGCCTATTTTGATCCAGTCATCGTATTTAGCGGTTAAGTCGATGCGACGGGATTCAATTCGTGATACCAGTTTTTCGATGTCGTCCTCTACCATATTAATATAGGGTTTGAAAATTGCAGCAGAAGGGTTGAGGTAAAGCATTTCGTCCCAGGAAACAAAACATAGCCTGGTGATGTCTTTGCCGGATGGGTCGATTTGAACCGTGCTGTTATGATCATTGTAACTGAGTTGTTCCTCATAAAAGGATTTGACCTGATTGAATACCACTTTGTGATAAACCGGTCGAGAAAATACTTTCACAAGGATTTTCAAGCCATTGCCACTCGGGCTAATAAAGCAAGCGTGGGTGTAAGGAATTTCCTCCACCCTGCTGCGTACTTCACAAAGCTGTTCCTGAGTAAGTTTGTCGATGTCGAGGATTATGAGTCCGGAATATTCTTTCAGATATTCCATTTTTCGTCCTCCTTCAAAAAGGCCGGAGGGAGTGAAGGCCGGCAGGGATCGTTTGGCGTCGTTATATTCCTCGGTTTTTCCCTGGCGCAGCAACTCCCGTAATGCAAGGATCCGGGACTTGAATTTTCCGGAACGAATCTGTTCGAGGATCACGGTGGTATCAAGATTTTCAACAACCTGGTTGAAGTTCCTGAATAGTGAAACTTTCATGGCTGTTTATCTCTTGTTAAACGCTTTGTTGTAATGGCGGTTGAGGTGTTCTTCGATATCGTTTGCCCGGAAATATATTTTTCCGCCGATCTGGCTGAAGGGAAGAATGCCATTGTCGCGATAGGACTGGAGGGTGCGTTTGGAGATTTTCAGGAGGAGGCAGGTATCCTGGATATCGAGCCAGGTTTGATTGAGGGGATTGGGAGAATTTTTTGCATCAATTTTCTTGTTGAGGTTATCGAGTTTATCCACCACGATTTGAAGAGCGTTTTTCATGCTATCGATTGTTTCCATAAAAAAGAATTTTAAAGTTTATGGAAGCAAAATTATGTTCGTGAAAATCGTTTGGGTAGTTACCGAGATTAGTAACCCCCGGGGGAAAATAATAGTAACCCTTTAGTAACCCCATGGAGGGAAGGATGAATGAATAGACGATTTACGATATACGATTTACGATTTGAGGGAAAATTATGGAAGGATAGTAGTGAAGCAGGGAAATAAAAAAATATACTGGTAAAGTACGTGATGGAAAAATAAGGTTGAGAAAAATTATTTGGGGATGTATTTCAGGAGTCGTTCACGTTCTTTGTGAATACTTGCCTGGCCTTTCTGGAATTGCTTATCCCAGTAATCGAGGGTGGATAGTTCGTGGTAGAAATATTTATTCCGTATTGAGGATTTACGAATTGTTTCACGGTTTTTCGACTGAAGGTTATTGGTCATCCATTCAAAAAGCTGAGGACTTTTACGGTCGGGGAGGTCGATGATGCCAGATTTGACCAGGAAATGAAAGAAATATGCTTCCTGATCGACCGAGATGTTAAACTTTATCTTGAATTGTTTACTGTCGGGTTTGACTTTTGAGGATTCAGCGGTATTGGCCAGCCAGGTACTTTTATGTATATTCCGGATCAGGTTTATCTGTTCCTTTGCAACGTGAATTACCTGGAGCCAGACCTCGGCAAACTTTTGAGTCTTGTAACAGATTGCAGGACCCAATATACTCCAATCATCGATTTGCGGACCATCGATCCGGGATTTTGAGAACGATTTAAACTTAGCATGGCGGAACCTGCCATCCGGTTCATCCTTCAGTAAGAATGATTCATCAACCACGATTGAACCCAGTGCATCAAGCTTCCCCATGATGTAATCAACCTGCGCATCGATGTGTGCCGGATTTTGCTGCTGAAGGAACATGTCGACCTGTTGAATTGAAACATCGGTAAGTGCAGTGAGCTTCCGGAGGAAATCATCGGGGGTTTCGGAATCATTTACCGAGCATACAACAATGGTAAAGTTGTTGGGGTTTTTGGTTTTTTCTTTCTGAACCTGATAACGGATGGTGATGTTTCTGCTTTGATCGATGAAAGGTTGGAACATTTCCTCGAAAAAATGCAGTGACGTTGGGTGCTGTGACTGCAGGGGCTGAGGAGACATAATGCTAAGGATAAAGTGATGGACATGGGGTTAAAAGCTTGCCTTAAAAACGAAAGATTGATGATGCTATACTACTTAATCGGAGAAAATGAAAAAGGTAATACGGTTTTGAGGTGTATTTTTTAGGTTTTATTAACATGTTTTTAACAATGCTAACAATTGATCATTGGAAAATATGAAAAAAATGGATTTCATAATCAGTGGTTTTAACTACCGTGGCAGGATAATGATAAGTATTAATTCACGAATACTTATTTTGATTTTTAATCAAGATAGTGTTCAAATGGTTAAAAAAATGAAAACCTGTCAGGTTGGGGACATTGACCCGATGTTTTTTAGCCAGTAATTAATTTATTGGCATCATCAATGACAGAGGTATCAAATTCATCGAGGTAAATCTGGGTGGTCTTGATATCCTCATGGCCGAGACCTTCGGAAATCACACTGATCGGAATATTCAGGTCTTTGGCAATGGTTGCCCAGGAATGGCGGGCGACATAAGAGGTCAAATTTCCTTCAATTTCAAGTTTTTTAGCAATCTTGTTAAGGTATTTATTGAAGGTTTTTCTTGCATTATACAAATCCTTCATTTGGAGTTCGGGGGTGTCTCTTTTCAGGATGGGAAAAATCAGGTCATCCCCTTTTTTATCTTTGATGTAGGTACTAAGAATTTCGCGGGTGGCATCGGTGAGTTTAACTGAGAGTGGCTTGCCGGTTTTAGATCGGCGGTAGTAGATCCGATCGGATTCGATATCAGACATCCGAAGTTTTGCCATATCGGCAAAATTCATCCCACGGTTATAGAAACTGAAAAGAAATATGTTGCGTGTATGCCAGCGGGGTGAGCCAGGTTCAAATTTGGCGGCTTTAATGCTATCCATAGCGGTTTTGGGAATCGCCCGTTTACGGGTTTTCGTTTCCTTGATGGAATAGGATTTAAATGGATAATTATCGCGATTGGCTTGACCTTCCTTGATGGCCCGGTTGTAGATAGCACGTATTGTTCTGAAGTAAAAGCTGAGTCCGTTCAATGAATTATTTTCGGAAAGGAATTTAGCTTCGATGGATTTGAGCAGTTGGAATGTGATTTCATCGAAGGTAATATCCCTGTTATGGGTGTGGCGTTTGAGAAAATTGAGGGTCTGGTCATATACCGACGCGTTTCCCAATTTTTTAGCAAGTTTCATTTCTGCAATGACCTTATTTGCAAATGTCGTGAAGGAGATCGTTTCTTCCCGGGATTCTATTGCATGCCTCACGTCATTAACCGTCATTTGTTTGATTTCGCCGGAAGCTGCGAGTCTGGTAATTATATCTGATGCATCCAGCAATGTTTTGTGGAGATGGTTATTGACCCTTGTAATATTCCGAAAATGTTTGGAGGTTGAAATGATGGACTGTTCTGAGGCATTCCAGTCGTCTTCGGGAACTGAATATTCAGTATAGATATACCGGCTGATTTTCTTGAATGTGATGCGGAGGACAATAGCGTAGGTTCCATCTTTTTTGGAGCGACGTTTGTCGATAATAAGTTTAACTGTTGCCTTTTTCATTTTACCAGGGCATTAAAAAAAGGATTACAATTGGTCAAAATAATTAGGTTGATATTTTTCGCATAAATCTGTGCATAACAAATATACGAAATCTTTGCTTTTTGTTGCTTTGGATTGCAAAATATTTTTTGAGATGAGACATGAAAAAAGCCCCAAAACTCTTGATTTCCGGGGCTTTTCAGTGCAATTTGGTGAAGTTTGCTTTGAGCGGTAAATGGGGATCGAACCCACGACCCTCAGCTTGGGAAGCTGATGCTCTACCATCTGAGCTACTACCGCGAAGCGGGTGTGTGTTTGGGTGTGTGTTTGGGTGTGTTTTTGTGTGTGGATGCAAAATTAGTAAATTTTTAATTTAAAGGTTATCCCCTGTCGCTTAATTCAATCCACCGATCGGTTTTTTGTTCTATTTCAATGAGAATGGCAGCAAACCGTTCGGAACTCTGCCGGAGATATTCAGGGGATAAATTTTCAGAATGAAGTTCAGTTTCAATGACACTTTTCTCCAATTCCAGCGAGGAAATCTCCTGTTCAACCGCTTCCAGTTCACGTTTCTCTTTATAACTTAGCTTGTTGGAATTTTCTGACAAGGGTTTTGCAGGATCGCTCTTTGGTTGATTTGCTTTTCGTTGCAAACTCTCCTTTCGCTTCCGGATGTCGAGGTATTCCTTGTATTGGCTGTAATTCCCGGGAAAATCTTTGATGAGGCCATTTCCTTCAAAGACGAACAAATGATCCACGATTTTATCAAGAAAGTACCGGTCGTGGGTAACCACGATGACACAGCCATTGAAGGAGGCCAAATACTCTTCCATAACATTCAGCGTCAGAATATCCAGATCGTTGGTCGGCTCGTCAAGAAGGAGAAAATTCGGGCTTTTCATGAGCACAGTCACCAGGTAAAGCCGGCGCTTTTCCCCTCCGCTGAGTTTATATACAGGTTGGTGATGGCTGGGATAGGGGAACAGGAAGTAGTTCAGGAAGGCCGCTGCTGAAATCGTTTCTCCATTTCCAAGTTTCACCACTTCGGCAATCTCCTTAACCACATCGATGACTTTGGTATCCCCGTTAAAAACAAGTCCCTCCTGCTTGTAATATCCAAAGCTGATGGTCTCTCCTTTTTGAACAGAGCCCTTCTGTGGTCGGATCTTCCCGATCAGTATATCCAGAAAGGTCGATTTACCTGAACCGTTCTTTCCCACGATCCCGATCTTTTCATTTCGCTTAAAAGTATAAGTAAAACCTTGCAGGATAGGTGTCTCATCCCATTTGAATGAAACATCATTGACCTCGAGAATCTTCTTTCCCATCCTCGAGCTCCCGATATGGATTCTAAGCCTTTCATCCTCCACCCCTTTCTCCGCCTGTTCCTTGAGTTCATAAAAACTCTCAATCCGTGCTTTGGCTTTGGTAGTACGGGCTTTCGGCATTCTTCGCATCCATTCCTGCTCTGTCCGAAGGAGATTCCTTGCCCTTGTCGTCTCTTTATTTTGATTCTCAATCCGTTCAGCCTGCTTTTCCAGAAAATAGGAATAGTTTCCTTTGTACCGATATACCGCTGCATTCTCCATTTCAAGAATCTCATCGCAAACACGGTTGAGAAAGTAACGGTCATGGGTGACCATCAACAGGGTCATGGTGCTTCTGGTCAGGTAGTCTTCAAGCCATTCTATCATCTCAATGTCGAGATGATTGGTAGGCTCATCGAGAATCATGAAATCAGGTTCCGTGATCAGTGTTTTAGCCAAAGCAACCCGTTTTCGCTGTCCCCCCGAAAGGGTACCGATCCGCTGTTCCAGGTTCGGAAGTTTTAACTGGCTGAGTATCTGTTTCACCCTGGTCTCATATTCCCATCCCTGGATCGCATCCATCTGCTCAATGGTCCTCTGAATCTCCCTCCTGTCAACTCCCCGGATCGCCAGTTCATACTGCAGTATGGTTCTCTGAATTTCATTGGAATGAAAAAAAACCTCTTCGAAAACGGTATGATCATTATTCAAATCAGGATCCTGCAGGAGGTATTCAAAAGTAAACGGACTAAAAATGGTAAAGCTCCCGGAATCACTGGGTTCGAGACCAGCAATGATGTTGAGTAGACTGGTTTTTCCCGCCCCGTTTTTTGCAATCAGGGCCACCTTCTGAAACTGGTTGATCACAAAAGAAATGTTTTCAAACAGATTTTTTTCACCATAGCCGCGTGCAAGATTATCAACCTGTAAAATGGTAGGCATGGAAGGATTTTTTTTTATTCGTTCCGAATTTTGTAAATTTACAAAAAAAAGTCATGCCAGCCCCCCATTCATTGGTCGTTCTCTCCGCGTTTCTATTCATGGGCATTGCATTGATTATTATTGTTTTAAAATACCGTAAAAGGGGAATTCATTTCCTGGGAAAACCTGCCATCGATCAGTTTTATTTCCTTACGGCAAAGGGTACTCTTTTCACTACCTGGCTCCTGTTTATTGTAAAAGCTGTTTTCCCGAAAATCGGCTATATTCAGGTACCTCCTACCCTGGCCTGGATTGCGGCAAGCCTGTTATGGATTGCTGTCCTGATCGTTGTCACTGCCTTTTTTGAATTGGGAGAATCCATTCGGGTTGGACTTCCCTCCCAAAAAACTGAACTCAAAACGACTGGCATATACCGTTATTCCAGGAATCCGTTGTATGTCGGTACAATTCTGATCAGCATGGCATCCTGTCTCTATTTCCCCGATCTGGTCAATGTTTGCTTTACCTGTTATGGCATCTTTATACATCACAGGATTATCAAAGGAGAGGAAGCATATTTATCTGCAACCTTCGGACAGGCGTGGGCGGATTATCAAAAACATGTACGGCGTTATGTATAACTGGCAAAATAAAACATTTCTACTGGTGGATGATGACAAGGATTTTTGTTATATCCTCAGCTTGATCCTGAAAAAGACGGGAGCAAATCTCGTGATTACCAATTCGGGTGATGAAGCGCTGGCCTATTACAATGGCATTGCAGGTAGCGGAAAAATTGATCTGATCATTCTCGATATTCAGATGGCTCATATGAGTGGATACGATTTCATCGGAATTATCCGGAATATGGATGCGCGAATCCCTGTTCTTGCCCTCACGGCCTATGGCATCAGCGGAGAACGCCAACGATGCCTGTCGCTCGGCTTCCAGGAATACCTTGCAAAACCATTTGAAGAAAGCAGATTGCTCGATCTTATACAAAAATTACTTAACTAACCACCTTCATGTCTGATTCAAAAAATGAATTGCACAAGCAGCAGGAAACTCTTGATGATACGCTTATAGAAAGCCAGCGCATTCTCAAAACCCTGATGGAAAACCTTCCGGGTATGGTATTCCGGTGCCGGAATGATGAAAACTGGACCATGGAGTTTATCAGTGACATCTGTTTCGAACTTACAGGATATATCCCGGATGACCTGATACTGAATAAACGGCTGTCGTTTGCTGATCTGATCTTTGAAGATGACCGGCAGAAGATTAGCGAAGTTGTACAGGAAAAGCTTGCCTCCTCAAACCGGTATACTGTTGAATACCGCATCCGCACTGCTGAAGGAAAGATCAAATGGGTTTGGGAACAGGGCAAAGGAATTTATGACCCCACCGGAAAGCTTCTCACTATTGAAGGTTATATCAGCGACATCTCGGAAGAAAAGAAACTGGAGTCAGTCCGTTCCGTGGTTTTTGAAATTTCAAAATCTGCCTATACCTCCGAGAGTCTCGATGATTTTTTCAAGTCTGTGCACAAACAGCTTGGCAGGATCATCGATGCCAGCAATTTCTTCGTTGCCACCTATCATAAAGAAACCGACTCCATATCTCTTCCGTACCATGTGGATTTCAAGGATAAATTTGCCATTTTCCCGGCAGGAAAAACCCTGACAGGATACGTGATTCGTACCCAAAAACCACTTCTGGTTACTGACTGTCAAATACGTGAATTGGCCGAAAAGGGGCAAATTGACATCGTCGGAACACTGGCAAAAATCTGGATGGGAATACCCCTGATCCTGGATAATGAAGTTATCGGGATCATTGCCGTACAGAGTTATACCGACTCCAGCCAGTACACGATTCAGGATCTTGAGCTGATGAAATTTGTTGCCGACCAGATCGCCATTGCCATCTCCCGGAAAACGGCAGAGGAATCTTTTCACAAGGAACAGGCGAATCTCGACCAGCTTTTTAAATCAAGCAGGGAAGCCATTGTAAAGATTGATACCGAAGGCAAGGTGCTGGCAGCAAACCTGGAGTTTATCCGCTTGTTTGGCTTTACCAGCCAGGAGTGCATAGGACAACCCATCGATGACCTCATCACCACTCCTGAAATTATGGATGAAGCCCTTCAGCTAACACAGAGCATCACCAGCGGCGAACTCCCTGAAATTGAAACCCGGCGGAAGCACAGGGATGGTCACATGATCGATGTATCGGTAATTGTCACACCCATCCACTTCAACGAAGATGTGATCGGTGGTTATGGAATTTACCGCGACATCACCGAACGCAAACGGATTGCAAAAAACCTGATCGTGGCCAAGGAGAAAGCTGAAGAATCGGATAAACTGAAATCGGCCTTCCTCTCCAACATGTCGCATGAGATCCGCACACCCATGAATGCCATCCTCGGGTTCTCCACCCTGTTATCCGATCCCAGCGTTTCCGAAGAAGAACGCTCAGAATTCATCCGGATTATAAAAGACCGTGGCAATGACCTCATGCGAATTATCGACGACATAATTGACGTTGCCAAAATTGAATCGGGACAAATTAAAATAGAGATCAAAGATTGTCCTGTGAATGTCCTGATGGCCAATCTTCTGGTTACGTTAAACGAAGTTAAACGCAAACAAGCCAAACACCAGGTGGAACTGAATTGCCTTCCCGGCAACACCGATAAGAATTTTACCATATTGACCGACAGCAATCGCCTGCGTCAGATTCTCACCAACCTGATTGAAAATGGATTAAAATTTACTGAAAAGGGATTTGTCGAATTTGGTTACCAGTTGAAAACACTGGATTCAGGTCCCGGCATTGAGTTTTTTGTGAGAGATTCAGGGATCGGGATCCCAAAAGAGATGCATTCATTGATTTTTGAACGTTTCCGCCAGGTCGACGATACCAATACCCGTAAATACGGTGGAACAGGGTTGGGATTGACCATTTCCAAGAACCTGATACAACTTCTTGGCGGGACTGTCCGCCTGGACTCTGACCGTGGCCAGGGAACAAGGTTCTTTGTCACGTTACCCCTGCAGGTAACATCCCCTCCGGTTGTTGCCACTCCTCAGGAAAAACCCGCCACCATTTCCGCACCGATATGGAAGGGGAAAAGTATCCTTGTTGCCGAAGATGAGGAGTCAAATTTCTTTCTGCTCGACCGGATTCTCAAACGAACAGGCGCTGTGCTGACCTGGGTGAAAAATGGAAGTGAAGCCGTTGAGATGTGTAAAGACCACACATTTGACCTGGTTTTGATGGATATCCGAATGCCGGTCATGGATGGATACGAAGCCACCGAAATCATCAAAAAAACCAACAAGGACATTACCATTATTGCTCAAACGGCTTATGCATTAAAGGGTGAACGCGAAAAAAGCCTGGTCGCCGGCTGCGATAATTATATTTCCAAACCCATTGATTCGAGGGAACTCTTTTCCATACTCGGGAAATACATGAATACGTAACGACAATGCATCGCGGGCAAAGAAAACATTTTTCCCTCACCGACCGGATGAAAAGTTTCCGGTTTGCCCTCCGGGGAATTTATCTTATCGTCAGGAACCAGCATAACTTCCGGATCCATCTGGTCGCCTTTTTTGCAATTCTGATCCTTGGTATTCTAACCCGAATAACCAACTGGGAATGGTGTGTCATCATCCTGACCTGTGCCTTGGTGCTTTCGCTGGAGGCCATCAATACTGCTCTTGAATACCTTGTTGATCTGGTTTCTCCAGAATTTGAAAAAAAAGCCGGTGAAATAAAAGACATCGCTGCTGGTGCTGTGCTCATTTCTGCCATCGCCGCTGTGATCGTTGGAATACTGATCTTTTTACCAAGACTGCTCCTTTTATCATGAAACAAATAATCCCATAATCGTTTAATCAAACAATAGATTTACCATGAAAAAGTCATGCCTCATTTTAATGATCGCCGGCCTTACCGGCCTATACTCCTGCAGTCCAAAAGAAAAAAAAGGAGAAACAGAGGTTCCGCTGATTGAAAAGAAATCCTTCACCCTGAAGAGCGATATCATGACCCCTGAAGTGCTCTGGGGATTTGGCCGGATAAGTGAACCTGAGCTGTCGCCGGATAAAAAAAACATCCTGTATGGAGTCACCTGTTATGATATCGAACAAAATAAGGGGAATCGTGAATTATATACCATCGGAATCGACGGCAAATCCGACATCCGTATCACCAAAACAAAATTCAGTGAATACCAGGCCATGTGGACTCCCGACGGTAAAAAAATTGCCTTCATATCGTCAGAATCCGGCTCCATGCAGCTTTGGGAGATGAGTCCCGATGGGAAAGATCGCAGGCAGATTACCAGGATTGAAGAAGGAATTACCGGATTTAAATATTCTCCTGATATGAAGAAAATTCTTTATACCGCCGAAGTTTTTCCGGAAAAACAGTTGAAAGAGTTGTACACTGGCCTTCCGAAAGCCAGTGGAAAACTATTTACCGATCACATGTACCGACATTGGGATACCTGGGTGGAATCGTACAGCCATATTTTTATTGCCGAATTGAATGGGAATATGATCACAGGGGGAAAAGATATTCTGCAAAACGAACCTTTCGAATCTCCCCTGAAACCTTTTGGTGGCATGGAGCAGATCAATTGGAGTCCGGATGGCAAAGTGGTGGCGTACACCTGCAGGAAGAAGACCGGGGTAGCCTATACTCTTTCAACCAATTCGGATATCTACCTGTATGAGCTCGGATCGGGTATAACAACTAACCTTACCGGAGGGATGTTGGGATATGATGTAAATCCCATCTACTCCCCCGATGGGAAAAAGATTGCCTGGCAGAGCATGGAACGCGACGGCTATGAAGCCGATAAAAATCGTTTATTCGTTTACGATCTGGAAAATAAAGCTTCTGTCGATTACACCAGAACCTTTGACCAGAACGCGGAAAACCTCGCCTGGACCGACGACAATAAATCCATCTTTTTCATCAGTGATTATCAGGCTTCCGACGAAATTTACCGGTTGGATATTGCCGATGGGAAAATCACCAAAATAACCGAAGGCATTCACAATTATACCGGTGTGATCCCTGCTGGAGATCAACTGATCGCAACGCGGATGTCCATGTCGAAACCCGTTGAAATATACTCGGTCGAAGCCACCACCGGGAAGGATATTCAATTAACAACCACCAACAAGGATCTGCTCGACCAGTTGAGTTTTGGTCAGGTCAGGAAAAGGTGGATCAAAACCACCGACAACAAGGATATGCTGACATGGATCATCTATCCGCCTCATTTCGACTCAACCAAAAAATATCCGACCCTTCTGTACTGCGAAGGAGGTCCACAGAGTACCGTCAGTCAGTTCTGGTCGTACCGGTGGAACTTCCAGATGATGGCAGCCAACGGGTATATTATAGTGGCACCCAACCGTCGTGGATTGCCCGGTTTCGGACAGGCATGGAATGAACAGATAAGCGGAGATTATGGCGGGCAAAACATGAAAGATTACCTGAGCGCCATTGATGCCATGACTAAAGAACCCTATGTCAACCGGGATAAACTTGGATGCATCGGCGCCAGTTATGGCGGATTTTCCGTTTTCTGGCTTGCCGGAAACCACGAAAAGCGTTTCAAGGCCTTCATTGCCCATGATGGAATGTTCAACCTTGAATCGCAATACCTCGAAACGGATGAGATGTGGTTTGTTAACTGGGACCTCGGTGGCCCCTTCTGGGATAAGAACAACAAAACAGCCCAGCGTTCTTTTGCGAATTCCCCGCACCGTTTCGTGCAGAATTGGGATACGCCCATTCTGATTGTTCATGGGGAACTGGATTACCGCATCACGGCTACTCAGGGAATGCAAGCCTTCAATGCCGCTGTTCTTCGCGGAGTTCCTGCAGAGTTACTGTACTTCCCGGATGAAAACCATTGGGTACTCAAACCCCAGAACGGAATCCTTTGGCAAAGAACCTTTTATAACTGGCTCGATAAGTGGCTTAAGTAACCTTATTGATCGATGCCATAGCGTGACAGAATATCTTCCCAAATATCACCATCAATGACATTGACCAACGCGGGGTTGATGCGGTCCATCAACTCCGTATTGGTACGGCTGGTCGTAAAAGAAAGATACTGCAGGTTAAGTCCACTGGGAATGATGATGATCTTGTCATTCAGATTGTATTTTTCAATAAGGTAATTCAAAATTGCCTGATCACCGACAAAGGCATCGGTCAGCCCTGTTGCAACAGAGGTAAGGCCATCCCAGGGAGAGGTGAACAACGTGAATCGGATATTATGCCGGGCCAGCGTCTCCGCGTAGCCTGATTCGTAGATAGCGCCTACCTTGCACCGGCTCAGATCACCCGGGTTTTTAATCTGGGATTGAAGCTGTGTAACCGTCATTTCAGAGGATACTACTCCCGATGCCACAAAAAACAACCCAATGGCAAAAAACATCCAGAGTATGGCCAAAACCCTTCCCAATCCGGTCTTTGGAATTTTATCCCCATAACCCACTGTCGTCATGGTGACAAATGCCCACCAGATACCATCGGTAACCCCTTTAATCCCGGGGCGGAATTGCAGCGCGTTACCTTTTCGCTCAGCCAGCCAGAGGATAATGGCAAAAACCGAAACAACCCCGAGAAGAAAAAGCAAAGTCCGGATGATCTTCCATGAAATCATGTTCTCCAGCACGTGCAGCAAGGGTGATTGTTTCTCAATGCGTGTGGCAATACCCAGATTGGACACGTAAAAAGGAACGGAGAACCTTAATTTTTCAAGCCTTTCCGTTGATGCAGTCAGGGGGCCTATATTGATATCAATGATTCCCGCATGAACATCACGGAGCAGACTATCTACAGAAGTGTATACTTTATATTCGTACCTCAGTTTCAGCGTGTCGCTGATCATCCTCCACAAATCAATGCAAACCCCCGACAGGTTACCTCTTTCAATGAGAATGTAAGGAGGAGTATACGAAACGCCGACCCTGATCTTGCGTTCCATCCAATCATGGGATGCATACGTAAACGGCTGAAAAAAAAAGGAAAACAACAGGATGATGAACAAACGTTTCATGGCAGGATCTGAATGAAAAAGTAAAATTAGGTATTTTCTTTACTTTTGCAACTAGATTTTACTATCTCAGGCCGGTCTATCCGATCCATAGTGCAACCAGGAGAAATCCCTGAGCTTAAATTAAATTGGCATTGATGAAAACCAGCATTTTGGAAGCCGCAAAGGTTTTGAAAGAATCGAGGTTCACGACCGCTTACACGGGTGCAGGGATATCTGCTGAAAGTGGAATTCCTCCCTTCAGGGGTGATGGTGGGCTATGGAATAAATATGATCCGGCTATTCTTGAAATCGGATATTTTTTGGATCATCCATTGGATTCGTGGATGGTGATCAAAGAAATATTTTATGATTACTTTGGGAATGCAAAACCAAACTTTGCACATTTGGCATTGGCCAGGATGGAATCCAATGGTTTGCTTGGCCAGGTCATCACCCAGAATATTGATAACCTCCATCAGGAAGCAGGTTCCCGGGTAGTTTATGAGTTTCATGGAAATTCAAAAAGGCTGCTGTGTCTTTCCTGCAGGCGCGGATACCGCCCGGGTGATATCAGCCTCGACCATATCCCTCCCACATGCAGGGAGTGTGGAGGAACATTGAAACCCGACTTCGTGTTTTTTGGAGAGGCCATACCTCAGATACCCTTGGTTGCTGCCTACGATGCTGCCGCGATCTCCGATGTATTTCTCCTGATCGGAACAACCGGAGAGGTAATGCCAGCGAACCAGATCCCTTTCCTTGCCAAGCAGAATGGCGCAAAGATCATTGAGATAAATCTCAATGAATCGAATTATACGCGACAAATTACGGATATTTTTCTACAGGGAAAAGCAACAGAGATCATGGAAAAACTGGAAAAAGAATTATTTCCCTCTCCCCTGAATGATGATCAGCATCGTGTAGATTAGGATTTTAAAATCCATGGCCAGCGACATGTTTTCAATATAAAGGATATCGAACCGGAGGCGTTCGACCATTTGTTCAAGGTTTTCTGCATATCCATATTTTACCTGACCCCAGGAGGTAATTCCCGGCTTCACCTTATGCAATATACGGTAATGCGGTGCACGCTGTGTGATCAGATCAATATAGTACTGCCGTTCAGGACGAGGTCCAACAATGCTCATATCTCCTTTAAGTACAGTATAAAACTGAGGAACCTCGTCGATGCGAAACTGGCGCAGGAATTTCCCGAACCGGGTAATGCGGGGATCATTCTTGGAAGAAAGCTGAGGACCATTCTGCTCAGCATCCCGGTACATGGTTCTGAATTTATGCATGATGAATGGCTTTCCACGAAGTCCGATTCGCTCCTGCGAATAAAAAATCGGTCCCGGCGAGGTGACTTTAATAATAATTGCCGTAATAAGCATGATCGGAGAAAGCAGGATGAGACAAAAAACAGAAACAAACAAATCCATGATGCGTTTCAGCGACATTTGCCAGTCGGGCATAAGATCCGGATAGATCTGGATCAGCGGAGCATGGAAAATGGAAGTTGTTTTCACCGATCCCATGAGGATATCCTGCATGGCAGGGATAATCTTGATGACCACACTGGTATCCTCAAGCTGCGTGATGATATTCTCAATGGTGTGATTTTCAGAATGTTCAATGGCAATAATGACCTCTTCAATACTTAATTCCTTGACAAGTCTGTTGAGATCTTCCAGTCCGCCCAGATGGGGAATGAAATTCGATAACTTATAACTGGTATAGCCTTCCACATTGATAAAGCCGACAAATCTGTTACCTGAAGATTTCTCCTGATTTTCAATTTCCTGATAAATTGAAACCGCATTCCCATTACTTCCGAGTATTATGGTATTGAAACCTATAAGCTTATGGTGAATCTTATAGGCAGAACGTGAAGTGAGAATAAAACGACACCCTCCTGTAAAAAAAAGATGCAGGAAAAACAGGATAAAGAAAAATTCGGCATAGGTCCGCTGAGTGATGATCACATCGTCGAGGATCAGGGTGAAAAAGATGATGGTGACTCCGATGAAGGTGATCAGGATAGTTTGCGCAAATTCCCGTAATCGCGCTTTGCGATAGATTTTCCGGTAAGTGCCGATGAGAATGTACAGGATAAACCAGAAAATTGGAATAATCAGAATACCCCAATAAAGCTTTGTGTCCTGAAATACATCCTGAAAATGAGAAAAAAACTGCTGGTCAACAGCATGTTTGCGATATAGAAAAAAGATGGTCCAGGCAACCAGGGCAGAAAGATAGTCGGCAACAATGTATTTAATAACCTGGAGGCGCTTGTTCATTGTCAATTTCGGGTTACTACTTTAAAATTATCAAAAAGAATGGTTGGCTGCATTACATCTGCATCCTTGAATGTCCCCAAGAAAACCCGGTAGGTCTGCATTTCAGGGTAAGAGTTTAAGGCAGTCGTAAGATCGATGTATATTTTTTTCCAGAGCCCGTTTGTCCGGTTAAGGGTCATTATGGGCAGCTGTATGAGATTGGCAGTAGAATATAGCACCACGCCCACGGTGAGGCTATTTTCAGTTTTAAAATTCATTTCGAGAAAAGCCGGTGAGTTGGGTATTGGGTATTCATTGTGGGTCTGACATTCAAAAAAATCGTTGGCCGTATCCAGAACGACAATTCCGGAATGCAACCCTTCGAAAGTGTTGATGGATCCTGCCGGAGTTCTCCGAATGGGAACAGAGCTGTTACTGGTGGTGTCCAATGAGATCGGGTACGTTTCATTATCAAAATCTTCTTTCCACGAAAAAACCGTTGTGCTTTGATAGGTTGTGCTTCCAATCCCCAATTGAACAGTATCCAGCTCATTCAATCCAACATTCCAGGTTATGGGTTTGTAAAACTCGTACACAATTCGTGTTGCAGCGATACCATTTTTTTTAATTCCTGCCAGTATTTTCACCTGGTGGTTGCCCCTTTTAAGTACCGGAAAAATGGCTGGCATCTGAAAAGTCCCGACCAACTCATCATCCACGAAAACCCAGGCATCCGTTATGTTTTGAGATTTTGTACCCTCTGTCGCGTAATTCGTATTCAGGGCGAGGGAATCAATTTGGATATAGGCAGGAACAGACTGTTCACCGGTAAACTTCTCACAGGAGGTTTGCGACAGGATAAGGACAACTAAAAGTGGCAAGAGGCGTAGAAGTTTCCTATAGGTCATAAAGTGGGAACTGATTTATCCCGTATTTCTAACGGGTGTTTGATGGCTATATTGTCTTAAAAACAATAAAAGTAATGAACAATTTGACAATTTATTTTAATCGGAATTTGCAGTTGTCTGACTGATTTTTTCGATGATTTGGTAAGCCACTTCCAGGGCATTATATCCATCGTTAATGGTAACCGGAGGAGTTGTATTGTTGAGTATTGCAGAATAGAAACTTTCCAGTTCAGTTTGAATGGCATTCAAGGGTATCACCTGGGGTTTATCAAATAAAATCTGCTTGGTTCCCTTACCTGGCCCAAGATCCAAAACAAATCCCATGGGAGACGCAGTATTTTTCCCGACATCTTTGATCCGTACGACTTCAACCTCCTTTTTTAAAAAATCAACCGAAATATAAGCATCCCGTTGAAAAAAGCGGGATTTCCGCATGTCTTTGGCCGAAATGCGGCTCGCTGTCAGATTCGCCACACAACCATTGGTGAATTCGATGCGTGCATTGGCGATATCCGGAGTGTCACTGACAACAGCGACACCACTGGCACTGATCTTTTTAATGTTGCTTTTAACAACACTGAGGATGATATCGATATCGTGGATCATCAGGTCGAGGATAACCGGAACATCGGTACCCCGGGGATTGAACTGTGCCAAACGATGACTTTCAATGAACATCGGGCGGTCGAAAAAAGGTTCTGCCGTCAGAAATGCAGGATTGAAGCGTTCAACGTGACCGACCTGTACCTTAACATTGGCTTCACCTGCAATCTTGATCAGCTCCCTGGCCTCATCCAAACTGGTCACAATGGGTTTTTCGATAAAAACATGCCGGCATTTTTTCAACGACTTGGAGGCACATTCGAAATGTGATATGGTGGGCGTCACGATGTCAACCACATCGGAAGCATCGATCAGATCATCCAAAGAGCACCATTTTTTTACCCCAAGGTCCTTTTCAACTTTTTCTGCCATGGTCGAATCGGGGTCAAAGAAACCTATCAGGTCGAAATTTTTTATCTCCTTGATACATTTAATGTGGATCTTCCCAAGATGGCCAGCGCCGAGAACACCTATTTTCAGCATCTTTTATTTTTTTTTTGCAAAGGTAGTTTTTTAGGCTGTTTGAATTTAGTATTTTCGTGAAATATTTGTAATTATCCGGGAATGAATGAATCCAGCACTGCAGACAGCTACCGCCATCAGGGACTCCGCAAACAACTCATCCAATCTATTCAGCAAAAGGGAATTACTGACAGAGCTGTGCTGACTGCCATGGAAAAAGTTCCGCGTCATTTCTTTTTTGATTCCTCATTCCTCGAGTACGCGTATGAAGACAAACCTTTTTCAATAGGTGCCGGTCAGACCATTTCCCAACCCTATACAGTTGCTTTTCAGTCGGAATTACTTCAGGTTAAAAAGGGAGAAAAGGTGCTCGAAATTGGTACAGGATCTGGATATCAGGCATGTATTCTGGCAGAAATGGGAGCAAAGGTTTTTTCCATCGAACGTCAGAAAAGCCTTTTCGACAGGACAATAAAAACTCTTCCCGCACTTGGCTATGGTACGATTAAACTCTTTTATGGTGATGGTTATAAAGGCCTTCCTGCTTTTTCTCCTTTCGATAAAATGATCGTCACAGCCGCTGCTCCCTACATTCCCGACGCGTTGATCGAACAATTGAAGGTTGGAGGGATATTGGTCATTCCTGTCGGAGAAGAGGTTCAAGTCATGATTACTGTCGAAAAAACATCGTTAACAACGTTCGAAAAAAAGGAACATGGTCTTTTCAGGTTCGTTCCCATGTTGGAAAATAAAGCGAAAGATAAATGATCTTATTTTTTAATAACCCTAAATGACAATCCCATGAAAAAAATGTTGTTCTTTGTCGCATTACTGATTTTGGTTTCGTGTGCAACAAAAAAGATCAATTTCAGCCAGTTACAGGATCGGAATGGTCTCTATTACCTCGTCAATGAGGATAAACCGTTTAACGGTGAGGTGGTTTCATATGTCAATGGCAAGGTTGAATTCGAGGGGGAGATAAAAAATGGTTTACGGGAGGGCATTTGGACCTACTATTACCCCAGTGGACAAAAGAAAATTGAAGGACTTTTTACCGACGGATTGAAAGAGGGGACATGGAACTACTGGAAGGAGAATGGTGCCCAGGATGTGCTGGAGGTCTATAAAATGGGAAAACGACTCGGGAATGATGGCACCGTGGAAGAACCTGCAAAAATCGATTCGGCGGCAACACCCCCACCAGCCGCGGTGCAGCCAAAACCCGCTGCCAAGCCGGCTACTGTAGCAGCGAAGGAGGAGAAGAAGCCTGAACCCCAGAAACCGAAGCCGGTAGTATGGGAACGCTTACGGGGTGGCCCGATAAAAACACTGGATGGAATTCCATATACCGGATCGGTAATAAAGTATTATCGCGACGGAGCTACCGAACTGGAAGGTCAGTTTACCCGTGGACGTCGTACCGGTAAATGGGTATTTTACGATAAATTCGGTAATATTAAGGATGTCAGGTACTATTGATCCACCGGGTTCGTAATCTCTTCCGGAAAGCATAAACAAATCCCGCGATCATGACGATAGCGCCTATCCACAATATTTTTATATACGGATTCACAATAACCTTGATGACAATGTAATCGATATCCTTCCCTGCATAAGAAATATAGGTATAATAATCGCGAAATAGAAGATGTCGGGTGTCAGGATTGTATACTGCACCCATTTTCGGATGTATGTTTACAGATGGGAAAAGACTGAACGCGTACTCAAATTTTCTATTTTTCCACTTCAAGAAATCAATCTGATATTCCGTGGTATTCCCTTTCACTTTTTTATCGGTATAGACTACATAAAACCCATCCATGTAGAGGGTATCATTCTTTGCCAACATGAGGTTTTCTGCATTGGTCTTCGCATCTCCGAGATCGAAGCGGGAAGTGTTGGTTGAGATGGTTTTAGAATTCGAAAAAGTCAGCAATGCCCCCATAAGAAATGTAATAAAACCGATATGCGTGATGAGGGCAGCAGCATTTCTTGGCTTTGTCACTTGAAAGATCATGTTATACAAGGAAGAAAGAAGAGCAAAAAAGATAAAAAAAAGTAAAAGAATGAAATTCAAGCGGGTAACGATTCCTGCAACAACGAACGGAACACAGATCAGGGTGGACAGGATCAATGGGAACAGAAGTTTGCGAAAAAACTGACGCGGATCATTCCCGTTGTAACCCAGAAACTGGCAGAAGGCAATAAGACCTGCAATGAGTAAGGCATATGGTAGTTGCCACCGGTTATAAAAACCCACAGGGTCAACCGGTGGTGCGATACCTGTCCCAAAAATGCTGTTGATTACCGGAATGGAGGTGGTTAGCAGGATCTGGAAGGCTGAAAGAACGATGATAACACCCCCAATGAAAATCCAGAATTCACGAGAAAAGAGGATGTCTACCCTGCGCTCCTGAATTTTTTTAAAATTGATCCCCAGAAGAACAATTAGCATCAAAAAGAATGTTAACAGAAATGTGAGCAACTGAGTTGTCATCCCGTTATCTCCAAATGAATGTGCAGAGGTATTTGCCAGTACTCCGCTTCGCGTGAGATAACTGGCATAAAGAACCAGAACATAGGATAAAGCGGTAAAAAGGAAGGCAGAGAAGAAGGCAAAGTTTTGTTTTCGGGCAACCATTGAAAAATGAAGACCGGCAACAAGGGTCATCCATGGAACCAGCGAGGAATTTTCGACCGGATCCCAGGCCCAGAAACCTCCAAATGTCAGCGAAACATATGCCCAGGCACCTCCAAGCAGAATACCCGCACCCAAAACTGCCAGGCACAGCAAGGTCCAGGGCAGTGTCCGGGATATCCAACCCTGATGGTCTTTCTTCATGAAAGAGGCAATGGTATATGCAAACGGAATCAACGCCAGGGCATATCCTAAGAACAAAATGGGAGGATGAATGGTCATCCAGATGTTCTCCAACAATGGATTCAATCCATTGCCATCGACAAGAAGAGTAAGGTAGTTTTTCTCCTGAAATATAGTTCCTGCCACATTCCCTACCGTTTCGCAAAGCAGCATAAAAGGACTCCCTCCTATTTTCATCCCTAAAAAATTCACCCCAAGCAACATGGAGGTAACAAACACCTGTGAGAATGAGACCACAGCCATGACCGGAAATTCCCAATCGCGGGCTCTGAATAAAACAACCGCCCCTATCAACGCCTGGAAAATCGCCCATATCAGGAAACTCCCCTCCTGCCCGGCCCAAAAACAGGAAATGATGTATTCAACAGGCAAGGACAGGGAGGAGTATTGCCAAACGTACGCGTACTCAAAATAGTGATTCCCTATCAGATAGTATAAAACCGCCGCGACAGATACCAACATTGCTGCATGAACCAGGTAAAAACAACGGGCTCCGATAATCACTATTCTTCCGCTGTTCTTCCGGTAAAACGACACCAGATAGAAAATGGTTGCCAGAATTGAGGCTAAAAAACTGAACCACATGAACATCTTACCCATCTGACCTGGAAAAAGATGCTCACCCAGATATTGAATGTTCATTGGTAACTTTTTAGTCTTGCAAAAATAAGGTTTTTGCAGGCAGGAAAGCAATGAAACATATAGACATATTTCAATATTCGGAAAGCGACCATTCTGTTGATAACTCACGGTGATTTGTTATTAACAAATCTTTTTACACTTGAATCAGGAGGCTATTTCTATTATATTCGCTTAAATTTTATAAGATGGTCAAGATAGGTCTGATCGGAGGGTCCGGATTGGAAAAATTGAATATTTTTCAGCATGCTGAAGAGATTCAAACGGATACTCCCTTTGGTCAGCCCAGTTCTCCTCTGCTGCATGGAAGTGTCGGAAATTGTGAAGTTTATATTATTTCCCGTCACGGTCCCAACCACAGCATCACTCCTTCACATGTAAACAACAGGGCCAATATCTGGGCTCTCAAAGAGGCGGGATGCAAGAATATCCTGGCCACCACTGCATGTGGCAGCCTTCGTGAAGAAATCAAACGTGGAGATCTCGTCATCCTTGACCAGTTTATCGATTTTACCCACAGCAGGATCAACACTTTTTTTGATCATTTCGAACAAGGAAATGTAGTGCACACTGCCATGGCTGATCCTTTTTCCACGGAATTAAGGCAACTACTGATAGAGACTTCCCAACGTATGGGATTACCTTTTCATCCTGCCGGGACTGTTGTGACCATTGAAGGTCCAAGATTTTCAACCCGGGCCGAGTCCATGTTATTCCGCTCTTTCGGCGCTGACGTGATCAACATGAGCATTGCCCCCGAAGTCGCTTTAGCCAATGAAGTTGGAATTCCCTATGCCGCAATTGCCCTTTCAACCGATTATGATTCCTGGAAACGTGATGAAGATCCGGTAACCTGGAATGTCATTGTTCAGGTTTTCGAAGAAAATGTCAAGCATGTGACCAGCCTACTGGTTAATGCCTTGAAAGTTATAAAGTCATAATACAAAGTATCAATGAAGCGTTTTGGTCTTCTTGCAATAGGTATATTCAGCATCGCTTCTGTTCTCGCTCAAACCTATTCACCGGGTACTCCCCAGAAAACTACCGCGATACTCCAGCCGGAACGGTCCATGAACAATCTTCCGATCGTCAGTGAAGTACGCTCTTTCATGGAGACCGCCAACGGATGGACATTGCAGGACAACGGGAAATGGATTTCTGCTGAAAACCGTATTCCTTTCAAGCAGGCTGAATTCAATGAATCTTCCGAGGCATTTTATAAATTGGGAAGGGAAAATTTCAAACTTCTTGAAATTCGTGATGTGGTTGTTGACAATGAACTCTATGTTGTATTTATCATCACATTTCGTACGGGATGGTATGAATTTCCCATTCTGATGGATGGATGGCACAATCAATATGCCCTCTCCTATTTCGTTTTTAAAGCGTCCAAACTTCAGTTGGTCATCCCTGAAAAATTCGAAATGGATAAACCCTATATTGTAAACACGGAAGTTTTATGCGATGCAACCTTAACGGAATATGATAAAAACACCCTGAATTCAACAATTGCCTATAACATTCAAAAGACGGTTGCCTATAAAACAATAGCTCCCCATAATTTGCTGATCGCGGTATGGCCGGTGCAAAGCGGAGGACAAACGCTGGCACGTTTCCGACTGATTCAGGTGATGAACAGGAAGAAATTTTACATGCCTTTTCTCGACATCAATGACCGGGATAAGCTTTTCAGAAGTTCCTATTACGAAACCGAATACGAAGCATTCCGGAGTTTCATTCAGTACAATCAGGGAGCCGCCCTGGTTCAGTTTTCCGGGACCCCCGGAAGCGCTGAGGATTTCTACAAACGAGGCATGTCCAATTAT
>Ga0247841_10003580_pt1 | contig 28371 bp, 21 predicted proteins | sample LaCruzMarch2015__2_FD_192410 | JGI IMG/M metagenome (GOLD analysis project Ga0247841, IMG submission 192410) | Freshwater microbial communities from meromictic Lake La Cruz, Castile-La Mancha, Spain - LaCruzMarch2015_18m | ecosystem: Environmental > Aquatic > Freshwater > Lake | place: Spain... | reverse complement strand
GCCTGAAGATCATGGGCTCTTTGTGGTGAAAACGTCGTTAGCCACTGGTTATAACCAATGGTTTACGGACTACCACCACAGAGACACAGAGCGCACGGAGGACTCACAGAGGACTCGATTATTCTATCACCACTCGAAATAGCGAGGAAACATTTATTTTAGCCTCGCTGTACTAGCTGTGGCCCGCCGCGGCTGTATGCCGTTTTATCCAGGACCGCCAGCCAATCGAAATCGGCGAAGCTTTGCGGAGTCAGTGCGAAGTAAGTAGAATTCAATGTGCTTGCAGAGCGAGTCGGAAGAGCTGCGATTTTCGAATTTGGAAGCCCCTGGCCTTTGTGAGTGGGAATGAAGCGCGCTGGCCCTGGGCCGGCAGTCAGGAGCGCCTCAAGAGTGCCGGCTTGTGGCTGGACGATGCCGTTGGCATCAGAGACACCCACGGCCGTCCCGATAACTGCATAACGCTGGCCGAAGATCTCATCAAGGTGCGATCCCGCCAGCCACCACGTGAGCAGGTCGGTGCCCAGTTGCCACTCCGCCTTCCCGCGCTGCAGATGGCTGTTGTGAGCGAAGGCCAATACTTTCCCCCGGCCACGCTCGCGGGCCACCGTATACGCCAGATTATCCGCCATCATCGCATCGCGAAGGCCGAGACCTTGGACAATCCGGTTGTTGGATTTTCGCGCCAGCGCGGCGTGATAGTTCAGCAACTGCCGTGCGAGCGATGCATACTGCATGGCCTCCAGATAGCGATGCTCATTGCTCTTGGCCACCAGCTCTGGACGGCGCATTTGCAGCTCTGCAATCAGATCCTCAGTCTCAATGCGCAGCGCAGTTGCGGCTGGCGACAGCCCCACGGACTTGGTCGGGTCCATCATTGCCGCGGGGTTCTCCCAATCGGAGTCCTGGCCCAAAAGCGGCTCGATGCGCGAGCGTTCCTCCTCGCCGCCGGCGCTATCAATCGAGGCCAGGTAATCGAGAACGAAATGCAAAACCTGGGCAGGACTATCGCTGAACATCATCTCGGTCGGACTGTCGAAGCCGTAGAACTGGAGCTTGACGCAGTGCGCTCCTTCGGCATTGTACTCCCTCATCCACTCCACGAGTTCTCGATTCGCTTCGAGCCGGCCAAAGCCGTGACTGAATCCCGCTTCCCGCAGGGCGTCATACGATGCCGGACCGCGACCGGCCACGTACTCGTTCACAGCGCGCGCCCGCGGGAAACTGCTCTCCATGGCAATGGCGCTGAAACCGTGCTTCTCCACCAGGCGCTGGAAGAGTCGGTTACGGAGCATAAGAATGTCCTCGCCGCCGTGCAGCGCTTCTCCCAAGCCCAACAGCTTCACAGAGTCGCCAAGTTCGGCCATGACCCTGTCGATGGAGGCGTTGAAGGATGGGGACGAATCGAGGGAGAACGGAATGGCTTCGTGCAAGATCCAATCGACGAGGGTGGCGTAAACAGCGCTGGGACGTTTCTGAAGAGTTGAACTTTTATCCATTTTCTCAAGGCCTCCACTAATCTAAATCCTAAAGTGCCTCCACCTTGCTATTCCCCTGCTCGTCCTCGACTACCAAAAGGGTGTTGTCGAACTGCCCCTGCACGTCGCTGATGTGGCTGATGGCGATGATCTGGGGAAAGCGCTCCTCCAGGCTGCGCAGCATCTGGATCATCTTCTCCCGGTGCTCCTGGTCCTGGCTGCCGAAGACCTCGTCCAGAATCAGGAAGGAGTAACTCTCTCCATCCGGCCCGAAGCGCATCAAATACTCGCTGATGGCCACGCGCACCGAGACAGCGATCATGTCGATCTCGCCGCCCGAGTAGCGGGAAATGGGATACCACTCGCTCCCATCCTCCACCTGGATATTGAAGTCATCATCGATCTTGAGCAGGCTGTATTTTCCGGAAACCTCCTCCAGGATCTCCCCGGCAGAGCGGGCGATGTCGTTCTTGACCCGGATCAGCACCTGGTCCATGAAGCTGTTGACCAGACTTCTGGTCACCTCCACCACTTCCAGCCGGCGGCCTACCAGAGCAGCCTTCTTCTCCAGCTCCTCTTTCCTCTGGGCTTCCTGGATTAATCGTTCCCGCGCCGCCAGGAGAATGCCCATCTGCACTTGCCGCTCGATAACGGCCTTGCGGGCCATTTCCAACTCCGCCTCTGCGCTCGCCAGCATGGCTTTCGTCTTTTCGTGCTCCTCTGGGCTGTAGGCCAGAGCGAAGAGATGCTGCCTGCACTCGTTAAGCTCCAAATTGATTTTTTCGATGGCCGCCAGGGCTGCTGCCAGCCTCTCTCCCGCCTCGATCTCGCCCGCGACCAGCAGGCGAATCTTCTGCGCCTCCTTCTCCATAGCTCCCAGGTCTTTCTTCTCCGCCGAGAGAGCCTCATACTCCTGTGGATGGTAGCCCAGATCCTTTTGCGAGAGATGCAAAGCCTTCAGTTCCAAATCGAGCCTCTCTATCTCCTGCTCTTGTCTTTTGATCCTCTCTCTTAGGACGGGAATTTGGGCCGCCCTCTCGGAAAGCTGCAGAAAACGATCGTGCCTCGGCTTGAGGTAAGTCTCGCGCTTTCTGGCTTCCAGGTAATCCGATTCGGCGTAGCCCAGGGCCTCAATCTGCAGTTTGAGCTTTTCCTGCCTCTCCTTAATAGCCGCCAGCTCTTTCTCTCGCTGAGCGATCTCGTTTTCCAGGCCGGGCAGACCCTCCAGTCGCAAGGAGAGGCCGGCGTACTCCAGAACCAAAGGCCCAAGAGCCTTTAGAGCCGCTTCCACCTTTTCCAGCTTGCCGGATGCAAAGCTGACCGTTCCCAGGCCCTCGATTCTGGTCGATATATCCTTCTGCTCGGTTTGGGACTCGTGCATCTGCAGGGCCAGATTCCTCAAATCGGCCTGCAAAGCCGAACGCCGGCTCTTTTGGGCATTCAATTCATCGAAGGCCCTTCGCAAATTGCTCCTCGACCTGGTCGCCCCCTCCATCTTCTCGGTTTGAGCGGCGATTATACCAGCAAGCTTTTCCCTCTCCGCTTTTGCGACCGTCGCGGAATTTTCATACTTTTTGATGAGCAGATCGCGCTGGCCCTGCAAGGGTCGCTCGCAAGTAGGGCAAAGCCCTTCCGCTCCCAGCACCATAACCCTTTTAATGGAGCGCTCCGCCTCGGCCAGAGCCAGCTCCTCTACCTTGTAGCTTCCTCTCAGATCTGCCAGAAGGAGGGCTAGCTCGCTGACCAGCTGATCCAGATCCTTATCCTGGCGGCGCAGCAGTGCCTCCTTCTCCTCGATTACTTGAAGGGGCTCCATCTCGGCACGTGCTTTCGCCGCCTCGCTCCGAAGCCTGGCCAAACGCTCTTCCTGAGCATTATTTCGGGCCAGCAGTCCGTCCAGCTCCTTTTGCAGCTCTCTTTGCAGGACTTGCTCTGCCAGCTCGCTCTTGCACCTCTTTTCTTCCTCTTGGCAGGATGCAATCTCCTTTTGCCTGGCCCGAGATTTATGGAGATCATCGATCAGCGTTTTCGTGCGGGATAGGTTGGCACCGATTGCTTGCTCTCGGACGGCCTCCTCTTTTTGCCGGGCCTGCATCTCGTTATGCTTATCCCGGAGGGCCTCCAGGGCAAGTAGACTGGCCTGCAGCGTTGTGTGCTCCTCTTCTCGGGGCAAAAGCTCTTCTCGCATTGCTGCATCTTTGTCCAGCTCCAGGAGCCTTCTCTGGCTTTCAGCAAACGCTTTTTTTTCGCCCTGCAAGGCAGCATCCTGAGCGGCTGCATGCCGCGCAGTCTCCTCATAGACCTCTCTCTTAGGCCGTAAAATTTCCAGCCGATCCCTTATTCCTGCCAGCCTCTCCAGCATGGGCTGAAGATCAGAGAGCCTCTTTTTGCAGGCATCGATCTCAAAGAGCCGCAACTCTTCCGCTTTTGCCGTCTCTTTCAGCTCTTTGTCCGCTATCTCCTGGCCCTTAATCCTCTCCACCAAAAGGCCATGCCGGCGCATCTTCTCAGCCATGGCCTCCAGCTCCTGCCGTCTCTTCTCTCCGGCTTCCTGAAGCCTTGAGCGGCTTTTATCTGCTTCCTGCAGGCCTTTTTCCCCGCTTAGAATCTCCAAAGAGGCATTCTCCAGCCGGGCTTCTACGTCTCCCGTCTCCGCCAGTGCTCCCGCCAGCCAGCTCTTTTGCTCTTCCAGGGAATCACGGTTGGCTTTGATCTGCATTATGGCATTTTCTTTGATGTCTTCCAGGCCCAGGAGCTTGAGCAGATATTCCCTTTTGCCCATTCCCCCCTCTTTGAGCAGATTGTCCAGGTCCTTTTGCCGGGCGTAGAAGGTCTTCATGAAGTCCTGATAGCTGATCTTCAGGATCTCCTCCAGCCTTGTGTCCACCTCTTTGCTTCCGGTGGCAATTCTCAGTCCATCCAGCACCAGAAAGGCCTCTGCCATCAAGCCCTTTCCTTTCATGGCCCGATAGATGACCAGCTCCTGCTTGCCCAAGGAGAGAGTCAGGCGGGTCTCCACAGCATCAGATTCTCTGGCCCGGGCATTGCGGATGAAGTCTCTCTTGATGGCTGAGGCCCGGTTGCCGTAAAGAGCCCAGGCAATGGCCTCCACTATGGTGCTCTTGCCGGATCCGTTGCTGCCCACGATGCCGGTTAGCCCGTCGGAAAACTCGAGCTCTGCATGGCGAAATTTCTTGAAGTTTTTCATGACCAGCTTGTTAAGATGCATCCAATGCCTCTTTGTGCCTGGCCAGTACGGCCTTCTTCATAATCTCCGATCCATAGGAGACTACCTCATCCTTAATCTTTGCCGGTATCAGTTCTCGTGAGGATTCCTCCTCCAGGTAGCCGGAAAACTCCTCGTGCAGGGTGCGACGATCAACGGGCCGCTCGAAATGCTCCTCAACATCTGCAAACTCCGGCCTGATCTTGAAGTAGAGGGCCGAGGCACCCAGTTGATTCAATCTGGTCTGATCTAGGCTCCTGTAAGCGGCACGGCTCACGTTTTCGAGAGTGATGCGCACCATTTTGTCTCTGATTTCATCCTCACGGCATAGCTCCAGCAGGCACTGTGCTATCTCCTCCGATCGCATGCCGCTGCAATCTATGGCCGGGTGATCGATCATGTATTTGGGCTTTACCGGCAGGCTCTCGGCTCTTCCGCTCTCCAGATCCACCAGCAGCATTCCTTTCATATCCATAGCCTCGCCAAAGTTGAAGTACTCCAGCGAGCCGCTGTACCAGGCGTTCTGGGAAAGCTGCGCCTGTCCATGAAAGTGGCCCAGAGCAATATAGTCAAAATCGCTTTTGAGGAAGCTGTCCTTTAGCTCATGCTCTCCCACGCTCCTCATCTTTTTGTTCTGAAGCGACTCCACCAGGCCGTGCATGACCAGAACATCTCTTCCAGAGCGTTCTATCCTCTCAAACTCGGTCAGGTAGTCCTGCGGCTCCAGGCAGAAGGGTATGCAATGGAAATAATGGTCTCCCACTTCAACTCTTTCGTACTCATACCTCTGGGCGATATGCACGCCCCGCAACCCCTCAAAAAGGCGAAAGGGACTGGTGGATGAGAAGCTCTTGGGGGCATCATGATTGCCGCTGATTATGATCACAGGTATGCCCTCTTCCATAAGCCGAAAGAGGCCCCTCTGGAAGACCACCAGGGGCTTGATCTTGGGGCGAACGTGATGGAAGACATCGCCGGCATGGACTACCGCATCCGGTCTTAGCTCAATGATCTTCTCGATGGCCAGTTCAAAACCGGAATACACCATCTCTTCTATGCGATTTCTGCCATGCTCATCCAGGCGGCTGTAGCTGGAAAAACCCAGGTGCGAATCGGCCAGGTGAATTATCTTCATGTGCTAGGCTTCCTACTAGGCTTCCTAATCCAAAAACGGCTTGAAGCCGCCTCTGGTGATAAGGCTCTCCTGCTTATCTTCCTTCTCCAGACGGCGCAAGTAATCCTCGTAGCGGTGTATCCTGGCGGGCACGGGAAAAGGAATATTCAGGGTAGATACGACGGCTTCGCCCTTCTCCAGAGTCTGAATCTCGATATCCATGGAGGAGAGATCTTGCTTGGCCGACTCTTCCAGCTGCATGCGGTCGTTTCTGTCCCCCAGGCCCATGACCACTAAAGTGTTGAACTGGGAGAGCAGTTGCTTATCGATGAGCTTGGGCTGCTGGGTGACGGCACACAGGCCCACACCGAACTTGCGGCCTTCCCGGGCGATGCTCTCGAAGCGCGCCGTGTTGCTGCCCGCGCCCAAAACCCTCTGGGCCTCCTCAATGGTGATAAGGCAGTTCTTGCGGCTCTCCTGGCCCTCTTTCTCGTCCTTTTTGTACTCATCCAGGATATAGCGCGATATAACGGAGAGCAAGAAGAGCTCGGATCGGTCGCTCATCCTGGGTATATCCACCAGCACGACCTTTCCTTTCTGCAGATTGGCCAGAATATTGGCCAGGCTGGACCTTTTCCGGATGTACGGATTTCTTCCCAGTTCATTTTTGATCCTTCGAACCAAAACCATGATCGTGCTGTCCTTGAAGCCTTCCTGCATCATGCGGGCCATGCCCTCCGGGCTTTGGATCTCCTCCAGCCAGTTTGCCGGGTCCAGGATCCGGGAAATGGCTTGCAGGGCATCTCTTTGCGGCGGCGACCAATCATAGAGCAGAGCAATGTCCTCCGGAAGAATCTCGCTTTCCGATATGGCCAGCTCCTCCACGCCCGGATCAGAGGCGTTCTGCTTATCTGTGGAATAGCAGGCAAGCCCATCCCGGTACCTCTTGAGATGGACGAGTCCTTTGACAAGATCCTTGCTCTTGCCTTTCAGGTATTCTCCGTGCGGATCAACAATGAGAAGGCCGAACTTGGACTCGCCCCGCGCGAACAGTCGCATGCATGAGGCGGCAAATACCTTCATGAAGTTGGACTTGCCCATGCCCGTGGTGGCGAAGACGCCCATGTGGTGATCCATGGCCTCGCTGTGCAGGGCTACAGGAATCTCTTCTACCAGTCGTGAGCCGTTTCTCAGATAGCCTACCTCGATGTCTCCCATAACCTGGCTTAAAAACTTAAACTCCTCTTTCTCCGCTCGCGCCACGGGCGCGAACTTTGTGGGCAGCGTCCTGGACCTTTTAAACTCCAGTCTTTTATTTAAGCAGCCTAAAGGCTCGGCGATGACGCGATTGAAGATCTGGTCGGAATCGAAGAACTGGGTGCCTTTCATGGTGGTGTCCCAGTGGCCGTCATAGTTGGAGCTGTGCTCTATGTTAAGAACGCGGGCGAGAAAAGTCAGTCCCTGGTCTTTGATGGAAAAGATCTGCCCCACTTCTACCCTTTCCTCATCAGAAAGTATGAAAGGCACAGTGAAATGATATTCAGTCACGCTCTTGGAGACGATTTTGTAGGTCGTGTCTCCACTCACGATTACCTTTCGATTCAACAGGCTTTCTCCCGCAGGGGCCTGGTTCTCTTCTTGCGTTGTCGCCACTTAAATCCTCCCACGTTCAGCTTGCTTATTTCGCCTCAGGTTGCTCATTTTACATTGCTTAAAATCCAGACCTCATCTCCAGGATGTCGTGGAAGTCCTGCATAAGGATTCTGATCTCCGAATGAGTCATTCCCCGCTCCAAGAGATGCGCCATGAGTTTCTGGCGCACGGCTGCTCCTTCTTGCTCAGTGATCCTGATATCCCGGTGTGCCCGAAAGAGGGCATGAGGATATCCCTGGCACTCTGATGAGCAGGAGTAAGAAGCCAGCTTTCCCAGAACCGATCCCATTTCGTCCCGGAGAAAGGAAGGCGCATCCACCCGGAAGGCGTGCTCGGACTGCCCGCAAAAGCGAACGACGTAGGTCTCGCCGTTCCATCTGCCCTGGCCCGCATCTACTTTTTTGTCCTTGAGGCTGAGATACCAGGCGGCGCCTGGCAAAAGCCCGCTGCCGGCCATGCTGGTATGCTGCACAAAGGGAAGCGTGATCTCCTCGCCCCAGAAAAGTGAACTCGACTTGGCCACGGCCAGAAGCGCGACGCCCTTTTCCTCTGCCCTGGCGAAGATGACGGCAAGTGCATCCCTCAGCAGTTCAAAGACGTCAAAGCTGCCGTCGTAAAGGATGATGTCTCCGGCATGGGCTTCACCCAGGGCTTCATTTATAGCCACATACTCTTGCAACTCCCGATAGTAGCTGGAGAGTCGATCCAGATCCGATTCCTTGAGATCGACTCCATTCAAGCCGAAGAATTGCTCCAGATAAGGGTCGAACATGTTTCTGCATAACTTCGCATCGGCCAGCATGATGTCGTCAAAGGTGATGACGGTGCGCTTCCATTCTCTTCCCCGGTAGACGGCATAGCCTGCCCGGATCAGGTTCACATTGGCCGTCGACCAGTTGCAGATGGAGACATTGGAGCCGTCCACAGCGAATATCTCTCCGGCAAAGTCACAGGGCTCGACAAGCACGAAGTCGCAGCCTTGCACACCCGTCTCGGCAAGATACCGGTCGATTCCGTCCAGTGAGATATGGTCGCGAATCATTTCTGCAACAAGGGAAAGGCGGCTCCATTTTTCCATTCAAAATTATCGTGAGATAGGCAAAGTATATACGGATTGCTCCTGATTGGCCCGGATTGACATTAAAAAAAGCTTTGTGGAAAATATGAATTTTTCAAGCGAATATGCGCATCACTCCCACTATTTTTTTGCCGGAAAAATCGAAAAGCTTAAAATCCAATTGATGGAACCGATCCGGATACTCATCGACTATCTTCTTTGCGCTTGCTGCCATATTCTGCAGCTCGTAACCGATGGTATCCACGCCGCCGTCACTAAACTCACTGAGGTTGCCTTGAATAGACAGGTTCTCGCCATTTATGCTGGCCGTTCTCTCATAGTATTCGTTGGCCAAAACCCCCCTGGCGAACTGCAGTATCTCCTCATCCGGTGCGGCAGAGATTAATCCAACCGATGCTAAAGTTAAAGCTATTATTATAATTAAAGCCGATTTCATTTGATCCACCTCTCAAAATCTCATATTTGGCAAAGCAGAAAAGGATTTTGCATATCAAGATGATTCACTGTTCCTTTTCGCCCGATCTTCCCTCATCACCCGAAAGACACCGGTCACCACGCCAACCATTGCCGGAGCCAGGAAGAAGCCGGCGATTCCGGCGACAAGGCCGCCTCCCAGGAAGGCCAGCAGCACCAGCAGCGGATGCAGCGAGGACTTGGTGTAGACGATGTAAGGCCGGATGACCAGCTCCGCGATATGAACCAGAACGGAGGCGGCCAGGAAGAAGAGAGCGGCATCCAGGGGCCCAATCTCAATGTATCTACCTACGGCCGTGGGTATGAAGATCAGCCAGGTCAGAAAGGGCACCATTCCCGCCAGGAAGACGATGCTGGCCATGGCGAAGGGCCTGGGAACGGCAAATATGTAAAAGATGGCGACCGATGTAATGCCGCCCGCTATGGCGGTGTAGATGCTGCCCATGTAAACACCGCAAAGAATGCTATCTATTCTGGCCAGGCAGCGCTGCTCAAAGCTGTCGTTTTCCAGATGGAAAAGCTCTCTTACGGCCTGAGACAGTCGGTCTCCATCAAGCAATAAAAAGTAGCAGACGCAAAATGCGATCAAGAAATTGACAATGCCAAGAGTTATGGTTGAGCCCAGACTGAAGACGGGCAGGCCGGCCAAAAGATTGAGGCCCATTCCCATCAAATTGGCCATGCCCCGCGAGATTTCATCGAATATCGCTTGCGGAATATGGACCCGGGAGACAAATTCAAAGATGAGGGTGACGATCTCCCTTTCGTGGCTCTCCAGCCACCGGATCTGGTTTGAAGTCTCGATAACTCCTGCCGCAAAGATTGCACAGAGCGGGACGACAATGCAGATGATGGCTGCCAAGGAACCGATGCGCCGGTTCTTTCCGAATAGATCACGCACCGGTCGGCCCACGTAGGCGAAGACGAGGCCCAGGACAAGGCCGTCGAGAAGCGGCCAGATGTAGTAAGAAAGCAGGACGGCAAGGGCTAATGTGAAGACTATCAGCCAATTTTTCTTGCCCAGACGGATGGGCAGATCAAGCTGCATTCTACACACCGGGGAGCGCATCTCCTGGATTTAGGGGTGTGGTTCCTGGAACTGCCCCAATCCATGTGAAGTAAGAATCGGCCGGATAGCCAAGAACTCTACCGCTGGCATCCGGTCTCAATACTCCCGTGCTTGAAGATCGGAGCCCCACGGCAATGGGTGAGAGCATGAACTCATTAATCAAGCTCTGGTTGTTGGCAAAAGAAGTCCAAAGAAACTGATTATAGTTTTCCAGATAGGTATTAAACTGCCCGGCCGATTCCATTACATACTGGCCTTTTCCATGATATTCGCCCATAAACAGTCCGATCTTCAGGCCATTAGCCACTCCTCTCTGGTAGTCGCTCATCTCCCCGAGAGCGGAAGGAACGGCTAATATGAGCATAATTAAAACGGCCACTGCCGCGATCAACTTCATTTAATGTCATCTCCAAGATATCTGCAATATGGCATAAGCTTTTAGCTTTTCTGTCAAGAGGTGCAGAAGCTGTTTCCCTCCGGCCTACTCCACCAGATCCTCGTTTGGCGAGAGTTCGATGGTGATTCCCTGGTCCGGCGAGGTCATGTTCCAGTTGGGAGGCTGCCAGCCTCCGTACCTGGTGGTCCTGGGCGCCACCCCGCTGCTCCACACCTCAACTCTGGCCGCGGCATCCTCAGTGTCATAACCGGTTCCATCCACAGCAGTAGCATCCAGATGTACAGAGTTGACATAACTGCCATCCCTGGTTGCCCGGGCCTGGTACTCTATGACCACTACCCCGTCAGGCTGCAGGTCGGGAACAATCCATTCCAGGAACTGGCCCTCCTGGCGGCTCGGCTCGGGTGAGGCGCTCAGGAATGTCAGGCCGGCTGGCAGCATGTCTGTGAGCGTAGCGGCCACGGTGCTCTCGGCATTATTGCTTACTTCGATGGTGAAATGGACCAGCGTGGCATCGGTGGCATCCAGCACTGCCCTCTTGTCCAGCCTAACCTCGGGCAGGCAGCAGGGCAGCTCTGCGGATTCTAATGTCGCATAAGCCGCTCCTGATACGCAGGTGTCTCCATTCATGCCGCAAACCATGACGCGGTTGACAATGTTGCCAGGCGCGTACTCGGTTAAGTTCAACTCCAGCTCTATCTCCATGGTGTTCCCTATACCGATATGAACCAGAGTCCAGTTCGCATCGGTCTGGGAGAGGCTGGCAGGCCGGATGGACGAGCCTATGTATTCCGTGCCGGGCGGGAAGATGTCCCGGACATTTATGGGAGCCAGAGCCACGTTGCCGTCATTGGTTATGGTTATGACGTACCTGGCAACCAAGGCATTGGTCTTGTTGAACCACCGGGTAGTCATGTTGCCAACTTTTTGCACGGTTATGTGAGGCCGGTCGTACTTGGAGACACCGGTGAGAAGCACCTTCCTGGCGATGTTGTACTGACCTACATAGCGTTCTTCATTATCGACCTTGGTGGCCTGGTTCTCGCCTATTGATTTTGCTTCGAAGTCGGCCTGGCCGCTGAAGCTGGCATTGGTCTTCATCTCATTGAGGCCCAGGGCAACGCTATCCTTCTTGAGATAGTCCAATGAGGAATATCTCTCGCTGATGTAGGAGGCCGGCGGCGAGCTGTTGTCAACTTTTGCGACTGGAAGGCCGCAGTTGCTGCTATCCTTGAATATATCACCGCCAGCCAGGTAACCACTCCTGGACCACATGCCTTCGCTCCATAACATGTTCTGGCTGACGTTGAATCTTGGTGTGTAGTTGTAGCTGGTCGGGCCGTGGACAAGGGAGATGTCCTTGGCTATGTAGTTGGATGGAGTATCGATGATCTCATCGCTCTGGTAGGAGCCGGTGCCTGACTCGTAAGTCCTCTGGCTGCCCTGCACGCGCTTGTCCACGGCAGCGTAGCCGTAGCCGGTCACTGATTTGTTGGACTTTACGCTGCTGCCATATTCATCGACCATCTCGAATACCTTGAAGCTGCCCACAAAGTCCTCGGCGGATTCGAAAATCGGCCTGGACTTGGGATGAGCATCTGGGCTTTGCTTCTTGAGAACTCCGATATGGCCGCTGCCCAGGAACTCGACCTCTGTCTTCATGGTCGAGCCGTTACGGTCCAGCTCTATGGACCGGTCATTATCGATCTTGCTGGCCAAGGTGTACTCTTCGTTCATGCTGGCGCCGGTTATGGTGTTAATGCCCCTGGACTTATCCGTCCACTTGGTGGCGTAGTTTATGGACCGGTTCTGGGGCAAAGAGAAGGTGGTGGGCCGGTGCACCGCGGATAGGTTGGAAATCGACCGTATGGACTTGTTCTCCGTCCTCATGCGGATCAGCTCCTCGCTCTCATACGCGCCGCTGCCGGACTCGCGGCTCTGCAGCTCTGTTCCCGGATCGACTATGCGGGTGGAGGCGCAGCTGGATAAGGTCTCGACGAGGTCGGCTTTGGCGTAGGCGCAGTTGGTCACGGATTCGGGGCCCTGGTGGGTGTCGTAGTCGTTATGGACGTTTACGAATCCCGTTCCCCGCACGGTCTCGGAAGCGTCGTAGTTAATATCGACTATCGGGACCCGGACGACTATTGTCGCCTCAAAATCCTGGCCTGGGCCAAGAGTGCCGATGTCCCAGGTCAGGTTAGTGGAGGATGATGATGATGGGGCCGGTGAGACGGAAACCAGCTCGACCGCCTGGGGGAGAATATCCCAGAGGGTGACGTTGGTGTAGCTGCCCCAACCGCAGGGATTGGAGAGCTCGATGGTGTAGGTGATCTCTTCACCCCGGTGAGCCACGGGCACATCTGCCGTCTTGGTCAGAGTGAGGTTGCAGGCGAGATCATTGAAGAAGTCCAGGTGCGAAATGCTCTCGTTTTCTAAAACTACATTGAAACTGCCTTTGGGCGAGACCTGGGTCCAGCCATCTCTGAGCTGCTCAGAGACGGTGTAGGAGCCCACCGAAATATTGCAGATCTCCCAGTAGCCTGCGGAATCAGTTGTGGCATTAGAGACGATGCCGACACTGTCTGCGGCAGTGATGTTCCAGCCTGCCAGACCTGCGCCGGTGCTGGCCAGGAATTTATGCCCGGAGAGGCAGATGTTGCTTGAGGCCACGCTTGCCGTGGCACTGGAGCTGACAGGGTCGCCGTGCTCAGGAGTGCCTGTGACGTTAACCTGGTTGGTGATCGTCCCGTAGGCCGAACCGTCGATTGTAGCCTTGATCCAGAGGGAGCGGGATGCGGCGGGCGCGAGCGGGCCGATGTTCGTCCAATTGATGAAGCGGCCGCTCTTCATCCCGCCGTCAGACGAGTCGTAAGTCAGTCCGGCAGGCAGAAGGTCGCTCACGAAGACCTGCGAGAGCGTTGCAGTGCCGTTGTTGGTTACTGTCAATGTGAAGTTTATCGGAGTTCCCTTCGAGCCGGATGCGGGATCTGCGGATTTGGTAACAGAAATATTGGCTTTGCTAGCCAGAACGCTTGCCGTAGAACTGGAGTTGGCTGGGTCACCGTAGCCGGTATCGCCGGTGGCGTTTACTACGTTGACCAGATCTCCGAACCTGTCGCCATTGATGCGAGCGGTGAGGTTGAAGCTGAAGGAATCGCTGCAGTTCAGCCTGCCCAGGTCCCAGGTGTACCTGTTGCCTGCCCTCGCAAGGGTCAGCCCCGAGTCGTCGGAGAGGTAATCAAGCCCCACGGGCAGAAGGTCTTCGACATAGACCGAGTCGAAATCGGCGTTTCCGGTGTTGTTGACCTCGATGTTGAAGCAGAGAACGGTGGACTGCGTGCCACCGGTGAGGTTAGCTGTCTTGTTCACTATGATCTGCGGGAGATAACTGATGTCCACAGTCTCGAATGATGAATTGTTGACCTCATAGCTGCAGGGGTCGGTTCCGTTGGCCCAGAGCTTGTTGGTCAGCGGTCCTGGCAGATCGGATAACTTAACCTGGTATCTGGTGGTGTCGGTGTAGTTCTGGCCGGGCGCGAGATCCCCCACCGTCCAGACGGCTGAGGTCAGGTTATCTTCGGCCCGAACGCCGGTGAGGCTGACGTTGCCGGTGTTGTTCACATGGATGGTGTAGCTGATCCAGTCGCCGACCTTGGCCTCAGATCTATCTGCGAGCTTTTCCACCTCCAGTCCAGGCTGCTTGCCGCCGATGGGATGCAGGTCTTTTTCAGAGCCGCCTTCGATCAGGTAGGGCGTATCGCCGATGCCGTCGCCGTCGCAGTCAAAGCCAGTGTAGTCGGACCAGATGTTGCCCAGCAGGCCCGTCAGGATGCGGCCGTTGTGCTCATAGCTCTGGGTGGTGGTGGCGTTCCAATGGTTGGCCCCGTTGGACCAGGCATTGTCGAGGGTGTTGAGGTAGATGGTGTTGCTGCTGGAGTAATCGAGGACGATGCCGTAGGTGTTGCCGTTGGCGGTGTTGCCCGAGAGTGTATTGCCGTTGCTGGAGTAAGCGAGGAGGATGCCGTTGGTGTTGCCGTTGGCGGTGTTGCCCGAGATGGTGTTGCTGCGGGAGGAATCGAGGTAGATGCCGTAGTTGGTGTTGCCGGTGGCAGTGTTGCCAGTGATGGTGTTGCTGCTGGAGGAATAGAGGCAGATGCCGGCGAAGGGGTTGCCGGTGGCGGTGTTGCCCGAGAGTGTATTGCCGTTGCTGGAGGAACCGAGGAAGATGCCGTAGGTGTTGCTGGTGGCTGTGTTGCCCGAGAGGGTGTTGCCGTTGCTGGAGGAATCGAGGTAGATGCCGTAGACGTTGCCGGTGGCTGTGTTGCCCGAGATGGTGTTGCCGCTGGAGGAATCGAGGTAGATGCCGTAGTTGGTGTTGCCGGTGGCGGTGTTGCCCGAGATGGTGTTGCTGTCGGAGTAACCGAGGTAGATGCCGTAGCCGTTGCCGGTGGCTGTGTTGCCCGAGAGGGTGTTGTCGTTTGAGCCTAAGAGGTAGATGCCGTAGTTGGTGTTGCCGGTGGCGGTGTTGCCCGAGATGGTGTTGCTGCTGGAAGAATAGAGGAAGATGCCGTAGTTGGTGTTGCCGGTGGCGGTGTTGCCAGTGATGGTGTTGTCGTTTGAGCCTAAGAGGTAGATGCCGCAGAAGGTGTTGCTGGTGGCGGTGTTGCCCGAGAGGGTGTTGCTGTCGGAGTTACCGAGGTAGATGCCGTAGCCGTTGCCGGTGGCTGTGTTGCCCGAGAGTGTATTGCCGTTGCTGGAGGAAGCGAGGTAGATGCCGTAGTTGGTGTTGCCGGAGGCGGTATTGCCAGTGATGGTGTTGCTGCTGGAAGAATAGAGGTAGATGCCGATGCCGGAGTTGCCGGTGGCGGTGTTGCCAGTGATGGTGTTGCCGCTGGATGTCGCCTTAATTCCGGATCCGGGATAAGCCCCCGATCCTATGGCCACAAATCCCTCCAGGATGCAGTCGTCGGCACTGATGGTGATGGTGTTGCCGGAGCCTCCGGCGTCTACCACCGGCAGGCCGCCGCCTGTGTTGTTGCCCCGCAGCGTGAGCTGCTTGTTCACCACAACGTGTTCGTTGTATGTCCCGCTCTGGACCTCGATGGTGTCTCCAGGCGAGGCGGCATTGATGGCGGATTGGATGGTGGTGTAGGTTTCACCAGGCCCGACGGTCAGGGTCGCGGCATCGGCAGAGGTCACAAGCAGAATAAGAATCAATAGACATTTCAATAAGATCTCCAGTTTATCTTTATAATAATCCATAATCTCCCTCCAGCGATTGGATCAACCCGGTTCTTTCTTATGGTTTGATGATAGATCGGTTAATGGTTATAGCATTTTCGATGATGGAGAATCTTGGCAATCTATGCCGGAAGAAAATAAAAATAAAAAAGCAACGATAGTAAAAAAGGATTATTTAATTCCTTTGAAGCATTCCTCCAGATGTCTATCGCTCGGTCTCTTGGTCATCAGGCTTACAGCCACCGTTGCCAGTATCGCCAGCGGTAGGGCCACTAATATCGGGTCTACCACCGGCCAGGGCATCGAAGCCACCAGCACATCCTGGCCAAAGAGCATCTTGCATATCCCCAGAGGCACAGCCTCGGCTTTATGGATGAACAGATACCAAAAGACGGTCACGAACGTGCCGGTGACGAGGCCGGCAATGGCTCCTGCTTTGGTAGCTCCCTTCCAGTAGAGGGCGCTGGTGTACATGGGCAGAAAGGCAGCAGCACACAGGCCGAAGAAGATGGCCGTGCCGCGAGCAATTATGTTAGCGGGCAGGATATAGCCCAGGATCAAGGCGATAACGATGGCAAGCATTATTCCCATTCTCGTAATCAGTATCGATCCGCTGCCTTTTTTGTTGGTTATCGTCTCATAGATGTCTCTGCCGATAGCTGTTCCCTGAGCATGAAACTGAGAGCTGGATGTGGACATGGCCGCCGCCAGAAGCGTGAGCATGAAGAGGTATACGAACCACTCCGGAGTTGCCGCGTTGATGTAAAGGGGAATTATGCTGTCCACATTGCCCTTGGCGATGTTAACGGATATGTTTCCTTGCGTCTGGTAGAAGAAGACATTAGATAAAGACCCTACCACGAAGGCCACACCCGTCATGGCCAGGATGAAGATGCCGCCAATCAGAACGCCCCGGTTTAGTTCGCGATTGGATTTCACCGTCATGAATCGAACGACAAGCTGAGGCATGGCCAAAACTCCAATGCCCACGCCCATGACAATGGTAGATACCAGCGTCCACCACCAGGTGCTGCCGAAGGAGGGCATCGATGTCCAGCCGGTGTGTCCCTGGGCAGCCAGCTTGGCTGGAACCAGTTCCACTAAATTGGTGAGGGCCTGGTGAGCTGCGGTTATTCCCCCCAGATGGCTGTAGGTCATAATCAGGAGAAATACCATGCCTACGAACATGATGGTTCCCTGCATGGCATCGGTATACATGACACCACGTAGTCCTCCCCAAATCACGTAGGCTGCGATTATCACGGAGTAAATAAGCAATGCCACATCGAAATCTATGGCAAGAGTCGTCTCCATGAAGCGCGCTGCCCCGATCAGGACAACGGAAGCGTAGAGCGGCATGCCCAGGAATATGACAATGCCGCTGAAATACTGGATGAATTTGCTGTCAAATCTTTTCCCCAAGAGCTCGGGGAAGGTCATAGCATTGAGGTTGTGGCCAATCTTGCGGGTTCGCTTGCCGTAGACGATGAAGGCCAAAAAGATGCCCACAAAGATATTGAGCAAGGTAAGCCACAGCAGGCCCATGCCAAAGAGGCCGGCTGTGCCGCCGAAGCCGACGATGGCCGAGGTGCTGATGAAGGTGGCACCGTAGCTCATGGCCATGATGTAGGGGTGGGTCGATCTGCCCGCCACCAGGTAGCCCTCGGAGTCCTTGGTTGATTTCCAGCCTCTGTAACCCAGATAGAGGGTGGCAAGAAGGTAGATTAGAATAATGACATTTAGTAGAAGAAGATTCATTTTAGATCACATTCCCAGCTCTTTATCCTGCATCTCTTCTTCACTCGCTTCCCAGGCGGCTTCCTCTTTTATCTCCGAAGCCTCCAGTTCTCCTTCTTTATTCCAGTTTACTATACCGTAAATCACGCATAAAAGCGCGCTAATAATACAAAGAAGGTAGACACCCCAAATCCAAGGATCATCAATGCCAAGCACGATTATCACCAACCATAATGCTGCCCGATTGCAGTCTATTCTGCCAGCCTACACTCATATTGCGAGCTTTCCAGGGGAAAGCTGTGGTGTGTGGTAGCATGTAGCATTATCGCAAGCTATAAGGGTGTCGGTCAGGAATATATATTACAATTACCACTACGCGGCATCCGTTTCGAAAAACTGGATTGATGATTTCTCGCCTGCAAAGAAGAACTTTATCTTTGAGGAGGGGAGAATCAGTCACGCAAAGGGACACTGAACAATGGAAATGTTCGAAGCCGTAAATTATGCCAATTATGCCAATATTTCTGTCATGGCTTTAGCTGCGGTTTTCGTCCTAATCGCCGTCCGGCAGGTGGGTAAGAATAGCCTTGCCATCTGGCAGATTATGCTGCTAGGCGCCCTGACGGTTCTCTTCACAGGCCAGATCTCGCCAGAGGATGCTGCTCGCGCTGTAAATATGGATGTGATGATCTTTCTGGGAGCGATGTTCGTCATTGGCGAGTGCATGCAGGAGAGCGGCTATCTTCTACATCTGTTCAATCGATTCTTCGGCAAAGCCGGGAATCTGGATCAGCTTTTGCTTCTCATCCTGTTTGCCATGGGCTTTCTCTCGGCTCTGCTCATGAATGACACCATAGCTATCATCGGCACGCCGCTCATGCTCTACTTTGCCCGGACGCTCAAGATCGCCCCCAAGCTATTGCTCCTGACTTTGGCCTTTGCCGTGACCATCGGCAGCGCCATGAGCCCCATCGGCAACCCGCAAAATCTGCTCATCGCCGTCAATGCAAACCTATCCAATCCCTTTCTCGTCTTTTTGCAGTATCTGCTGCTGCCTACGGTTGCCAACCTTTTGCTGGCCTATCTGCTGCTCCGACTTTTCTACAAAGAGCAGTTTCAGAACAGATCGCTGCAGATCGGCCAAGAAGAGATCTCGGACCCGGCTCTTGCCCGTCTCTCCCGCATATCCATCATTCTGCTCATAGCACTGATCCTGGCCAAGATGGGTGCGGTAATCCTTGGCGTGGGCGGCGAGTTTCGGCTGACCTACATCGCCCTCATCTCGGCGCTGCCCATCCTTCTTTTCAGCAGCAAAAGATACGAGGTTCTGAGAAACATCGACTGGTGCACTCTCATCTTTTTTGCGTCCATGTTCGTTCTCATGGATGCGGTCTGGAGGTCGGGGATCTTTCAGTCTCTTCTGGCCGGATCAAATGCCGATCTGGCCTCCATTCCCACCATTCTGGCGCTTTCTGTCCTCTTAAGCCAGCTCATCTCCAATGTGCCACTGGTGGCCCTCTGCCAGCCGCTGCTCATCAATCCCTCCCCGCAGGCGCTCATGGCCCTGGCCGCGGGAAGCACCATCGCTGGAAATCTCTTTATTTTGGGAGCGGCCAGCAACGTGATAATCATCCAAAATGCGGAGAAGAGCGGCGAGACGCTCACTTTCCTGGAGTTTGCCAGGGTAGGGGTACCTCTGACGGTGCTGAACGTGCTGGTTTACTGGCTGTTTCTATGATTGGCTTTTTTCTTTCTCCTCGATCCGCGCGTTGATCACCCGATCCGACCTCTCCAACGCCGCATGCGTTCCTCCGTAGTGCTCGGCCGCCTCCACCATGATCTGCTTGAAGCCCTCCAGATCCCCAGCGTCCGCCTTTTCGCAAAGCCGCATGCATTCGGCCACAAAGGTCTGGCGAACGGCTGCCGCCTTGGGATTCGTCTGGATGGAGGCGTAAAGCTCGGGATTCTGGTCCAAAATTCGGCCCACAAAGTCGATCATGATCTCGTAGACCGGGGACATGAATTTCCGCGACCTTTGCACATCAAAGTCCAGAGTACGCAGCGCTGCCCCAATGCCGATGTAGGCGAAGTGAGTGAGGGCCTGCACCACGGCCATGATCTCGTCGTGCTCTTCTGCATCCAGGATTTCCACGTGCGCTCCATCCGACAAGAAGAGCGACTGCATGATGGAGAGCCACTTTCCCGTCTTGCCCTCCACGGGCGTGAGAATGATGGTCTGGCCGGCGAGAGAGGCCATGGTGGGCCCGAACATGGGATGCGTGCCTAAAACTTCAACGCCTTTGGGTGCATAGGTCTTCATGGCCTTTACCGGCCCGGACTTGATGGAGGTCACATCCATGATCAGGCTACCGGGATGCATGTGAGGCGCAACCTCGCGGATGACCTGCACCGTCTTCTCGATGGTTACGCTGACCAGGACGATGTCGCTCTTTTCGACTTCTGCCATCATGTCCTTTGCATAACGTACCCCCAGGCGCTTTGCCACCTCCACCTTGCCGCTCGGCCCCCAGACCGCCACATCAAAGCCCTTCCCCTTAAAGTAGCGGGCAAACCAGGAACCGGTCTCGCCCGTGCCGCCTAAAATCAATATGCTCGCCATTATGCCCTCGTCCTCCATCCCGTTTGGCTATGAAAATGCCTCTAAACTTAGTAAGGCTTTGCATGAGATCCAGGGAATCACGCAAAGGCGCGAAACCCCGATGAGAGATGGAATATTCTTGACTCACGCTTTCCACTTCAGTCTTCTATTCCTCTCTCGCTTCCACCTGCCCCCGCGCCAGCCGTATAGCCTCGTGCAGCTTAGCCTCCAGCAATCCCTTTGGCGGCAGCTCCACCAGATACTCAGCCACCCGGATCTCACCCCGGTCGAGCTGCAACAGCTCTATTTGCTCCCGGTTCTTCTCGCCGCACAGTATCAGGCCAATGGGCATCTCCTCGCCCGACCGGCGCTCGTACCTGTCCAGCCAACGCAGGTAGAGCTCCATCTGCCCCTTGTGGGCGGGATCGAAGCTGCCCAGCTTCAGCTCTATGGCCACCAGGCGGCGCAGGCTGCGGTGATAGAAGAGCATATCTAGGTAGAAGTCCCGGTCGCCAATGGTCATGCGCTTCTGGCGGGCGATGAAAGAAAAGTCGGTGCCCAGCTCCAGCAGAAACCTCTCCAGCTCCCTCAGTATGGCCGCCTCTAAATCGCGCTCGCTGTAGGTGTCCTTCAGCCCCAGGAAGTCCAGCAGGTAAGGGTCCCTGAAGACCAGATCGGGCGTCATGAGGTCCTCTTCCTGCAAGGCCTCCAGCTCTTGTCTGGCCAGCTCCTCGGGCCTACGGGAGATGGCGGTACGCTCGTAGAGCATGCCCTGCATCTTCCGGCGCAGCGTTCGCACGCTCCAGCGTTCCACCCTTGCCATCTCGGCGTAGAACTGGCGTTGCAGAGGATCTTTGAAGTAGATTATCTCAACGAAATGGGACCCGGGAGAGCTGTGCAGACAGTGTCTGCACTGTCCTCGCGTCTCCAAAGGTATCGGCTAGCCTGATCATATGAAATAGGTTGCGACGGCTGAATCCCGGGCCATATTCCGTGGTGAGAGTCTCGCTGAGGAGATCCACGATGCCTTTCTCCTGGCCCACAATCTTTCTTGCAGATATCTCCTCTCGTATCATCTTCCCGATCAGCCAGTAAAGACGCACAAGCTCTGAATTCACCAATTGAGCGACGCGGGCCTTTGCCTGCTCTATGAGGGGCCGGATGCTGCCGATAAGCTCTTCTGAGACAATTGCGATTTCATCCTCACCAGATTTCTTCATCTTCACTAGAGATTCCTCGCAGTGTCCTTCCATTAGATGATATCTAAAGGTTGCTCAGAATTTTTGAGTTGCAGGCTGCACCGATACAGATGGCTAAATCCGCGATTAAGGGCACTGTATCCTCAGCACTTCCGCCTCATTGCCTTGGCCTTCTGGCGGGCTTATGGGGCGTCTATCTTCCTGGCGCCACCCGAGACATCACGTCCTGTCGCACTCGCGCCATCGATCCGGTAAGTGCAGGAGACCTTCCGGTTCTCGTTGACCGAATTCTCCTTCAGGTCTATCCCGCCTGAGGGCCTCGGCCTCTGCCTGGGCAGTGTCTCCCGCCCTTGTAGCCTCTGCGCCTCCCAGCGAGCCGCGGGGGTGCGCGGGCAGCCTTCTGCAAGGGCCTTCCTGCGGTCGCCCGAAACGGACCGTGCATGTAAGGTAGCTCTATGGCATTCTTTTTATAATTGGCAGCAATCCCTCAATTAGGGATCTGATTGAGTTTCAGAAAATTGGAATCAAAATCAGGCGTGAATTCGTAATCCCTGGATCTTACTCAAGATTCTTCAGGTGGTCGAGGAACTCTTCCTTGGTTTTGAAAGTCTTAACCAAACCCGCGTCCGCTTGCATGATGCATCTCTTTACTCCCTCTTTGAATTCCTTGATGGCGGCCTCCTTGGCATCCTGCATAACTGCTTTCTCTGTTGCTCCAGCCATGATTAGAAACTCCTCGCTGTTAGGCCATAAGGATTGCGAAAAGGAAACAATCAAATAGCCGGAGCGAACGAATGTTAAGGATAACATGAAGCTTAAAATCAAGATCGTCGGCAGCAAAGTACATTATGTAGGATATCGCGTATTCCTGCTCAAGCATGCCATGAATCTGGCCCTGCCGGGACTCTCTACCTACAACTGGGAAGAGAACGGCCAACAAGAAGTCATTGCCCTGGTAGAAGGAAATGAAGCCAGAGTTACTGCTTTCTTGCAGACAGTTGAGAAGAATAAGCCGAAGCTGGCCGAAGTTTCTAAAGTGACTTTTGAGGATTACGACGGAGACGTAGGGCGAACCAGTGAAGTTGCCATGCTATTCTCTTTCGTACAACTGGACAAGGCTATCCCGCTTCTTCTGGATATGAGGGATGATCTCAAAGCGGTGCGCAAGAACACGGATATGATCCCCCAGATCAGCGAAGACATCAAAGCAGTACGCAAGAACACGGATACGATTCCTCAGATCAGTGAAGACATCAAAGCGGTGCGAAAGACCACAGACGCAACGCTGGACGAAATTAAAGGCATGAGGGAAGACATCCAGCCGGGATATGCGATGCAATTTCGGCAAATGCAGGCGGATGTCCGAGTCATAAAGGATCGACTGGGAATCGCCTGAAGTTATCGAAAAAACGGTGCACAGCGCTGTTCTGAAGCTAAGGCCGCGTTTTTGAGCGGAGAATATGGCATCTTCGCGCAGGGTTACGGGCTCACGCGAAGGCGCTATAGGCGCGAAGTCCCGATGACACATGCCCATCTTCCAACCAGATTTGGGCCTTCAAACCGGCCTGGAGCTTGAGGGCCTCGGCCTCTGCCAGGGCAGTGTCTCCCGCCCTTGTAGCCGCTGCGCCTCCCTGCGAGCCGCGCGCCCGCGGGGGTGCACGCGCGACCTTCGGCAGGGCCTTCCTGCGGTCGCCTGAAACGGACTGGTGCATGTAATGCTGTTCTATGGCACTTTTTTAAGATTTGTGAAGATGCCATAGAATTATGGGAGACAAGTGCGCCAAGATTCGCGAGTTGTTCATAGTACAGTATAACTTCCCAAGATTGGCCTAAATCCTCGTTGGCCTAACTACTTGTTCATATTGTCTTGGTAAAATTTGATTTACAATTCACTGATAGCGATTAATCTGTATCAGTAAAAGCAAATAGAACTTCTACAATCCGCCGCGCACCATCATGGGGTTTGAGGCAGAAAGCATCCGTATAATAATATCGTGTGGTTTCAAGCATATCGAAAAAATAGGGGATGGATTACAGGTTATACAAACTGCTTGGAGATGGGGTCAGCCTTTATACCCCAACTCCTTGGCCTTGGAAAAGGCTGCATCGGCTTCTGTGGTCCTTCCGAGTGCTTCGAGAGCCGTGTCTTTGTTGTACTGGCCCGGTGAATATTCAGGATCGACTTCGATGGCCTTTTTGAAAGCCTCTAAGACCACCTTTATAGGATTTAGGTTTCTCCTCTTTGAGGGCTTTTTCTCTAAAAGTCTTTTTTGATGCTCCTTATATTCCCATTCCAGACCCCCCTTCAAACCTAAACTCCGGGTCAATTAATAACCATGGTTCAGATGATATCGGAAAAATTCAATCCTGGTTATTGGATTTATTACCATGAAGGGAGCCATAATTCGATCTGGCGTTATCGTATTTAGCCTACATGGTTATTAAATCTGCGGAGTTTAGGTTCAAAATCGCCAATAATTATTAGATCTAAATTTTCTTGAGAGGGTAAGACTACAGCATGCGTAACAAAGAACACATTGCAGCGACCAATCGCCTCTGCCCGATTAATGACCTTGGCCCGCCAAGGAACACCATCGTCGGAAATTATTGCCCTTTTTTAGGGAGGGTCTGGAATGGGAACTTATAGGGAAAAGAAGCTCTTCTTGTTGCTTGAATGTCCTTTTTAAGGGCTCAATGCCAAAAGTCTACAAGAAAAAAATGAAGCTAGATCAATCACCTAGCTTACATCCTTCGGCACTATGCCGTGAATCAGTTAATCTTAGCTGGAGTCACGCCTCCGCCAGCTCGAATACGGGATTGGTGCTATCATAATGGTTGTATTCACCTACTGACGAAGGCGACCGATGTGTCCCTCCTGATCTCACCACCATATTTTCTTCTTCCTGCGATGTTAGCCTCCGCTCTGGCTGATTTTCCAATTCTTTCTGATTCTCCAATTCTTTCTGAACTTCATCGGCCTTGGCAAAGGCGGCATTTGCTTCATCCGTTAGACCGAGTTTGTTGAGAGCATCACCAAGGAGTCGCCATACAGAAATAGAATCTGGATCTCTCTCGATAATTGTTCGGTACAAATATACTGCATCATCATATCTTCCTAGTTCGACTAGGTTTGCTGCGTCACAAATCAAATCTCCTCCACACCACTTTTCTACAGAAGAAAGGATCTCAGCCCCATTTTGACCACTTAGCACAGCAACGGCGTTTTTTTCCTGTACAGTAGTAGCGGTGGGCTTTGATTGTTGCTCTTCTTGTATCATACCCCCTGATACAACATCTGTTGCGATAGGTATGGTTTCAGAAGATTGGCTAGCTTTTTGCTCTTTATGCTTCTCCGCTATTAAATCCTCCTCGCCATGGTTCCAATAAATATCCCAATAGTTTTTCCAGGCTACGGGATTATTATCAAGAAAGGCAGACTCTATGAATGCTTTTTGTGCTTCTTTATAATTGCCTTGATTTAAGAGAGCAATGCCTCTAGAGTTCCATTCTTCTGCATTCGGTGGAATACTCACTGAAAGCACATCTGCTGCGACAGGTACTCCATCGACAGATTCATCCGGTGGTGGACTCGTTATTGGATACAACGTTGGAATGACCGTGCTTTCCCTTGTATTCGATTCATCTGAGGATTTGGTTGTTTCCGTTGCCTGAGTAGTTGGCTTCGCTTGGCCTACTCTGGTAAATGATTCGCCGTTTGATTCAAATTGAATACCAAGTTCTTTGGCTTGAGCAAGAGCTACATTTGCTTCTTCATCGCGATTCAAATAGTGGAGGGCAAGACCTTTGGTGTACCAAGCATCTCCATCTTGAGAATCCTGCGCGGTACGATCTTCAGCTGCCTGAAGAGCGTTCTCTAAATACTCCTCATACTTGCCCTGTGCCTTAAGTGCATCAGCAGCGGAACCAGTTGGTATTGGAATGGTTGACTTATAGGAAACCAAGTTTGTGTCTGCAGATTTGCCAGCAGATTGTGCAGTTCCCGCAATATTTGGCACTGAATTGGTTTCCTGAGTATCAGATTGCGAAGTATCGGTGTAGCTTGTTTTTTGCCATTTAACAGGCGATTGTGGAGTACCCACCGAGAGCAGATCAACCGCAGCATGTGTAGTATCCTGAGTATTCGGTTGTGAGCTTTGCGATGTTGGAGCACCCTCTATTTTGGGTAATGAAGTCGCTTTAACATCAATTGCATCAAAATACTTCTTTGGCCTATTGAGGGGTTGAACTAAATAAAACGCTTCCGCTTCTTCCGACCCACCATGGATTAAATTGTCTAATTGGCTAGGGGGTTGAGGTAGATCTGGCACTTCTGCACCATACGCCTTCAATATAGCATACGCATTAGTGAGACAGTCGTTATCTGGAACCGAATAGCCATTTTCTCCGTTAAATTTTTATAATTTCTTGAAGAGCAGACTCAGGATTTGAGTTTCCAACGGTAATTATCTTATATTTTTCGTAGGCTGCATGAGGAGGCATATGATCGGAATAAGATGACCTTGGTTTTGCGAATTCATTTATTACATCTTCTTTGGTTTTAAAAATTCGTGCCCACCCACCATTAGGTTTTCCAGGATCTATGGACAGTAGTCCCACAATGCCTTCAATTGCTCCGGCGGTCCAAGTTCCATCCCCATTTTGGAACGCAACTCCTACATGCCCTACGTCTCCCAAAATGCCCTGCTCATTCTTCCTCTCAAATACAATAACATCTCCGGTTGTGGCACCGCAGATCGGAATAACCTCTAAAGAGAGTATTATGAGGCAAATTGCTAATATTATGATACGCTCCGATATATTCATCCCTCCTGGACTTACTTCATAATTGTAATATCTAATGAAGAACTTTTGGGTGGCTAATTTCTTCAGGTCGCACACATCTAGCCTGTAAGTTACATGTACTGCATATTTTGTCTGGAGGAGGGCCTGGGATGGTCTGGAAAGGGGAAAGAAAGCCTTATCAGATTATTATAAATATGCTTTTGCCCTCGTAACCCCTTCTGATGTTGCGCTCCGGGTTTGATTTCATATTTTGGCGCTATGGGTTGCGATTTTTCGAGAACGGGCAATTATCGATAAATCATTCCATAGTGTAATGGAATGGTCAGTTTGCCAGAAGCGATTTAGGACTTGTTAAATGATAACCGGAAAAAAGAGAAGAATCATACAGGTTATACATACCGCTCCTGCTAAATGGGCTTTATATGGAAACTATTATTAAGTTGAAACGACTCAATTTCCTCTCGTAAAGATGAAGCTCATCAGTTGGATCTTAATCTCATCGTGTCTTTTTGCTTTAATCTGGTGTGTTAGTGGGCAGTGGGGTGGAGACAGTGGTCAAAGCAATGGGAGTGGAATCAGTAGGTGGGATACCGGTGGGTGGGATACAAGTGTATTCGCTAAGGGACCTTCTGGGGAAAATATATATTATGAAGTTCAAGCTAGAGACGTTCTTGATAAAATTCCCATGGAAGAAATTCAAGCTATAGACGTTCTAGATAAAATTAGAATGAATCAATCTGCTGAATTTGATCATGTTATAATCAAGGGTGATCTAAACTTAAGCCAGTTAGGTCTTTGTAATGTTTATTTCAAACAGCCTGTAAAGAATAACCATGTCAGAGATCAAAATAGCTTCCCTTATTACAGAGGAGACTCTAGTGGTGTATTCTATTTAGGACCAGTATCTTGTATGAGAACTGAAAGAGATAAGGCAAAACTAGTTTTTTCTCCAATAAAGATATGTAACTCTACAATTGAAGGAAATATTGATTTCTCCAATACCATATTTCTGAAATCTATCGACTTTGAAAATACTCAAATTAGGGGAAACATCACTTTTGATGATCAAAGATGTTCATATATGGAATCGATATTTATTGAAGCTGCTAATTTCAGGCGTTCTCAATTTAATGGCACAGCCGATTTTGGTGGATCATATTTCAATGAAACTGCTAACTTTGAGAAATCCAAATTTAATGGCGCAGCCGATTTTGGTTATTCTATCTTCAAAAATGGTACTCTCTTTTCTAATTCACAGTTCAACAGAGGTAGCTTCTTTGATAATTCAGAATTTCACGAAGGCACTTCTTTTGTTGGATCTCAATTTACCGGAAACACTTTTTTCGATTATTCTAGATTCATGAAATATACCGACTTTAGCAATACAGAATTTAGTGGAATTGCAGATTTTAAGGGATGTAATTTTACTAAGAAAGCAGATTTTACCCGCACCAATTTCAACGACATTGTATATTTTATAGAATCTGAGTTCAAGGATGATGTTCTCTTCTGGGACTCCTATTATCGTAAACCCGCTTATTTCGTCGAATCTCAATTCGATAAGAACGCCGACTTTGGTGACGCTCGGTTCAATCAAGGCGCCGATTTTAGAGAGTCTAAATTCAACGGAGGTATCTATTTAGGTAACACTAAGTTCATGGGTTTTTTAAATCTTACAAGAACAAAGTTTGGTATTTTGGATATCTATTGGCCTGATAATACACTATTGGTCTGTGACGATGGCCCAACATATCTCAATCTGATTCAAAATTTTAGAAAGTTAGAGCATTATGACGTGGCTGACAATATCTATTTCCAATACAGAGAGTGGAGACAAAATCAGAGAACATGGTCTGAGAGAGAAAAATTACTTGACATCTTGGCGTTGTATACTTGTGGCTATGGTGTCCGAATGGATTATACGATCTTTTCTAGTATAATTATATTAATCGCCTTTGGGTTTATATATTTGGGGAGAAGCTGGAGTGGCGGCATAACTGATTCAAGCTTTCTGCAGAAAGTAAATGAATCATTTTGGTTTAGTGCCATTATTTTGCTCTCGGCGCCAAAGGAGTTGTACCCATTAGAAACAAGGACATATGAAACCTACGCCGAGAAGATCAAATATTTTACGATTATTGAGCGTTTCATTGGCTGGGGACTTCTGATAATACTCATTAGCGGTCGTAACGAAATAACCTAGGTATATTCATATATTTTATTTTGGCTTAATTGTATAATTCCATTCTTCGTGAAATTTCTCAATTGTTAGGTTTATTTCTTTTAATTCATTGTCGGATATCTTA
>Ga0247841_10003579_pt1 | contig 28372 bp, 22 predicted proteins | sample LaCruzMarch2015__2_FD_192410 | JGI IMG/M metagenome (GOLD analysis project Ga0247841, IMG submission 192410) | Freshwater microbial communities from meromictic Lake La Cruz, Castile-La Mancha, Spain - LaCruzMarch2015_18m | ecosystem: Environmental > Aquatic > Freshwater > Lake | place: Spain... | reverse complement strand
CCGCTGACCGCCGACCGCTGACCGCCGACCGCTGACCGCCGACCGCTGACCGCTGACCGCCGACCGCCGACCGCTGACCGCCGACCGCTGACCGCCATCTACCCCTTCTCCGAATTCGCAGCCGCTGGCTTCCTGCCCCGTTTTTTTGGCAATCCGTCGGGGAGGTTTTCAGGTTTATCGCTATTTCCATTAGCCTTCATATCCGTAAGAATGATCTCATGTCCAACATGTTTGATCTTCTTCCCGAAGATGGGCTCAAGATCTTCCCCGAAAATCACCTCTTTTTCGAGCAATAAGCCGGCAAGCTTCTCAAGTTTGTCTTTGTTTATCTGCAGTATTTCCAGTGCCCTGTGATAAGCCTGGTCGACCAGCTTGGCAATTTCCTGGTCAATGACCTCCGCAGTCTTTTCGCTGTAAGGTTTTTGAAATGAGTATTCCTGCTGCCCGGTCGAATCATAATAGCTGATATTCCCGATCTTGTCGTTAAGGCCGAAGAAAACGACCATATTATATGCTTGTTTGGTCACCCTTTCGAGGTCATTCAGGGCTCCGGTGGAAATCCGGCCGAAAATAATCTTTTCAGCTGCTCTTCCACCCAGGGTGGCGGTCATTTCATCAAACATCTGCTCGAAGGTAGTGATCTGCCTCTCTTCTGGCAGGTACCAGGCTGCACCTAATGCTTTCCCGCGGGGGACAATGGTCACTTTCACCAACGGATGCGCGTGAGGCAGCAGCCAGCTTACCGCAGCATGTCCTGATTCATGGAATGCAATGACCTGCTTTTCCTCCTGCGATATAATCTTGCTTCTTCTTTCAAGACCCCCGATGATCCGGTCGATGGCATCTACAAAATCCTGCTTTTCGATGATCTTTTTATTGTTCCTGGCAGCAATCAAGGCTGATTCATTGGCAACATTGGCAATGTCAGCACCTGAAAAACCCGGTGTTTGCCTGGCAAGCCATTCCATGTCGACATTCTCCTTGTCGTATTTCAGGTTCTTTGTATGAACTACGAAAATGGCCCTTCGTTCATCGAGATCGGGAAGTTCTACATTGATCTGGCGGTCGAAACGGCCGGCACGCAGTAACGCTCTGTCGAGGATATCTGCCCGGTTGGTGGCAGCCATGATGATCACCCCTGAGTTTGTGCTGAAACCGTCCATCTCGGTGAGCAACTGGTTCAGTGTACTTTCCCGTTCATCGTTTGCGCCGGTGATCTGGTTTTTCCCCCTGGCACGTCCGATGGCATCTATTTCGTCGATAAAAACAATACATGGAGCTTTTTCCTTTGCCTGCTTAAACAGATCCCTGACCCTCGAGGCGCCTACGCCTACGAACATCTCCACGAAATCGGAGCCTGAAAGGGAAAAGAACGGCACCTGGGCTTCGCCTGCAACCGCTTTGGCCAGCAAGGTCTTGCCCGTTCCAGGAGGGCCGACCAATAAAACCCCTTTTGGGATCTTGCCTCCCAGTTCGGTGTATTTCGATGGATTTTTTAAGAAATCCACCACTTCCTTAACTTCCAGTTTGGCCTCTTCAAGACCCGCCACATCATTAAAATTGATGCTTACACTCGCAGTTTTATCAAACAATTGTGCTTTTGATTTGCCTATATTGAAAATCTGACCTCCCGCGCCACCTGTATTGCGGCTCATCATCCTCATTATTACCAGCCATACAATGACCAGGACCGCAATGGGAATCACCCAGCCTAAAATATCACCGGTCCAGTTTCGCCTGACATCGTTCTCAATATATACAGGATCGGCAATATTTTCCTGGGCATCCAGCACCAGTTTCTCAAAGCTTTCAGGAGATGTAATATTATAAGTAAAATGAGGCCCTTTGGCTGGACTTTTCTCTTTAATTTCCTTATAGATAGATTCGTTTAGTTTTTCTTCCTTGAGAAAAAACTCCGCTGTTTCCTTATTGACAAGAAGGATACGGCTGATATCCCCTCTGGCCAGCATCTCTTTCACTTCGCCCCAGGATACCTTTTCAGCTGCTCCATCTTCCCGGTTGACCAGAAATGTGAGTATAAAAACAAAAAGCAACCCCGCATAAATCCAGTAGAAACTGAATTTTACCCTGGTGTTTTTACCTTTTGGTGAAGTATTCCCTTCTTTACCCGGTTTGTTGAAATTCTCCTCTGCCATTCTGTCTGATTTATTCTGTGTTATTTTTTTTTAGCTTCAGGCTACAGGCCTCAAGCCTCAAACCTGTGGCTTGTAGCTTGCAGCTTCAGGCTACAGGCCTCAAGCCTCAAACCTGTGGCTTGTAGCTTGCAGCTTCAGGCTTATTGCTTCACTCTTTGTATTGATGGTGGGTGATGTTGGCATCAGCCCATAATTTCTCGAGTTGGTAGAATTCTCTCCTGTCATCCCGGAAGATGTGGACCACCACGTCGACGTAATCCAGCAAAATCCATTCCGCGTTTTCAAAGCCCTCTTTATGCCAGGGTTTAGCTTTAAGATTCTTTACCGTTTTTTCGATAATGGAATTAGCAATTGCTTCCAGTTGCGGCTTAGAGCTGCCATGACAAATGACAAAATAATTTGTTATGGCATGTTCGATATCCTGCAGGTCAAGGATGATTATATTTTTAGCTTTCGTGTCTTCCATGCCCTGTATGATAAGGCTGGTCAATTCTTCTGATTCGTAAAGGTCAGGTGTCATTCAAATATTTTATTTCCCTGCAAAATTAAGCTTTTTTACGATGCTCTCGTTTGGAAAGCTCTTCCTATCTCTTATTTATTAATACGTTAAGCCTGATTTTTGTTTCTTACTTCTATAAAACGTATTTTTGCATAAATTGTTTAAACCATGGCTATAATTGGAAATGAGATTATTCGTTTAAAAGAGATTGACTCTACAAACCGCTTTTTTATGGATTGGCTTTCCAGGGAGAAACTTGAAGAAGGTACACTCGTTATAACTGATTACCAGACTGCCGGAAGAGGGACGGATGGCGCCAGATGGGAAAGTGAACATTCCCTGAACTTAACATTCAGCTTTGTGCTCTACCCGACTTTCCTGGCAATCGAAGCACAATTCTATCTGAATAAAGTGATTTCCCTGGGCCTGGTCGACCTTGTAACGGAAGTCCTTCCCGGTCGTAATGATATCAGGATCAAATGGCCCAATGATATTTATATCGGCGATCACAAAGTTGCCGGTACATTGATTCAGAATGGGGTTAAAGGTTCCCGGTTTGAATTTTCGGTTATTGGCATCGGTTTGAATGTCAATCAGGATTCATTTCAGGGGGAAGTCGCCAATCCGGTTTCTTTACGGATGGTGGCCGGAAAGAAATTAAACCTCGAAGATATGCTTAAACTTACTGTTGAAAAGATCGAACAACGATATGAACTCCTGAAGCGGGGTGCAAAACAGGCGATTGATAAAGATTACCTGGATCTCCTTTACCGTATGCAACGACTGTCAGGGTTCATTTATAAAGGAAACCCCATTCAGGCAAAAATCACGGGGGTGAACCGGTATGGCCAGCTTATCCTTGAAATTCCACAGGAAAAGATCATCGAATGCGATCTTAAGGAAATCAAGTTTGAAATTTAATAGTCGCTACCACATTCGATGCTGTATCAAAAGTCTATTCTTTCGAATTGCGACCTGATATTAGTTCGTGCTCCAACGACTAAAGCCGTTGGTTCTACTGATGTTATATAATTGGAACCGACGGCTTCAGTCGTCGGACTACCATGAAATAGAGATAGCTCAGACTTTTGATACACCCTCGTGAGGGGAGGGGGCTGACTTAAAAGCTCGTTTCCTGCAATCTGTCCGCCATAATATTCACCAGGTTCTGCATAGGGCCTGATGCAAGCAACTTCAGCATAGGGCTTAAATCTGCGGAAAGTTCAATCCACGCAGTTGTACTATTAGCGGTTTCCTTTTCAAAGTTTGCCCTGATTTCAAAGTCGATGGGATTTTCAGGTCTGGAAATGATCCTGACCAGCCTCTCCGGGATTGTTTCAGCCCTTTCAAGAGACAGGTGAGCCATGCCTTTAATATCAAAAGAGCAGGAATCTTCAGAAGACTGCCAGTTGATGATCTGCTCCGGCATAAGTTTTTGAAGATGATTCAGATCACACAGAAAAGTGTATGCTTTTTCAATCGTAACCGGAAGCTGAACCTTATGGCTCTGAAAATCTACTTTCCCCATTTTTCAGGATTTTCCCGCCACTTTACCAGCGATTGCAGGTCGTCATCGGTAATATAATTACTTTCCAATGCTTCATTAATGAGGGAGTTGTAATCAGATAAGGTTACCAGCATGCATTTTGCATCGGAGAAATTCTTTTTGGCCACGTCAAGATTGTAATTGAAAATCGCAACCATCCCTTTGACAATAAAACCGGCCTCTGTGAGGGCATGAACAGCAGCAAGGCTGCTGTTTCCCGTCGAAACCAGGTCTTCCACCACAACAATCGATTTACCCGTTTCTATCCTGCCTTCGATTGTATTTTCCATGCCATGCTGTTTTTTCTCAGACCTGACATAGACCAGTGGAATGCCGAATTCCTGTGCTACCAATGCTCCCTGTGCTATACCGCCGGTGGCAACCCCCGCAATATAATCCACTATCCCGAATTCTTCCCGGATAATATGCACAAATTGCTGCCGGATATAGGTTCGGATAGCATGGAAAGATAAGGTAATCCGGTTATCACAATAAATCGGCGACTTGATCCCTGAGGTCCAGGTAAATGGATCATGAGGGCTCAATTTGACTGCCTTGATCTGAAGGAGAGACCTAGCAGTCGTCCTGGATATTTCTTCGTTAAAGATCATAACGCAAAAATAAAAAGATTAAAGCATTTGGTTTTAATTGTTCATAACTTCATGAAGACCGGTATTATTTCTCTTCATTTCAAAATAATTTATCTTTGCCTAAAATCTACCGGAATGGAACGAATTGCTGTTTTCCCGGGTTCTTTTGACCCCATAACCAGGGGGCATGAATCAATCATCCATCGGGCTATACCGCTTTTTGATCATATCATAATAGCGATCGGAGAAAACCAGGAAAAGAAAAGTTTTTTTTCGCTCGAACGCAGAATGAATTGGATCACGGCGGTTTTTGCGAATGAGCCGGCCGTTAGCGTGCAGTCATACCATGGCCTCACGGTTGACTTCTGCAAAAAGATGAATGCTAAATTTCTGCTCAGGGGACTGAGAACCTCTGCTGATTTTGAGTTTGAAAGAAGCATAGGGCAGATCAATAAAAATCTTAACCCTGATATTGAAACCGTTTTTCTGCTCACTACCCCTGAATACAGTGCCCTCAATTCATCCATTGTCAGGGATATTCTGAGGAACGGCGGCGACCCATCGCAATTTGTTCCTGCTGTCGTGAAATTCTGAAGTTGCCATTATCCTTATCCGGTTTCGGTTACTCATGGAATAAAGTTATAAGTTCCATCGTTCTATATGAAAACTATAACATGAAAAAGATTGCCCCGACCTTTATCCTGGTCCTGATGCTAGGCATCTCTTTAAGATCCGAAACATCTACTTTAAGCGGGAGAGTAATTAATGGAAAAGGATTCACTATCAGGCTTATGACCTATAGCGATCAGGTCTCACACCTGAGACAAACCCTGAAAAGTGCAATGATTGGAGAAGATGAAAAGTTTAATTTCACCTTTGAAAACAATACGGTTAAAGATTTTTGGCTGGATATTGAATTTCAACATGCTGAACTTTTCATTCAACCAGGTCAGACCTATGAAATCGAGATGGAACTCAAAAATCAGTCTTTATCAACCTCTTATTATAATCGAATCGGCTTACCCATCATTATTATAAAAGATGATGACGATCACCTGAATTTATCTATTCAGGATTTTAACCAGTTGTACAACGATTTTTTGTTGAATTATGCTGAAAGTATCAGGTCACTTAGTCCAAAAACAGCATTCGACACATTTATGAAAGCCATAGACCTGCGGTTTCAAAATACTCAAAATCCTTACTTCAGGAATTATATCAGATATAAAACTGCTTCCATGCAACTATTTATGCGACTGAAAAGCAGGGATAATATGGGGACTGAATATTTTGCCGGGCAACCGGTTCTTTATGATCATCTGGAATACATGGACTTATTTCATCTTTTTTTCGAAAAATACTTTTTAACAAGTGGAAAGTACTTCAGTTATAATAAGACCTATGATTTGATAAATGGAGATGTATCTTCGATGGATATTCTCGATTCCTTAAAAACTGACCCGGTTTTAAAAGATATCGAGGTAAGAGAATTGCTTCTTTTAGAGGGTCTTAAAGAGCTTTATAATGTTTCTGGCTTCAAACGTGACCGGGTACTGGAGCTGGTGGATGAAATTTCTAAGAACGGAAACTCTGCCGAAAGTCGAAAATTGGCTGAAAACCTGCTGATCCGGTTAAATAGGTTGCAACCTGGCAGCCCGGCACCGGAATTTAAATTGTCAGATTTCAATGATAAAAAGGGTTATGGTCTCACAGACTTTAGCGGAAAATATATCTACCTGGCCTTCTTTGAATCAGGAAATCCGGCATGCCAGTCTGAACTCGGATTGATTACTGATATTTATAAAGAATATAAGGATAATGTTGAATTTGTTGCTATTTCGGTTGACAAAGATCCGGGAAGGCTTGCAGAATATCTGAGGATGGCGGACCTGCCATGGTTGGTGCTTCATTATGGAGGAAACCTTGATTTGCTGGAGAATTACGATGCCAGCACATTTCCTCATTTCCTTCTTATAGATGGTAAAGGTCAGATCGTCCGCTGCCCGGCACCCAGCCCAAGTGAAAACATTCAGAAGCTATTTGATTCAATTTAGATAAAAGCGTAGTGATGAATGGCCAATTTGGTTTACATTTGTGCTGTAAAATGAGGACTCTTTGCCTGCCAATGTGTCATTAATCCAAAGTCAGGTACAAAGGAACAATTTTTGCGCCTTTGCGGCAAATTACATTGAATATGAAATTACTACAGAAATTATTTGGAGATAAATCCACCCGCGATATAAAAGAAATCAATCCTGTCTTAGCTAAAACCAAAGCATCTTACGAGGCAATTTCACGTCTGAGCAACGACGAATTAAGGGCTAAAACTACTGAATTCAGAGCAAAAATTGCAGAAGGCATCTCGGATGAAATGAACCAGATCGAGGAGCTTAAACTGCAGATCGAAGCAGAAGAGGATATCATGGAACGGGAAAAGATGTGGGAATTGGTAGATAAGCACGAAAAAGAAAGCTACAGAATAACCCAGGACATTCTGAATGAAATATTGCCCGAAGCTTTTTGTGTGATGAAAGAAACGGCTAAGCGTTTCAAAGAGAATGAAGAGGTGGTAGTTACTGCGACTGATATGGACCGCGAGCTGGCTTCAAAAAGGGAAAGTATAATCATTTCGGGTGATAAGGCTCATTACAAAAATCAATGGTTGGCAGGTGGGAATATTGTTACATGGGACATGGTTCATTATGATGTGCAGCTTATCGGCGGCATCGTCCTCCATCAGGGTAAGATCTCTGAAATGGGTACCGGAGAAGGTAAAACACTTGTCGCCACCCTGCCTGTTTATCTGAATGCCTTACCCGGGAAAGGTGTCCACATTGTGACGGTAAATGATTACCTGGCAAAACGTGACTCCGAATGGATGGGCACATTATATGAATTCCATGGTCTGAAAGTCGATTGTATAGATAAACATCAGCCTAACTCAGCTGCCCGCCGGAATGCTTACCTGGCTGATATCACATTCGGAACCAATAATGAGTTCGGATTTGATTACCTGAGGGATAACATGACAGGAAACCCTGACGAATTGGTGCAGCGCGGTCATAATTATACTATTGTCGATGAGGTGGACTCTGTATTAATTGATGATGCACGGACACCATTGATTATCTCGGGGCCGACTCCGCAGGGGGAGAAGCAGGAATTTGAAAACTACAAACCACAGATCGATAAGCTCTATTCTTCCCAGCGTACTTTAGTGACTAAAATCCTGGCTGAAGCAAAAAAGCTGTTGACCGATAATCCTTCTCCGGAGGATGAGAAGAAGGGAGGTGAGCTGATTTTCAGGGCTCATCGTGGTCTGCCAAAAAATAATGCCCTGATCAAATTCCTCAGCGAACCGGGGATGAAAGCTTTAATGCTGAAAACAGAAAATTTTCACCTCCAGGAACAGCAAAAAAACATGCACCTGATCGATGATGAGTTGTTTTTTGTTATTGATGAACAGCATAATTCCATCGATATTACTGAAAAAGGGATCGACTTGTTGACGGAATATACAGGCGATCATAAATTCTATATGCTGCCAGATATCGGTTCAGAATTAGCTGAAATTGAGAAGTCTTCTCTGAATGATGTAGAAAAGAGGGACAAGAAAGAAGAGATCATGCAGGAATTTTCGATCAAGTCGGAGAGGGTGCATACGGTTAACCAGTTGCTGAAAGCTTACTCGCTTTTTGAGAAAGATGTGGAGTATGTTATCATAGATAACAAGATCAAGATCGTCGATGAACAAACCGGCCGTATTATGGAAGGCAGGCGTTATTCCGACGGTCTTCATCAGGCTCTCGAAGCCAAGGAAAATGTTAAAGTGGAAGCTGCTACGCAAACCTATGCCACTATCACCCTGCAGAATTATTTCAGGATGTACAGCAAACTGGCCGGTATGACCGGTACCGCTGAGACCGAAGCCGGCGAACTCTGGGATATTTATAAACTCGACGTGGTGGTCATTCCTACAAACCGGCCGGTTGTCAGAGATGACCGCGAGGATCTGGTTTATAAGACAAAAAGGGAGAAATTTAACGCGGTAATCAAAGAAATCGAGGACCTTGTGGCTAAAGGCCGACCGGTACTTGTTGGAACTACTTCTGTCGAAACTTCGGAATTACTTAGCCGGATGCTCACAAGGGTCAGAATACGTCATAATGTATTGAATGCCAAACTGCATCAGAAGGAGGCGGAAATTGTTGCCGAAGCAGGTAAAGCCGGCACCGTAACTATCGCTACCAATATGGCCGGTCGTGGTACTGATATTAAACTCGGACCTGGTGTAAAAGAGGCTGGTGGTTTAGCCATTATTGGAACAGAAAGACATGAGTCCCGCCGTGTTGACCGGCAGTTACGCGGACGTGCAGGCCGCCAGGGTGACCCCGGGTCATCCCAGTTCTTCGTCGCACTCGAAGATGACCTGATGCGTATGTTCGGCTCCGACAGGATAGCAAAAATTATGGACCGGCTGGGAATCAAAGAAGGTGAAGTGATCCAGCATTCCATGATCACCAAGTCTATCGAAAGAGCGCAGAAAAAAGTTGAAGAGAATAACTTCGGCATCCGGAAAAGATTGCTTCAGTACGACGATGTGATGAACTCCCAGCGTGAAGTCATCTATAAAAAACGCCGTCATGCTTTGTTCGGCGACCGGCTGGCAGTCGACATCTCCAATATGATGTATGATGTCGGGGAGCAAATGATCAACCAATACCTTGACGAGAAGGATTTTGAAGGTTTCAAACTTGCCCTGCTGAAAAGCCTGGCTCTGGAATCCCCTTTTACAGCCGATGAATTCTTTTCAAAGCGGGTGGATGACATGTCCGACAAGCTTTATGAAGCAGCCTATGATCATTACAGGGAAAAATCAAAACGAATAGCTGAACTGGCTTCACCGGTAATTAAAGATGTGTATGAGAATCAGCCTCAGTTTGAAAATATAGCTATTCCCATCACCGATGGAATAAAGACGATGAATGTCGTGACCAACCTGAAAAAATCGTACGATAGCGGTGGAAAAGAAATTATCCTGTCGATAGAAAAAGGGATTACCCTGGCCATGATTGATGATGCCTGGAAGGAACACCTGAGGGAAATGGACGAATTGAAGCAGTCGGTTCAGAATGCATCTTACGAGCAGAAAGATCCGTTGCTGATCTATAAATTTGAAGCTTTTGATTTGTTTAAAAAGATGATCGGGAAGATTAATGAAGAGATAACATCTTTCCTGATCAGGGGAAAATTACCGCTCCAGGATGCTTCTTCCGTAAAGGAAGCCAGGGCGCCAAGAGGGATTGACCGGAACCGTATGCGTGAAGAAAGAAGGGACCTGCTTTCACAGGCACACAGCGATACACAGGCCAACAGGCCAAATGAACCCCAGCGCCGTGAGATACCTAAAATCGGTCGAAATGACAAAGTTAAAGTGCAATATTCGGATGGGAGAATTTTAGTTGCTAAATTCAAGGCGATTGAATCTGATCTGAACCGGGGTAATTGCCAGATAGTCAATTAATATTTTTAAATGAACCTTGAAAAAACATCTTTTAAAATAAAAACCATTATATGATGAAAAAAATTCTAGTACTATTGTTAACTGCCAGTATCTTCCCGCTGCTTTTATCAGCACAAATAACCCGTGAACCCGGAAGTCATTTGGCAAAACCTACAGCCAAAGGTGTTGGTAAAATCGATACGCGCATCGATAATATGAGATATTGGAAAAGAATGGCCGATTCAGGCTTTGTTTATGTTGCACCGATAGAAAGTGTACCCTCTGCAATTTTTACCGGAAGCAGGATTGAAAGCCAGATGGTGATGACCGAGAATTCGCCGGATGTCCCTACTACCACGGTTAATTCTACTCAGAGTGAGAATTCCGTGTTCGTCAATCCAACAAATAGCTCATCTCTTATAAATTCGAATAATTCAACTCAAAACCCGGTCGGGTCACTTTATGGGGCAGATTACCTTCTTTCAGTGGATGGTGGCGCCACCTGGGGAGGTTCGGTCAACGGAGCGGGAGGGGGTAATTCCGGCGACCCGACATCCGCAATAAGCCTTACCGGCCGTCAATATGTAGGCTTTATTGATAATAACAGCGGTCAATCCGTCGCCTGGTCAGAAGATGACGGCAACACGTGGACTGCAGTCGTCGCTGCCACTCAAAATGGCGATTTGCTAGATAAAAACCATATGTGGATTGATAATAGCCCTGTCAGTTCTTATGAAGGTAATGTTTATGTTGCGTACACCGATTTTGGCGCTACAGGTTACCCTATAGAAATCACCCGTTCAACGAATGATGGGCTCAGCTATTCAACACCTATTGGTATCAGTACGGCCATATATGCCGGCAGCCACAACCAGGGTGTAAACATACAAACAGGGCCGAATGGAGAGGTTTATGTGGCCTGGGCAGTCTATGACGGCTGGCCTACAGACGAAACAGCCATCGGATTCGCTAAATCAACTGATGGCGGATCATCCTATGCTGACGCAACACGCATCATCTCCAATATCCGTGGCATCAGAACAACTACAACTTCTAAATATCATCGTGTCAATTCTTTTCCTTCCATGGCTGTCGACATCAGTGGAGGCCCTAATAACGGCAATATCTATATAGTATGGGCCAATGTTGGCGTACCAGGCGTAAATACAGGTTCCGATATCGATGTCTACATGATCCGTTCCACCGACGATGCCGCTACCTGGTCGACCCCTATTCGTGTAAACCAGGATGCGTCAGGCCTTGGCAAGGAACACTATTTCCCCTGGATCACATGCGATCCTGTCACTGGTGAGTTATCTGTAGTCTTCTACGACGACCGGAATGTTTCTTCCACTCAATGTGAAATTTTTGCAGCCTGTTCTTTCGATGCAGGCGACACCTGGGAAGATTTCAAGGTCAGCGATATAGCTTTCACACCAGCTCCTATTCCCGGACTTGCAAGTGATTATATGGGCGACTACCTAGGCATTTCTGCTGTAGATAGCCGGGTTTACCCAACCTGGACCGATAACCGCAGCGGGACTACCCTGACTTATGTTTCCCCATTTGATCTTTCACCTTTGCCATCTGCCTATTTCGGAGTAAGCAGCACAACTCCATGCCTTAATCAGATCGTCCAATTCCAGGACCTGACCATGAAAGAACCAACCACCTGGATCTGGAATATATATCCGGCCGGTTTTACTTACGTGAACGGTACCGATGCCTCTTCTCAGAACCCGCAGGTTCAGTTTAATACTTTAGGGAATTATTCTGTTCAATTGATAGCCATTAACAGCTTTGGCTCGGATACCCTGCTGAAGACCAATTATATTTCTGTTAATGAGACAAATGCTGATTTCAGTGCGAATATTACCAAGGTGGTCATTAATAACAACGTGATTTTTACCGACCAATCCAGCTGCAACATATCAGGCTATAGCTGGAATTTCGGTGTTGATGCCACACCGCCAACGGCGATTACACAGGGGCCTCATACGGTTTCCTATTCCTCTACAGGATATAAAACAATTTCGCTTACTCTTAACGGTTCGGTTACTAAAACTAAAACTGATTACATTGAAGTCATCCCTGAAGCATTTAATATGTCAAATGGTACACTTACGACCTGTTCAGGGGTATTTTATGATCCTCAGGGTTCTTTTGATTATTATAATAGCCTTGATTACACTATGACTCTAATGCCTGCCGATACTTCCAAGAGTTTACGTGCCATATTTTCTGCATTTGCGCTGGAATCCAGCTCCGACTGTATCTATGACTGGTTGAAAATCTTTGATGGTACTTCAACTTCAGATTCCCTGCTGGGTATGTATTGCGGCACAGACTCTCCTGATACGGTTGTGGCTTACAAGGCAAGCGGAGCGCTTACCTTTCAGTTTCATACAGATGGGAGTGTAGTGGGCCTGGGTTGGGTAGCAACCTTGAGTTGTGTGAACACACCGCCACCGCCACCGCCACCTCCTCCAGGTTATTGCACTGCTTATGCCAGCACTTGCGATGAATATATAGCCAGTGTGCAACTTAATACTATCAATAATTCCACTGCCTGTACTTCCGGAGGCTATGCGAATTACACTGCATTATTCACCAAGGTTTCACCCGGTTTTACGTATCCAATGTCTGTTACTAATGGCGACCTGAACTGGCCTACTGACCAATGCGGAATCTGGATCGACTGGAACCACGATTATGATTTTGCCGATGCAGGTGAAACTTATACTGTAAGCGGTTCACCCGGTATTGGCCCTTACACGGCAAATGTAATTCCTCCTGTCGACGCATTGAAAGGAATGACCCGGATGCGGACCAGGATCACCTATAGCACTGCTGCTCTTTCGTGCGGAACTACATCATATGGCGAAGTTGAGGATTATGGCATTTATGTCGGTACTCCCGGCCTCTGGAATGGTGGAACTGCCGGAAATGAAACTAACTGGAATACGGCGAATAACTGGGATGATGGAAGGGTTCCAACATCTGCTACTGATGTGATTATCCCGGCCGGGTCGACATATTATCCTCAAATATCCGGACTCTTCAGTTGCCTGGATATGGAGATTAAAGATGGGGCAACCGTGACCGTTCAACCAGGTGCGACAATGATTATTAATGGCGATCTGAATGTGGGACAAGGGGGTACAGGAATACTGGTTATCAACGGTGGAACCTGCAATGTAACAGGTGTTGTTACTGCATTTCCCGGCAGTGCCATTGATGTCATCAACGGCGGGGTATTGAATGATAATGAATAACTTCTCCTGAAATAATCGTCATGGAATACAAACGAGTCCTCCTTAAACTTAGTGGCGAGTCCCTGATGGGTACCGCATCTTATGGTATCGATCCCGGCAGGCTGCAGGAATATGCCAGAGAGATTTCAGAAATTTATAAAAAAGGAGTTCAGCTTGCCATAGTAATTGGTGGAGGCAATATCTTCAGGGGACTCAAAGGAAGCTTGCAGGGCTTTGACCGCCAAACGGGCGATTATATGGGTATGCTGGCAACCGTGATAAACAGCCTGGCGCTGCAATCAGCACTGGAAAGCCTGGGGGTTAAGGTTAAACTGATGTCAGGCCTTCAGATTGAAGGCCTTGCCGAGAAAATTCATGGCAGGACTGCCATTCAATACCTTGAATCAGGCTTCCTGGTTATTTTAAGCGGTGGAACAGGCAATCCCTATTTTACGACTGATACAGCTTCTGCCTTACGGGCAGTTGAGATCGGGGCAGATGTCGTTTTAAAAGGCACGCGGGTGGATGGAGTTTATACTGATGACCCTGAGAAGAACCCGTCAGCTAAAAAATATGATCGCCTGACTTTCCGTGAGGCCTATGAGAAGAATCTGAAAATCATGGATCTTACAGCTTTTACCCTATGCGAGGAGAACAATATCCCAATCGTGGTATTCAATATGAATAAACCGGAAAACCTTAACAAGCTCCTTGCAGGAGAAAAATTGGGAACCGTGGTTTCAAGGGATTAGACTGACCAATCCCTAAAGTATTTTCATCACCTCATGCCATGAATGCACTTCATGGTTGAGGTCGTCCTGGTGAACATGACGTTGAGGATTGAAAAACAGGGTGTCCATTCCTGTCAGGCGTGCGCCGGCCATATCGACCTGCAAATCATCACCAATCATCAGGCTTTCATCGGCTTTGGCTCCTGCTTTTTCCAGCGCCAGTTCAAATATCCCTGTTTCAGGTTTTTTTACACCGGCTTCTTCAGAAGTTGTAATGGTTGTAAAATATTTCCTTAAATCACAAATATCAAGCTTCTTCTGCTGTATTTCTTCAAATCCGTTAGTAATGAGATGAAGTGAATAATTTATTTTCAAATAATTCAGGGCTTCACGGGAATTCGGAAAAAGAATAGTCTTTAATGGACTAAGGGTAACGTAATCTTCAGCAATCTGAGTGGCCAGGAAAAGATTGTCGATACCAAATTCCTGCAGGGTCAATTCAAATCGCCGGATATTAAGTACCTCTTTTTTAATCTTATTTTCTCTGTATAATCCCCATAACTGGTCATTGATCCGTGTGTAAACCTCTGTAAAATTGTGCAGATGGCTGATCCCATGCGATCTGAGTTGATGTTTTTCGAAAATCTCCCGGAATGTAACCCGTGTATTGCTTTCAAAATCCCATATCGTATTATCCAGGTCGATGAAAATGTGTTTGTATTTATTACGTGTATTCATTTAGGCAAAAGTAACATTATCTCATACAAGCAGCCAGTCGTCATTTTTTCAAGTTAAAAAAATAGAACGCGAATGACGCGAATAAAGCGAATTTTCGCGAATTATTGATTCATGGTCATTCGCTGCATCCGCGTTCTTATAAAAAATTATCAACATACCGGGTATTTTGAATGAAAATTCCGGATAAACAAATAAAATGCTTGAAAGAAATTTATCGAACCAGGTCATTCATTGCTTTTATAAAGTCTATAATACATTGGGGTATGGATTTTTAGAAAAGGTTTATGAGAATGCTCTTTATCTTGAACTTATCAATAATGGATTATCTTGCAGAAAACAACATCCGATTAAAGTATTTTACAATGGGATTGTTGTTGGAGAATATTTTGCAGATTTAGTTGTCGGGGATGTCATGATAATTGAACTTAAAGCTGCCGAAGCAATAGCGCTTGAACATGAATATCAGCTAATCAACTATCTAAAAGCCACTGATATTGAATTAGGAATATTATTTAATTTCGGAAAAGAACCCAAATTCGTCAGGAAGGTATTCTCAAATGAACGGAAACTTTTTAAATAGACCGCGAATACAACTGAATGCAGAAGAATACCACGGGAAAGTAATTCGCGAAAGTTCGCAACATTCGCGTCATTCGCGTTCTATTTTGAAAGAAATAAAAATATTTCATAAAAAACTTGACTTTGCATAAATAAATGTAGTATTATTGCAATATCAAAATAATATTAAAATGAATACTAAAATGGAAAAAGAAGACAGTTTTTTACCAAAGAGTGGCTATCTATTTCTGGCCATCATTTTCATTCTTTTCGGTGCAATTTTTGCACTGGCTTTTTCTCTTGATGTGGGCTGGATATTTGCCTTCATAGCTTTACCTATCTTTCTGATGCCCGGATTTATGGTGGTAAACCCTAACGAATCCATGGTATTGGTGTTATTCGGTGATTATGTCGGGACAATCAAAGTGAATGGATTTTTCTGGGCCAATCCATTTTATGTTAAAAAGAAAATTTCACTCAGGGCCAGGAACCTTGACAGCGAGCCGATCAAAGTGAATGATAAGGTTGGAAACCCTATTATGATCGGAATTGTAATGGTCTGGAAAGTTGAAGATACTTTTAAAGCAGCTTTTGAGGTTGATGATTATATTCATTTTGTTATGATTCAGAGTGAATCAGCCATCAGAAAATTAGCCGGGCATTATCCTTATGAACAAGCCGAGATCAGCCTGCGTTCAGGGGGCGAAGAAGTTAATCATGTACTCGAAAACGAGCTTAAAGAACGTTTGTCAATTGCGGGAATTCATGTAATTGAAGCAAGGATAAGTTACCTGGCTTATTCAGCCGAAATTGCCGGCGCCATGCTGCGCAGGCAGCAGGCTACAGCCATTGTGGCCGCACGTTTTAAAATAGTCGAAGGCGCGGTCAGTATGGTCGAGATGGCATTGGAACAACTCTCAGAAAAGAAAATAATAGATCTTGATGAAGATAAAAAAGCGGCCATGGTCAGCAACCTGATGGTCGTTCTTTGTTCAGATAAGGATGCTGCACCTGTTATTAATGCCGGAACTCTACATCAATAGGCTTAATAGAGAGGAAGTTATGGCTGGTAAAAAAACATTTGTACTCAGGTTGAACCAGGAAACCTATGAAGCAATAGAGAAATGGGCTGCTGATGACTTCCGCAGTGTTAATGGCCAACTGGAGTGGATCGTCGATCAGGCGCTTTCAACTTCAGGGAGAAAGAAAAAATCAAAGGAGAGTGACTAAACCGATGGGTTTACCCGTCGGAAGAATAAAAAAAAGAGGGTGTCTCAATTCTGAGCACCCTCTTTAGTTTCAGTCATCATGATCATTTGACCATAATCTTTCTGGTTGTATTGCCCTCTTCAGTTGTAATCCTGACGAAGTAAACACCGGAATTGAATCCGAAAGTATTCAGATTGAAGTTTGTATCCTTCACCACCTGGCTGTAAACCTTCTGGCCAAGCTGGTTGAAGATTTCCACCTGTGTCATTTCTACGCCTGATTCAATGTTCAGCTGGTCAGTAACCGGGTTCGGATAGATGGAAATTTCCACATCCTGTGGAACATCAGGAATACCAACGGTGAAGTCGAGAGAGACGTCATCTATCATAAATACAAAAGCATCTGTTGAAACACACTGGATGGCGACATAAACAGTCTGGCCATCATAATCAGATAAGTCAAAATTATTTTCGGTCCAGGTTATCGGTGCAAGCATCGGAGTGGGTCCGGAAATAACGGTAAAACTACCCGGGTTCATATCGGTGGTTGAAATAAGCACATTATATTGCTCCAGGCCATACTCATCCGTGTATGATTTCACCCAGAAGTTGAAAGATGAATTGGTTCCAAGCGTTGTCTGCGGGGAGATCATCCAGTCGTCATTATAATAGGTAGGGGCTTCTGATGCAATACAAGCGCCGAATCTCACCCCGTCATAGGGCTGGATTTCCGGGTCATCAGTCAAAGGAGGTACAGTAGTGGCCGGATTGAAAGCGATAAAGGCCATTGCCGAATATTCGTTAGGAAAATCCGTTGAATTAAAGCCGTAAGTGGGGGAACCGTCGACATCTAAGACTGACCATTGATCGAAGGTCATATCCCAGTCAGCCTGGGCTTCAAAGTCAAGGATCACCGAGACCTGTGTCCCGCCTTCTGTCACTGTAAATGTCACAGGGACGTCAACTAGCTGGTTTTCAGGATCATTGCTTACAATTCGTAAAATAGCTGTGTAGGTACCGATATCAAGACCGGAAGCATCGCAGGTCACTGTAATTACTTCTGAATTACCAGGGGTGATCACACCTGAAGCAGGATCTGCACTGAGCCATTGGTCAATCGGAGTTCCTGTGAGGTTTGCGCGGATATTCCAGTTGTAATTCAGGTCAGGATTGTCAGAAAGATGTGACCAACCCACACCTGAAGAAATGAAGTCGCCATTAGGATTAGAAGGTCCTTCATCCGTACCTGGAATAAAAGTTTCCAAAACAGTTTGGGAGAACTGATAGCCTACCCAAACATCGGCACCGGTTATATAAACCGGGTTTGCAAGGGTGATCGTATTCCAGCTAAGGCTAACGCCTGTGAACGGCTGTGAAACCAACAATGCTCCTGGCTGATAGGAATTTCCCATATCAAAGATTTTCAGTGTGAAGTTCGTACCAGGGTCATTCAGATAAATATCCACAGAAGAGATCATCATTCCTGCATGAGGTAAGGTCAGGTTGGTCGGGAACATGGCTGCAACGGTAGGAGTAATTGGCACTGCATTCCAGCCGATTGCTGAGAAATTATCTCCGTCATAATGCAGGACAAAATCATCAGTTTCCGCCGGGTTATAGGAGGCCGGGCGGGCATTGGGATCTGCGGAAACCTGGCTGGAGTAACCAAGTGACCTGACAGGAGCAGCCTGGCCTTCCATGGTGATTCCGGCAGCTTTTTTAACAGGCACCGGGTAAATCACACTGATCTGGTAATTCAGGTCAGCGGCACCGTCATTGGTAATTGTTAAAGGTGTAGTAACCGAAGTTCCCTGTACAGCATCGGCCAGGATGCTAACCGGATCGATGATGATGATCGGGTCACTGGCAGCTGAAAACTGTACAAACTCTACGTCATCAAAATAGCATTGGGGAACTTCACCTGTTTTGGCGCCTGCAAAGAAGTCAACGCCTCCAAGTTGGTTGGTGCCGCCGGTACCGCTAGCCTCGTAGGAGAACGGCCAGCTATATACCTCAACGCCATTGATAACCAGTGTAACCAGGTCTTCATCAATATTTATAATATTTTCCACTAAGAACCAGGTATCTTTTGGGTATGTAAAAGTGAATGGAGTAGTACTTCCGGCTAATAATTCTCCATTTCCATTAGCTAAAAAATAAACTTCGTAAGCCCACTCGATTCCAGGCGATTCAAAATGCTGAACATTGAAGTAACCTGCAAATCCGGTGCCCACATAAGCCTTCCAGTTTAAATTATAGCTTCCGGAGACGCGATTGCCGAGTTTGAGAATGAGGTCAGTTTCAGCGGGTACTTTATCAATCAAAACTGAATTTATCGGGCTGCTGGCATAGTCGGTTGAGATCAGTCCATCTTCAGCAGAACCGGGCAGATTTGACCAGGTAGTCCACCATGTTGGGTTAACCACAGCGATGAATTCACCTGCTGTATATGCCTCAAAATCGTCAGCATAAAGGGTAACTGGCAACGGTTTAAAATCAAGGTTGTCGAAGTAATATCTCGGAACTTCCCCGGTTTTGGCACCAGCAAAGAAGTCAACGCCGCCAAGTTGGTTGGTGCCGCCGGTACCGCTTGCCTCGTAGGAGAACGGCCAGCTATATACTTCAACGCCATTGATAACCAGTGTAACCAGGTCTTCATCAATATTTATAATATTTTCCACTAAAAACCAGGTATCTTTTGGGTAAGTGAAAGTGAATGGAGTAGTACTTCCGGCTAATAATTCTCCATTTCCGTTAGCCAGAAGATAAACTTCATATGCCCATTCTATCCCCGGTGATTCGAAATGCTGAATATTAAAATAACCAGCATATCCTGTCTCGACATACATTTCCCAGTTGAGCGCATAGGCTCCCGAAGTTTTGTTGCCCAGCTTGAGAATGAGATCAGATTCGGCAGGAACTTTGTCAATAAGGACAGAGTTTGTCGGGCTGCTTGCAAAAAGATCAGAAATTTGTCCGTCCTCTGCTGAACCTGGAAGGTTCGACCAGGTTGTCCACCATGTTGGGTTGTCGACCGCAATGAAGCTTCCAACAGTGTAACTCTCAAAATCATCATAATAAAGCGATGAACCTTGAGAGAATGAATTCCAGGCAAAGAATATTGCCAGGGTAAAGAGTAATAGTTTTCTCATACAGTTTTTTTTTATGGTTAATACTGAAAATTGCTTTAGGCAAATATAATATTTATATTTTTCATTCCCTCTATTAAATTCCAAATTCCGGGTTTTTTTGTTCCAGCGTTCCAGGTTTTTTTGTTCCAGCGTTCCAGGTTTTTTTGTTCCAGCGTTCCAGGGTTTCAAAGTTCCAGAACTAAGCTCCAAGCTTCAAGCTCCAAGCTTCAAGCTTCAAGCTCTAAGCTCTATGCCATATGCAACTTTCCCTGCCATGTTTCCCTCTCCTCCATTCTTTTTTCTATCCTGACAAGGATCTGGTCGTTGCGGATCAACCCCCAGCCCTCACCAGAGAGAAACCGCGGAGGGACTTCGCCAGCAAACCTCTCAATCACAAAATCCGGATTGAGATTTTCAACAAAATCTATAACGAATTCAATATAGTCATCAAGTGAGAAACAGAGGAAATCTTCCGGTTTCTCTTTGAATTCTGAAGCCATTCTTGTGCCTTTAATGATCTGAAGCTGGTGGAATTTAATGTTTTGGATTATTAAGGCAGATAATATTTCAGCCTCATTCATTATTTCTACTTTAGTTTCTCCCGGAAGCCCAAAGATAAGGTGAACACCGGCCTTTAATTCAAACAGAGATGTCATCTCAAGTGCAGTGACAGTATCCTCAAATGTGTGGCCCCTGTTTATCCTTTTCAAAGTCCGGTCATAACATGATTCAATGCCATATTCAAGTATAATATAATGTGAATCAGCTAATCGCCGGAAATATTCCAGTTTTTCACTGTCTATACAATCAGGCCTGGTACCAATAACCAGTCCTGATATTTCCGGAAACGATAATGCCTGTGCGTAGATTTCTTTCAGTTTTTCAAGCGGGGCGTAAGTATTGGAATAAGGCTGGAAATAGGCCAGGTACCGCGAAGCCCGCCTGTAACGCTTTGCATGGAATTCAATTCCTTCTTCAATTTGCCTGTGAATAGATTTTCCCGGATGGCAATACGATGGATTAAAAGCATCATTATCACAATAAGTACAACCTTCCATGCCTTTTGATCCATCGCGGTTAGGACAGGTAAACCCGGCGTCTATGGCCAACTTTTGTACTCTTCCGCCGAATTGTTTTTTAAAATATTCAGCATACGAGTTAAAACGACGTTGATTACCCCAGGGGTACATCAATTACTTGGTAACTCTTTCCAGACGTCGCAGGATACTGAAAATGAATGCAGCTGAAAGCAGGCAACAAACAATAAAGATCAACCATAACTGCCACAGGTCGAGTTTCCCCCAGAAGAAACTACCGACAACCAGTAATTTGTTACCCACAGCAGTTGCCAATAACCATCCGCCCTGCATAAGTCCCTGGAATCGTGGAGGCGCCACTTTCGACACAAATGACAAGCCCATCGGACTCAGGAATAGCTCAGCTACGGTTAATATAAGGTATGAACTCATCAGCCAGTAAGGCAATACACGTGATGAATCAGGAACTGGATTGTATTTTATTGCCCCGCTTTCATTAATGAATTTTAATTCGTGTGGTGATACCAGGTTCAATGATGCAACCAGGATGATTAAAAATCCAACGGCTGCGATTACCATACCGATACCGATCTTTTTAGGGGTTGAAGGTTCCTGCCCGCGTTTATTGAGCCAGGCGAATATCGCCATCACAGCGAAAGTGAGTGATACGATATACAGCGGGTTGAATGATTGGAAGACCTCGGGTGAAATATTATTTTCGGCGCTAGCCTGGCTAAAGAAGTAATAGGCGAGGGCACTACCGGCAATGAAAAGTCCGGCTCCGATAAACCGCGTATTCCTGCTGCTTTTTTTACCCACAACCAAAATAAAGCCTGCTATGGCCGCAATAACCGAAAGGATATTTTCGAGAGTGAAAAACATATAGGTAAAGGGCCCGACTGTTTTTACCGTGTAATCACGTGCAAAAAATGTCAGTGTTAGTCCGTTCTGGTGGAATGACATCCAAAAGAAGATTACAACCACGAAAACCATAAGAAGCGCCATAATAGCCGGCCGTTCTTCTTTGGTGGAAATCTGGAGAATCCAGGCCACGAAAGCACCAAAAAGCCCAAAAGCAAAGGCGATATCGATGTTTTGTGATGCCAGGTACACTGCACCTCCAACGGCTCCTGCAGCTAATAATGAAAATATAGCGGTTAAAGGTGCATTCTTAATCTTGACTTCAGATTCTTTTGCCACCTTTTCCTTGTTTGGCAGAAGTTTGTTGTAGATCAGGTAAATGATGAGGGACAAAATCATAGCTCCTGCAGCAATGCCAAAAGCATAGTTATAACCACGTGAGAATACTTCAAGATATGAATTGGCAAATGCCGTTAAATCAGATACAGGTCCGGCAACGTTAACTTTGTCGGCCAGGGTTTGAAGATCAGCAGGATTTTTTAAGGTGCCATCAAGATATTGATGACACAGGGCGGGCAGACTTCCATCGTGCTGGAGGCCATTTGTTTTAAGCCACCAGTTGCGTACACTTGTCGCCGCAAAAGGGGCAAAGAATGCTCCGATATTAATACCCATATAGAAGAGCATATATGCTGAATCACGATTTTTTGAATACCTGGGATCGTCATACATTTGCCCGACTACTGCCTGCAGATTACCTTTGAATAATCCATTACCCAGGGCGATAGTGAATAATCCCGTGACCGTAATGGCATAAGTTAGACCTGGTACAGCAAGCAGGGCATAGCCAGCAAACATGATGACCTGCCCGATGAGGATCACCGTTTTGTATTTTCTGGTATAGTCGGCAAGCAAACCGCCAACCAGGGCAAGGGCATAAATACTAAAGTAGAACCAGCTGTAAATTCCACCGGCTTTTTCCTCACTGAGGCCATATTTTGCCTGTAAAAACAACACGAGAATGGCCATCATGGTATAAAACCCGAAGCGCTCACCCATATTGGTGAAAAAAGCAACGATTAGTCCTTTGGGATGATTTTTAAACATAATTTTAGATATTAGTTATTATAACAATGGAGAAGTCAAGGACACAAAAATAATCAAAAATCGATCTTTTCAAAATTTCTATCAGAATATGGTTTAATTTATCATGTTTTTAAGAGATTATCTGTAATGAATCTTTTTATAAATCGTCTTAACCACACATGAATCCTGAAGAGTTTAAAATACAGGTACTCCCGCTGAAGCACAAATTGTTCCGTTTGTCATTGCGGATGCTGGGCAGGGTTGAAGAAGCGGAAGATTCAGTGCAGGATGCCTTAATTAAACTCTGGACCAGGAGGGATGATCTGAAAAATTATTCAAGTATTGAAGCTTTCGCTATGGCAATTACAAAAAACCTCTGCCTTGACCGAATCAGGTCAAAGGCTTTCCAGACGGAAAGGCTCTCAGATCGGCAGGTTTTAACGCTGAAACAGGATCCGGAGGAGGTATTGGAAAAGAATGATTTTTCAGGATTTATCAGGAAGATCATTGAAAATCTGCCTGATCAACAGAAAGCAATCATGCACATGCGGGATATTGAAGGATTGGAATACGAACAGATTGCCGAAGTCATGGAATTGAACATCAACGCGGTAAGGGTAAATTTGTCGCGGGCTCGTAAAAAAGTCAGGGATACGATCTTAAAAATACAAGGATATGAACTTGCACGAAATTGAAAAACTACTGGAGAGGTATTTTGAGGGGGAAACTTCTCTCCCGGAAGAAAAAATGCTCCGGGATTTCTTTGCATCGGGAAATGTGCCTGAACGGTGGAAAAATCTTGACAGATATTTCAGCTTTGTAATCCAGGAGCAGAATAAACAAATCTTGGATGTCGATTTCGATAACAAGGTGATGTCGGACATGAAAGGAAATAAGCTGGCGCCTCTTATTGATCTCCGCCGTCCCTGGATTTACTGGATCTCTGGAGTCGCTGCAGGAGTTCTCATCCTGATCGCTGTTTTCGTCAAATTTGACCCTTTTACCAAAAGAATCGAAGATACTTACAAGGACCCGCAGACTGCGTATATCGAAGCCAGGAAGATCCTGCTTTATGTTTCTGCCAGGTTTAATAAAGGTACCAGCAGCCTCGGATCGGTCACCGCTCTTGAAACCGGATTGAAGGAACTTAAACCTGTTGCAGCATTTAATAAAGGAATGAATGAAGTCAACCGGTTGGATCAGGTGGATAAAGTGGAGAAACTGATTACTAATAATTAAATGCCCCCTCCCCTCACCCCTCCCCCAATTGGGGGAGGGGACGGGGGTAGGGGCTGATTAAAGTGAAATTTTAATTTTTAATTTATAAAACTATGAAACGGACAATTCTTGCAGCAATTACGATGCTGCTTTTAACAAGCACACAATTACTCAATGCCCAGAACAGTTCTGCCATCGCGCTGTTCGACAAATATGGCGGTAAGGATGGCTATACCACTGTCAGCATTTCCAAGGAACTCTTTGGCATGTTTGCAGATATGGATTCTGATGACCCTGATATGAAGGAGGTTAAGACGATGATGGAGCAATTGGAAGGGATTAAAATATTAATGTATGAAACGGAAGCAGACGGCGATGCTGAATTAGCCCGGTTTAAGGGAGAAGTCGGTAAACTGCAGGTTGAAGGCTTCAGCGAACTGATGGTAGTTAAATCGACGGGTGAAGAAGTAAAATTCCTTGCAAAGAAAAAAGGAGATAAGATCGGTGAACTGCTTCTCGTGATCAACGGTGATAAAGAAGCCGGATTTATTGTCATTTCAGGTACCATAGACATGAATACTATTGGCAAACTTTCGAAAACCATGAACTTTGAAGGCATGGACAACCTCGAAAAGTTAAATGAAGAAAAGAAATAATCTTTTAAAACGACAAGCCATGAAAAAGCTGATTGTTATAATGATTGCTGCTTTGCTGCCGGCCTTTCTCCAGGCACAAAACACACCTCTTTCTTCATTGTATGACAGGTATTTAAGTGAACCCGGGTTCGAATCCACTGAAATCCTGCCCGGTTCTATGAGCTTCGATTGGGAGAAAACCGTGGATAACGTCCCGATAAAAGAGATGATGCAGCATATCGAGAGCATCAGGATTCTGAAGTATAAAACCGATAAAGGAAAAGCTGACCAGGATAAGCTCTGGAAGAAAATGCAGAAAACAGCCGGAGATGAACAATATACCGAAGTAGTTACCGTGAATGCTGAAAAAGCCCGTGTCAATATCTATATCATAAAAGGACAGGCCGGAAATACAAGGGAAATCGCTATGCTGGAAAGAGATGAAAATGGTATCATGATGGTAACGGTTACAGGTAATATGGACTTTTCAGCCATGTTCAGCCGTGAAAATTTGCAAAGCCTCCGCGAAGTTGGAGAATATTACATGCATAACAAAGGGGACTGCAATCCGGATGGGAACTGATTTTTTTAACCGACGGATTTACCCGTCGGTTTTATTCTTATTCTGATACCTGAACCGACGGATTTACCCGTCGGTTTTATTCTTATTCTGATACCTGAACCGACGGATTTACCCGTCGGTTTTTTTTGCTAATTTTGCTGTTTTAATTCGTGAACAACTGAAAAAATATATAATGCAAATTCCCAGTAAATACAGCCCCCGTGAGATTGAGAGCAAGTGGTATCAGCATTGGATGGACAAACGTTATTTCCACTCTGAACCTGACGACCGTGAACCTTATACCATCGTCATCCCGCCCCCTAATGTCACAGGAGTCTTACACATGGGACACATCCTCAATAACACCATCCAGGATATCCTGGTCAGGCGGGCCCGTATGCAGGGCAAAAATGCCGAATGGCTTCCCGGTACCGATCATGCATCTATTGCTACGGAAGCAAGGGTTGTCGCCAGCCTGAGAGCAAAAGGGATAGATAAGTTCGACCTGACCCGTGAAGAATTCCTGAAATATGCCTGGGAATGGAAAGAAAAGCACGGAGGAATCATCCTTGATCAGTTGAAAAAACTGGGCGCTTCCTGTGATTGGGAACGCACTCGTTTTACCATGGACCCGGCTATGTATGAATCCGTTATTGACGTTTTTATCGATTTATACAAAAAAGGGCTGATCTATAGAGGGGTGAGGATGGTTAACTGGGATCCGAAAGCTCTTACTGCCCTGTCAGACGAAGAGGTCATCTACAAAGAAGTCAAATCAAAGCTTTATTATATACGGTACTTTGTCGAAGGCAGCCCGGAAGAATGGATTACCATCGCCACTACCCGCCCTGAAACAATTTTGGGAGATACTGCAGTTTGCGTGAATCCGAATGATCCGAGATACAGGCGCCTTGCCGGAAAAAAAGTACTCGTTCCACTAATTAACCGACCGGTTCCGGTTATTGAAGATGAATACGTCGATATGGAATTCGGGACAGGATGCCTGAAGATTACCCCTGCGCATGATATCAACGATTATGAGATTGGCCGGAGGTTTAAGCTGGAATCCATTGATATTTTTAATGATAATGGCACATTGAGTGAAAAAGCCCTGCTTTATATCGGGGAGGACCGTTTTGTCGTGAGGGAGAAAATTACAGCCAGACTCCGGGCAGAAGGATTTATGGTGAAGGTGGAAGACTATGACAATAAAGTTGGCTATTCGGAACGGACTGATGAAGTCATCGAACCAAAGCTTTCCCTGCAGTGGTTCATGAAAATGGATGTCCTGGCAAAACCCGCACTTGAAGCGGTTATGAATGAAGAGGTAAAGTTCCACCCGGCAAAGATTAAGAATTCCTACAGGTATTGGATGGAAAATGTCCGTGACTGGTGCATTTCAAGGCAATTGTGGTGGGGGCAGCGGATACCTGCCTATTATCTGCCTAATGGAGATATTGTGGTGGCGAAATCTCCGGATGAAGCCTGGCAGAAAGCAAAGGAAGAGTTCGACCTTCCACATTTAAAAAAAGAAGACCTGACCCAGGACGACGATGTGCTCGACACCTGGTTTTCATCGTGGCTCTGGCCAATTTCAACCTTTGATGGCATAAGAAACCCGGATAACAAGGATATCAACTACTATTACCCAACCAATGACCTGGTGACTGCCCCTGAGATACTTTTTTTCTGGGTTGCAAGGATGATCATGGCGGGCCTGAAATACCGCAAAGAAGTTCCATTCCGGAATGTGTATTTTACAGGTATCGTCCGCGACAAACTCGGCCGCAAAATGTCTAAATCATTAGGGAATTCGCCGGATCCGATCGATTTGATGGGTCAATACGGCGCCGACGGCGTGCGTATTGGAATGCTGTTCATGTCGCCTGCAGGGAATGACCTGCTTTTTGATGAAGGTTTGTGTGAGCAGGGAAGGAATTTCAGTAATAAAATCTGGAATGCCCTCCGGCTGGTCAGTAACTGGGAGGTGGATCCTGATTTAAAAACATCAGGAAACAATAAAACTGCCGTCAATTGGTTTGAGAACCGGCTTAACGAAGCCCTAGAGCAACTGGAAGATCATTTTTCAAAATTCCGGATGTCTGATGCTTTAATGACCGCTTATAAACTTACCCGGGATGAATTCAGCTCCTGGTACCTTGAAATGGTCAAGCCTGAATATCAGCAACCTATCGATCAGGAAACCTATGACAGAACGGTTATATTTTTTGAAACCCTGATGAAAGTCCTTCATCCTTTCATGCCGTTTATTACGGAAGAGATCTGGCACCAGCTCCGGGAAAGGGGAGAGGGCGATGATATTATCTTAGCCGCCTATCCCACTGCTTCTAAATATGAAGGCAGACTTTTAAAGCATTTCGATCTTGAACGTGAAGTGATCATCGCCATCAGGAATGAGCGCGTGAATAAACATATCTCTCCCCGGGAAAAGATTGTCCTTTATGTAAGGAAAAACCACGGCCAGCAATCCAATACTTATTTTGATGAGGTTGTAATTAAAATGGGGAACCTGGCCGAATTGAAATATACTGAGGAGAAAATTGAAGGTGCAGCCTCATTTATTGTAGGTTCTACCGAATTCTTCATTCCGCTTGAGGCTGAAACGATAGATAAAGGAGCAGAAATTTCAAGATTAGAGAAAGACCTTGAATATGCCCGCGGATTTCTTGCAACCGTGATGATGAAACTCGGAAATGAAAAGTTTGTCAGCAGCGCACCACCAAAAGTCGTTGAAATAGAGAAGAAAAAACAGGCTGATGCTGAATCAAAGATCAAGGTTATTGAGGCACAGATTGAAAATTTAAGACGTTTGTAGATACGCAAAATTTTGCGTATCTACAAACGTATCTGCGGACCGCCAACTGCGGACCGCCAACTGCCAACTGCCGACCGCCAACTTCCAACCGCCAACTGTAAGTGCCTGAAATAGGTTGACCGAAATTAACAAAAAATCGGTTAACAAATGGCTACCCCAGAAAAGTTAAAACAAGCAAAACGGGACCGACATAATCGGTACTTTAGTGATGATTTTAAGAAAC
>Ga0247841_10003577_pt1 | contig 28375 bp, 21 predicted proteins | sample LaCruzMarch2015__2_FD_192410 | JGI IMG/M metagenome (GOLD analysis project Ga0247841, IMG submission 192410) | Freshwater microbial communities from meromictic Lake La Cruz, Castile-La Mancha, Spain - LaCruzMarch2015_18m | ecosystem: Environmental > Aquatic > Freshwater > Lake | place: Spain... | reverse complement strand
TTTATTGATCAAAGCCCAGCCCGGGATTATCAACAGATCACAACCTCCAATGCGACGACCACAGCAGCCGTCGTCTCCAATCCGCCGACGCTGTTCGCTGAGTTGATTAAACGATTGGGCAGCAATGTCTGGATGGGGTCAATCGACACGACGCTCACAACGGCTTGGCAGATATGCGACGGCAACCGTTTAGTGATCAATCCCGCTCTTCTCACCCCAGCATTGCTTGCTGGTCTAACCAATCACGGCGGAGTATTTCTCACAGTTGCAGAGAAATCTGCGGAAGGCCGAACAATTCTTGCTCTCCTTGGACAGCGTGCCATCCTCGTACCCGGCTATGGCTATTTCGTCACGCCAGCCGGTGTCGCACCTGGTTCACTTGAATATGCCGTACTCAAAGCGAATGTGCTTGAAGCCGCATTCCAAGTCAAGAGCAATAGCCCTCTTGCGCAATTACTTGCCGCTACCTACCTGTCAAGCTTGCGTGACGACAAAAATGCGATACGTGTTCTTCAGACGATGTCACCCAGCGATCAGGGCCGTGCCTATTGTATTGCTGCTCATGATGAAACCGATCCAGCTCTGAAACAGAAATTCATTGAAGAAGCAATAAAAAGCAATTGGAAACTATACATAAGTAAGAATAGTCGCGAAAAATGCTCAGGTTCTTACGGCATTGCTCTAGCCTATCGCGAAAAGTCCGATTCAGACAATGAACTCAAGTATCTCAAAGAATGTTATTATGCTAGCTTAACACCTAATCCAGACAAGCAATACCAATACGCAGACATTATCATGGCCAGACTGTTCTCGTTTGGGCGCTACAACGAAGCAAAGGAATGGTACTCGCAAGTAAATGACCCATCTCGCTTGGTCATCTATCGCGCCAAACTATATGAAATTGAGGGTGATGTCAACAATGCCATCTTTACTGCCGGCAAAGCGCCGCAGACTATTGACAATCTGCTCTACCTCGGCTCACTATACAAGAAAACGCAGAACACTCGCGATGCCGAATGGACGCTTGGCAGAATCAATCAGCAACTGAGCAAGTTGCCGTCTGCCGAGCAGGCGAGGATCAAGAACAGCGCGGACTATAAGAAACTGATGCAGTGAGGTTGGGAAGTTTCGAGACGCGATCCGAAGTCCGAGGTCCGAGATCCGTAAAGCGAAAATGGCAGCACGAAGAAGAGAGCCGAGATCCGAGGGCCGAGGGCCGAAATCCGTAAAGCGATGAAGGCAGCGCGATGAAGAGACGCGACGCGATCCGAATTCCGAAAACTGACTTAAATTGAATATGCTGTTCAGCTCTATAAAAGATCTTGACGTTTACAAGAGGGCATACGAGCTTGCAATGCATATATTTGAGGCAAGCAAAGCCTTTCCAAAAGAGGAAAAGTACTCGTTGACCGATCAAGTCAGGCGTTGTTCCCGCTCAACATGTGCAAACATGCGAGAAGCATGGTCAAAAAGACGTTACAATGCACATTTCGTGAGTAAGATGACAGACGCTGACGGAGAAAACAGCGAGACAGACACATGGCTTGATTTCGCCCATGATTGCGGTTACATAAATGACCAAACTTACCTGTATCTCAAGAATGAATGTCAAGATGTGGGCAGTATGTTGGGTGCAATTCTGAAACATCCAGAGAAGTTCACACTTCTAGCAGATCGAGATCCGAAGTCCGAAGTCCGAGATCCGAGGGCCAAAGGTCGCGATGCGCGGGCTGAAGATAGAGATTCGACGGCCGAAGGCCACAAGTCGAGAACCGAAGACCGCGATCCAAGGATCGAAGTCAGCGATCCAGTATCAAAATAATGAGCATTAAAGAGGCCGACCAAGAACTTCGTTCCCCAAAGCACGGATCTCGGACCTCGGATCTCGGACATCGTCCTTAGTTCATAGCGTACAATCACAACACTCATGCTAACAATAGAAAAAGCAGAAATCCCCGACACCTGGGACTTAATAATTCAGCCACACCGCCGCTGGTGGGATCTTCATCTTGCCGACCTCTGGCGCTACCGCGATTTGGTCCAACTTCTGGTCTGGCGCGATTACGTTGCGTTTTACAAACAGACTATTCTTGGCCCGCTTTGGTACATTATCCAGCCCGTGCTGACTACAGTTGTCTTTACTGTTATCTTTGGGAATATAGCCAAACTGTCCACCGACGGCCTACCACCCTTTCTCTTCTATATGGCCGGCAATACAGTCTGGGTCTATTTCAGCACCTGCCTCATAACCACATCCAACACATTTACTGCAAACGCCGGCATTTTTGGCAAGGTATATTTTCCGCGCTTGGCCATCCCGGTTTCTGTGATCATCTCAAATCTGATTTCGTTTGGTATTCGTCTAGTTATGTTTCTCGGCTTTCTTGCATATTTCATGTGGCGTGGTGCTGATGTTCACCTCACCTGGTGGATTCTGAGCTTGCCGCTGCTGACGCTGATCATGGCGCTGATGGCCCTCGGCTTCGGCATTATCACATCCTCACTGACCACCAAATACCGCGACTTGCAGCAATTGGTCGCGTTTGGCGTACAACTGGCCATGTACGCCACGCCGGTAATCTATCCGCTGTCCAGCATTCAAGGCAAATGGCGTTGGCTTATTCTGGCGAATCCAATGACGCCGATCGTAGAAGTATTTCGCCTGGCGTTTCTGGGTGTGAGCGACATACATCCAATCTGGCTGCTGTACAGTGCTGGCTTTACGGCGGTCATCTTTCTGCTAGGCGCACTGCTCTTCAATCACGTAGAGACGACGTTTATGGATACCGTGTGACGCGGAGCGGCACACGAAAAGCTGAAAGTTGAAAGCTGAAAGCTGAAATTCGGATGAGAAAACCGGGAAAAGAATATATAGCGAAAAGTAACAAGCTGAAAGTTGAAATATTCGGCAGAAAACAAGGGAAAAAGCTGAAAATAGAAAGCTGAAAGCTGAAATATGGCAGAAGATATAGACAAAAGTAGAAAGTAGAAAGCTGAAAGCTGAAATATGGCAGAAGATATAGAGAAAAGTAGAAAGTAGAAAGCTGAAAAGCTGGCAGAAAACACTGAGAAAAGCAGAAGGTTGAAATATGTCAGACAAAACATATAGTGGCAGATTAACAGACGAGTTTCGACAAAGGACAAAGGCCTTTGCAGGCGCGGTGATTCGTTTATACGTCAAATTGCCAAAGACGAGGGAAGAGGTTCGGGTTATGGGTAAGCAGTTGTTGCGCTCTGGGACTTCCGTAGCTGCCCATGTGCGTGAAGCATCGCGCGCCCGATCTGAGGCGGAATTTATCTCCAAATTGGGTGGTGCAATTCAAGAAGCTGATGAATCTCTGCTGTGGCTTGAGCTTTTGCGCGAGGAATGTAGAATATCGGACACTGATATTTGCGCGCTCGAAAGCGAGATCAATGAACTGATTGCCATCATGGCAACCATGATCAAACGCACAGAAGGCAAGCATTCTGGAGACAAGTTTTCCTCGTAACGCAATTTTCAGCTTTCAGCTTTCAACTTTCAGCTATTTTGCGCGGGAAACCTCACGTGCTCGTTCTGACGCCGAGTTCGCCTCCAAGCTGGACGGTCTGCTCCAGGAGGCTGACGAGTCGCACCTTTGGTTGGAGTTGTTGCACGAAGACTGTGGGATAACCGGCACATCGATAGAGCAATTACTCAGCGAAACAACAGAGATGCTCGCGATATTTACCACGATGGTGTCGAGAGTAAGAAAAAGCTAAAAAGCTGAAACGCTAAAAAGCTAAAATTCCGATAGATGAGATGTAAACAACATAAAAGCTAAAAAGCTGAAACGCTAAAAAGCTAAAATTCCGATAGATGAGATGTAAACAACATAAAAGCTAAAAAGCTGAAACGCTAAAAAGCTGAAATGTTGAATGATCAGATGGGAAACAACTAAAAAGCTAAAAAGCTGAAACGCTAAAAAGCTGAAATTCCGATAGATGAGATGTAAACAACATAAAAGCTAAAAAGCTGAAACGCTAAAAAGCTGAAATGTTGAATGATCAGATGGGAAACAACTAAAAAGCTAAAAAGCTGAAACGCTAAAAAGCTAAAATTCCGATAGATGATTAGGAAAAAACTGAAAAGCTTAAATTATGAATATGTCATGTCATATCGAAGCTACTACAAGTGACAGCAGAGCAACTTGAAATATTTTTGAAGCGGCGCGAGAGCGCGGCAGTTGAACTTAAAGAGTCGGCGCGGGAATTGCCCCGAAGTCTCTTCGAGTCTGTCTGCGCCTTTCTCAATCAGGATGGCGGCACCATTCTTCTGGGCGCAGCCAATGATGGGACGGTCGTGGGCATCGCAGCAGATGCCGTTGACCGGCTGACGGCGGAGATCGTCAATCTCTCTAACAATCCCCAGAAGCTTAATCCACCTTTCATCCTGTCGCCGCTTTCCGTCGACTACCAGGGCAAACACATTTTGGTTGTTCAAGTGCCTGCCAGCTCGCAAATCCACCGCTGCAACGGCATTGTTTATGACCGTGGTCACGAAGGTGATTTCCGCGTCACGGATCCGGTGCGGATAGCGGCCATGGTCAACCGCAAACAGAACTACTATACCGAATTGACCGTGTTTCCTTATCTGCATGTCAGCGACTTCGAATCCGGCTTGCTTGACAAGGCGCGTCGGTTGATCCGTGCGATGACCCCCAAGCACCCTTGGCTGCCCTTGAACGACGAAGAGCTTCTGCACAAAGCCGGATTCTGGCGCAACGATCCGCTGACGCAGAGGGAAGGCTATACGCTGGCGGCTGGACTGATGTTCGGCAAAGAGGAGGTTATCCAGCAATTAGTACCACACTACAAGATTGATGCCTTGGTTCGCCGGGAGAATATAGACCGCTACGATGATCGCCTTAACATCCGCGTCAATCTGATCGAAGCCTATGATCTGCTGATGGATTTTGTGGCCAAGCATCTGTCTGATCCGTTCTACCTTGACGGCATCCAGAGAGTCAGCCTCCGAGACAAGATATTCAGGGAGGTCGTGGCAAATCTACTGGTGCACCGGGAATACACGGATGCACGGCCGGCCACGCTAATCATCTACCGTGATCGGGTGCAGACAACGAACGCCGCGCATCCTCACGGTCAGGGCCCCATTGTGCCGGAGCATTTCGCACCGTATGCCAAGAATCCGACGCTTTCCAAGTTCTTCATGCAGTTGGGCCGTGGTGAAGAACTCGGCTCGGGTGTCTTGAACGTAAGCAAGTACCTGCCCCTGTACGCCAAGGGCGCCAAGCCCCAGTTCATTGAAGGCAACCCCTTTGTCACCATCATCCCACTGCCGGTCGAAACAGAGATTAAGAACGGCAAGAAAACAGCCCCCTCCCCCAGAAAGAATACCGGGGAGAAAAGTAGCGAGAAAGCTAGGAAGAATACTAGTGAGATACATAGGGAGAAAACTAGAGAGAAAACTAGGGAGAAAACTAGGGAGAAAACTAGGGAGAAAACTAGGGAGAAAACTAGGGAGAAAATCCTGCGGTTGATCCAAGAACGCTCTGGTATAACAACCGAAGGGCTTTCTTCATTTATTAATGTGTCGTCCAAAGGCATAGAATGGAATCTCAAGAAACTTAAAGAAAAAGGGCTCATTCGCCGTGTTGGTCCAGACAAGGGCGGACACTGGGAAGTGTTAAAAGCGTAGCCGAGAACAAATGTCTTTGCTAAGCTCCAATTTTGATTGATTTCCGCATTCGTATTTCTCTTGACCTAATTTTAGCTTTTTAGTTTTTTAGCTTTTCAGCTTTTTCCTCAAACCATTTCAGCTTTTTCTGTTCATCTTTCTCTTGACCTAATGTTAGCTTTTTAGTTTTTTAGCTTTTCAGCTTTTATAGTCATATGTCCGTTGTAATTTCCGTCGAATCCCTCTGCAAAAGCTACCGCCTCGGCACGATCAACACTGGCACTTTCCGCGGTGACGTCCACCGCTGGTGGGCCAAGCTCCGCGGCCAACCCGATCCGCACCTCAAAATTGGCGAAAAAGACCATGGCAATCGCGATGGCGAAACCATCTGGGCATTGAACGATGTCAATCTGGAAGTGAAGCAAGGCGAAGTGCTTGGAATCATCGGCAAGAATGGCGCCGGCAAGAGTACACTGTTGAAGATCCTTTCGCGCGTGACCGCTCCGACCAGCGGCGAAGTTAAAGTCAAAGGCCGCATTGCCAGTTTGCTCGAAGTCGGCACTGGCTTCCACCCCGAACTGACCGGCCGCGAGAACATTTACTTGAACGGCGTGATATTAGGTATGAAAAAAGCTGAAATCGCACGCAAATTCGATGAGATTGTTGATTTCTCGGGTGTGGAGCAATTCATTGACACGCCCGTCAAGCGCTACAGCAGCGGCATGTATGTCCGGCTGGCCTTCGCCGTCGCCGCACACTTGGATCCAGAGATATTGGTTGTAGATGAAGTGCTGGCTGTAGGGGATGCGGAATTTCAGAAGAAGTGTCTGGGGAAAATGGGGGATGTTGCGCATGCGGGACGGACGGTATTATTTGTTAGTCACAATATGGCGGCGATTACTCAATTATGCACCCAAGGCATACTGTTCAATAGCGGCACAACAAAGGCAATCGGAACAGCGGATGATGTCGTGCGAGAATATCTCACAGTTAGCCATACGAAGAAACACAAGATTAATTTAGTAAATTACAAAGAACGTCATGGCAGTGGTGAAGTTGTGTTCGAGTCGGCCAGCATTCAAAATGATCTTCATGATGGATGTCGAGATTTCTCGATTGGAGATGATATCTGCATCGTCATTAGTATCAAGGTTTGTAGCCAATATGTCAACAAGAAGATTAAATTGGCTGTCGAGTTGCGCTGTTCAGATGGCTTGAATATATGCAATATGATAGATGTGGATTCTAATTTTCGTATTGAGTATCTGCAAGAACGAGAGACCTTGTCATTAACACTTTCAGATATTCGTCTCTATCCCGATACATACTTTATTAGTCTTTGGGCTGGCAGTATTACAAGTACAGACACGTTTGATCATGTGGTTGATTGTCTGAGCTTTGACATAGTAGATGGTGGGAAACTTACGTCAAGACATTTACCCAGAAGAGCTGGTATTCTGTTTATAACACCAGAATGGAAAATGCATAGAGATGAATATCAAGGCATATAAAATATTTAGAGTCTTCAGTCACCTAATGCGAAAGATTTGCAGAGTCTTTAACAATACTTCTCGCTTGATTGTCAAACCCAATATGAACAAGAATCCCGCCTATGAAAAATGGTTCGGTGACAATGGGGATAAAAGCCATCGACTATATTATAGTGATTTGCATAAGAATTCATTGGTTTTCGATATAGGCGGCTATGAAGGACAGTGGGCAAGCGACATATATTCGATGTATCGCTGCCGGATTTATGTATTCGAGCCGGTTGAAGAGTTTGCCAATGGTATTCGACGCAGATTTGTCAAGAATCCAGACATCTGTGTAAATCAATTCGGGATTTCAGATAGAAATTGGACAACCAAGATTGCACTTAATAAAGATGGCACCTCAGTATTTAAGCCGAGCAACAAATTAGTAGACGTTCAATTTGTAGAAGCCACTAAATATTTCAGGGATAATGATATACAATTTATAGATCTTATGAAGATTAATATTGAAGGTGGTGAATACGATCTTCTTGATTACCTTATAAATAATGACTGGGCAACTAAGATAAACAATATACAAGTTCAATTTCATAATTTCGTTCCAGATGCAGAAAAACGAATGACAGAAATACAAAAGCAGTTAATCGTTACCCATGAATTGACATACCAATATAAATTTGTGTGGGAAAACTGGAAACTGAAGAAGCAACTTTAAACGGAGCGTGAAAATATGTTTTTGCCGAAAGAAACAGTATTAATGACTGGCGCATCAGGCATGGTTGGCTCGGCTGTTTATCGGTTGCTCAATTCCATCCCTAATGTTAAATTGCTTACACCAAATCTCACGGAATTAGATCTCAGTGATCAGATTCAAGTGGATCAATACTTCAATATTCAACGACCCGAAATTGTTCTAATGATCGCCGCCAAAGTTGGTGGCATTGCCGCTAATATGATTGATCCGGTTGGATTTCTGAGCGAGAATGCGCGGATACAACTGAATCTTTTTGAAGCTTGCCACAAGTATGCGGTACGCAAGTCTTTGTTTCTCGGAAGTTCGTGCATTTATCCTCGTGAATGTCCCCAGCCCATGAAAGAAGAGTACTTACTAACTGGGCCTCTTGAACCGACAAACGAAGGATATGCGCTTGCAAAAATAATGGGGCTGAAACTTGCTCAATACTACTATCAACAATATGGCATGCTGACAATTTGTTCTATGCCTTGTAATATCTACGGTACGAATGACCATTTCGATTTGGACAAATCACACGTTCTTACAGCTCTAGTGCGAAGGTTCGTAGATGGCCAGGACAGCAAAGCTTCGGAGATTATTCTATGGGGTACTGGCGCGGCCAGACGAGAGTTCATCCATGTGGAAGATGTAGCGGAAGCAATATTATTCATGATGCAGAATGTCGAAAATCCTGTGCCAATTAATCTTGGTACAGGCAAGGATATTTCGATTTTTGATTTAGCGCATCTAATTGCCGAATTGGTTGGATACAAAGGAGTTATAAAGTGGGATAAATCTAAGCCAGATGGTATGCTGAGGAAATGTTTGGATGTTTCGCGCCTCCAGACTCTGGGATATTCTCCGCGAATCAATCTACGCGAAGGGGTCGCCCGCACTATCGATGAATATCGAGAAAGAAAACGAATGGGAACAGTCTAATCATAGTAAGATAGATAAACTGCATTAAACAGAAGATTAGGATGAATAATATACCAAGAAACATTGCCAGTATTGAAAAAATGGCAGGAGTAATAGAGTTGCTTTTAGAACACAGTAGTCGTATCAACGAGAAAAAGCCTGAGAAATACTGGTATCCGTTGAGTATGGCCACATATGGAACGGAAGAAATCTTGCAGGCGCTGGACTCTCTCTGCAGTTTTCGCACCACAATGTGGGAGAAAACATTTGAGTTCGAAAAGCGATTTGCGCATCACCAGGGATCAGGTAGCGCAGTCATGGTCAATAGTGGGTCATCGGCTGATTTGCTTATGTGTCATCTGCTGGTGGATCCTATCCAGCCACTGTTAGCGCCAGGATCCGAAGTCCTGGCACCGGTGGTCACATGGCCGACGCAGCTATGGTCGGTGATGATGGCGGGTCTCAAACTTAAGCTTGTTGATGTCAACCCAGAAACGCTTAACATTGACGTAGATGATCTTCAACGTTCAATTACGTCGAACACGAAAGCACTATTTTTGGTTCATCTAATGGGCAACCCTTGCCCAATGGATCGCATTAAAGAAATTGCTCAAAAACACAATCTGATAATTATAGAAGATTGTTGCGAAGCGCTTGATAGTACCTATGCAGGAGTTAAAGTAGGCAACTTTGGTGTATGCGGCAGCTATTCATTTTTCTTTTCACACCATATGACGACAATGGAAGGTGGGATGGTTATTTGCCGCAACGAAGAGATTGCAGACCGGCTTAAAATTCTTCGCGCTCATGGCTGGCTCCGCAATGTTGATAATGCCAAGTATCCCTTGGATTCCTATAATGTAGATCCACGATATGCGTTCGTCAATTGGGGACTTAATATACGTCCAACAGATATTCAGGCTGGATTTGGATTATGCCAGCTTGAAAAATTACCGGGTTTTAACGAACGGCGCAGACTTCTGGCCAACAGATTCTTTTGTGCGCTGGATAATAACCCATACTTGTGTTTTCCAAGCGTTGAGCAAAAAGCAGATCCGTGTTGGTTCGCGCTCCCGGTTATGTTGAAAAAGGATGCCCCATTCAACCGTAGCGATATCACAAGCCACTTGGAATCGCAAGGCATCGAAACTAGACCGATCGTCACCGGTAATATAGCCCGACATCCCGTTGCGCGGTTATTTCCTGAATTTAGTGCCAGAACATTTAGGGGTGCCGACAAGATCCATGATAACGGATTTTATATTGGCCTCTCCCCTTTGTTTTCTGAAGAAATGATAGACCGTTTATTGGACATTATGCAAAAGTATATGAATAGATATTAGCTAAAGGTGAAAGCATGATAATAGCGCGTCTAATTGGCGGACTCGGTAATCAAATGTTTCAATATGCTATGGGACGCCATCTTGCGGAAACAAATTCAACATTGCTAAAAGTGGATTTATCAGGATTTGAAACATACAAATTACATAGATACGCTCTGCATTGCTTCAAAATATGGGAGCATGTCGCAACAATGGAAGAGATAGCGGCTTATATGGGTAAAAATGTATCTCGCACCGCTATGCCGCTATCCAATATTGCAAGAAGATGGTTGGGTTTATCTTCCGTAACGTCAGATATCTATCATAATACAGTTATACTTAGGGAAAAGCAGTTTTCCTTTGATCCATCCGTGATCGAGGTAAAAGGTAATATTTATACGGATGGATACTGGCAATCTGAAAAGTATTTTTCGGAAATAAGGGATCTATTGCTGAGGGAGTTTGCTTTTAAATATGAGCAAGATGCAAAAAACAGAGAAATAGCCGACAAAATAAAAAAGACAGAATCGATCTCATTACATATCAGACGTGGAGACTATGTTCGAAATTCAATGACAAACCAGGTTCACGGCCTTTGTTCTATTGACTATTACCAAGAAGCGGTCAATTACATAGTTCGAAAAATACCGATGTGCCATTTTTATATATTTTCAGATGATCATGCCTGGGTTCGTGAAAACTTTACTCTTGATTATCCTTTTACAATGGTTGACCATAATGACGCTTCCAGAAATTATGAAGATATGAGATTAATGAGCTTATGCCACCACAACATCATTGCCAACAGTTCATTTAGCTGGTGGGGCGCATGGCTAAATACGAATTCCGACAAAATTGTGTGTGCACCCAAGAAGTGGTTCAACGATCCGACTCGAAATGCAAAAGACTTGATTCCGGAGTCATGGGTCAAAATATGACTATGGATATGAACGCCGATCCAGTTGTCAGTGTGTTGATGCCGGTCTATAATGGAGAAAAATACCTGCGCGAAGCGATTGATAGCATTCTCAATCAAACCCATGGTGATTTCGAGTTTATCATCATTGACGATGGCTCCACAGATGGGACTTGGGCAATTTTAAACAGCTACACCGATCAGCGCATTCGCTTAGTGCAGAATGTGGATAACCTTGGGCATACGAAGTCACTGTGCAAGGGATTGGCACTTGCACAAGGTGTTTACATCGCTAGAATGGATGCTGATGATGTCAGCTTGCCAGAACGCCTGGCCAAACAGGTGGACTTCTTGAAAACCCATTCTGAAATTGGTGCTTTGGGCACGGGAGTTCAGATCATAGATGTCGCTGGCAATACTTTCCAGACTTTGCAGTTTCCAACTCAACATGGTGTACTCAAATGGTGTTTGTGTTTCTTCTGTCCCATTGCGCACCCATCAGTGATGCTGAGACGGGAAATTGTTGAGCGGGTTGGTGGTTATAATGCGAACATGAAACATGCCGAAGACTACGATCTTTGGCGACGATTGAGTAGTGTGACTCGCTTATCCAATTTGCAGGATGTGCATCTTTATCTTAGAAAGCATGATGCAAATGTGTCTATCGTGTGCGACTCAGAGGCGTGGCGATACATCGCCCAGGTAAGCTGTCTGATGATATCCCACATCTTACACGAAGAGGTTCCCGCCGGTACAGTTCGTAGTCTATGGGAACCGAGCATTAATAATGCTTCTGATGAGCGCCTGGTCGCAGAATTAGTTTACAGACTATACCGTGCGATCATTTCCAATGGCGGGCTGTCAACAATAGAGATAAAAGCCATCCGCCAAGATGCGGCTTTGCGTTTGTATCACCTCAGTAAAAAATGGGCGCATGATGCCAAAGCATGGAGAGACTTGGCACGAGCGTTTTACTTGAATCCTTTGCTTGTAGTACCATTTGCTAAAGGTCTATTGCGTTATGTGATTCACATGCGTCCCTGCCGCTAGTATTTAGGTTGTTTTAGGTACATAATGAGGATTCTCTTTGTGGCGATGGCAAACAGCGTTCATACGGCGCGCTGGATCAATCAATTGACAGACCAAGGTTGGGACATTCACCTGTTCCCGGTAGAAGACTGTGACATCCATCCGTCTTTGCGAAATCTGACCTTGCATAACTGTTTTGGCAATAGACCCTCTGGAGCGGATCAAAGTGTCCGTGTGGTGGAGTCATGGCCTTTTCACAAAGGTGCAGGTCTGGCACGGCGCATTGTGAAACGGTTCGCACCGGCGTACGTTGATCGAGCTAAATATTTAGCGCACACCATACGCCGATTTAAACCAGACATTGTTCACTCACTGGAGATACAGCACGCTGGTTATATAACCATGACCGCGCGCGAACATCTCGGAGGCAGGTTCCCTAAATGGATCGTAACGAACTGGGGCAGCGACATATTCCTCTTTGGTCGCCTGCCTGAACATGTTGATAAGATTAAGGCTGTTTTATCAGCCTGTGACTATTACGATTGTGAATGCCACCGCGATGTTGCAATAGGACGCGCCTTTGGCTTCAAGGGGGAAGTTCTTCCAGTCTTGCCGAATACAGGTGGTTTTGACTTAAATCGAATGCAACTGTTGCGCCAGATCGGTCCAACATCGGCCAGACGCCTCATTCTATTGAAGGGATATCAAGGCTGGGCTGGACGGGCGCTGGTTGGTCTACGTGCTATTGCATTGAGCGCCGATGTGCTTAACGGCTACTGTGTCGCGGTCTATCTGGCGGGTGAAGATGTAAGAATTGCCGCTGCGCTGGTCAATCACACTACTGGTATCCCTATTGAAATTATTCCCCACTCGCTGCATGAAGACATGTTGCGGTTACATGGACGCGCGCGAGTATCAATCGGTTTGAGTATTGGTGATGCGGCAAGCACATCCATGCTTGAAGCCATGGTGATGGGTTCGTTCCCGATTCAGTCAAATACAAGTTGTGCGGATGAATGGATTGTGAATGGAAAATCAGGTTTTATTGTGCCGCCTGAAGATCCAGAACCCATTGCAGCCGCTATCCGGCGCGCTGTAGAGGACGATGCGCTTGTGAATAGTGCTGCTGAACTCAATGCCCAGACTGCCCGAGAGCGCCTGAATTACCTGCTGATTCAACCTCAGGTTATTGCCATGTATGAAAAGGTAGCAGCGAACCATTGCCACGTCAGTTGAATAGTTAAATGGCATTTGAGTTTACCAATAAATAGATGTGAAAACTGAAACTGGCTGATTATGAGAATTCTTGTATTAGGCGCGGATGGCATGCTGGGACACAAAATGGTGCGAGATTCATCAACCTATTTTGACATCTTTGCCACATTTCGCGGTTCACGCGATTCATGGGCTTCCCAGCCTCCTTTTTGCCATCTGGCCCATGACCACGCGCATGACGGCATTGATGCTTATAATGTGAATAACATTTCACGGGTTATTGCCGAGGTGCAACCGCAGGTTGTGCTCAATTGCATCGGCATTGTCAAACAGCGCGAGGAGGCCAAAGCCGCCATTCCTTCAATCTCGATTAATGCCATGTTCCCCCATCAACTGGCCGACATCTGTCAGACACAAGCGGCGCGCTTGATCCATATTTCCACCGACTGTGTATTTTCGGGGAATCGAGGGCAATACACTGAGGATGACAAACCCGATCCGGTGGATATTTACGGCCAGACCAAACTCTTGGGCGAATTGAACCGGCCGGGCTGTCTGACGCTGCGCACCTCAATCATTGGCTGGGAGCTCAAGCATCGGATTGGCCTTTTAGAATGGTTTGCGGCTCAGCGCGGTCGCTCAATCAAGGGCTATCGCAGGGCGATTTACACTGGCGTATCAACTAATGTGTTGACCAAATTGATTGGTGACCTTGTGGAAAAAAGGCCTGACATGAGCGGACTCTATCAGGTTGCCAGCCAACCCATCAACAAATACGATCTGTTGGTGCGCCTGCGCGACAGGCTGGATTGGCATGATATTGTTATTGAACCGGACGATGTCTTTCAATGTGATCGCAGTTTGGTCGGCGCGCGTTTCGAGGCAGCCACAGGCTGGCTTCCACCGAATTGGGACGAGATGATTACAGGTCTTGCCGCTGAGTGGTTTGATTATCAAAAATGGAGAAATGCAACAAAATGAAAGGGAAACTGTTGGAAGGGAAACGAGTGTTGGTGACCGGCGGCACTGGCTCGCTGGCCAAGGTCTTGATTCGCCGTTTGTTATCCGGTGAATTGGGACGCCCGCAAAAAATCATCGTCTTTTCACGTGACGAAGCCAAACAGCATGCCATGCGCATGGCCTATCAACATAAGAAGGTGGCCACAGATGAAATTATTTATCATAACTTCGAGCAATTACTAGAATTTCGTATAGGTGATGTGCGCGACATTCACAGTGTTGCCGCCGTTTTGCGCAATGCCGATGTTGTATTTAATGCAGCGGCATTGAAGCAGGTACCGAGCTGCGAATACTTCCCCTTCGAGGCGGTGCAGACCAACATTGTCGGTCCTGAAAACATCGTGCGTGCCATTCGCGAGAATCAGTTGCTGATCGAGACGGTCGTTGGAGTGTCTACAGACAAAGCTTGCAAGCCAGTCAATGTCATGGGCATGACCAAGGCCATCCAAGAGCGCATTTTCCTGCGAGCCAATCTGGATTGCCCTGCAACCCGCTTCATCTGCGTCCGCTACGGTAACGTTCTGGCATCGCGTGGGTCGGTGATACCATTGTTTCACGACCAAATCCGCAATGGTGGGCCAGTAACCATAACAACACCCGAAATGACGCGCTTCTTGCTCAGCTTGGATCAGGCGGTTGACACTATTTTCGCAGCCTTGCATAGTGCAAACAGGGGAGAGACCTACATACCGCGTGTCGCCTCAGCACGCCTTTTTGACATTGCCGAAGCGCTCATTGATGACCGCCCAATCAAGATTTCCTATATCGGCATTCGACCTGGCGAGAAAATACATGAGGTACTCGTATCGGAAGAGGAAGCACACCGCACCGTGGCCCGGGATGGCTATTACGCGATTCAGTCGATTCTGCCGGAGTTGTGCCAGATAATTCCAAAAAAGCATCCATTAGACAAGGAATATAGTTCTGCTGATGATATTATGCCCAAGGCAGAAGTGGCCGACATGTTGCGCCAGCACAAGCTTCTAATTGGGGATGATCCTCGCTTCGATGAAGGAGCCTGAGTATGAAGGTGTTGACCATATTGGGCACACGGCCTGAAATCATTCGCTTGAGCCGGGTAATTGAGAAACTCGACCGGTTATGCGATCACGTGTTGGTGCATACCGGCCAGAACTATGATGCCAGTCTCAGCGACATCTTTTTCGAGGCACTCGGCGTGCGGCGACCCGACCATTACCTGGGTGTGCGCGGCGATACATTTGGTGAGCAGATCGGCAAGATCATCACCGCCAGTGAACAAGTGCTTCTTTCCGAAAAGCCGGATCGGCTGTTACTACTCGGCGATACCAACAGCGCACTTTCAGCCATTGTCGCAAAGCGCCTCGGCATTCCTGTCTACCATATGGAAGCCGGCAACCGTTGTTACGATGATCGCGTACCAGAAGAAGTCAACCGCCGAATTATTGACCATTCCAGCGATGTGCTCATGCCCTACACCGAGCGTAGCCGGGCCAACCTGCTGCGCGAAGGCATTCTGGGCGAGTGCGTCTATGTGACTGGCAATCCCATCTATGAAGTTCTCCAGCATTATGACGCCTGCATTCAGAAATCTTCGATCCTATCCGAGCTGGGTCTGGAGAAAGAGCGCTTTTTTCTGGTGACAATGCACCGGGCTGAGAATGTGGACGTTGAAGCACGCCTAATTGGTTTGACAACCGCGCTCGACAGCCTGCAGAAAGAATATGGCGTACCCATTATTATCAGCACGCATCCACGCACCAGGGCAAAGATGCAGAGCTTTAGCATTGGGAGTAACAATGACCAAGTTCGCTTCTTGCCTCCCTTTGGCTTCTTTGACTTTGTCAATCTTGAGCGCAATGCGCAGTGTGTCTTGAGTGACAGCGGCACGGTGCAGGAAGAATGCTGCATCTTTCATGTTCCCAATGTCACCATTCGCGACGTGACCGAGCGTCCTGAAACGATTGAGTGCGGTAGCAACATGCTTAGTGGCGCTGTACTAGAAATGATTATTCAATGTGTCAACACGGCACTCACACAACCCAATAATTGGTATGTGCCTGTAGAGTACCGCGTTGCAGATGTGAGTACAGCAGTAACAAAAGTTGTGCTGGGATATAGGGGTAGGATAAATCAATGAACCCCTTGGTATCCATTATAATTCCCGTTTACAACGGCGCCAATTATCTCCGCGAAGCGATTGATAGTGCGTTGGCCCAAACATACGAGAACTGCGAAGTCATTGTAGTCAATGATGGCTCCAATGATGGTAAAACAGAGTCAATTTGTTTATCCTACGGCGACCGCATTCGCTATTTTTCCAAACCAAACGGAGGGGTAGCATCTGCACTCAATCTTGGCATTAAAAATATGCGGGGAGACTGGTTTGCATGGTTGAGCCATGACGACCTCTTTTCCACGGATCGCATTTCCGCTGATATCACGCTTTTGACGACTTATACAGACGCTTGTATCTCATACTGTAAGTGCATAACAATAGATGAAAAAGGATCAATTATCGAAGAGATAATTCCTTCAATTAATCGCGTAACAAACCTTCGTGATGTTATGATGCTTGCGGGGATTAACATGTGTAGTATGACCATCAGCAGGAAGTGTTTTGATAAAGCAGGCAGATTTGACGAAAGCAATCTCACAATGCAAGATGTTCAAATGTCCCTTCAACTTGCCAGATATTTTCACTTCGTTCATAATGTTAATGGCGCAATTTACGTTAGAGAGCATGGCAAACGAGGTACCTACACAATGTCACAGAGACATCGTATAGATAGTCGTAACCTTGCCTACTATCTCTATAACAATACATGCTTTGAAGAATACTTTCCCAAAATTGATAAGACGAGCATCGCAAGTTTCTCTTGTTGGCTATGGCTTGCAGCCTTCTTTTCATTTCTGGGTACTACAACTCCTGTCAATAAGTGCTATTACGCAGCGATTCACACACGCCACACGTTTTGCGGCAGGATTTGTCAATTTGCCCGTGTGGTACGTGCACGCGGACGCTCAATACTGCGCGAGCAACATGCGGGCTTCCTGCTTTGGTTTGCTTCTATGTTCTACTCAACCCTGTTTTCGTCAAAAGATTCAGACAAATTTAAGCCTACGTCATCTTTTAGCGGTGTTGATCTGCATTCCACAAAAATACAAATGCAAATATAATGGTAACATGATCGGCGTGAGCGTCATAATCCCTTGTCATAATGGTGCACAACGCTTGCCTGCGACGTTGGCGCATCTGGCACGGCAAATTGTTCCTTCGGATTTACCGTGGGAAGTACTCGTGGTAGACAATGCATCGACAGACGGCACAGCCAGCATTGCTTTGGCATCCTGGCCGAAGAACCCACCGGCACCACTACGAATTGTACACGAACTACAGTTGGGGGCAAGTCCAGCCCGAAGTCGAGGGCTGAACGAAGCTATGCATAAGTTCATTACTGTCGTTGATGATGACAACTGGGTGTGCACAAATTGGGTGGCAGTTGTCGCAGAGGTAATGAGTCAACATCCACAAGTTGGAGCCTGCGGAGCGCTGAGCGAGGCGGTGTGCGAGGGGCCGATTCCGTTATGGTTCAATGAATTCAAAACAGCCTATGCGATTGGTGCTTGGGGTGAAGTTCCTGGTGATGTCACGTATAGGCTGGCGCGCTGCTGGTCCGCGGGTCTGACTATTCGTAAGAATGCGTGGGAACAGCTCCAACTCAATGGATTCAGTCCTTTACTCGCTGGACGCAAACATAAGGATCTGACTTGCGGTGATGATACCGAGATTTGTTGTGCTTTGCGGCTCGCGGGCTGGCGTTGGTGGTACGAACCGCGTTTGCGCTTTCAGCATTATCTACCTGCCTCTCGGTTGAAATGGAGCTACCTCCGCCGTCTTCACAGAGCCTTTGGTGCCTCGCGCATTGTTTTAGATATTTACAACGAAATATTCATGGAGAGATTCACAGGTCGGTCGGGCAGATGGATCAAGAAATATTGGTTGCCAAAATTCACCTACGATACCTGTAGATTAGCAAGCTATGGATTTAAATTATTATGGGTATGGTTCAGCCTCTGTGAAGGTGCTTCTTATTCATTAATGATTGAGAGTCTTTATGGAAGATGGCGATCGCTGTTGCGATTACGCCGAAGTTACGAGGCAACGCGTAACAAGATTGCCAGCTTGCCACGAATAATAAAGTGATCGATGTGCCGCAGCACCGCCATTCGAACAACATTGATTATGTATTTATATATTTCGATAATAACAGAGGCATGTTCTTGTAAGAGCATTCTTGCTTATTGTAACATTGAGAAAAATGTGAAAAATGCATATTGTATTTTTACTATCATTGAATAATACATTGGGAGGTGGAAATTACTCCATATATAAATTCGCTGAAACATTTGCGCTATTAGGTCATACAGTAGCGGTATTTTATGTAGGAAAGTCAGCGCTTGAACTATCATCTGATACTAACCTGCATCTTTGCAGGAAATACGATTATGTACTTAGAGGCTCTTCTATTGTAAATCCCATATTGGAAATTATATATGATAAACTTTTCCTGCATCCATATTTAAAGAAAAACGCCAAAAAGATAGATTATATTGTTGGATATCAAACACATAAAGGAATTAAATGTGTTCGATTAGGTAAGAAATATTCAATTAAATCCATCAACTTCGTCTTTGAATCGCCGAATTGGTTGATGCAGCAACTGCCTTCATGGAAGAAAATATACGATCGGAATAGCAAACTCAGAAAGCTGTGGGCTACATATGAAGATTCACTAATGAATGCAAATATCATAGTAGCAATTTCGCAGCTAACAGCTGATGAAACAGAAAATAGAATTGGGAGAAAATGTGATCTTGTGATGTATCCTGGAATACCAAACATAGATCATACATTTTATAATAAATGCAAAATAAATCAAATAGTATATGTTGGGCGACTTGAAGAAAGTAAAAATGTAAATGAAATTATTGAAGCATTAGCACAACTAAAAATAAAAACAACATTGGTTATTTGCGGAACTGGTAGTAAGAAAAGCGAATTAGAATCATTGGCACTAATGAAAAATGTTGACGTGGTATTTAAAGGTGCCATTTCGGATGCGGAAAAGTGGAGTGAAATTGGCAAGTCTCTATTTATGGTATTTCCGAGTTCTTTTGAAGGATTTGGCATGCCGCCCATGGAGGCGCTTTTATTGGGTATCCCATGTATTTGTACAGAGATACCGATCTTCAGAGAGGTTTATGGTAATTGTGTTGAGTATTTTAGAGAACATGATATAAGCGACTTGTGTAGCAAAATACAGATATATTTAGAAAACAAGCATACATTATCTGCGATTGGTGAAATTGGCAGGAAATATGTAACTGGTAAATATGGTTGGGATAAATCCGTGAACATGCTTATTAATGTAATTGGAAACGAAAATACTTGTAATAATGGCCAAGAATAGAACATATGAAAGTGTCTATTATTACAATTAACTATAATAACAAGTGTGGTTTAGAAAAGACCATCAACAGTGTTGTTCGGCAAACTTTTCGAGACTACGAATTCATCGTCATTGACGGTGGTTCGACCGACGGAAGCAAAGAGATTATATATGAATACAAATCCAAGATAGATTACTGGGTAAGCGAACCAGACAGGGGTATCTACCATGCCATGAACAAAGGCGTGAAAGCTTCGCATGGTGAGTACCTCAACTTCATGAATTCAGGCGATTGCTTCTACGGCAAAGCGGTATTGCAAAATATATTCACAGGGAATATTCAAGAGGATATTGTGATTGGCAAGGCACAAACAAATGCACGAGTCATATATCCGCCGCAACAGCCCACGCTGAAGCACTTCTATCAACACAAGTCATTGAACCATCAAGCAGCATTTATAAAGCGTGACCTGTTGATTAAATATCCTTATGATGAGACCCATTACGATATTGTTTCGGATACACATTTCTTTGTACAAGCATTTATTATGGGTAATTGTACCTACAAAGCTTTAGATGAATATGTTGTCAATTTCGATCATAATGGAATCGGGTCGCAGAATATTAAGAAAAATCGTTATGAGCAAGAAAAGGTACTCAATAATTTAATATCGCCACGCATCTTAGAAGATTATAATAATATATGTATGCGCTATAACGAAAATCCATTTGTGCGCAGCACCGCTTATGTAGTTGATTGGATATATTCCGGAATGAAATATATTCCCCTGAAGAGAACTGTTCGCAAGTTAAGCAAACTATTTTCAGCGACCGTATTGTCGATTATAATTAATAAGAATATATTATGATTGAATCACATGGAGTAAAGCAACGAAACACGGTAAAACTTACGAGAGTCTCGGTATGTCATGATCAGCGACTGAACTATCCCCAAATCCCACCCTTCAATCCTTCCACACAGCACCCTGAATATCCGTGGCCGTGGCTGGCCGTTGAAGCAAGAAATGATGTCTACGATGGCGTGCGCATGTGCCTTGAGCAACTCTGCTTGGATTCAGCGCATTTTAATACTAAAGAATGGAATCCGCTGGGGGAAATTATTAAACCTGGCGACACGGTATTGGTAAAGCCGAATTTCGTATTACATCAGGAAGGCACGAGCGAACAACATACTGCAATTGTGACGAACGCGGGAATAGTTCGCGCTATGATTGACTATGTTGCCATTGCGCAGCAAAAGCAGGGAAAGATTATAATAGGTGATGCGCCTGTTCTGCGGTGCCAGATTGAAGATGTTCTAAGGGACAATGGTTTAGATGCCGTCATGGCTTTTGTGCGTGCCAATTCCGACATTGATATTCGTTTCGTTGATTTGCGCGAAGAAAGTATACAAATGGGCAATTATGGAGAGATAATCAAACGCCAGCGGCGTAACGTGCCGTCTGTGTCTCTTGATATCGGTTCGTCCTCGAAGTTGGAGGATATAATTAATGATGCCCATCTCTTTGCCGTGGAGTCATATCCGCGGAAACTGACCGTTTCGTCACACAAACCCGGAAAACACATCTACGACATTAACAAAGTGGTCTACGATGTAGATGCAATCATTAATATTCCAAAACTGAAGACGCACAAAAAGGCAGGTATTACTGGTGCTGTTAAGAGTTTTGTCGGCCTTAATGCAAACAAGTGGCGACTGCCGCATTATCGCATCGGCTGCCCTGCCAACGGCGGTGATGAATATCCTGCGACCAACGCTCTGCGCGAAATATATCGCAAGGGCCTTGACATATTGGCTCACTACGACAGCAACATTGTACGACTCCCCATAATTGCAGTATTGTACATTATCAGAAGAATCCTTTGGCTAACAAAATTCCCCCTTATTGTTGGTGGGAGCTGGCACGGAAATGACACGCTCTGGCGGACAATATGCGATATTAACAAAGCGGTTTACTTTGGGGATGCTGCAGGGAGCATACACAATCAACTGCAGCGCAATGTTTTTCATCTTGTCGATGGAGTAATTGCGGGCGAGGGTCAAGGCCCAATGAATCCGTCAACCAAGCATGCAGGTTTGCTCTTGGCTGGGTTCAACCCATTCTTAATTGATGCGGTGGCGTGTGAGATGATGGGGTTTGATCACACAAAAGTTAAGAGTGTCAACAATGCAGGTGAATGCTTCGGGGTTGGTGTTGATGAGGCTACTGTGGTACTTAATGGAGACGCGTTGTCGTTTTCTGGTGTGCGGCAGCGCGTCAATATGCAGTTCAAACCAGCGCGTTTCTGGGATAGTATTGTGAAGCGTGAGTGGTGAGTAGTAAATTGTGAAATCTCAAACGAGTATGCAACTAAAAGGCATTCAGTGCGATGCACTGGGTCAGCCAGCCTATTCCAGCGAGCGTATGTCGCTGTGGGGCAGCGTTGATGCCATTGATAGTGCGATGGGGCGCAAATGGGCACCCACATGGGAAGATGTTGAACGACACATTGTATCATGTTTTGAGACGGATGAGCAGTTAGACGGTCTGGCTGGTCTGGACGGACAGTATTTTACAATATTCCGGCGGCAGAATGAATATTGTGCGTTCTGCGATCGATTTGCAATTAGCGTCATTTATTATCACGTTAACGAATATATTATTCGGTTCTCACGACAAATCCTCTCGGAGAAACCCGCCGGGTTGCGCATACCACAAACAAAATTGATTCAGTTTGCACTGATGCGCTACGTTCCCGGTCGCGAAACATTGTTCGATGGCATTCTCCGGCTAATGCCCGGAGAATGTCTGACGATTGACTCTGAAACAAGAAACATCTCAAGCAAAGCGTTCTGCATAGCGCCGCAAATGCATTACAATGTTTTGCAGACATTCGACAATGGCGCTCATTTCCACGAGCTATTTCGAGATGCCTTGGCAAAGCGTATCAGCATGCATCGCAATGACGAGGTGCTGCTAGTGCCGCTGTCGGGCGGGCTGGACTCCCGTTACATTTTGGGCACTGCCCTGGAAATAGTTGAGCCGCATCGCCTTCTGGCGGTCACATTCGGCAAGAAAGGCAGTTACGACTATGAATATGGCGCACAATTAGCAGTCGCCGCAGGCGTTAAGCATCGTGCATATCCTTTGACACATGCAGATTTTGACAATAATGCACTGCGCGCTGCCTGTTTGGACTCAGACGGTCAGATAAACTTTCATTTGGAGGCGCCGGTATCTGTTTACCATGACTGGCTTCAATTCGGGCGGCTCGTATTATCTGGGTATTGCGGCGACCTCATCATGGGTAAAGACTTTTTTAAGAAAAAGATAGCAAACAGAGAAGATATTGTCAAATCCGATGCAATGTCTATTGCTGGCTTGCATGGCTTAGGCTACCTAAGCGGCGATGCAATTGCCTCCGGATATTACTATGAACCAGCCGATTCGCGTTCGGCATTAGATCGCGCTAATTACTGGTTTTATGTCAATCATCTGCCAAAATACACATCATATTGCGTGTTCAAGCTGCGTAATGAATTCCAATGCATCAATCCTTTCATGGACTATGCGTTTTTAGACTTCGTTCTCAATCTTTCTCCAGAACAGCGAGAACACAGGAAACTTTATATGGAGTGGCTGGTACGACATTTCCCCAAACTAGCTGCAGTTCCAACAAGCACGTTCGTGGGTGCAGCGCTAACCTCGTCGAAACTCACCAAGTATATTGCGCTGCAACGCAATCGATTTGAAGTCTATTTATGCAGGCGGCTTAATAGGAACATCAACAAGATTGATTTTCTGCGTTACATGCCGCAGTTACTGGATATCGCGACATTAGAGCAATGTTTTAAGAATACAATACCGCACTCACTGTGGACTCACATATGCACTGGACGAATGAGCACCTATCAAGCACTTTATGGTCTGAAATGTGTTCAGATACAGCAAGATGTGTTTGGAGTTAATGTGGATCAGGCATAAATATTGTGCTAATGCAAAAAACGACATAATTCATCCAGAATTAGCGATTGTTACTGACAGATATTGTCAAACAAACTGTATCAAACACTGTATCAAACACTGTATCAAACACTGTATCAAACACTGTATCAAACAAACATTAACACCATATGTATAATAAAATGATAAACTGGTTATCCTGCTTGTTAATACGATTATACTTTGAGAATATTAGCATTTAGTCACATATAGTCACTTGCATAAAATCAAATAAATATGACATGCGGCATATGTATCAGTCTTATGTTAAAAAGCAGGAATTAAGAATAAATAATGCATAGCAAAATATTGACAATAGCTATTCCCACATTGAATAGAAGTACATCTCTACAAAAGGTCTTGTCAAATATCTCAGACATAGTAGAGACCTACGTATTGCAGGCAGATATTGATGTCATTATATACGACAATGCCTCCAACGATGATACTGCCAATGTAGGAAATACGTATTCTTCGAGATATGACTATGTTAAATACTACCAGAGCAAATACATACTTAGTTTTGACGAAAATATTAAAACATTTCTAGATATTTCCGACACAAAATATGTATGGGTATGCAATGACCACAGTGGATTTGTCAAAGAATATATAGCTCAAGTTGTAGATTATCTAAAGAAAAATCCGAACTGTTCGTATTTTTTCATTCCTCAAAAAGGTTCATTGCCCCTTGCATTGGAAATATTCAACAATTATCACAATGGCCTGACATTTATCAATACTCTAATGAATTGTAACATATTCAATAGGGAAAAACTGTTGCCGTATTATGACAGCCATATGGCTGAATTCAATAATTCCTGGCTATTATACTTGGTTGCAAATATTGACATGGTATATTCTACAAAAGCGGAAATATTGCTTATACCATATGAAACAATATTATACGGCCAATATTCAGATCCCAGTCGTGAAAAAAACTCTTGGTCAAGCGATTGGAATAGGTATGTTCATATCGGCTACTCTTATTCGAGAATGCTACAACTAATGTCCCAAAAGCACGATATTGACAAAACATTCCTAAAAAAGATATTCAGGGGACGGGGCTGGGGAATGGCGGCCGTAAATGCATATCGGGTACTGCGCCTGAAAAACATGAAGATGAGATTTAATTCAGATATAGCAAGAACTATTTCGGATTTTCCTTCTTACACGTTTCTTAATGCAATCTGCATAAAAACATTCGTTTCTGGAAGCAAGTACAGCGTAATGTTTGTTAATGCTCTTCTGTTTCCTATATATGCTATGCCTATGGTTAAAGTGATGGCAAAACGCACAAAAAGAATCCTCAAGAAAGTCTTTAATCCACTAGCTCTTAGGATTGGACTTGGACCTCGGTAACCAACACTGGGGCAATTGCAGGAGTGAAAAGATGAAAGCTGAAATAGCTGACGGAGGACCGAGGACGGGAGACGGGGTTAACAGAAAAGCTGAAACGCTGACATTGAGAGACCGAGGACGGTGCTGAGTACGCCAGTACTCGGTGCGGCGATGCGTCAGTAGACTTAGGGAAAGGATGGACGCGATCCGATGACATAGATCTGAGATCCGTTCTGCATAGCCCTTAAGTTCAGACTATGAACAAAGCACGAAGCACCAAGCACAAAAGACAGCCTTGGCAGAGTCCTTAGTTCTTAGACCTTGGTGCTTATTAAATGCGGGTCGCGAGGACACGACAAGGAACCGCTACAAGGAACCGCAGCAACCTCGTATGACCACGAAAAAGCACGAAGATTCACGAAAAGGAACATACGACCCTGCGTCCCGCAGGCGCCCTCATTAGGGCGGTTTTGAGCACGAAAGCTAATGTGTAAAACAATTCTCGCGCAGCGCGATAATTGCTAAATGCGGCCGCCGGCCGCATGTCATTCAATGCTCCGCCTGCCACTGACGTACTGACCACCAACGTACTGCCGCACCAGTTTCCCTTTTAGCTTTCGTACTCGAAACGCCGTGTGCTCAGCAAGCGCTCTTTTTTTGTGCACTATTGTGATATTTTGTGGCTAACAATTCTCGCTCAGCGCGATAATTGCGAACTGCGGCCGCCGGCCGCATGGCAGTCAATGCTCCCTGTCGCTGACGCACCGGCGTACCGCCGCACCGATGCCATAACCATTAGCAAACAACTCTTAATTTGGCCGCTCTAGTCTTACTACTTGTTTACTTTCTCCTGACTCTCCTGGCTTTACTCTACGCAAAAGGCCTTCGGCGCGCATTGCTCACGGCGGCTGTTGTGTTCGGGCTGCTGCTGGTCGTCATCACGGAATTGCTCAGTGCTGTGCACATGCTCAGCTTCGGCTGGTTGCTGAACGCATGGCTACTGGCCGCACTGACGCTGGTCGTGCTCATCGTCTACGTATGGTGTCGCAAAAATGCCAACGAACTTTACGACGACGAGGAGCACGAAAGCGCGGTGCACACCGGGCTTGCTTCAATCTTCCGCGTCGATTTCCGGCTGGCGATCGAAGCGCTGCCGGCGTTTGCCGTGCTGTTCGGCAATGCGATGAGGGTTCTGGGTAAGCAGTTGCGCGTTCTGGCGCAACGAAGTTGGGCAGCAGTGAGGATGCGTGGCTGTGAAGTTACTAAGCTTAAAGAACAGAGTATTGAGCCACATGCTCCGTCTCTCGGCCCAACATCCCAGCCTCCCAGCCTCTCAACCTCTCCCCAAGCCGGACCTCGGACCTCGGCCCTCGGCCCTCGGATCTCGGCACTCGTTTTGCTAATCGGCGTTCTCGCCGTTGTAGCAGCAACCGGCCTCATCGCCTTCACGGCCCCGCCCAATAACTTTGACTCGATGCATGGCCACATGGCCAAGATACCCTGCTGGGTGCAGAATCATAGTATTGCCCATTATCCGACATATCAATTGGACAATCTACGCTACGAGCCGTTTGCCGGTTTTTGTGTTGTGCAGTTCCAGATACTGAGTGCTGGAGATACCTTTGCCAATGGCGTGCAGTGGTTCAGCATGCTGGGTTGCCTGATTGGCGTGTCGTTGATCGCCAAGTGCCTTGGTGCGCAAGCGCGCGGGCAGATTGTTGCGGCGGTGCTGTGCGCCACACTGCCGATGGGGATCATGCAATCAACCAGCACGCAGGTTGATTATGTCACCGCCTTCTGGCTGGTCTGCGTGGTTTACCATCTGCTGCTGTTCCTCGCCAGCCCTGCTTCCTGGCCTCTTACTCTTCTCTTAGGAACAAGCTTTGGTCTAGCTCTCCTGACCAAGGCTACTAACTACTTCTTTGCCGTGCCGTTTGGCATCTGGCTGGCCTGGTTCCTAATCCGGCAGATGAAAGGGAGGGCTATCCTGCAAATGCTCGCCATGGCAGCTATTGTTTTATTGGTGAATGCGCCGCATTATGCGCGGAATATTACAACATTTGGCCATCCCCTTGGTTTGCAGACGCCGTCGGTTGTCCAGAAGGTGACGTCAATTGCGCTGGGCACATGGGATGCAACCGAGACGAGTCTTCGATTGGACGATGCGCACTACGGGTCGGCCAACATGCCTCTGCTGGTGGATGACAAGGCGCCGGTGAATCAGGTCAGTTTCAAGGTGACTGTCGACAAAGCGGGCTTGTATGATATGTCCGCAGTGTATGCCACGGCTGTGTCATGCCCATTTGATTTGTATGTCAATGGCTATCGGGAGCGTGTGAATGTGGGGTCTGAAATCACGGGTGGCTACTATGTTGGCAATCTCCGGCGGGTGTTGCTGGGCCGGATCTATTTGATCAAAGGTGAGAACACGATCAAGCTGCAACGGGACAATGGGCCGTTGCCGCATATGGCGGGCATTATCATTTCAGCTCCAACGGATTTCGCTGACAAGACGGTTGCAGGTGACGGGCTTAAGGTTGAAAGTTTAAGGCTTAAGGCTGGGGGTGGTTTGGTCGTGAATCGTCGAGTCGTGAGTAGTTTCAAGACCGAGGACCGAGATCCGAGGACCGAGGACCGTGCACTGCAGACCGAGGACCGAGATCCGAGAACCGAGGACCGTACACTGCAGACCGAGGACCGTATACTGAGGACCGCGGAACAGATTCGCGGCACGGAGGCCGCTCCCACTTTGCAGATGCAGATTCGCGGCACGGAGGCCGCTCCCACTTTGCAGACGCTGCCACTGGCCTTGGCCAGTCCCGCCAAAGGCGCGGATGGGAGGCGGTTCCATCCGGCGATTGCAGCAATGAATGTGGGAGCTGGTTCCATCCGGCGATGCTGCTGCCCAATGTGGGAGGCGGTTCCATCCGGCGATGCTGCTGCCCAATGTGGGAGCCGGTTCCATCCGGCGAATGCAGCAAAGAATATCAGAGCCGGTGCCATCCGGCGACTGCAACAACTGCAACAGATTCGCGGCACGGAGGCCGCTCCCACTTTGCAGACGCAGATTCGCGACACGGAGGTCGCTCCCACTTTGCAGATGCAGATTCGCGACACGGAGGTCGCTCCCACTTTGCAGATGCAGATTCGCGACACGGAGGTCGCTCCCACTTTGCAGATGCAGATTCGCGGCACGGAGGCCGCTCCCACTTTGCAGACGCTGCCGCTGGCCTTGGCCAGTCCCGCCACAGGCGCGGATGGGAGCCGGTTCCATCCGGCGATTGCTGCAATGA
>Ga0247841_10003576_pt1 | contig 28376 bp, 29 predicted proteins | sample LaCruzMarch2015__2_FD_192410 | JGI IMG/M metagenome (GOLD analysis project Ga0247841, IMG submission 192410) | Freshwater microbial communities from meromictic Lake La Cruz, Castile-La Mancha, Spain - LaCruzMarch2015_18m | ecosystem: Environmental > Aquatic > Freshwater > Lake | place: Spain... | reverse complement strand
AACCTGACAAGACAAATTATTATGTTTGGGAAAGAATTGAATCACCCAGGATAACCGGAGCATCTGATGATGACCCGAAAGGCGATGATGCCTTAAATCCCCTATATAATGTCTGGTAGTAGCGACAGGAATTGAACCTGTGACCTCGAGCTTATGAGTCTCGCGCTCTAACCAACTGAGCTACGCTACCGTGTTTTTTGGCAAATCGCAGGTTAGGCAAATTGCTAGTGACAATTGTACCAAGAAACAGATGACATTTCTAGATAGCATCTGCCAAATGTTCTGCCGGCGTTGTATAATAAATTTATACCACGTGATACACACTAGCTCAATCGCAAAGCGTCCCTCACGAACTGGTCATCTGTAAACTTTGTCTTCGGACTTTTGCATTAGAAACGGGCAAAAAGGACGGGCAAAAAATTAAATCATCGTTTCCTTGCGCTAGACAGCGTATTAAGGAGATTTTTAATATGGATGACGAACTTTTTTTGAACGAGCAGATTAAAGTCGTGGCGATATTTGGGGAAGGCTTAAATCCTTGTCGACCACTTAAATTTAAACGGACTAGCGGTCGGGAAGTCTTAGTAACCGAAATTGGTCTGCGACATCCCAGTATGCAAGGCAAAAGGATGTTGCATGTTTTTGACGTGACCGATGGTATGGCAGATTACAGGATAGAGTTAGACGCTGAACGTTTAGTTTGGCATTTGACCCGAGAGGCTGATCATGGAATATAATAACGAGCAACCGTTGATTATGCATGTCGATTTAAATTCGGCTTTTGCGACGATTGAGCAACAGGCTCGGCCTTTATTACGTGGCCGACCAGTGGCTGTAGTAAATCGTCGAACTGTACACACTACTATCGTAACGGCTAGTTATGAGGCCAAAGCACTGGGAGTTAAGGTCGGCATGAGATTTATCGAGGCGGCTAGATTAGTACCAGGTTTGGTAGCAATTGAAAGTGATCCGGCTAAATACCGTTTTGTTTATCGAAAATTGATGGCAATTTTGAATGATTATTCATCTGATGCTGTAATGAAAAGTATCGATGAAGGAGTTGTGGACTTTCATCATCTGCGTATCCATCGCCCATTGATTGAAATTGGCTATGAAATCAAACGGCGACTGTGCGACGAAATTGGCGTGGCGATGCGCTGTAATGTTGGCATTGGGCCGAATCGATTTTTGGCCAAAACAGCGGCTGGTTTACACAAACCAGATGGACTAGATGTAATTGATGCGACTAATTTACGAGCAATATACAAAACATTAAAATTAACCGATCTAACTGGGATAGCTGGAGCCATGGAACATCGTTTGAATGCGGTTGGAGTCTATACTCCAATAGAATTTTTAGATTCCAGTCGGCTAGTTTTAGAAAAAATTGTTTTTAAAAGTATTTGCGGTAGGCAGTGGTATGACCGATTGCGAGGTTTTGAAGTTGACGGCCAAGTAAGTGATACAAAAACGATTGGGCGACAATATGTTTTAGAAAAACGCAGTCTGAAACACCAAGAAATTATGGCCAGATTACATAATTTGTGCGAATCGGTTGGATTCAGATTGCGATCTCAAAATAAAGTGGCGCGCGGTGTTTATATTTATGCTAGGACTGACAACCATAAGTATTGGCACGCCAGCAGGATGTATCAGCTGCCTTTTTATAGTGATGCAACTATAAATTGTTTGGCACAGCAACTTTTTTTCAATGCACCTAGTGGAATAAGGGAAATTGGGATGCGTTGTTATGTACTATCGGATAATGACGATAATCAACTTAGTCTGTTCAATGACCAACTTATGCGCGAACAGCAATTAGTTTATGCAATTGATGCCATAAATCAGCGATTTGGCGATAGAAAGATTCATTCGGCCGATACTTTGGACACAGGTGAAATTATTAAACAAAAAATTCCATTCGGTAGCACTCGGTATTTGTGATTATGATATAAACTGAATGTATGGACAAAAAACTATTACCACTAAAAAATATCAGTCTGAACGTTGGTCTTTATATTACTGATATTGTCGAAGACGAAAATATGATTTTAATCCACGACAAGTACGCCGATGATAATTACTGGAATTATGCGTATTTAATACAACCGAAACTTGATCTTGAAAAAGTAAAACGATACTACCATGATAAGAAGTTAGCGGCTTCGGTGTATTTTTTGGAATCAGAGGGTAATCAGGCGATAAAGGATAATTTGGTTGCCAATGGATTTGAGTTGTCTTATTCTGACGCAATTATGGTGTTTCATGGTCAAGCGCAAGAATTTGAACAAAAATTTGATACAAAAGAAGTCGCGAACCCGAAACTCGAAGAGGATTTTCTGAGAGTTTATAAAGAAGTTTTTGTAGACGCTGGAGATGATGTTTATAGCGGATTAACAGATGGTTATCTAAGAAACATAGAAAATTATTTTAGAAATTATCCAAAGAGCAATAGATATGATGTTGTTGCTTATAAGAATAATAAACCGGTGGGGATAGCGACGGTTGTTTATGACGATGACTATGCGCTACTCATGAATGGTGCCGTATCGCCAAACTTAAGGAGAATGGGCATCGCAAAAGGCTTGACCAATAAGTGTATTAATAAATTTAATGATAAAATTATTTTCTTATTAACCGAGAAAGATTCTGCTAATGAAGAAATTTGGCAAAGAATAGGGTTTAAGACAGAAGCAGTCGGCAAATGTTATAAGGAATCATGGCCAGTAAAAGGATAATCCTAGGCAAAGTACACTATGAAGAAGTATGTTGTTGCGGTTAGTGGCGGAGTTGATTCAGTGGTTTTATTAGATATGCTTGTTTCAAAAAAATTACCTACTACCTACCATCTACTACCTACTAACAACCAACTTATAGTTGCTCATTTCGATCATGGGATTCGGGCTGATTCGGCTAAAGATGCAATTTTTGTCAACGATTTAGCTAAAAAATATGGATTACCGTTCGAAACAAAGCGTGAAGAACTTGGAACTAATACCAGTGAAGATATGGCCCGAATCAGGCGATATAAATTTTTACGTGCACTTGTAAAAAAACATAAGGCTCAACTAGTTACGGCCCATCATTCTGATGACGTTATTGAAACAATTGCGATTAATTTGTCGCGTGGGACAGGTTGGCGAGGATTGGCAGTTTTAGATTCAGATATTATTAGGCCTCTTACAAGTATGACAAAATTAGAAATTATCGATTATGCCAATCAACACAATTTAGCCTGGCAAGAAGATAGTACTAACGCTGGGACGAAATATTTACGTAATCGAATCCGTCAGAAAATGTCAGACTTTGACGACGATAGTAAACGACAACTGCTAGGTTTATGGGCTGAACAAAAATCTCTTAAAAAGGATATCGACAACGAAGCGGCCAGATTAGTGGGCGAGGGTCCAACTTACGACCGATATTTCTTTATACACCTAGATTTTGCGACTGGCTTGGAATGTTTGAGGTGTATTACAAAAGCACTTCTGACTCGTCCACAACTGCAAAAAACTTTGCATGCCATAAAAACAGCCTTGCCGCACAAGACATTTGTAGCCGGAAATGGAATCGAAATAATCTTCACCTCTCGTAATTTTACGGTTAAACTGGTAAAATAAGACTGTAGATAATCAAACAAATTGATCAACTGAAAGGAATGTGTAATTTTTTATGGTAATGCGAACAATTGTGCCTAATAAAAAGCCTAGTAATATTCTGCGATTAAGTCTTTTTTGGGTGATTCTTGCTTTTGGTATTTTTATCGGAGTTTCCTTTTTGGTTCCTAACGATGGGCTGAAGGAAGTTCCAATCTCGGAAGTAATCAGACGAGCCAACGATGGCGAAATAGCTATGATAGAGATTCAGGGCGATGACATCAAGGTGACGCCAAAAGGTAGCGACAAGCCAACTGAAAAATCAATCAAACAGGCCAGTAGTATCCAAGAGCAAGGCCTTAGAAGTGATGCGGCGGTCGAGCTTAAAATTATGCAACCGTCAACAACTGGCAGTACAATCTGGAATTTGGCGATTATCATTGTTCCGGTGATATTGATTGCAGCCGTCTTTATGTTTATGATGCGCCAAGCTCAAGGTCAAAATAATCAAGCAATGGGCTTTGGTCGTTCAAAGGCCAAATTATATGGTAGTGACAAAGAAAAAGTTGTGTTTGACGACGTGGCTGGTAATGATTCAGCCAAACAAGACCTCGAAGAGGTTGTCGATTTTCTAAAACATCCTAAAAAATACGAAGCCTTGGGTGCCAAAATTCCACGCGGCGTTTTGCTGGTTGGTAGCCCTGGAACCGGTAAGACTATGTTGGCGCGCGCAGTCGCTGGTGAAGCCAACGTCCCATTCTTTTCAATTTCTGGCTCAGAATTTGTCGAGATGTTTGTTGGCGTTGGTGCCAGTCGTGTCCGCGATTTATTTATCAAAGCCAAAAAGAACGCTCCAGCGATTGTCTTTATTGACGAAATTGATGCAGTCGGTCGCAGACGCGGTAGTGGAATGGGTGGTGGTCATGATGAACGCGAACAAACTCTTAACCAAATATTGGTCGAAATGGATGGATTTGAAACCGGCGCAAATGTCATAGTTCTAGCGGCAACTAACCGAGCCGATGTTTTGGACCCAGCACTGCTTCGTCCAGGACGCTTTGATCGTCGGACAAATATTATGTTACCTGAACGTAAAGATAGGTTGGCGATTTTGAAAGTCCATTTCAAGAAAAAGCCAGTTGATGAGACGGTCAAACTTGACGCATTGGCCGCTAAAACTGCTGGCACATCTGGTGCAGATTTAGCAAATATTGCCAATGAGGCTGCAATTGTAGCGGCTAGGCGAAATGCTAAAAAAATTAGTAATCAAGATTTGACTGAAGCGTTTGAAAAAATCGCGATTGGACCTGAACACAAGACAAAAATAATGAGCGACAAAGAAAAAGAAATGACAGCCTATCACGAAGCCGGACATGCGATTGTTGGACATGTGATGCCAGATAGTGACCCTGTGCATAAAGTCACGATTATACCTCGTGGTGTAACTGGCGGTGTGACGTGGTTTTTGCCTCCCGAAGACAAGAATTATACGAGTATAATCGAGTTCAAAGATGTACTAGCTAGAGCACTTGGTGGTCGAATCGCTGAAAAAATTATTTACGGTGAGGATCGTGTTACGACTGGTGCTGGTTCTGATTTACGCAAGGCAACCGAGATTGCTAGAGATATGGTGATTGAACAAGGTATGGGCACAAAGTTACGCGACCAGGTTTTTCATGAAGACACTGGTGGCATGATGTTCGAGCGAATGACACACGAGCGACCTTATAGTGATGATACTGCCAAGGAAATCGACAAAGAAGTTGCAGAGTTAATCAAAGAGTCAGCTACAAGGGCTGAAGCTGTAATTACACATAATCGTAATAGTCTGGATAAATTGGCAAAAGCTTTGCTAGAGGAAGAAACACTTGAAGAGGAAAAAGTTGTCGAAATATTAAAGGATGCTGTTTTACCCAAGGAGGCTAAGCTTTACTAGGCCTGGCAGTTAATCTAGATGGGACGAATAGAAAGTATTGTAGCTAAGGCAAATGTAAAATTGCCTATTAAAGTAGCAGCGGCCTTGCTGGCTGGTTCGGCCTTACTTTCAAGTCTGTTAGGGTTATTTCGTGATCGTCAATTGAACGGTCTGTATTACAGCACTTATCCTCAAGGAATTGATGCTTATACGGTTGCTTTTTTGATTCCAGATTTCATGTTCTTTATTTTGGTATCGGGCGCATTGAGTGTGTCATTTATCCCAGTATTCAATCAGCGTCTAGCCGACGGCAACAAAAAATCGGCGTGGGAATTATCGACCAGTATTTTGAATCTAATGGCAATTGTAACGCTAGTCACAAGTGTTTTGATAATTATTTTTGCTGAGCCATTAGTGCGTTACGTTGTTGGTCCAGGCCTTGATGAATCTGGTCGCGCGCTGGCGATTAGTATGATGCGAGTAATTGCTATTAATCCATTTCTATTTGCGATAGCAGCGGTGGTTGCCAGTATGCAACAGGCAGTCGGACGCTTTACATTTTTTGCGCTAGCACCAGCTGTTTATAATATCGGTATTATTATCGGTACAGTTTTTTTCACTAATGGCATCAATCTATTTGGGTGGCAAATATTTGAAGGTGGCATTATGGGTGTGGCGCTAGGCGTTGTGCTTGGTTCGATTATGCAACTTTTGATTAGTTGTTTTGGGCTATTTGGTATGGGTTTTGATTATAGGTTCAAGATTTATTGGCGCAATCATGGGTTTCGCAAAGTGCTGTCATTACTTCCAGCTAGGTCATTGAATCAGGGAATTAATTATGTCAACAGTATTGTTGAGACTAATCTGGCATCTCGAATGGTAGCCGGGTCAATCCGTGCTTATCAACAGGCATCAAATTTATCGTTTGTACCAACTAGTTTGATTGGCGTGGCGATTAGTACAGCTGCATTTCCAAAAATGGCGGAACGCTTGGGGCAGGGTCGACCGGATTTATTTAAAAAAGAGCTTCAGGCAGTGCTAAGGGTTATCATCTGGTTAGCATTGCCGGTAACGGTGATTGCATTTTTTGGACGCGGATATTTGGTAAACTTTATAAAAAACGGTGGTGACGTTTTAATGTCTGGAATCTTGGGGATATTGGCTATTTCTATATTATTCAGCTCAATTTTCCAGATTGCTGCCCGTAGTTTTTATGCTCAACAAGATACTAAAACGCCACTTTACATATCATTTATTGCGATTGGTCTGAACATAGTACTGGCAGTTTGGTTCACACTTGGTTTGAATATGGGAACATACGGTTTGGCCTGGGCTGTATCGATTGTGTCAGTTGTCCAAGTAGCAATATTACTGGTTATGATGTCTAGGCGGATAAAAGGTCTGTTTGATATTGTCTTTGTTCATGCAGTTGCACGTATGGCGAGTGCCGCTGGTTTTACGGCAGTTATTACTTATATTAGTGTAGTGTTGTTACCACTTAATGCAACCGATCAAAGTTTCTTCGCTAGTTTTCCAAAATTTGCACTCATAGTTACTATCTCTGCACTGTCATACCTAGCAATCTGTTGGATGCTAAAACTTACTGAAGTTGAGCCAATCTTATCGTACTGCAAAAAGATATTTGTCGGCAGATTCAGGCGAAAATGACCCAAGACCAGATTCGTAATTTTTGTATTATCGCTCATATCGATCATGGAAAATCGACGCTGGCTGATCGTATGCTGGAAATAACTGGCACAGTACAAATGCGGGATATGAAATCGCAGTTGCTTGATAGTATGGACCTAGAGCGCGAAAAGGGCATTACGATAAAACTTGCTCCAGTCAGGATGGAGTATGTGCCATCGGGGAATAGGGATTGGGAAATGGGAAATGGGAAAATAAAATTCCGAATACCTAATCCCCAACCCCCAAACCCCAAGATTCAGTATCAACTGAATCTTATAGATACTCCGGGACATGTCGATTTTAGTTATGAGGTAAGTCGTTCTTTGCAAGCCTGTGAAGGCGCGATTTTGGTCGTCGATGCCAGTCAAGGTATTCAAGCCCAAACTCTGGCCAATGTTTATCTGGCACTGGCCGTGAATTTAAAGATTATTCCGGTGATAAATAAAATCGACCTACCGTCGGCTGACATAAAACATGTTAGTGCCGAGATTATGAATTTGCTGGGCTGTGACGAACAAGATATCTTAAGAATTAGCGCTAAAACCGGTGATGGCGTAGAAGCTGTGCTTGATGCCGTAATTAATCGGATTCCGGCACCGACTGGTGACGAAAACGCACCAACGCGAGCTCTGATTTTTGATAGTTATTATGATGATTATCGTGGCGTGATTTTATATGTGCGCCTAGTTGATGGACAGATAAAAAAAGGTGATATTATCGAAATGATTGCAACTGGCGCCAGTGGAATTGCCCTTGAAGTTGGCGTGCTGCAACCAACTATGAAAGCAGATATTGATTTGACGACGGGTGAGATTGGCTATATCGCGACTAATCTACGTACAACACGTGATGCCAGAGTCGGTGATACGGTAACTACCAAAAGGTCACATACTGTGTCGCAATTACCTGGCTATAAATTAGTCAAGCCGTTCGTTTACGCTGGATTTTTCCCAGTTAGTAACGATGATTATCAGAATTTAAAAGATGCGATTGAAAAGTTAAGCCTGAGTGATTCTGCTCTGCAATTCGAGCCCGAAAACTCACCTGTACTTGGTTTTGGTGTTCGGATTGGCTTTTTGGGCCTACTGCACATGGATATTATTCATGAACGGCTGGAGCGGGAATATAATCTAGATTTGATTGTCACAAACCCTTCGACGGATTATCATATAATTCTTTCAAATGATGAAAATATTGATATCAAGAGCGCCAGCGATTTACCCGATGTCAGTCGGATAAAAGAAATTCGTGAACCTTGGATAAAGGGCGAAATTGTCGTGCCTCAAGCCTATATTGGAGCAGTTTTACAGTTAATCATAAATAAGCGTGGGCGACAAAATAATCTTAGCTATATTGACGAACGGGCGCTAATCAGTTTTGAAGCACCGCTGGCCAATTTGCTAACTGATTTTTATGACCAGTTGAAGTCAATTACCAGTGGCTATGGTTCATTTAATTATGAACTTGATGATTATCGAACCGAAGATTTAGTCCGGGTTGATTTTTATGTAGCTGGCAATATGGTCGATGCACTGAGTGTTATGGCACATCGTAGTGAAACGGCTCGATTAGGACGTGAGATTGTGGATAAGTTGAAACAAGTCATCCCAAGACAGAATTTCCAAGTTGCATTGCAAGCGGCGATTGGTGGTAAATTTATTGCTCGGGCTGATTTGTCGGCTTATCGCAAAGACGTTACGACTGGACTTTATGGCGGCGATGTCACCCGCAAGAAAAAAGTGTTGGCTAAACAAGCCAAAGGCAAAAAGCGCATGAAACGCTTTGGGAAAGTTGATATTCCATCCGAGGCTTTTACTGTGATGCTAAGGCGCGATTAACGTGCGGGTTGCGACTGATATCAGAAAATACACGAACGTGGTTACTAAGCGCAATTCGTCTTTGCTGTCTTTCTTTTACCCACGCAGCAGGCTCGACAATTTTTGGTTGGGCATTTAAGCGTTTGATATCCATGCAGGTGGCACTGGCATTGACAGTCGGTGCAGGTGCATCTTTATCAAAGCCGTACAATTCACATATTAGGCTTTCAAGTACTCGATCGTCTAACATCGATGTAGATCCAATTGTCGTTGCCGTTGGATTAACATCGAAATAGGTATTATGAGCAGCTATAGCATGTTTTGCAACTACAATAACAATTGATAAGTTATAAAGTACAACAATAGGCAACGCAATCAATAGGCTTGTCACTAAATCATAGGTAAATGGTGCTAGTAAAGCTACTACTAGACTGCCTAGAATCACCCATTTTTCCATTCCTAGCAACTTATTTGGTGATAGAGGTTTGATGCTATCAATAAATATGATTAATAATGGGACTTGGAATACAACTATGAACATGATAATGATATTGGTTACAAAGCCTAAATAATTATCGGCTGATATTAGTGCGTTTAGCCCATCAACTTGAAAGTCTGCAAAAAAGCGGAGTGAGCCAGGTAAAATAACCGTAAAAGCAAAGATGGCGCCCGCAATTGCTAGGGCTGTTGACAACCCTGTCGTTAGATAGATACGCTTGAGTGGCAAGGCTTGCTCAAAGGCAGACCGAATAAACATGATCAGATTATAGATAATGACTGGGATTGTGATAATTAGTGCGCCCATAAAACAAATTTTCATAATCAGAGCAAAGCTGCCAGCCGGGCTGTTGTAATAAAGTGGCGCTCCAAGTGGCGAACGAAGTAATACCAGAATTGGTTCGTAAAAAAGATAAACGATACAGCCGGCAACTACTAACGCAACAAAAGATACGAGCAGTCGCATTTTTAACTCACGAATGTGATCATACAATTTCGTCGCTGGGCGCGAATGTCCAACTAATCGTTCCACTACACCACCTTTTTATTTTTTATTTTTTTTGTCGTCGTCTTTGTCGTCGTCGCGGAAGCCTTTTTTCAATTCTCTGCCGGCTTGACCAACACCACGTGCTAATTCGGGAAGTTTTTTACCCCCGACGAACAGCAAAATGACCAATAGTACAATTATTGTTATGATTTCAACTTTTCCTAGTCCCATATACTCCCTCTTTTCTATATATGTAATCCCTTTAAATATAACCGAAATAGAATTATTATACAAGCCTTATGGGTTTGATTTATTGCTCCTTCTAGCTTATGATTAATATAAGTATTCGTTAGAGACGAAACGGAGTAGGGATGTGATTAAAAAAAATATACTTCAGGTCCTAAGTGACAAAGAGATGGATCGAAAAGAGTTTTTGAAATATAGCGGTTTAGTGCTGATTAGTTTGGTCGGCTTAAAAACGATTGTTTCTATCTTGACTCAGCCCGATAATAAATTGACTATTGTTGAGCCAGCCAAAGTCACAAAGAGTGGTTTTGGTAGTGGAAAGTACGGTGTCTAAAAGATGGCAGACCAGCGACTTCCAATTGTAAATGGTGATGATGGTACGTGGGGTACAATCCTTAATCAGTACATTACTAAAGAGCATTACGATACAGGTATAAACGATACAGACAATGGTGGTCATAAGGCTATAACAATTCGGCCTGGTACAACTGTTGCCGGTACAGCTCCGTTAAAATTTGCTTCAGGTTCATTGACGACAGCTGCCGAAGTAGGCGCAGTTGAGTTTCTGACCGATAAGTTTTATCTTACACAAACGACCAATACGACCCGCAAAGTTATTGCGGCTTATGATGATAGTTCTGGCGCAACTGGGGATGTGTATTATCGAGATAGTAGCAGTAATTTTGTCAGGCTTGGGATAGGTTCACCAACTCAGGTGCTAACTGTATCAGGTGGTTCACCAGCTTTACCAGCTTGGGCGTCCCCAACTGCGGGTTTCGGCGTTGAAACTATTGGCATAACAATCGATGGAGGAGGGTCGGTAATCACGACTGGAAGCAAGGGTTTCAAATATATTCAAGAAAACTGCACGATTACAGGTTGGACGCTGATAGGCAAGGAAAGCGGTAGTTGTGTGCTTGACGTAAAAAAATGTAATTATGCCGGTTTTCCTACGACGACCAGTATTGCCGGTTCTGAAAAGCCAACGCTGGCTTCTGCCCAAAATAATCAGGATCAAACATTAACCACATGGACAGCGAGTCTCTCTGCTGGTGATATACTAGAATTTGTGGTGGAGAACTCGGTCGTGACAATCACTAGAGTAAGCCTATTTATTAACATCAGTAAGTAATTATAAAAAGAATAGAGGAGAAATAAAATGGCACAAACATTTACAGCGTACTATCAAGCAGTAACCTTTGCTGCGGGCAAAAACATGGCGTCGGTTCTAAATCAACACGCCACCGAAGTTATAAAAATTAGACGCGTGGGGCTGTTAAATGCCCAAACGGTCGCCGTTACCGGCGTGCTTTGCCAGCTTGAGCTAAGACATTACACTGGAGCAGGTTTAGCGGCGCCTACGTCAGTAACACCAGTCAAGCATGATTCGGCTAATACCCTCCCCACCACGGCGGTTTACGGTCACGCCGGTACGCCTTCGGGTACGCCAGTTACTCTGCGAAGAGTTTTTTGGAGCTCTGACGAAGCCGCTATCTCAACTGCTACTTCCGATGAATTTGAGACATATGTTCCATTAAATATCATATTCGATGCCGGCTACGGAGACTCTAACGTCCAGCCACTTACGCTAAATCAGGATGAAATGGTGACTGTCTACAACACTACCGGTGCCGCTGGGCTTTTGGATGTGTGGATAGAGTTTACAAAAGAATAACTAGCTTAAAATAATGTCTAATACCTACACAATCCGCTGCGATAACGAGTATCCTACTTTTACAGTAGAAACTATAACCCAAAATATGCCCTACACGGAACAGGTGGCGCTATTTGGCATTATGAATAACGAAGGCAGTAACTCACTGATACGGGTAAAAAATATCATCGTCACTGATATCTCTAGTCGGGCAGGAACGGTGCTGAACTCCATACTAACGATGCAGGTAACGGCGATGGGTACGGGTACGTCTATGGTTACGCCGATAAAATATGATTCTGACATATCAAATTTGCCCTCGCAAGTGCGAATAGAAATGTACCCAGCTACTTATACTGGAACGGGGATACTAAGAAGTCAGGCTACTGCTTATGCCAACGCGCCAACAACTGCTTTAGCGTCCCACGGGGCTATTACCGGAGCGGCTTCTTTTGACGGCTTGGGTTTCGGGTATATAGTCAGGAGCCCGTTTAGTGAATGTCAACCGGTGGTGCTGAGAGAAGACGAGGGAATGGTTTTGGCTCCAAGTAACACAACTACGGCAGACATAGGTACGATGATAGAACTATGCGTTGATTTAACCGACGGCACAAATAATTATCACATTTGCGAAATGACAGAAGTTGGTATATCGCCTTGCCTTTTTGGGATATTCAACGGTTCGGGCAGTGGAGTGGTATTAAACATCGGGCGGATTTCGACCAGGTTGATAAATACCTTAGACGGTACCAGATTATTTAACCTTGAAACAATCTCGGGGATGTATGATGGCCGAGATCTAATCCCCGCTAAAATGGACTCAACGCAACCAAACATTCCAGCCTTAGTCAGTATAAGAGAAAACCCGTTAGTAACCCAGGCCAATACAGACGCACAGCACTATACAAGGAATAAAAGATCGGGTGGTGATGTAACCCCTTTCATCAGATATTTGGTGGCACCATTTGGTACGGCTGTCGGGCTTGCTTCTGGCTTGCTGGCCTTGCATAGCCAATCTACGTCAATCAAAAACTCTTGTTTTTACGACCAGGCTTCAGATTTAATAATACGGGAAGGCGAAGGTTTCGCAATTATGCAAAGAGGTACAGCCAGTTGTAGGGGCAGATATAGAATCAGCGTGCGCGTTAATTATGAGAGTACCGGTAGCGGTGGCGGTGAACATAGCTACGTGTTCTAAATGTTATTATTGATGGTCACTACATTACTAAAAACCAATAGGATATTATTATTTTCTTTCCTGACGTTATTTGCTTGCCCGTTTGTTGTCATCCTTAACCCAGATTATTCGAGCGCCGCAATAAAAGGCCTCACCCTATCACCTCTTAGAACAGAACTGGATATTGCACCAGGCACATCGCTTGACGGCACGTTGAAGGTAACTAATTCAACTGATAAGCCTATGACAGTGGATTTGAGTGCCGAAGAATTTAGTGTTATTAATCAGCAATATGATTATGCCTTTTCCGAGCAGTCAGATTTAACAAAATGGGTGACATTTAACCCAGCAGAAGTCAATTTAGTGGCAGGCGAGACAAAAGAAATGCCATTTTCGGTTGGAGTACCGCTTAGTGCTGAACCGGGTGGACGATACATTAGTCTATTAGCAGGCACTGACACCGATGTTTCAGATGGAGGTGTAAGTTTGCGTCAACGGGTTGCGTCATTTTTATATATCACAGTGCTTGGTGATATAACGCGCGTTGGCAATTTGATATCGCTTTCATCGCCATGGGCTATTGGCGGAAAAAGTTCATGGAGCGTAGCCTTGCAAAATACCGGCTCAACCCATTTTCGCAGTCGTTACAATGTCCAAATCTATAATTTGCTAGGCAATGGTTTGGCTGCCAGCATGTCAGGCGATTCATTGATATTACCAGGCACGGTTCGATTAGTGTCTGACGATTTACCTTTGCCAGAATTTTTAGGAGCATATAAAATTGTTTATACGATTGGGCTTGGTGATACGCCTGCGATGGTCGAAACAAGGTTTATGATATATATACCGCAAATAATAATTATTGCTGGTTTGATTATCCTATTAATATCAGGCGTAATCTTGATCAGGAAGCGAAAAAACAAATCTTAGTCGGTTTGAGGGACGGCCGTATAAACTACAGTTGCCACATAATTTCCAGCCGGTTTTGCAAGGTCTAATTTCATGCCATATGTTACGGTTGTGATATCGCCACTTGACGCTGGTATGGAAATTGAACGAATTAGAATATCAGCGAGTGTTAATCCAACAAAATCGGTTGATGCATCGACATTATAACCCCAGGTATTGACTGCAAGTGGTGCCGGTGAGCCATTGGCCGAAGCGGGTAGCAACGCACCTAAATTGTTCATATCGGTGCTATTTAGGGCACGAATGTAGAGCTTGTAACCCATAACATCAGTTGAAGTGACCGTAACGATACTATCTCCAGTTGCTAGAACGCCACTGGTCGTAGGTGTGATGGGAATATTAATATTGCCACTAGTTGCGATTGAAAGCTCTGTTTGACCACCGTATGGGACATTTTCGTTATAGATGCCTTTACCATAAGGTTGTGCATAACTGGCCGATGGCAACAAAGTACCAACAGAAAGTATCATAAGGAATGTGATGAATAGTATTGTTTTATTCACGCTTATGTTATTATATCATTTAGGTGATATTAAAAAAATTGATAGATTAAGATGACCGATATGGGGATATGAATTAGATGATAAAAACGAAAATTAACACATTACTAAGACAAATCGTCTATGGATTTTTTGCAGTGGCATTGTTGTTAATGTATTTTCCAAATACTGTTTCGGCATTAGGCCAAATTACTCCACGCAAAGTTACGATTGGTAGCTCGGTTGCGAGTGCCAGCACTACTTACTCGTTTGTGTTTACAGTCCCATCGGTAACTGTTATACAATCAGCCTCATTTTCTGCTTGTACGACAGCCAGCGGTGCTTGTACACCAGCCCCTGGTTTTTCAGCTAGCTCGTCAACTTTAACGGCCCAACCAACCAACCTTGGTGATGCAGCTGGCTGGACAGTCGACACTGGAACAGCTGGAGAGTTACGTTTAAAGAAAACTGGTAACGTTGCGGCACCAGCTGGTGCTCAGACGGTCGGTTTTTCGACGGTTACTAACCCAAGCGCAACCAATTCGACATTTTATATGCGTATAGCTACTTTCTCTGACGATGCCTATACAACTGGTATTGATGAAGGCGTTGTGGCTGCCTCGACCGCTGGTCAAATCACCGTTACGGCGGCTGTTGGCGAAACCTTGACTTTCACATTGGCAGCTGCGACTGTTGCACTTGGTACGCTTACAACTGGTACCACTGGGTCAGGTATTTCATCGATGACTGTCGCGACTAATGCAGCAACTGGCTACTCGGTTACATACAGTGGCACGACGCTGACGACAACAGGCGATACGATTATCGCACTGGGCACACCGACAGCTTCAGCGATGAATAATAAGCAATTCGGAATAAACCTGATGCTTAACACAACGCCAGCGATTGGCTCTGATGTAACTGGTACCGGTTCTGGTACGCCGTCAACTGGCTATGAGGTTACCAACCTATTCAAATTCGCCTCGGGTGATACTGTCGCATCCGCTAGTGTGCCAACTAATAGCAATGTTTTCATTGTTAGCTATATTGCAAATATTAGCGGTTCGACCAAACCTGGTGCTTACTCAACAGTTATTACATACGTAGCAACAGCTAACTTTTGATGGGTAGGATTCGACTACTAAGATTTTTTATTGGGCTTATATTAGTGTCATCTGTGTTCACCAGATTTGCCGTAGCGCCAGTCAGTGCTCAAACTACAAATTCGAACGCTGCCCAAGGTATCGAAATTAGCCCAGCCTTAGTTGAGTTAAATGCAGCTCGGGGTAAGGATTACAATATAACTCTTATGATCACGAATGTTACGGCTTCAGACTTAGCCTATAGTTCATCAGTGAATGATTTTAGAGCATCCGATGAGAGCGGTTCTCCGCATATTATTATGGATGATGAATTGACATTGCCTGCAACAGCTTCAGTCAAGACATGGGTTGATATCCTCCCACAGTTTACTCTGCAGGCAAAAAAATCTGAAACTGTTAATGTAAAGATTGTTGTGCCAACTGATGCTGAACCGGGTGGACATTATGGCGTTCTGAGTTTCACTGGAACTGCTCCAGAATTAACAGATAATAGCGTTGGTTTGTCAGCTAGCGCTGGTGTGTTATTGCTAATTCGTGTCGATGGTGCCATTACTGAAAAGGCGAATCTGGCTGAATTCTATAGCCAACAGGGTGGGAAACAGAGTTGGTTCTTTGAAACTAGCTCCAAAGACAGCCCAATTACATTCGTTACCCGCATTCAGAATGAAGGCAATATTCATATAAAACCTGTCGGCAGTATTGAATTGCGCGATATGTTCGGTGGCATCGTATCAACCCTAACTGTTAATGGCGAAAAATCGAACGTTTTGCCTACTAGTATTCGTCGATTCGAGTCGCAGTATAACAGCGATTGGATGATTGGTCGGTATACAGCAAACCTGACGCTGGGTTATGGCACAACTGGGCAAGCCATAACTAATACAATCAGTTTCTGGGTTATACCTTATAAAATTATCTTAGCAGGGATATTAGTCTTGGTGACGATTATCTATATTCTATCGCGAATGATAAAAGTGTATAATAGGCATATAATTAATAAAGCGAAAAATGAAGGCTCGATTAAAAACAAAAAACACAAAAAAACTAGTGGCTAGTAAACGATTTAGGCCAGCCGCGCGTGCGGTGGCTTTTGTCAGCATAAAACATACTGGCAAACTTATTCATCATAGGCATACATCTCATTTAGCCTTGATCATAATATTGATAATTGTCGGCTTTTTTTTACTGATAAGTAACAATGTTGTGCGGGCACAATCAGACAGTGAATCGGTTTTAATTAATGCAATTGTTCCTGGTTTGGCGCCAACAACTGTCACCGAAGAATCAAAAACGTCCACAACTGTTACGAATGATGCTATGTCAGATATAACTTGGTTTATGAAACCTGTGCCATTATATATATTGGCGGTTGCAATCACGCTAGGTTTTTGGGGTGGTGATTTATTTGATCGAAAATTTGGAGCTGGTAAACATCGTCAAAGGTATCGAAGATCGGCCTAAAGGACAACCTTTTGCTATAATAAACTGATGGATGAACTCGAAAAACTTATTGCAGATTATAAACCGAGTCAGACGGCAACTGAGCTTGTTAAACAGACAAAGATTGTTCTGCTTGCGGGAATTTCAGGAGCTGGAAAAGATTCAATAAAGCAAGAGTTACTTAAGCAAACTGATTTTTGTGACATTGTTTCACATACGACTCGCGCACCTCGGAACAATAATATTATTTCAGAAATTCCAGATGTTGATTATCATTTTATTGATCAGCCTACCGCACTTGGTATGATAAAAGAGCAGCAATATATAGAGGTAAAAATAATTCACGATGAAGCAATATACGGCACGTCTGTGTCTGAACTAAAAAAAGTACATGATGCAAATAAAATTGCTATTACCGATATCGATGTACAAGGTGTCGATGAGTACGAGAGTATATCTAAAGACGTTGTAGCTATATTCATTTTGCCGCCAAATTATGATGTTTGGTATCAAAGAATCCAGAATCGATATGCATCAATCAACGAGTTTGATACCGAATGGCCAAGGCGTCGAACAAGCGCCATCAAAGAGCTTGGGCGAGCATTAGAGGTGCCGTACTATCACTTTGTTATAAACAATGATTTAGAAGGCGCAGTTAAAATTGTGGACAGCATTGCTCATGAATCTAGTGATTATTATAAAGATGATGAAGCTCGTCAAGTAGCTCGTTTACTGCTTTTGGCACTCGTTGACATTGAGTGCTAGAACACGATATAATATCGATATGACAGAGAGACAAATTCAAATTTTAGCTGCCATTATTGAACAGCACGCCGAGATTGCGGCACCAGTTGGTAGTGTTATGTTGGCAAAACTTTTCAATGTGTCCAGTGCAACAATTCGTTCCGAGATGGCAAGACTAGAGGAAATGGGTTTTATTGCTCAACCACACACCAGCGCTGGTCGTGTTCCAACAGATAGCGGTTATCGATTCTATGTAAATATGTTGAATAATGCCTACGATGATAATGTTGCTCCTGAACTCGATCGCGGTGCGAGGACGATTGAGGCAAGAGTTAGCACTCAAGGTAATCACGCCGATCGTGCTATTCGTAGTGCAGTCGATAGTCTTGTCGACTTAACTCATAATCTAGGCATTGCAACTATTGGTAACGAGCTTTATATGAGTGGTATCGGTAATTTATTTTCTCAACCAGAATTTGCTAGTTCAAATCATGCCCAATCAGTCGCTAGATTACTGGATAATCTGGAGCCATGGTTGCGTGAGGCGGCGCCGAACGAACCACTGAACGTATACATTGGTGCCGAGAATCCGATTGGTAAGACCAGTGGGGTTAGTTTGATTATTAGTCGTTTTCGCTCACCATATAGTGACCGAAGTTATATTGGTGTATTGGGCTCAACTCGTCAAAGTTATGCCAAAGTTATGCGACTGGTGCGTCATGCTGGGGCAATGTTGGAGGAAGTACTTTAGTTAGTAGATAGTAGTTGGTAGGTAGTAGGTAGTAGAAGAAGGAAAAAAATGGGAAAGATAAAGAAAATTAAGAAAGAAATTGAGATTGAGCAACAACTGGGGGAATTAACCCAGGATTTACAAAGGACTCGGGCTGATTTTGAAAATTATCGCAAACGGGCTGAAGCCGAGAGGATATCGATTTTCGAATCTGGTCAGACAAGTGCAATCTTGAAACTCTTGCCAGTAATAGATAATATCGAACGGGCCATTTTTCACACGCCCAAAGAATTGCAGGAAAATACTTGGGTTCAGGGTGTGGCCAGCCTTACCAAAAATCTCGAAAAATCACTTGACGATATGAACATAAAACGAATTGATGCTACGTCTGGCACGGCATTTAATCCAAATTTACACGAAGCAGTTCAGTTTGACGAACAAGTCGAAGGCGATTCGCTGGACAGCGAAGAAGTGATTGCCGAGGAAATACAGGCTGGCTATACACTTAATAATCGTCCAATTCGTCACGCTATGGTAAAAGTGACACGCCGATAGTAGTATATATACATGGAATCAGAATCGTTAATACTGGTCGTAAATCCAGGTAGTGCAAGTCGTAAATATTCCTTGTTTGCGGGCGGTCAAAAAAAGGTAAGCATTAATTTTGAATTTGAAGATGCCAAGGTCATTGGCAAAGTCGAATTTGCAGGCGAAAAACACTCGATAAATTACGAAGATCCCAATCTAAATGCGGTATCACGTTATATATTGCCGTTATTGCACGAGCATAAAATCATAAATGATGCAGACATATTATCAGTTATCGGTATTAGGGTTGTTGCACCGAGTGATAGTTTTGCCAAAGATAGATTGTTAACAGATGAAGTTGTGGCTGAACTGAGCACTTTGCAACAAAAAGCGCCGCTTCATATAACGACGGTATTAACAGAAATCCAGCAATTTAAAACTTTATTTCCCGATATTCCAATAATTGCCATTTCGGACAGCTCGTTTCATAGTAAGAAGCCAATTTGGGCTTGTTATTATGGCATAGACACGACTTTGGCTGAAAAATTTGGCATAAAGCGCTATGGTTATCACGGCGTGTCAGTTGGCTCAGTTATTAAAATATTACAAGAGGCTGGTAGTTTGAAGTCCAAGACGATTGTGTGCCACCTCGGTAGTGGCAGTAGTATAACAGCCGTGCTCGATGGTAAAAGTGTCGAGACTACAATGGGCTATTCTCCGTTAGAAGGTCTAATTATGGCATCGCGTAGTGGCAATATTGATATTTCGGCAGCTTTGGCGATCAAGCGAGAATTACAGTTATCAGATGATGGTTTAGAACAATACCTCAACGAGCAAAGTGGGCTACTGGGTATCAGCGGTAGCTCTAACGATATTCGACAATTGTTAACTAGTGAAGAGCAAGGTAACGAGAGAGCTAGGTTGGCGTTGGATTTATTTGTGTATCGTGTTCAGCAGGCAATTGGGCAGATGGTTGCCAGTATGAACGGAGTTGACTGCCTGGTCTTTACGGCCACTATTGGCGAACGTTCGGCTGTTATAAGAGGTCGTATAATTGAAAAATTGGGATACCTGGGTTTTGAAAATGACAAAGATGTTAATGAAAAAACTTTTGAACCATCTGAAATAACCAATATCGCAAGTTATTCTAGAAAACCAATTCTAGTCGTTCCAACAGATGAAGCCGCCGAAATTGCCCGCCGAGCTGAGCAATATATTCAGGGTTAATTAATACTCCAATCCTGACGGGTCCTGTCGTTCGGTCCGCCCCTGATTATCAAAACGGATTACCGTTCTTGAGTAATCGGGTGCTGCCCCGCCTCACGCCACCCGTTTTAAGATTAGCTTATAGCTAAGAAACTGGTGTCTTTAAAATTATGCTAAATACGTTCAACGCCACTTGGTTTAGCACCAACAGATGCGAAGCGGTAGCGGAGGCCAAGCGCCACGTGCTGACCTGATGAAGGTCACACGTAGAGTGGCTGTTGGTCTAAACTTAGTGGTGGTGAACGATAGAATATGAAGAAAAAGATTCTGTCCAATTAGCACTCTTGACATGTGAGTGCCAACTAATTTATAATTGTTACATTGGCAATCTAGGCATTAGAGTGCTAAAATTATAAGAAGAATTAATAAAATAGCCCGCTCACCAAAACACGATGTTTCGCAATCTGATTGCAGACTGCTTCACTCGGTTTTAATGAGGGGCAAGGAGAATATAGAATATGGGTAAAATTATTGGAATCGACCTCGGTACTACTAACAGCGCCGTCGCTTATATGACAGCTGGTAAATCAGAGGTAATCGCTAGTACCGAAGGCAATCGAACTACGCCTAGCGTCGTGGCTATTAATAAAAAAGGCGAGCGTTTAGTTGGACAAATCGCTCAGCGCCAACGGGTTACTAACGCCAAAAATACTATTTATGGCGTAAAGCGTTTGATTGGTCGTAAATTCAACGATAAAGAGGTCCAAACAGACCTTGATATTATGCCATACGAAATCGTTAAAAAAGGTGATGGTGTGGCTGTAAAGATGGGCGACAAAGATTATACCCCAGAGGAAGTATCAGCTATGATTCTGTCTAAATTAAAGGCCGATGCTGAAGCCTTCTTTGGTGAAAAAGTTACCGAAGCAGTTATCACTGTTCCGGCTTACTTTAATGACTCTCAACGCCAAGCAACCAAAGATGCAGGTAAAATTGCTGGGCTTGAAGTAAAACGAATTATCAACGAACCAACCGCTGCTGCTCTTGCCTATGGGCTTGATAGTAAAAAGGAAGAGAAAATTGCTGTATTTGACCTTGGTGGTGGTACATTTGATATCTCTATCCTGGAACTTGGTGATGGTGTATTTGAAGTTAAATCAACTAATGGTGACACGCACCTAGGTGGCGAAGACTTTGACAACCGTATCGTTAATCATTTCCTAGACGTGTTTAAGGCAAATCAGGGCATCGATTTAAAGGGTGACAAAGCCGCAATGCAACGCCTAAAGGACGAAGCTGAAAAAGCCAAAAAAGAGCTTTCAACTACTAATGAAACCGAAATTAACCTGCCATTCCTAACTGCTGATGCCGAAGGTCCAAAACACTTTGAATATAAATTGACTCGTTCAAAATTAGAAGAATTGGTCAAAGACCTAATAGATGGTGTTGCTGGTCCAGTCGAAAAAGCTATCAAAGACGCTGGTCTTACAGCCAAAGATATCGATGAGGTTGTATTAGTTGGTGGAATGACTCGTATGCCGGCTGTAATTGAAAAAGTTAAGGCAATATTTGGCAAAGAACCACTGAAAAATGTCAATCCAGATGAAGTTGTGGCCGTTGGTGCCGCAATTCAAGGTGGTGTTTTGGCTGGTGATGTCAAAGATGTGCTGTTGCTGGATGTAACACCACTGTCACTTGGTATCGAGACAATGGGTGGCGTAGCAACTAAATTAATCGAGCGTAATACTACTGTTCCAACCTCAAAATCTGAAACATTCAGTACCGCTGCTGATAGTCAACCACAAGTTGAAATTCACGTTACCCAGGGTGAACGTGAACTGGCAACTGACAATAAATCACTCGGTCGATTTACGCTGGACGGAATTGCCCCAGCACCTCGAGGCGTTCCACAAATTGAAGTAACCTTTAACATTGACGCCAATGGTATTTTGAATGTAACCGCCAAAGATAAAGGTACTGGCAAAGAGCAAAGTATCACTATATCTAACAGTGGTAACCTTAGCAAAGATGACATCGAAAAGGCTCAGAAAGAAGCTGAATTGCACGCTGATGAAGACAAGAAAAAGCGCGGTGCGATTGATGCTCGCAATCATCTGGAAAGTGCAATTTATCAAGCTGAAAAGATGCCAGACGAATTTAAGGACAAGATAAGTGATGAAGATAAAAAAGTCATCACCGATGCTATCGAAGAAGCAAAAAAGCATCAAACTAGCGAAGATCAATCAGAGTTAGAGGCAGCGTCTAAAGCTTTGAATGATGCGATTATGCCAATCGGAACCAAGATGTATGAGCAGGCGTCCAAGGACGCCGGGTCTGGGGATTCGGAAACGGGGAATGGGGAAACTCCAGAAAAAGAGAATAAAAAGGACGATGAGCCTGTCGAAGGCGAAGTTGTCGATGACAAGAAAGAATAATCGATTTACAGAATCTAGAGTATGATATATTGATTGACAATAACAATGCTTTTTGCTATCATTGGGGTACAACGCTCCGTGTTGGCGAAAGCTTCAGCGGAGTTTTTTGTTGGAGAAAGTATGAAAGTATTGATTGACGGTGAAAACTTACGACATAGATTGGCTGGAATATTGTATCAGCGTAAAAAGATTGCTGACAAAAATGCAAATTTTAAGTTTGATTTGTATGGTTTTTTGCAAGATTCATTGAGAACAAAATCTTTAGATGTGGTTTATTATACAACTCGAATAAAGCAACCTGATTATAAAATACCCGTCAACTTACAAAAACTAATTACGTCTATTTCTGAGTCGAATCGCCGTTGGATTGCTGATTTAACCAATCAAGATATCTCTATTGTGAAATCTGGATACTTAAGTGTTCGCGAGTCAAATAAATGCGTGCATTGCGGTAAAAAGACACTTGTATTACAGGAAAAAGGCGTTGATGTTCGTATTGCGACTGACCTTGTGATTGAAAGTCAAAAAAGTCAAAAAAAAGAAATTGTTTTGGGTTCTTCTGATAGCGATTTGATACCGGCGATTCAGGCAGCTGCTCGATTGGGGCAAAAAACAACATATTTTTGTTATGCTGGCTGGTTAAACCGAGCAGTTGCCACACATGCCTATAAAACAATCACTTTTGATGATGCGCTAGTCTTGAAACACTTTAAGGGCGATAAATAATGACAAAGCGTGATTATTACCCACACACTAAATACTCGATATTCCACAATCTGATTACAGACTGTTCCATTCGGGTTTTAGTGAGGGGCAGGTGAGGTTAGACTAATTTATGACAAAACGCGACTATTATGAGGTGCTTGGTGTTCAAAAGAACGCATCAGCTGATGAGATCAAAAAAGCCTACCGCAAGGCTGCAGTTAAATTCCATCCGGATAAAGACGGTGGTGATGAAACGAAATTCAAAGAGGTAGGTGAAGCCTACGAAGTTTTAAAAGACAACCAAAAACGCCAACGGTATGATCAATTCGGTCATGCTGGAGTCGGGGGCAATGGTAGCTCTGGCGCAGGCGGCAATCCATTCGGTGGTGGCTTCGGTGGATTTGGCAACGGTCAGAGTGTTCATTTTGACTTTGGTGATGGTGGACTTGGCGATATATTTAGTCAATTTTTCGGTGGTGGTGGCGCTAGTAGACAGCGAGGTCCAAGGCGTGGGCGCGATGTCGAAGCAACGCTCGAATTATCATTCGAAGAGGCAGTTTTTGGTGTTGAGGAAAAAATTGAGTTAGAGATGGACGACGAATGTTCACACTGCCATGGGACAACTGTCGAACCTGGTTACGAAATGAAAGTTTGTCAAACCTGTAAAGGCGCTGGACAGCTGAATCGTGTTATGAACACTATTTTTGGGCCTATCCAGCAAGCTGTTACTTGCGAAACCTGTAGTGGGCGTGGCCAAGTGCCAGAAAAAATCTGTACAGTTTGTCGTGGTAAAGGTATTGAGCGTCGCAGGCGAACAATTAACCTCAAGGTACCGGCAGGGATTGATGATGGTGCGACTATTCGCCTGCGCGAACATGGCGAAGCGGTCGGTAATGGCCAAAAAGGTGATTTTTATGTTCATATTCGTGTCAATGCTCACAAACACTTTACGCGTGAAGGTGATATTATCTTGTCCGAGCAACATATTGGTATGGTAGATGCCACATTAGGAACAGAGGTTGATGTTGATACGGTCGATGGCAAAGTCCGCATGAAAGTTCCAGCTGGCACGCAATCAGGTACTGATTTTAAATTATCAAATCACGGGGTTGCGCACCTACAAAACGACAAACGTGGTCCACATATCGTTAGTATCATCGTCGACACACCAACTAGATTGTCAAGGAAACAAAAAGAATTGCTAGAAGAGTTCGAAGTTGATATACGTAAACGATGGTAAAATACAATATATGAAGATACTTATCATTGGCGCTTCAAAACAACGGGTCACTACAGAAGATAGGGCTTACTACCAAAAGTATATTGATTTTTTCAAAAAGAGCGCAAATGCAATTAATGACGATATTGTGGTTGGATTAAGCCTTATTGATGATTTGATTATTTCGGTTGGTGACGGAAAATTTAGTATTTACGACGCTAAAAATCAAAATGATTTAAACGAATACAATGTTATATTTATCAGAGGCGACAGTTTTAGGGGTTATATGGATGCTGTTGGTTCAATTAATGAATATGCGCATCTTAACAAGATTATTATAATCAATGACTACAGCAATGTCAGGGATTCGTCGAAATTATTACAGGCTGTACATTTCCACCAGCTAGATATACCAGTGGCACGCACGCTACTTGTAACATCGGCAGTGCTAAATAATGAGGCACAACTGGGCTGGAATTTTCCCTGCATTATGAAAGCGGCACACGGCTCTCATGGTAACGATAATTTTGTTGTCAACAATATGAATGACGTGAAGTCAATTTTAGAAAATCAACCAGATAAGCATTTCGTCTTGCAGCGTTTTATACCTAACAATGGCGATTATCGTATTTTGATTATTGGCGATGGAATCCTAGTGATTGGACGCTCAGCGGTTGAAGGATCTCATCTTAATAATACATCACAAGGTGGTGAGGCTGTGTTGGTCAGCGTCGATCAACTCCCAAAGGTTGTAATAGATAATGCCAAACTTATTATGAAGCATTTTGGTATGACTGTTGCCGGTGTTGATGTTATAGCAGATAAAAACACAAATGAATTCTTTTTCCTAGAAGTGAACGCTCAGCCACAATTGATGAGTGGTGCTTTTGTAGCAGAAAAAGAAAAATTGATAAGTAAATTACTTAGTAGCCTGTCCGACAAAAGTTGAATGTGGCGCATAGTCGGTTGTGCTCATGATAAATAGTACGTTGCGGTGTTCTGAGCTTGTAAAATCGTTGCGTCCATCTTGAGCATTTTGGTTGTGTGTATCTATGATAAACATTCCTTCAGGACTGATAGATTTTTTACATTCTTCGTGTATTGGTTCAAAAAGGTTTGATTTAAAGTTACATATTCTAACGCAAACTAAAAACTCAAGTTTGTTATCCAAGTTTATTTTATCAAAATTTTTAACGATTAAATCTTCTAGTTTGTTTAGCATCTTTCTGTAAATAGGTAATTTGTCATCAGTTATCCTTCGGGTATAAAAATTTGATTCGCCGATAATACAGTGTGTGTACAGATAAATCAGCAGCTGCAGATGTTGTACGTCGTCAGTATTATAAACAGTGCCAATGTCATAAAAATGTTGGATTGGCAGTGATTGCTCGTTTTTTCTTACAACACGTTCAAATAAATAACAATAATTAATAGCGAAGGTCGACAATATTCTGATTGCTTCGTCATCTGACAATAGGTCTTGCTCTAGTTTTATAAGATCAGCTTCTGAAATAGCCGCAAACAGAGCCGAGCGGGCATTGATACCATAGATTGCTTCGAGATGTCTGACGCGGAATAGGGCCACATGAGCGCCGTACAGTTGAGGATATCTTTCAAAAAATGGCTGACGCAATTCATGCGCATTTCTTTTGCCAGTTTGAGGGCTATTCACCAATTCGCTAATAACATCGTTTAGGTCTTTGCTCGGCTGGACGATATAATCACTCGAATCCCGTAGCAGTTCAAAAGCTTCTGGGCTTCCTTGCCAAGCGGCTATCCGTGATGCGAAATGAAATAATTTATCATCATTCAATAGACGGCTATTATCAAAGTAATATTGGTAAATTTTTTCAGCGAGTTCCATATAGATTACTATGATATAACAAACTATCAAGTATTGCAATAAAAATACTTTTATGGTATTATAATACTATGAGACCGCTAACGCTTATTGGTCGAGCCGAGAAGGTTGAATTGCCGCAACTTTCTGCTATTAAAGTACCCGCAAAAATTGACACAGGAGCCGATGCTAGTAGCATCTGGGCACATAAAGTTGAAATTGATGGTGATAATTTGAGTGTCACTTTTTTTGGATCTGAATCGGCTTATTATAACGGGCAAGTCCATACTTTTTTGCCAAATCAGTACACAGTAACACGTGTTTCGAATTCATTTGGGCATCGAGAAATACGCTATAAAGTGAAGCTAAAGATTTTTGTTAAGGGCAGATTAATCAACGGAACCTTTACACTAGCTGATAGAAGTACTAAACTATACCCCATCCTACTGGGACGAAGTATTATAAAACATAAGTTCCTAGTAGATGTAACGAAGGGAAGTCCTTTGTTTGCGGAAGAAAAAACCCGAAAGGCATCACTTCGAGAAGAGATAATTAAAGTTAGAAAGAAGTCGTAAATAATAATGAAAATTGCAATTTTGTCCAAAGGCAGCGCAAATTACACCACAAAACGCCTCAAAGAGGTAGCGAAAGCACGCGGACATGACGTGAAGGTTATTAATTATGCAAAATGCTACGTGTCAATTGAAAAAGACAAACCAGTTATCCGTTATAAGGGCGAATCACTTGAATATTTTGATGCCATTATTCCTCGCATTGCTCAAAGTTATACTAAATATGGTACGGCTATCGTCCGCCAATTCGAGAATCAAGGATCATATTCAACAGCTAGCTCGATTGCGATCAATCGTTCACGTGATAAATTGCGTGCTTATCAGATTTTGGCGAAAGCTGGCGTAGAAATCCCAAAGACGGTATTCGCTCGCGAAACAGCAAACTTTGAAGATGTTGTGGCTCTTGCTGGTGGAACACCGCTAATTATTAAAGTTGCGCGTGGGACTCATGGTAACGGTGTTGTATTGGCCGAAACTCCAAAGGCAGCCAAAGCAGTAATGCAGGCTTTCTATGTGGAAGGCGTGAACTTTTTAGTACAAGAATTCATCAAAGAATCAGCTGGCGAAGATATTCGTGTTCTAATCGTGGGCAGTCGGGTTGTAGCCAGCATAAAACGTCAGAGTCTTGATGATGATTTCCGTAGTAATACCCATCAAGGGGGCATCGGTGATGCTGTTAAGTTAACCGAAGAAGAGACAAAAATTGCCATAAAAGCTGCCAAAGCAATGGGATTACATATTTGTGGAGTTGATATTATGCGTAGTGAACGTGGGCCATTAGTACTTGAAGTTAATTCATCGGCCAGCCTCAAGACGCCAGAATTTATTACGAAGCGAGACGTTGCGACTAAGATTATCGAATATGTCGAGATAAACGCTAAACGCAACAATAAAAAAGACAAAATCGGCGCTTAAACCTAGGGTACTGTTATAATATGCTTATGATATTTCGTAGGCTCTATTTTCATGGAAACTCATAAGGATTTTAGTGCTGGGCCAATTATCGCCGCGATTGTGCTGATGGTTCTGGCTTTGGTTGTTTTTGTGATTTTACCAAATATGTTACAGACAACGAATAGTTTGCGAATCGGTGATGGTATATTTCGAGCCCGGGTTGCGTTAAATGAAGCCGATAGGATCAAGGGTTTGTCCGGTGTTGAAAAGCTTAGTCCCGATCAAGCTCTGTTGATGGCATTCCCAACTGAAGGCAAGTGGAATATTTGGATGAAAGACATGTTGGTGCCGATTGACATTGTTTGGCTAGATAAAGATAAGAAGGTTATTTATATCGTAAAAGATGCTCAACCTGATGGTACGACCTCCAGTG
>Ga0247841_10003574_pt1 | contig 28384 bp, 34 predicted proteins | sample LaCruzMarch2015__2_FD_192410 | JGI IMG/M metagenome (GOLD analysis project Ga0247841, IMG submission 192410) | Freshwater microbial communities from meromictic Lake La Cruz, Castile-La Mancha, Spain - LaCruzMarch2015_18m | ecosystem: Environmental > Aquatic > Freshwater > Lake | place: Spain... | reverse complement strand
ATTCCTTATGGTGGTACTGCTTTTGGTGTTGAAGAAGCAGCTGAAAGCTATTTTGGTAAAAAAGCTAATGAACTTAATTTAGTTGAGTCAGCTATTTTAGCTGGTCTACCCCAGCTTCCTAGTGTTTACTCCCCTTTTAGTGATACGCCTAAGGCCTATGTTGATAGAACTAAGCAAGTTCTGCGTCGGATGCAGGATGATGGTTATATCACTGCTACTCAGGAAAAAGAAGCAATTGAACAATTAGACCAAGTTCAATTTGCAACCGAAGGGGCTAATTTTAAAGCCCCTCATTTTGTTATGTATGTTAAAAAACAGTTGGAAGAAAAATATGGGCAACAGGCAGTAGAAGGCGGCGGTTTAAGAGTTTATACAACTCTTGATTTAAAAATTCAGGAGGAAGCTCAGAAAGCGGTTACTGAAGAAATCGCTAAATTAGAATCAGTCCATATCACCAATGGAGCGGCTTTAGTTTTGGATCCTAACAACGGTGAAATTTTGTCAATGGTAGGTTCTAAGGATTATAATGACCCTAATTACGACGGTAAAGTCAATGTTAATTTATCTTTAAGACAGCCAGGTTCAACCATTAAACCTGTAACTTATTTAGCAGCTTTAAAAAAAGGTTATACTGCTTCGACTCTTTTTATGGATACACCAACAACTTTTCCTGGTACTCCTGGCCAACCTGACTATAAGCCCGTTAACTATGATGGAAAATTTAATGGTCCCATACAGTTAAGATATGCTTTGGGTAATTCCATCAATGTTCCAGCAGTAAAAATCTTAGCTAGAATTGGATTGCCAGAAATGTTACAGACTGCTTACGAAATGGGGTTATCAACATTAGAACCAACAGCTACTAATTTAAAAAGATTTGGTCTTTCTGTAACTTTAGGTGGTGGCGAAGTTCGGCTTTTAGATTTAACTGAAGCCTATTCAGCTTTTGCTAATGGAGGTTTAAAAGTTGAACCATCATCAATATTAAAAGTGACAGATAAGGACGATAAAGTTTTGTTTGAGAAAAAACCAGTAACTGGCAAGAAAGTTATTACTTCAGAGGAGGCTTTTATTATTTCTAATATCCTTTCCGATAATAGTGCCCGACTTTTAACCTTTGGAGAAAGAAGCGCCTTAGTTGTTCCTAATCGGACGGTAGCGGTAAAAACCGGGACCACTAACGATAAACGAGACAATTGGACTATTGGCTGGACTCCTCAGGTGATTGTTGGCGTTTGGGTTGGGAACAATGATAATAGTCAAATGAAAGAAGTCGCTTCTGGGGTTTCTGGAGCCGCTCCGATTTGGCGGAAAATTATTCAAGCTTCTTTAGTAGATAAACCTACTGCTGGCTTTAATGTTCCTTCAGGAATTGTTACTGCTGAAGTTGATCAAATTTCTGGTTATCGAGCTCATGATGGCTATTCTTCAAGAGTTGAATACTTTGTTAAAGGTACGGAGCCGACTGGCGATGATCCAGTACATACTCGTCTTAAACTTTGTCGTGGTCAAGAAAAATTGGCGACCGTAGCTCAAATTGCCAGAGGCGATTATGATGAAAAAGAATATTTTGTCTTTAAAGAAGACGATCCTTTTTCTACAGATGGGATTAACCGTTGGCAACAAGGAATTGATGAATGGCTTAAAAGCCAATCAGACTCTCGTTATAAAGCGCCTTCTGAATATTGTGGTTCAGCTAATGAGATTGAAGTGACGATTAATGATCCAGCCAATCGAGTGAAAATTGAAAATAATGAAGTTAAAGTTGCCGGGAAGATTGTGGCGGAAAACGATATTAAAAAAATTGAAATTTTAATTAATGATCAAGTTAAAGAGACTATCGAAAATAGTAAAAAATTCGAAAAAGTTTTTAATCTTTCTGACGGGAAATATAAAATTAAAGTTAGGGCTTTTGACAATCAAGGTAATCAAGGAGAAAGAGAAGCAGAGATTGGCGTTAATATTCCTTGGGATGCTCAAGTCACCCCAACCCCCTAGAAATTTGCCTTCAGTGTTATAATAAATTAAAAGATGGCAAATAATGAAACATTAATTGTTTCGCCTCCCCAAGAGCTTCTTTTGCCTAAAACAGCTTCTGAGTCCTTAGATGATCGATTAGAAGAGTTAAATTCTCCTGATGAAATAAAAAAAAGAAAAATGCATGTTGTAAATTCATTGGAAGAATTATTAAATAGTCGTCTTGATAAGTATAAAGAACTTTCTTTATCTGAGACTGAAGAGAAAATTATTCTTATGGAGGGTGTTCCAACTTCAGAAAGACAACCAGCTAAAACCACTGAAAATTTTATCTTGAAAACCCTGATAGAAGAGAAAAGTTCAGAAAAAGTTAATTTATATTTATGGCTTTTAAATAAGATTCATCCAGATGATTTTGATTACTTAATGATTGTTGATGAAAAAAATAGGAATAAACTATTCCTCTTAAGAAATCAAGATCTTGCCAAAAAAAACCATCGTTAACCTTTACTGCCCTTAAGTTTAACCTTTAGTTTTTCTTGTAAATTATTGATTATTTTTTTTCTGATTTCAGCTACCTCTTTATCAGTAAGAGTTTTTTCTTGATTTTGATAAGTCAGGCGAAAAGTCCGACTATCTTCATAAATATCAATCAAATCAACAGTTTGAATAATTAAACTAGTTTTTTTAATTAAATCAACAATATCTTTCAGATAAGTTTTTTCTGGGATAACGAAGGATAAGTCTTCGATAATGGGTGGATATTTAGAGATTGGTTTATATTTTTTTTCTTCATTTGCCATTTCTATTATGGCAGCAATATCTAGATCTAAAATAAATATTTTTTCTTCCAAACAAAATTTTTGATTAAAATCTTTTTTACTTTCACCTATAAAGCCAACTGTTTTTCCTTTAATATTTATTTCTGCTCGACGGGAGGGATGGAAAATTTTACCATAAGCAGTTTTTTCTAAAGGATAAGAACTTAACTCGTAATCTTTAATCCCTAAATCTTCCATAAGAGATTCAAAGATACCCTTTAGACTAACGAAAGTTTCTCCAGAAACTAAAATGCTTAAAGTCAGATTTTCTTCTGGTAACTGATTTTTACCCATATTTAAATAAATGTTAGCCATTTCAAAAATCCTAATTTTTTCTTTTTTATTTTTAGCCGCATTTTCCATTAAAGAAGGTATTAAAGAAGGTCGCATATAAACCCATTCTTCAGATAAAGGATTAGCAATTTTTATACAATCTTCATTGTCAAAATCTGTTTTATTAAGAAGCTCAAGGCTGACCATAGAATAATTAATGACTTCATAAAATCCCCAGAATTTAAGAGCCTGTTTAATTCTACTCTCCCATTTAAAGGTATTGTTTGTTGTCATCACATTGGCAGTTGGTGGTAAATTACTAGTCAAATTACTATAGCCATAAATTCTAGCAATTTCCTCAATTAAATCTTCAGGGATATTAATATCATTAAAACGCCAGTGAGGAATAAGATAGGCCTGTTGTTGGTTACTTTCTTTCTGTAGCTTAAAACCTAGAGACTCTAGAATAGTTATTACTTGTTTTTTTGGGATTTCAACACCAATAATCTTTTTGACTAAATCAAGATTGAGTTTTACACTTTTTTCTTTTTGTGGTTGAGAGTAAAAGTCAATTAATTGGCTAGAAATTTTAGCCTGACAATTTTCTTTAAATAAACTTATAGCTCTATTCATAGCAATCAAAACTCCTTCAGGGTCAACTCCTTTTTCAAAACGACTGGCAGCATCAGTTCTAAAAGCCATTTTTTGACATGTTTGGCGAATTTTAACCGGATTGTAAGTTTGAATGAAAAGTAGAACTTTTTTAGTTTTTTCATCTACTTGAGAATTTTCTCCACCCATAATGCCGCACAGATCAATAATTCTCCCCTCCCCGTCTTCAATAATAATCGTTCCTTCTGGTAACTCTCTGTCCTGATTATCTAGCGTAGTGATTTTTTCTCCATCAGCTGACTCTCTTAAAATCATTTTATTGCCCTTGATTTTGTCATAATCAAAAGTATGCATTGGTGAACCAAGTTCTAGCATTAAATAATTAGAAATATCAACTACATTATTAATAGCTCTAATGCCTGATTTTTCCAGTCTTTCCTGAATAATTTTTGGTGAAGGTTTAATAATTACTTCGTCAAAAATTAAAGCGGTAAAACGTGGGCATAAAGAACTTTTACTGATTTTTACCTCCAAAGGTAAAGTTTCTTTCAGTCCGGAAATCTGCGGCTTAAGATTAGAAAGAGTTTTTAATTTCGTCTTTAAATTAAAGCGTGGTAAAATTGCGTTTAGTTCTCTAGCAATGCCATAAACAGAAAAACAATCAGGTCGATTAGTGGTAATTTCTATTTCATAAACCCAGTCATCTCCAATCTTTTTCATTCTTTCTACCGACTGGCTGCATAAAGAAAGATACCTGGCAATTTCTTTTGCCGGAGTCTCAGTTTTTAAATAATCTTTCAGCCAGGAATCGGGAATAAAAATATTCATTTTAAATTTCTAAAATTGTTCCAAAAATTTTAATTCATTGTTAAATAATAAACGGATATCATTAATTTTATGTTTCATCATTAATAATCTTTCTACTCCCCAACCGAAAGCAAAGCCAGTGTATTTTTCTGGGTCAATACCACCGTTTTTTAGAACAGTAGGATGTACCATACCGGCACCACCTAATTCCATCCATCCTTCCTTACAAACATTACAGCCCTTACCGCCACAGACGATACAAGTAACATCAATCTCAAATGAGGGTTCAGTAAATTGAAAATGAAAAGGCCTAATACGTGTTTCTCTCTTCGGTCCAAAATATTGTTTAACAAAATAGTCCAAAGTTCCTTTTAAATGAGTAATGTTAATTCCTTCATCAATTACCAAACCTTCAAACTGGTAAAACATAGGTGCATGAGAAGCATCAATTTGTCGACGATAACATTTAGCAATGTTTAACATTCTTATTGGTGGTTTTTTAGCTCTCTCCATTTCTCTTAACTGCCCTGAGGAAGTATGAGTGGTTAAAACGGCACTTCCATATTTAGGATGAATTAAATCTTTGACAAAAAAAGTTTCCCATTCGTCTCTGGCTGGATGATTTTGAGGCATATTTAAACCTTCAAAGGTATACCAGTCCCACTCAACTTCAGGATAAGCTACTTTTTTAAATCCAAGACCGCTAAAAATTTCTGTGATTTCTTTAATAGTAGTCGTGATTAAATGAAGATGACCCTTAGGTGGTTTTTGTCCGGGAACGGTGAAATCAAACCAGTCTTTTTGCTCCCCTGTTTGGGGTTGAATGTTCTTTTTTTGTGCATTTATAGCTTGTTCAATAATTTGTTTGGTTTCATTAATCAGGCTCCCCATGGTTTTTCTGACTTCTGGTTCAAGCCCGGGAATACTTTTAATAAGTTTAGCCATTTCTCCATTGCGACCAAGATATTCAATTCTTAAGGCTTCAAGTTCTTTTTCAGATTTGGCTTCAAGAATTGTGGAGATAGCTTGATTTTTAATGTTTTGCAAACGTTCAGGATTCATCTTTTTGATTATACAAAAAAAAACTCCCCTTGGGGAGTCTTAGCTTTTTTAATACCTCTAAAAAAGCAAAATCCAACCTCCTCTTTAGGCAGCCTTAGACAAAAAGATGCGTCAAATGCTGCAGAGTAATGGTTGGAACTTGCACTCGTATTATTCTAACAAAATTTTTTGAGCTGTCAAGGGGTGGAAAAATAGAAGAATTTATTTTTTAGCGCTTTGCTTAACAATGGCTTCAAAAGCAACTGGTTCACTGAAGGCTAAATCAGCTAAGATCTTACGGTCAATCTCAATCCGGCTTTTTTTAAGCTGATTAATAAAAACCGAATAAGAAACTTCATAGGGCTTAAGAGCCGCATTAATTCTTTTAATCCAAAGTTGGCGTAAATCTCTTTTGCGATTTTTTCTACCGGCAAAAGCATATTGTCCAGCGTGTAAAGAGGCTTCTTTGGAGACTTTATAAAGTCTCCCTTTAGTCATACGGAAACCCTTAGTCAGTTTTAAAACTTTTTTATGTCTTTGTTTTCTAGTTGGTCCGGTTTTAATACGCATAATTTATTTACCTAATAATTTTTTTAATTTTCTCTTCATAGCTCCGTTGACTTTCTGCGGTACTTTTTGTGATCTGAGCTGGGACTTTTGTTTTTTTCTTCTTAGATGTTTAACATGAGAACCACGAAACAGAACTTTACCGTTTTTGGTAATTCTGAATCTTTTAATTACTGATTTTCTGATCTTTAGTTTTTTGCTTTTCATTTTTATTTCCTTTAGCTGGCATTAAAAACATTTCTATTTGTTTACCGATCATTTTCGGTTCAGATTCTACTTTAGCAAAAGGTAGAATTTTATCTTGTACCTTTTGGATCAGCTGGAAAGCTAAATCTCTTTTTGTTATTTGTCGGCCTTTAAGCTTTAAAGTAATTTTGACCTTATGTCCATCTTTTAAAAATTCTTCAGCGCGACTAAGTCGAAAATTTAGATCATTTTCCGCCATAAACAAACCAAGGCGAATTTCTTTAAGTTCAACTTTCTTGTTTCTTTTATTCTCTTCCTGTTCTTTTTTCGATTCTAAATATTTGAATTTTTTGAAATCAATAATTTTACAGACTGGCGGAACGGCTTTTGGTCCAATTTCCACTAAGTCTTTTTTTTCTTCCTGGGCTTTTTTGATGGCTTCTTGGAAGTCCATGATGCCGATCTGTTCGCCTTTTTCATCCACAACCCGCATTTCCCCAGCCTGGATGTATTGATTGACTCGATAGAATTTATTGAATTTCTTACTCAAACCTGATTAAGTTTATCAAAATTATCTCTTTTTAGCAATATCTTCTTTAAGAAGTTCTATAAATTTTTCAATTCTCATCGAACCGAGATCTTTTTCTCCCCTAGCCCTCACACTAATAGTTTTTTCTTTGATTTCTTTATCACCAATAATTAGAATATAAGGAATTTTTTCCATTTCTGCCTCGCGGATTTTGGCGCCTAAGGTAGCTGGTTTGCTATCTTTTTCTACTCTAATCCCTTTTACCTGTAATTGTTCAACAATTTCATAAGCTTTTTCGTTTTGGGAGTCATTAATATTTAAAACTTTTACTTGGACTGGAGCAATCCAAGTTGGGAAAGCGCCGCCACAGTGTTCGGTTAAAATCCCCATGAACCTTTCTAAAGATCCATAGATTACGCGATGAATAACCACTGGAGTTTTTTCCTGGCCATCTTTATCAGTGTAGGCTAATTCAAAGCGTTTTGGAATTTGAAAATCTAGCTGGATAGTTCCCATTTGCCATTCACGACCTAAAGAATCTTTCATTAAAATATCAATTTTTGGTCCGTAAAAAGCACCGTCACCATCCAGAATAGAATAAGGTTTTTTACTTTCCTCAAGAATTTCTTTAAGCTCTTTTTCTGCTTTATCCCAAGATTGCTTATCTCCCATAAATTTTTCTGGTCTTGTTCCTAAACGGAAAAAATAATCTAGGCCGAAGATTGAATAAAAAAGCTCGGTAATCTCAAAGATTTTTTTGTATTCAGATTTAATCTGATCTGGGGCTAGAAAAATATGAGCATCATCTTGAGCAAATTCTCTGACTCTTAAAAGTCCGTTTAAAGTTCCAGAAAGTTCATTACGATGTAAAGTATCAGTATCAGATAATCTTAAAGGTAAATCTCGGTAACTTCTTACCTTGTTTTTAAAAACAACCATAGCATTAGGGCAATTCATAGGTTTTAAGCCATAAGTTTCTCCTTCTTTAGTTTGAGAAAGGAACATATGTTCTTGATAATGATCCCAGTGGCCAGAAGTGACATAAAGCTCCTTTTTATTGATTAAAGGAGTTCTAATTTCTTGATAATCTCTTTTATTGTGTTCTTCTCGCCAGAAATTAATTAGCTCATTAAAAATAATTAAACCTTTAGGTAGCCAGTAAGCCATTCCTGGAGCAGTTTCGTGAAAGAAAAACAATTCTAATTGTGGGCCTATTTTTCGGTGATCCCTTTTTTTAATTTCTTCAATTAAATTTAAATGGTTTTCTAATTCTTTCTGGCTAGGGAAACAGGTGGCATAAATCCTAGTCAGCATTTTATTTTTTTCACTCCCCCGCCAGTAAGCTCCAGCTAAAGATAAAAGTTTAAAAGCGCCAATTTCTTTACTATTTTCTACATGAGGCCCAGCACATAAATCAATAAAATTACCAGTTTTATAAAGAGAAACTTTTTTATTGCCTTCTGTGTCTAAATCTTTAATTAACTCTAGTTTATAAGGCTGATCTTTGAAAATCTTTTTGGCTTCATCAACAGTAACCTCGCTTTTAACAAAAGGCAAATTTTCTTTAATGATTTTTTCCATTAAAGTACTAATTTTTTCAAGATCTTTTTCTTCAAGAGGTTCTGGGAAGTCAAAATCATAATAGAAACCGTTTTCGATTGAAGGGCCGATACCAAATTTTACTTTTGGATAAAGCTTCAAAACAGCAGCAGCCAGAACATGGCTACAACTATGTCTTTGAATATCGAGATTATTTTTTTCCTGTTCCATTGTTGGTGGGTGGTACAGGAGTCGAACCTGTGACCTCCGCAATGTCAATGCGACGCTCTAACCAGCTGAGCTAACCACCCGTTTATAAATTTATAGTTAACTCTAATAAATTTTACTAAAATTAGAAGTAAGAAGCAAGATTAACCAATAGAAGTTGCTACACTTCTTTCACTGGATAAAGACCATTGAGAGCCTGATTTTTTAAACTGCTGCCAATATCCTTGTTTTTTGGCGGCTTTTTGGTTACAAGTTTCTAACCAACTAGAAGCGCTATCAATATTTTTCTTTAAAAAGAGGATAGTTTGTCTAATCTTATCAAGAAAATTAATATGATATTCTCCAGTAGCGGCTAAAGGGATAGTCTCAATCGCTTTATCAATTTCTTTATCGAGATTTTTTACTGAACCGGCTAAGGATTTTAGATCTTCCTGGAGACTTTTTATTTGGTTTTGAGTTTCTTGGTTTTTTTGGTGGAAAATAATTTCTCCCTGATAGCGATTTTGCTGGATTCTTTCAAATTTTTGCTGAAGTGTTTTTTCTTCTTCGGAGCTATTTTTTGGCCGAAAATCCCCTTCTCTAATTTTTTCAATAAGACTGTCGTAAACCCCTGATTGATTGGGATTGTTGTTAGATGCCATTTTTAGTATCGGGCAGCTTTGGCCCAATATACTATAGCTTGGCTAAATTGTCAATTACATGCCGCTTTCGTAAAAGCTGTTTAATATAAACTTTTTGCTCAGGATTTTCAAAAGATTTTCTAGTTTCCGGTTCAGGGATGGCTTTAATCATTTTTTCAATTTCATCTTCTTGAATTTCAATTTTTTCTTCATCAGCAATAGCTGATAATATCAACTCGAGTTTAAGAGTTTCTTCAGCTTGAGTCTGATACTCCTTCTTAATCTGTTCACTTGTTTTACCAACTGAAACTAAATATTGTTCAATTGTTAATCCTAGTCTAGCAGTTTGATCAACCAAACGAGAAAGCATACGATTAATCTCATCTTCAAGAAGAATAGCGGGAATAGTAATTTTTGTTGTCTCAATCAAAGTTTTAAAAATCTTTTCCATTTTTTGATTTTCATTCTCTTCTGGAGCTTTTTTATCTTTACCTGGCACCCAAATTTTTTCTGTCGCCAAGGCTTTTTTAATGTTTTCTTTATAATCTCCTAATTCAGGTTTTGGTAATTCACAGGTAGTAGCTTTTATTTGCCAATCTTTGTTTTCTTCCATAGAGATAACAGCAATTTGTGGATTAACAATTGGCCGAATTTGATGTTCCTTAACTGCTTCTAAATAAACTTGAGGAAGAATTTCTTTTAGAGTTTCTTCATATAATCCTTCTTTATCAGCTTTTTCTTCAACAATTTTTATCGGGGCTTTCCCTTTTCTAAAACCTTTGACATCAGCTTTTTCAGCTACACTCTCAAGAGTTTTTTTGTAACCCTGTTGGATTTTTTCCCAAGGGATAGTGATGGTTAACTCAAGGGTGTTATCCCCGAGTTTGTTTAAAGCAGAAATCATCGATGGCCTCCGAAGCTGCGGACTTTAGTACTAACAGTTTGCGTTGGACGAAAATTATTCTTTTGAAAACGGTTTGGCAACTGGGTTAAAAGTTTTTTATTGTCTTGTGGATTTTGTTTGTTTTTTGGTTCCATATCTGAAAAAAATTATAACATAAAACTTAATTTACGAAAAGCGCGTAATTTTTAATATTAGCTGGGTATATGAAGATTATTTTTTACTTTTACCTTTTTTTACGAAGACTTTTTCCCAAAGACGACCTTCTTTTTGGAAAAATAAAAGATAGACGATTTCTAAAAGACCAACAGTATTAACAACTAAAAGCGCTCCAAACCAAATTTTCTGTTCGTTTCTGGCAGCTCTCCAAAGTGCCCAACCTTTCCAAAAAAGAACCCACACAAAAAAGAAGATAGCTTGTGGGCTTTGTAAAAATTGACCGAGCTGATTTATTTGATTCATATTTTTATTTTAAGGGTTATTTAATTCTTGGTCAATAAGATCTTTTTCTTGATCAAGATTATCAAGATTAGTATTTGCTAAATCTTTTTCTATGTCTATAATTTCATCAGAATTACCTTGATTCTCTAATTGGAGAGTTTGAGCATCAGTTTCTACTGGAGTTGAAGTTGCAGCTTCAGCTGCCGCTTTATCTAATATTTCTTGTTTAGCGGCATTCTCCATCTCCACTTGTTTTAAAGCCTTTTGTTCATTTAAGGATTTTTGGTTAAAAAACCATAAACCAGCCATGGCCAAAATTAAGATTATGGCTAATCCCACAAAAAGATACCAGAATTTTTCAAGAAAGTTAGGTTTTTTCTCCATAATTATTCAACCTCCTTAATAGCAGCTGAAGGCGTAGCTGTTTGTCCAACTTTTAGTCCTTTAATATCGCCTATAATTTTTATCAGAATTTTCCGAGTTTCAAGTAAACTCTTTTTAAGGTCATTAATCATCGTTTTAACTTCAGCAAAACTTTCTTTAGTACTATCTTCTTCCATTATAGTTGCCATTTGGGTTTGAATTTCTTTTATTTGAAGACCATTTTGGTTTAAACTCTCTTTGGCTTTTGCCAGCTGTTGTTTAGCGACAGTTAATTTAATTTTTTTATCCGTTTCTTCAATTTTTCCTATTCGGGATTCAATCCTAACAATAATTTTACTAAGGCGATTAATAGCTGCTTCTGAACGACGAATCATAAGTCCAAAGTAATTTTTAATAATTTCCTTTTTTCTAGCATCCAACTTGCCAGCAATAGTGGCTACTTTTCCTTCACTTCCTTGACGAGCAGCTTTTATTAAGGCACTTTCTGTTCCCTGAGAAGTTTCTTCTCTAACTTCTTCACGAAGAGGACTAACTTTTGGTTCATTAATCGCCAGTACAGGTAGTACTGATAAAAATAAGAAAGAAACGACTAAAAGAATTTTTCCGAGATTTTTCATCTTTATTAATAGTAATTGATTAGGTAAAATTTTGTCAAGAGTCATGAAAATATTTTTTACCTTTTAATTTATCCGGTAGTAAAGATTTTCCTTTTTCAGGATATTTTTCATAACCTTTACCATAACCTAATTCTTTCATAAGTTTGGTTGGTGCATTTCTAATTTCCATCGGTATCGGTAAATTATGATAATTTTCGACATCCTCTTGGGCGGCTCGTAGTCCATTATAAGCACTGCGGTTTTTTGGAGCCTTAGCTAGATAAATTACGCCGTGAGCTAAATTAATAGCGCATTCCGGATAACCAATAGTCTCACAAGCTCGGAAAACCGCGTTTGCAACCACTAAAGCGGTTGGGAGAGCCATACCAACATCTTCTGAGGCAAAAATAACCATACGCCTGGCAATAAAAAGTGGATCTTCGCCGGCTTGGACCATTCTAGATAGATAATATAAAGCTGCATCAGGGTCTGAAGCCCTCATGCTTTTAATAAAAGCACTAATAGTATTAAAATGCTCCTCCCCTTTTTTATCATAAAGAAGAAATTCTTTTTGGGCTGCTTGTTTTAAAACATCCAAATCAATAGTTTTCCCCTTTTGGCTTTCACTGATAAGCTTAACTAACTCTAAAATATTTAAAGCTGTACGGGCATCACCGTTACTTGATTCAATTAAAAACTCAATCCCCTGCTTACTAATCTTTATTTTGAGGTATTTTATTGCTCGTTCAATTATTTTACCCAATTCTTTAATTTCAAGTTGGTTTAAAACAAAAACTCGGCAGCGGGAAAGCAAAGGGCCAATAACTTCAAAGGATGGATTTTCAGTAGTGGCTCCGATAAGAATAATTGTGCCGTTTTCTACATGAGGTAAAAAGGCATCTTGTTGAGCTTTATTAAAACGATGAATCTCATCTAAAAAGAAAATAGTTTTTTGCTGGTAAAGTTGAAGTCTTTCCCGAGCTTCTTTAACGGTTTTACGAACTTCATCAATTGTGGTAGTAACTGCCGAAGCATGAACAAAATAGCTTTTAGTGGCATTAGCAATAATTCTGGCTAAAGTGGTTTTACCAGATCCAGGTGGTCCCCAAAAAATCATGGAAACTAGTTGATCTGATTCAATTAATTTACGGATAATACCGTTTACTCCGGTTAAATGTTCCTGTCCGACAAATTCTTTTAAATTTTTAGGGCGAAGTTCTTCAGCTAAAGGTTTTAAGGAAGGTTCCATTATCTAATTTTATACCCGAAGAAAAACCAAATCAAGAATTAAACTTTAATTTTTCTCAAATTTAATTTCCCAGTCTAAAGTTGGTGGGTTAAGTTTATTTTCTTTAAGATCAGTTTCCTGAAGTCGTTTATCAAGATCTTTAATTTCTTCTTCCTTTTTTAGGATAGCAGCATCAGTGGCATAAGGAGAAGGCGAAGTGATCTCTTCTTTTATTTCTATTGTTGGTGTTGGCGTTGGTTGATTTTCCGTTTTTGGCGTAAGATTTTTCTGATTAAAGCTCATAAAAATCGCTAAACCTAAAAATGCTATTAAGACAAAAGCAAAAATAAAAACAAAAATAAAAAGCGGTTTTTTTGCCATTTTTTCCTTTACAAATTTTTCCTCTTTTATCTCTGGAAAATTTTCAAAATTTTGGTCAGGATTATTTTCAATCAGCATTTTTTAACTCCCTTATAACTTCTTTTAAATAAGAATTGGCTTCTTTTAAATATTGATGTGATTCTTCAATAGCAAATTGGGCTTTGTTATAACTTTCATTTTTATTAAAATCGTTAGTTTTCATCTGAGCTAGTAACTGTTGGGAATTAAACTGCTTTTCCTGACTTCTTGTTAGGCGATTTTCTGCTTCCAGCAGCCAGCGCTCAGCTAGAGAGGTGTTTTTATCTCCTTTAGCTCTAATTTCGCCAATTTTTTCTTTCAACTCCTTGATCCTTTGAGTTATTTCTTCATATAAAACACTTTGCTTGCTGGTTAAAATGGCTCCTAAAGTTTGATAGGCCAAAATTTCTGTTTCTTGATACTGCTCTTTGCCATCTTCACCCAAAGAAATTAAATCTTCAAGGGTTCCCGCACTATTTAAACTTTCCTGATGTTTTTTAAACCAAGGGATTTCATCATCCACTCTGAGATATAAAACATTTTGCCCATAATTAGTGATACCAGAAACTTCTGCCAATTTTAACCTCAAGGTAGTTAAATAAGTTTTAACGACTTCGTCTTGATTTTTTAACATTGTTCTAGTTTTCTCCAGAGCAGCATTTTTACTAGTTAGAGTTTGATACTTTAAATAGCTTTCTCTGGCAACGATGTATTCTGAATGGGACTCACGATAAAGATTAGTATTATAAAGATAATCTTGGAAGGCTTTGTCAGCATCAAAGATTTTTTCTTCAGAGTGAGATTTTTGGGGTGAAAGAAAGAAGAAAGATAATAAAAACAAAACGATAATAATTTTGTTTGGGCAGAATTTCTTCATATTTATTTTTTTAATTTATGATTGCGGAACTTCAACCAATTCTTCTTTTTTCTCGCGAATAAAACTGGTCCATTCGTCAACAACCTCAATAATAATTTTTAATGGCGCTTCAATAATAAAATCAAGGATAATGGTCAAAAAGTTAAGCTTGGAAAGGCCTCGGGAAAGCCAGAAACCTAGTCTTAAAAAAGGCAAAGTTAAATTAGAAAATATTTGGGCTAAAAATCCTTCCTTTTCACTGATAACCATCAATTCAGAAGCAGTAAAGCGGACTCGATATCCGAAAAGTAAAACCATGGAAAGGAAAATGAAAAAGATAAGGGCACTGACAACATTGAAATCTAATTTCATTAATCCGTAAGCTAAGGCACCCATTAAAACTATAAAGAAAATGCCGTAGAAAAAAGAGAAAGCTTTGTTTAATGCGGTTTTTTGTTGACTTTGAATCATGGAGAAGGAGCTTTTTTGTTCATTCTGTTTAGGATAAACAAAACCTTTTATTCGTTCAATAATTCTTTCAGTATTGGCCTCATTGGGCCTTTTGATACTTAAGCCAACCAAAAACATTAAAATTGGTGGGATTAAAGCATTAATAGTAATCGGTAAATAATTAAATTTCTTAATGATATACATTTCATAAGGAACTTCAATAATGGCGGCTAATAAAACTTTAGTTAAGAAAATATAGATAATACTTCTAGTGATTCCTCTATTAACTCTTTCTCTAATTTGAGCGTAACGTTTGTCACAGATTTCTCTGATTTTCCATTCTAATTTTTGGGGATTTTCCAAAATTTCTTGAGCTTGTTCACAGTCTTCATTAATCAAATCTTCCAAAATTAAAAAAGGAGCCGTACTTCTTTGGATGTAACGATATAATCGCAATTGAACTGGGTGATTAATTTTGTCTTCGATCTCTTTATGAATTTTATAAAGATTGCCTTTTATTTCTGCCAGAAGAGTTTCATTAGGATTGTCCCAGCCCTGATAGAAAATTTTTAATAAATGATATCGGATTCGGGAATCATCAGATTTAGGTAAAGCGCGATGAATGGCAATTAAAATCTGGATATTTTTATCTTGAGGGGAAAGATTTTGATCTTGCCAATTAAAATTTTCCATAAACCAGCTATACATGGCTTGAGTGTAGGCATCAATATGGAAGAGATTGGGGATAAGTTCTTCTTCAATTTCGCAGGATGCGATTCCTAAAAGCCATGGTTGCCATTGAGTACCGAAACCTAAATGAAAATATTTGTCCAAGATATTACCAATTTTTTTAACCTCGCTTTTATAAACGGTATCGTTTTTAAGATAACGGGCCCAAATTAATTCACGGATAAGATGATTGGCAACTTTTTCTCCATCAAATTTACTTTTGGCCCATAAAAGCCTTTTAATGATTCTTTCAATGGCGTTACGTCTTAGAAGATGCTCTCCTTTATAGTCAACGGTGCTTCTGATTTTTTCGTAGACCCAAGCAACTGATCCTAAAGTCTCACCGACTTTAATTCGAGGTTCGTTAGCAGAAAGAAACTCTTTTTCTTTTTCTTTATGATAGACTTCTAAAAGATTTTTAACTGCTTCTGATAGAGGTTTTTGTTCTGGTTTAACCTCAATGCCTTCCTCTGGTTTGTCAACAAGAGCGGTTTCCTGATTTTGAAAAATAAGATTACTATTCATATCTTAAAGCTTGAATGGGATTCAACCGAGCAGCTCTTGCCGCTGGCATTACCCCAAATATAACACCGATTATAACTGATACCAAGAAAGCAAGCAATACAGACCAGGCTGTTACCATGGCTGGGAAAAACTGATTGATCAGAACTGAACCGCCAAAGCCTAAAATAATACCGATTAATCCCCCACCAACTGATAGAACAATTGATTCGATTAAAAACTGGGTCATAATAATCTTAGGAGTAGCTCCAATAGCTTTTCTTAAGCCAATTTCTTTAGTTCTTTCCATCACTGAAACCAACATGATATTCATAATTCCAATACCGCCAACCAGTAAAGAAATACCAGCAATACCAGCCAGAGCAACGGTTAAAGTTCCTAAAATTTGGCTAACCATGGATAATAATCCCTTAGTATCTATAACCGAAAAATCATCATCTTTTAAGGTTCTCAATAAGATTTTTTTAACTTCTTCTTTAGCTGGTTCGACCTGTTCTTTACTTTTGGCCTGAACCCAAAAAGCCAAGACATAGTCCATTTCAAAAGTATCTAAAGCGGTTGGGACCGGAATAAAAGCTTGATTGTCCATATCATTACCTCCTAAGGCACCTTTTTTTTCTAAAACTCCTAATACTGTAAATTTGCTTTCGGAAAGAGTAATCTTTTTGCCAACGGGATTTTCAGTGCCGAAAAGTTTTTCTGTAACAGTAGCCCCCAGAATAACCACTTTTTTAGCTGATTCCTGTTGGGAAACATTAAAAAAAGTTCCCAAAACCGCTTTTTGATTTCTAATATCCGGATATTCATAAGTGACGCCAGCGACCTGAGTGATGTGTTTTTTGCCAGCGTAAGCCAAAGTAGCGTTGTTTTCGGTATAAGCCATAACTCTTTTAATATTGATACCTTTGGCTTGCAATTCTTTTTGATGATTCATGGTAAATTTTGGTGCGGCCATACCAGCTCCCTGCATACTACCGCTACCACCGCTGCCCACTTCCATTTCTCCGGGCATGACCATTAAAAGATTAGATCCTAAGTCTTCTAGCTGGCCAGTAATATAGCTTTTTAGCCCCGAACCAATAGAAACCAAAAGAATTACCGATGTCACACCAATAATTACCCCTAACATGGTCAATGAAGACCGCAGTTTGTTTGCTTTAAGGGTTCTGGCAGCAAGCTTTAGAGTTTCAAACAATTTCTCCATCATAGATTTTGACAATTCTGTCGGCGACTTTAGCTACTTCCATGTCATGAGTAACCAAAACAATGGTATTGCCTTCTTTTTTTAATTTCTTAAAAATTTCCATAATTTGATTGCCGGTTTTGGAATCTAGATTACCAGTTGGTTCATCAGCTAGAATTAAGCTTGGATTGTTGATTAAAGCTCTGGCAATAGCGACTCGCTGTTGTTCTCCTCCAGAGAGCTGATTGGGGAAATGGTAAATTCTTTCCCCAAGACCCATTGACTCAAGCATTTTTGTAGCTTTTTCTTTTCTTTGCTCATCTGGCACTCCAGCGTAAATCAAAGGCAACTCAACATTAGCTAAAGCAGAGGTTCTAGGTATAAGATTAAAAGTTTGAAAAACAAAACCGATTTTACGATTACGGACACTGGCCATTTTTTCTTCGGAAAGCTTAGAAACATCTTCATTATCTAAAAAAATACGGCCACTAGTTGGAGTATCTAAAAGACCGATTAAATGCATCAGAGTTGATTTTCCGGAACCGGATGGTCCAACAATGGAAATAAATTCATTTTTTTTAATCGTCATATTTATGTTATGTAAAACTGACATGGATAAAGTATCCATTTGGTAGACTTTGTTGACTTTTTCGCAGCGTAGAAGATCAGGATTTTTCACTAGTGATAACCTTTTGGCCTTCAGAGAGGCCTTCTATAATTTCTGTTTTAGTATCAGTTTCTAAACCTTTTTTAACTTCAATTTCCTTTATTTTATTGTTTTCCAGAATTTTGACAAAATCACGGTCATCTTTTTGATATAAGGCTTTATTAGAAATAGTTAGAACTCCTTCTTTTTCTTCAGAAATAATTTCAATGTCGCCGTTCATACCTGGCTTGAAACGTAAATCTTTGTTTTCTGGTAAACTAACCTCTAAGGGAAAGGCGGTACCACCGCCTTTAGTGGTAACTGAAGCAAAACCAATTTTACTCACAGCTCCGGTAAATTCTTCGTCAGGATAAGCATCTAGAGTAATTAAAACTTTCTGATTAACTTTAATATTGCTAATATCAACTTCATCGATATTTGAAGTGAATTTCATTTTTTCTGGATTAGCAATCGTAAAACCAGCGGTAGCCGGAGTGATATTAACTCCAGCAATTGGGGCCTCTACATGAGTGACAATTCCTTCAATTGGTGAAGAAATTGTAGCTAGTTGGACAGTAAGATTAGAAATCTCGTAATCCAAAACAGCTTTATTTAGACCAAATTGTGATTTATCTAAAATTTTTCTAATGCTATCAGTTAGCAAAGACCTTTTTTTGGTTTCTTTATAGTCATCTTGAGTTTGTTCGAAATCCCAACGTTCTTCTAAATAAGTTTGCATTTCTTTTTCCAAAGTTTTTTGTAATTGTCTTTTATCTAAAGAAGCGATGGCTTGCCATTTTTTGACCCGATCCCCTTCGTTAACTCCAACCCAGGCTAAAAGTCCTGAAGTTTGAAATTTTAATTCCACCTGATTTTCTGACTGGATAACGCCAGTTGCGGAAATGCTTAAACGCAAGTTCTCTTTTTTAACGACAGTTGTTTGAGGCTGATTCTTTTTAATCGTTGCCTTAACTCTCAAGGGGATAGTTATTCCTAAAAGAATAACTAACGCCAAAATAAAAGCGCTGAAAAATTTATGTCTTTTAATAAAACTAAAGATTTTTTTCATAAAAACATCAAAAACCTAACCTTTAAATTATAACAGAAAAGAAGCCTAAAGGGAATAACTTTAGAGAAAAATAATTAGGTTTTTTTCTTGGTGTAATACCAGATTAACCCAATGACAATAACGGCGATAATAACAATCGTCAAGGGTGTTCCCATCACTCTTCACCCCCTTTCTTAAGGCTTAATTTAGATAATAATTAAGCTCCGTCGCCCATGATTTAGTTTAGGGTTTTCCTTGAAGTTTTGTCAAGAAGACTAAGATTAAGTGCCGGAGAGAGGACTTGAACCTCCAAAGGGTTTCCCCCACAGGATCCTAAATCCTGCGCGTCTGCCAATTTCGCCACTCCGGCCCATTCTTCATTTTACCAAATTAGGTTAAATGGTTAAAGATAGAGACTCAGAGTTGCTTGTTTGAAAATTTTCAATTTGATTCATAAATAAAGACACTTTCCCTGGCCAAGTCTTAGAAGGAGGAGCATAAACTGGACCGATTTTATAAGGGTTATCTAATCCACGGCTGTAATACTTCTCTTTCAAAGTTTTAGTTACTTTCTCGATTGACTCTTCCCAAGAGTTAAAATTGTATTTACCATTAGCCCAGCCATAGGCATTGTAAGAGTTATAAGGAATATGTTGACCAAAAGTTGATTCTACCCCAGTAATGGCTGGAACTAGTCTCCAGTCGATCTGGTATTTATCAGCATTTTCCACAAAAGTTTGGGCATAAGGAGCCAGAGGCGAATCATATTTATCTAGAAAAGACTCAAGCTGTAAAACCCGCTGGTTTTGTTTGGCTAAAGCTAATTCAGACTCGTTTTTAAGAATAGCTGAGGTTCCCGCCATCGTCAGTCTGGTTTCTCCAGCCTGAACGGGTGTGGGGATGAAAGATAAAGCCAAAAAAGCAGTGAAGACAATTGGCAGAATTTTTCTCATTAAAAAATCCTAAAGTATCAAAATTAATCTTTACTTTAGGATCTGAAGACATATTAGCATACTACAGGATAAAAGTCAAGTTTGAATGTGGTAAAATAGAAAGGATGAAGTTTCAAATTAGCTTCCCTTTTTCGCCAGCCGGTGACCAGCAGCAGGCCATTGATAAACTGGTAGATGGTGTTCAGAAAAATCTCCCTAACCAGGTTTTATTGGGAGTAACTGGTAGTGGAAAAACTTATACCATGGCTAAAGTTATTGAAGCAACCCAAAAACCGACTTTAATCATTTCCCACAATAAAACTTTAGCGGCTCAGCTTTATCAAGAGTTTAAAGAATTCTTTCCTCAGAATGGAGTTGGTTATTTTGTTTCTTATTACGATTATTATCAGCCTGAAGCTTATATTCCTCATACCGATACTTATATTGCTAAGGAAGCGGATATTAATGATGAAATTGATAAACTTCGTTTAGGAGCTACTTCCCTACTTTTTTCCCGTCGAGATACAATTATTGTGGCTTCGGTTTCTTGTATTTATAATATTGGTTCACCTCTAGAATACGGCCGCTATGTATTAGAATTTAAAAAGAATGAGCCAGCTAAAATTAATAATTTTCTGCCAAAATTAGTAGCTCTTCATTACCAAAGAAGTAAATTTGAGCTTTCTCGTGGTTCCTTTCGGGTAAGGGGTGATATTTTGGAAATTTTGGCAGCTTATGCTGATGAAATTTTAAAAATAACTTTTACTGATAAGCGGATTAAGAAAATCGAAATAAGGCCTTTATTGGGTGGTTCCGGCCAGGAAATTGATCATTACATGCTCTATCCGGCCAAACACTATTTAACTGATCCTGAAACTTTGGAGAAATCTTTTAAGGATATCCGCCGTGATTTGAAAATTCAGCTGGAAAAACTCAATAAAGAGAAAAAATATTTGGAAGCCCAACGCTTAGAACAGCGGGTAAAATATGATTTGGAAATGTTAGCTCAAACTGGCTATGTGAATGGTGTGGAAAACTATTCTCGTTATTTTGACGGTCGTCAGCCTGGAGATATGCCCTGGACCTTAATTAACTATTACCGCCATCTTTTTAATGATGATTTTCTAGTTTTTATCGACGAATCGCATATGACTGTCCCTCAATTAAGAGGGATGTACAATGGTGATTTGAGCCGCAAAAAAACACTAATTGATTTTGGTTTTCGTCTTCCTTCCTGTTTGGATAACCGACCATTACAGTTTACTGAATTTGAACCGCTTTTATCAAAAACTGTTTATGTTTCTGCGACTCCAGATGAATGGGAGTTAAAAAAAGCTAAAGGGAATGTTGCTCAACAGCTTATTCGACCTACTGGTTTAGTTGATCCTGAAGTATTTGTTCGGTCTTCAGAAGGTCAAGTGGTTGATTTAGTTAAAGAAATTTTATTAAGGAAAAAACAAGGACAAAGGGTTTTAGTTACGACTTTAACTAAAAAAATGGCGGAAGAATTAGCCCATTGGTTGGCAGATGAAAAGAACACCAAGGAAAAAATAGAAGTCCATTATCTTCATGCTGATATTAGTACTTTTCAGCGTACGGATATTCTAGCTGATCTACGTGGTGGAAAATATGATGTTGTGGTTGGAGTGAATCTTTTAAGAGAAGGTTTAGATTTACCAGAAGTTTCTTTAGTGGCAATTTTGGATGCTGATAAGCAAGGATTTTTGCGTTCTAAAACTTCCTTGGTACAGACCATGGGTCGGGCTTCTCGACATCTTTCTGGCCAAGTGATTCTTTACGCTGATGAAATTTCTTCAGCCATGAAAGAAGCTATTGCTGAAGTGGAGAGACGTCGTCGTTATCAACTAGCCTACAATGAAAAATATCAAATCACTCCCCGCTCTATTGAAAAGCCGATCAGAGGTAAGATTGGTGAAGATCAAAAATCCAAAAACCTTAAAATAAAATTTACTGATGTTGAAGTTGAAAGTTTAACTCCTGGAGAAAAGAAAAAATTAATTCCTAATCTAAGAAAAGAAATGCGTCAAGCAGCAGCTGATTTAGACTTTGAAAAGGCCGCTCAAATACGTGATTTAATCAATCAAATCACTTAAATATCAATCTTTTTTCTAGTTTAATCATTAAAACAGACAATAATTCCTTAATTTAAGTAGCTGAAAAAAGTTTTTATAAAAATTATTTGACAAGTTAATTTTTTTCTTTTAGAATAATTTTAGATATGGCGAATAAGGAACTTTCCATTGGCGCTAAAATCTATTTAGCCTCAGGTAAAATACCTCATCTAACTGAAGGTTTTTGTTTTCTTCAGTCTCCAACTGGTGAAAACGTTAATTATCAGAAACTTTCCGAAGGGATAATTATCGCTTCTTTAATACAACTGGTTAAAGATAACAAATTAGAAGTTGCTGACAAAAGTAAAAAGGTTCTTTTTATGGTGGCGCCAATTTTAAGCCTTAAGCGCAAAGCTACTGGAGGGATTGGTTTAGGAAAAATTATCCTTGATCAACTTTCTGAAGAAAAAGATTTAACCAAAGTAATTGTTGATATTTTAGGCGGTCGCTATATGCTTCCAGAAAACGTTATTGCTTGGAAAGTCGAAAAAGAACTTAGAGATTTGAGTCTTTTTACAGAAAAAGAAGTTAAAAAAATGTTGGGCGTGACTAGAACTGAAAAAGTTTGGGATGAGAAAAAAGTCAAAGATTTAAATAGCAAATATCAAGCTGAAGCGGAAAAAGCTTTTCAAGAAACTCTTGATGTTTCTTGGCGTCTAACTGCCATCAGAAATCTTCATATTGCTTGGGGTCAAACTCGGACACCTAAAAAAGACGATCACGATCACAATCACTAAACCCATAAAGAAGAAGAAAGTAATTTATTAAACTCCAGCTAATTGTTTCTTTCGGAAAGGTAAAACTTTAGCATTAACTTCTTGATTATTTTGCCGCTTTTTTAAATTTTCTAAATTAAAAACTTTTGTTCCTTCTTTACTGGTAACAACTATTTCTTTAATATCTTCTGCTTGACCAATAGCAGAATCTTCCTCTTTCTCAGAAGATTCTGCAACTCTTGAGAAGTCAGGCCGTAAAATATTGCCTTCTTTAATATTTTCCATTTTTATTGTTTTTGATACATGCCTTGGGAACAGGCTTTTTTCTCGTAACCTAAATGAATATATTTAGTTTCACCAATGGATGTTTCCCCATTCTCTTTAAAAAATCGACAGGCAATAACCTCATTATTATATTGGAGGTTATGAATTTTTGTTGTAGTTCCTTTGACAGTTTTATAATATTGGCAAATGTTTACTTTAGGATATTTCCCAGAATCAATTTTATAAACGCCATTGATTTTTTCATAGAAACTTTTAGGACATTGAGAAACAACTTTAGGAACAATAATTTCTACTTGTTTAACGTTATTTTCAGCACTATTTTCAGTAATTTCACCTTTACCCAAACGAGCAATAAAAAGAGCAGCAAGGACAACGACAACTAAAGCTGTAGCTAAAAGACCCAGAGTTTTGATATCTGGTGTTTGATAAGCCCTAGAAAATGATTTTTTTGCAGACTTAGTTGTTTTTCTGACCGTTGATTTTTTATTGATCGTCTTTTTAATTTTTTTCTTCATTGTCTTCACCTCCTTCCCTTTTTTATTGTAGTGGATATTTTCTTTTCTGTAAATAGATTACTCTTTCATTACAATTTTCTTTACCAATTTTAATCAAGTTGAGATAAAATTTTAAATAATTCTTCGGGTTTATCAGCTAACCAATCAGGTTTATACTTGGCTAAAACTTCTCTAGGATTGATCCCCCAAGTGACAGAAGCTATCCTAATTCTATTTTTCTGGGCTGCGATAATATCTCGAGTTTCATCACCAATATAAACAACCTGATCTCTTTTAAATTTATTTTTATTTAAAAGTTTTTTTATTTTTCTGGCTTTGCCGAAAAAACCACTACCGCCATCAACAAAATCAAAATAACTATCAAATTTATATTTCTTCAAAAACCATGAAACATTCTCTTGAGAGTTAGAGCTTAAAATACCTAAAGAATAACCTTCTTTTTTTAACCCCGATAGCATTTCTTTAATATTTGGAAAAGGTTTTATCTCTTTAATCACCATTTTCATTTTTTTGCGAAAAAGTCTTTCAATCTTAGGTAATTTAAAAATTGATATTTTTAATTCTTTTAAAGTTTCCTTAACTTCTTTTCTAATGATTTTTTCCATGGCATTCTCGCTGAATTGATTAAAATTTAGCTCTTTAGCAATCTCTATAAAAATTTTTTTAACTTGAGGTAAACTTTCAGCTAGAGTGCTGTCAAAATCAAAAATAATTGTAGTTTGTTTTTTTATTCTATTAAGCATTCTTCTCCCCATAAACCTCTTTTATTTTGCCGAGCTTCTTGTTCGGCTTCTTGAAATTGTTGTTTAAATTTTACATCTGGTGGATAAGTACTAATTTGAGCAAAGCCTTGACGCATTAAAAAATCATTAATAAAAATATCCCCAATATAAACATAACGTAGTAATCTACCATATTTGTCGGTTTCAGAAACGTCTTTAACCAAGCTTATTTGTTTTTCTTCAACTAACTCTTTGTTTTTTAAAGCTGCTTTTTCGGCAAAACAAAGTTTAATGGGATCCTTATCATCGATTTCCGGAGTATTGATGCCAATATAGCGGATTTTTTCTCCACCTTCAATCTCGATGGTATCGCCATCAACAATTCTTACAACTTTGAAAGTTTGATTCTCATTGGTTCCTAAAACATTTATTACAGTTGGGGTGGGTGTGATCGTTGAAGTTGGCTTAGCTGATAGTAGGTTTAAAAGATCACTAGTGTTTTTTACTGATAATTGATGTTTATCTAAGAAACTAAAAACAATTAACAGTAAAAAGGCAATTAAAAAAGAAGGTTTTTTAAAGAGATTTTTCATTCTTCGTAAAGGTTACAGGGGGTAGTTGGTGCTGGAGCACTAGGATGACCGTGTTTAACCCATTCTCCTTTTGTACAAACCCAACTATCTTCACCGCTGATATAGCGAATAGCAGCAAAAATAATAGCGATAATCAAAAAAATAAAGAGAATAGATAAAATGACCTTTTTCATTCTCTTAGTTTAACATTTTTAAAAATAAATTTTATTTTTTCTCTTCGCCACTTTCCAGCTCTAAACTCTTAATCTGAGGTAGAGAATTACCTGATATGCCTTGTAGATCACCATACATCCCATGAGTGCTATCAATAACTTTTCTTAATTCTTTTTCTTGCCGTGACCATTTGGCAGCGAACCATCTTTTTTCTCTTTCGATTTCTTCTTGAAAATTGCTGAAAGTTTCAACAATAGCTTCTATCCTCTGTTTAAATTCCACCCCAGTGAAATAATGATAAAGAACTTCCATTTTTTCATTTTTACCGATGCTGTTAACTTTTTCTTGGTTAACCCTGATTAAATCAAAACGTAAAGCCGAAGCTAACGATCTAACTAATTTTCTGGTGGTTATCCAAATACCATTTTCAAATTTAAAATCCACTAAACCCTCTGGTGGGTTTTCTACTACTAAAACTGCCAATATCGCCTTAGCTTGTCTTTGATCTTCTTTCAATTTGGCTATCCATTCATTTTTCCATTGAGCGTTTTTTGTTTCCCAAAGAATTTTTCCACAGTTGCGGTTAAGTTTATCAATAACTTCCTGAATAACATCAGCTCCTCGTTGGCCTTTTTTAACTTCAGAGATATGATCTAAGGGAAATTCTTTAGTTAAAATATCTTGAACTTCCAACTCTAAAACTTCTCCCTGGATTTGCATGGATCCTTGTTGCATTTTGGATTTTAGTTCTTCAATTTGTCGAAGAGCAATACGATACTTTTCCTCTTTTTCCCTATCTTTAAGCTCATGTTCTTCCAGCGCTTTTTTTAGGGTTAATTCTTCTATCTTCTTTCTTTCTTCATCAATTCTTCTTTGAGTGGTTACTTCCATTTCCTTTTCTTTTTCTTCCAATCTTCTTTTTTCTCCTCGCAGTTTAAGTTCTTCTTCCCTAAAGCTATTAATTTTAACTTCATTTTCTTCAATGATTTTTTTAAGCTCTTTTTTTTCTAAATTAGTTTTTTCTTCCAATTCTTTACGAAGAGCATTTTCAATTTCCACCCGAGATTCATCCTGAATTTGGATTTTTAAAGCTTGATCAATCTCAATTTGTTCTCCACATTTAGGACATTTAATTTTATTCATATTTTTTATTTTTCGAAATTCATTTTTTTATAAATTTTACGGGTTAGTTCAACATCCGCCTCGCAATATTCACAGATTTCTTTAATTCGACCATCTTCATAAGCTCTGGCGACATTTTTACCTTCTATCTCACCGCCTTTTGAGGATGGAAAGCCTAAGGCCTTAGCTAAAGAGTCTAGATTGGGCCGATTAGCGCTCCATTTAGACCATTCCCACATGACATCATACATTGGTGAATTGCGATAGCGGGCAAAATTTAAATCTTTACTAGGGATAACATCATGAATGATTGAACGTTGATAAATAAAGCGCATATCGAAATCAATGAGATTAAAGCCGATAAATAGATCAATATCCTTAGCAATTTTCCAGAAGTCTTTTAAAATTTCTTTTTCCTTACCAGATAAAGTTTTTACTGGTTTATCATCAATTGCATAAGAAAGGCAGCAAATTCTACCGAAAGAGCCATCCAAGCCAGTTCGTTCAACAAACTCTTCAAAGGTTATTACTCTTTGGGAATAATAATGTTTTTCTTTCTTGCGATCATGAATTGTTTTTAGAATTTCGTGTTTCTCTTTTTCTGCTGGTAAGGTTTCGATATCCAAAAATAATTTTTTCATAGTTTAATTTTACCATTAATAGCAAAGAACTCATTTTTTTTCAGATAATGGATTAAAGCATTTTCTAAGGCATTGATAATAAAGGGCTTACGGTCACGGATAATAATGCCGATTTTCTGAATAATCTTATCATCACTAATTCTTAAATAATCCCTAACATATTCGCCAAGATATTTACCTTTTTTTACAATAGCCTGATGAAATTCTGGGAGTAAAAAATGATGAGATTCACAAGAGATGATGCCTTCTTTTTTATCAATAATTGTAGCCCAGCAAAGCATTTCATATTTTTTTATTAAATTTTTTTGATAACCGATTTCAACTCCAATGCCAAAATCAGCATCACTAATTTTATTAAGAGCTCTTTTAGCTCTGTTTATAGAACCTTTTTTTGTTTCTTTTGAGCTTAGCGGTTGATGGCTAATTCCGCTTTTAACTTCAACAGCTATAATTTCGGCTTTTATCTTCAGCTTATTTAAAACTTCTTTAAGAAAGTTAATTTTTGGTTCTGAAACAGTGCCAACGGCAATTTTTAGATTTTTCATAAATTGATTTTATCACCAGTTAATATTTATTAGGATTATTCTTCGTCTGGCAGAGGCGGCAAGAATTCTTCGCCGTTAAGAGGAGCATTATTATTATTTTTAAGCCATTCGATATAAGGACAGCCGGTTGCTTTCTTGGCTTCCCTATCCCAGCCGGCAGTTGAACATTTTTTCATTTTCTTGCCGTTGTTGGTGGTAAAGAGGACTAAAGGTTCTCCGCATTGTGGACATTTTTCATCGGTTTTTTCTGTAGTGCCGTTAATCCATTCTACATAATCGCAGCCGATATTCTGTTTTGTTTCCTTGTCCCATGAGCCAGCACTGCATTTTTTCATTTTTTTGCCGAAACGAGTTATCTGTAAAACTAAAGGGGCTTTACACTTAGGGCATTTCTCATCTAAAGGTTGTGGTTCAATCTGAAGCCATTTAATAAAGTCACAACCTTCAGTTTGTTTGGTATCAGGGTTCCAGTTACCTTTGGAACAGCGTTGCAAACGACGCCCTGTTGGTGTTTCTGTAATATCGCTTAAGTCAGCTCCGCATTTCGGACATTTTTCTTTTTCATCCATAATAGATAGATTAACATTTTTTTAGGTGGATATGGAAGAGGGATCTAGAAGCTTTTAGATTATGATCTTGAACAAAGACTTTCACAATCGGACATTTTCACCTGATCTTTATCATATCTCCTTAAGCATCTTTCGACGCATTCTTTACAATCTGCAAATTGAGGAGTTTTGTCTTCTCTACAAATACCGTCTTTATTAATACTGCAACGGGCATATTGACGACAAACATCTCCTATTTGGTAGATTGCAGGACAGGTTTCTACAGGATTAGGTCCACAAACAATATTTAGACCATTACAGTTTTGTATGCCACAGCTCTTATTAATTGTTTCATCGCAAGCTTCTTCCCAAGTCCGTAGACATTTTCCTTTTGTTTCACACCAAGAATAACCAGCAGATCCGATACAGCCGTGCTGATCTTTATCTCCACCGACAATATTATTAGGCGGATTTTCAGAAGAAGATGATTTTTTTTGTTTAAAAATAAAAAAAGCGGTAATTAATAGACTGACAATAATTAAAACGATGATAATAGAGATATATTTTCTCTTCATATATTTATTCTATCTTTTTTTAGAATCGATACTTGAGGCGCCTAAAATAATCAAAGCGAAACCAACGATCGTTTCAAAATTATTATTCACGCCTTGGAAAAAAATAGGATTGCCTTCAAGCCTTGTTAAAATGCCATCGGCGATCATAAAAGCGCCAGGAATAATTAATAAGATACCGATAATGAATTTTGGAATATTCATATTTTTATTTTAAATAAATAATAATTTAATTTTAACCTTTTATTAAGTTTTATCAAGCTATTTAATGTTATAATTTTCTTATGAAGCTTAGAAATAATAATTTAAGCTTGAAGAAAATTTT
>Ga0247841_10003573_pt1 | contig 28390 bp, 22 predicted proteins | sample LaCruzMarch2015__2_FD_192410 | JGI IMG/M metagenome (GOLD analysis project Ga0247841, IMG submission 192410) | Freshwater microbial communities from meromictic Lake La Cruz, Castile-La Mancha, Spain - LaCruzMarch2015_18m | ecosystem: Environmental > Aquatic > Freshwater > Lake | place: Spain... | reverse complement strand
GTGATGTCAAGAATTGCCGGCAGATCCTTCGCTTCGGCCGTGATGTCAAGAATTGCCGGCAGATCCTTCGCTTCGGCCGTGATGTCAAGAATTGCCGGCAGATCCTTCGCTTCGCTCAGGATGACGGCTGAATTGGGAATATAAAGGTGCCTTGATCCTACATTATCACATCGCAAACAAGTATCCAGCGACAACTGGTTCGATTCTTCACTTTCGGCAAAAAAGCCCCAGCAGAATTCCGTTTTCATATAATCAAGCGAATCAGCATGACCGTATTTTTCCATCGACATATTCCGGTGCTTTTCGACGAAAGAGCCCAGTCCCCAGAAGGTAAGGATATCGAGATCGCCATCGCCGTCGAGGTCACAGATTGCGGGATAATCGGCATAAGTAACATAGATGTTGACATATCCCCCACCCTGGAAAGAAGTCAGGAAAGGAAAAACTTCAATGGTAAATTCCAGGTTATTGACGGATGTATTCCGGTAGACTTTCATTGCGCCATAACCCGCATAGGTAAAGATATCCTCTTTTCCATCGCCGTCATAATCTGCAAAAATGGCCCAATGTGAAAGGAGAGGGAATTGCTCAGTATATTCAGGTACGTATTCATAATTGTAAGAGTCGCCGGATTGCACCGTCAGGAATGGCAGGATACGGTCGCCTGTTCTGTCGAAGACGACCAGATCTTTCAATCCATCAAGGTTGATATCAAGCTTCGCAAACTGGCAGGAATTCATACCACCTGCCCAGGGGAATGTAAACATTTGCCGGTTTTCAGAATAAACTTCAATGCCAGCAGGCAAACCTTGTCCGCAAAGTATGTCAGATGCGAGGGTTAAAGAAAAAAAGATTAGGGTTGAATAAATGATCTTTTTAAGCATATACAAAGGTAGGAAAGAAAAGGATTGGGTGACTGAGTGACTGGGTGACTGGGTGACTGGGTGACTGGGTGACTGGGTGACCGAGTTACCTTGTCACTTTGTTACCCAGTCACTTTTGTTTAATCCTTGTTTTGGTCCCGCGGGATGGAGTCCCAAAACCCCTACCTTTGTCCACAGTAAAAAATTATCCTATGTCAAAAATCCTCATAGTCGACGACGAAAAAAGTATACGCAACACGCTGAGGGATATCCTTGGATATGAGAAATACGAGGTCAGTGATGCGGATTCGGGCAATACTGCACTGGAAATGCTCAAACAAACCGAGTATGATGTTATCCTGCTCGATATCAAAATGCCCCAGATGGATGGACTCGAAGTGCTGGATCATATTCTCAGTGAATATGAGACCCCGGTAATAATGATCTCAGGGCATGGAACCATCGAAACGGCCGTGGAAGCCATTAAAAAAGGCGCTTTCGATTATATCGCCAAACCGCTCGACCTCAACCGGCTGCTCGTCACTATCCGCAATGCTCTCGATAAATCACGCCTGCTCACTGAGACCAAATTCCTTAAGAAAAGGGTCAGTAAAAAGTATGAGATGATCGGTGAATCTGAATTGATGAAAGGCATTCTCGAAATGATCGACCGTGTGGCGCCAACAAATGCACGGGTACTCATCACAGGGGATAACGGAACTGGCAAAGAACTGGTAGCAAGGCAACTGCACGAGAAAAGCCAGCGATCAAAAGGGCCGTTTATCGAAGTGAACTGCGCTGCCATCCCTTCAGAATTGATCGAGAGCAACCTGTTCGGGCACGAAAAAGGTTCCTTCACCTCTGCGATCAAACAACGCAAAGGTGATTTTGAGCTTGCCAGCGGAGGCACTTTGTTTCTGGACGAGATCGGCGATATGAGCCTGTCAGCCCAGGCAAAAGTGCTCAGGGCTTTGCAGGAGAACAAGATCATGCGCGTGGGTGGTGAAAAAGATATCCCGGTGGATGTCCGTGTAATTGCCGCCACGAATAAGAACCTGACAGAAGAGATCTCAGCCGGCCGGTTCAGGGAAGACCTCTACCACCGCCTGAGCGTCATCATAATACATGTTCCGCCCCTGCATGAAAGAATAGACGATATCCCTATCCTCGCTAATTATTTTATGGAAGAAATCTGCGCCGAGCAAGGCAAGCCTATGATATTTTTTGATGATGAAGCATTTGAAGAACTCAAACGGATGAAATGGACGGGAAATATCCGCGAGCTTAGAAACGTGGTCGAACGTCTGACTATCCTCTGTGATGGGCAGATTACAGGGGCAGATGTGGTCAGATTTGCACAGCCGCTGATTAAATATACTGAAACTTAAGGCAAATGCGAAGCATTTTCCTTTTAGTTTCAGTTATGCCGAGAGGAGCAGCGGCTATAAATTCTCAAATACCGAAAAATCGGTACAGGCTCTGTTCCGACTCGGTATAATTCTTATTCTAATACAACAGATTTTAAAGCACCTGTTTCCTGGTCGAATTCTACCCGTTTGAATGCAGGCGGCAAAGCCTGAACAGCGCCGAGCTGCAAAACTTCAATTCGTCGTGAAACCAGTTCCTTCTCCTGATAGGTTAAAACTGCCTGGACCGATCGCGGAACCCGGTATACTAAACCTGTAGCTGACTGGTTTTCAGCAGGTAAATCCGGCAACAGGTTCACATCATCCGAAATAATGCTGATAGAAATATTATTTTGTCCTTCCGGAGAAGTCATCCCGTTGCTCTTTGAAAATCCGGCAAGCCTGTATTCCTGCGATTCCCGCCCGGTTTCAGGAAAAATCTGGTAAACAAATTTTAAAGTCTCTGTAACTGTAACACCGGTAAATAACTTCAGGTATTCCAGCCTTTGCTCTTCCAGCTTATTATACATAAACTCCAGCGCTCCCTCTGAATAGGCCGTTTCCTGGTAGCCTACCAGCAGATTATATTTGTCCTGCTCAATTTGCTTAATCCGTTCAGCAGCTTCCTGTGCTTTTTCCCGGTCTGTAAATTCAACCATGGAGTGCCTGAATATTTTTTCTTCATACACCAGTGTGTCAATACTGACTTTTCTGATAATGGTATCGATGACATCCCTTGAAAGTGATTCCGTATGTTTCCTGAAAATATGCCCCGGATCGGGTGTAATAAAAAGATCTTCATTCCACTTGATAAATCCTTCAGGACTAATTGTCTTATCGAACTTTTCAAGAGTCAGAACGGGAGTCGATCTTCCGAATGAAATCCAGATCTCTCCTGAAGATTTCTCCTCTTTTTCAATCAGGTAAACCTGACCCGGGTCAGGCTCCGTAGAGGTGCAAATAGCTGCGTTTTCAATAGAATAGTTCACTGCATCTTTCGTAATCACTTCATCGATGCCCAGATACTCACCCGCAAATTCAGCCAGCGGGCCTGCAAATTGTTGTGTTTTTGCAATCCACAGGTCAACATGGATTTGGGTCCGGGGCAGGGTATAAACGATACCATTTCTTCCGGTCAGCATCTCCTGACCGGTCACTTTCGTTACCCTGACCTGGGCCACAATCTCGTGAGAGGTTAACAATGACAAGGGAACCAGAAAGCCTGCTAAGATCAGTCGGTTTAAAAATATATTTTTCATGGGTCTGAATAATGATTTTCTACATCAGGAACATGATCTCGCGGTATTTTGGCAACGGCCATAGGTGGTCATCCACAAGTAATTCCAGCTTATCTGTATGATAACGTATGATCTCAAAGTAAGGCTTCACCAGCTCATCATAAGCAATCGCCATTTCTTCCATTGTTGCCATCCGGTTGGCCTTTTTCCTCTCCTGTAACATTAATTCAACATTAATCTTAACATGACTGATATGTTCCGATATTTCCTTTATTGTATCGACCTGATTTTTAGACAGTTTAACATATGTCTTTGCATCAAGCACCTCTTTCAGCCCCACAGCATTTTCTATCAGGGTATTTTGATATAGAATTGCAGTAGGTATCAGGTGATTTTTAGCCAGGTCGCCAAACATGCGGGATTCGATCTGGAGCTTCTGTGCAAAGCTCTCTAATTTAATCTCATACCTGGCATAAAGTTCCCTTTCAGTGAAAACATTATGATCCTTGAAAAGTTTAATAGTTTTTTTTGAAATATAGGTTTTGACCGATTTGGGTGTTGAGCGGTTATTTGATAATCCTCTTTTTTCAGCCTCATGAATCCATTCTTCGCTGTAGCTGTTACCTTCGAAGCGGATGTTCTTCGACTCGGTAATATAGCGCTTAAGCACCTGAAAAATAGCTTCATCTTTCTTCACCTTAGCAGCCATCAGGCTGTCGACCTCCTGTTTGAATTTTTTTAGCTGGTCAGCCATAATGGTATTCAGGATGATCATTGCCCTGGCGCAGGTATCGGATGAACCAACAGCGCGGAATTCAAACTTATTCCCCGTAAAAGCAAAGGGGGAAGTACGGTTCCTGTCGGTATTATCACGAAGGATTTCGGGGATTTTGGAGATGTTTACACTCAGTTCTTCCTGCAAATCGTTGGTCAATTGGCCTTTCTTGACTTTATTCTCGATTTCATCCAGAATTTTAGTCAGATGTGAACCGATAAAAGCTGAAATGATCGCAGGAGGCGCTTCATTGGCACCGAGGCGCAGATCATTCTCCGCTGAAGCAATGCCGGCCCGGAGCAAATCGGCATGTTCGTAGACAGCACGTAAAATATTGACTATGAAGACAATAAACTGTAAGTTCGTCTTAGCTGATTTGCCTGGAGAAAGCAGGTTAACGCCGGTATTGGTCGCCATCGACCAATTGTTGTGCTTACCGGATCCATTTACACTGGCGAAAGGCTTTTCATGAAGCAGAACGGTAAAATCATGATGGTGGGCAACCTTTTTCAGCAGGTGCATCAGGAGCTGGTTGTGATCAACCGCCAGGTTGGCTTCCTCATAAATGGGCGCACACTCATACTGATTGGGTGCTACCTCGTTATGGCGTGTTTTAAGGGGTATACCCAGCCGGTGCGATTCATACTCCACATCGCGCATGTAATTGGCTACACGTTCGTGGATGCTCCCGAAATAATGGTCGGAAAGCTGCTGGTCTTTTGCAGAAGGATGACCGAACAAAGTACGGCCGGTGAGCACCAGGTCAGGCCTGGCAGCAAAAAGAGCTGAATCGATCAGGAAATACTCCTGCTCCCATCCCAAAGTTGCGATGACTTTAGTCACATCTTTATCGAAGTACTGGCAAACATCCACTGCTGCTTTATCGAGGGCATGCAGCGCTTTCAACAAAGGTGTTTTATAATCGAGTGCCTCACCGGTATAGGAGACAAAGATCGTAGGAATACAAAGTGTGCCATCGAGGATGAAAGCAGGCGAAGTGGGGTCCCATGCCGTATAGCCCCTGGCTTCGAAAGTATTCCGGATACCACCGCTCGGAAAGCTCGACGCATCAGGTTCTGCCTGTACAAGCTGGTCACCGTTAAAACTCTCGACTGCTTTTCCATCGTCAACCGGTACGATGAAAGCATCGTGTTTCTCAGCTGTAGCCCCGGTCAACGGATGAAACCAGTGGGTGTAATGTGTTGCGCCTTTACTGATTGCCCAGGTCTTCATAGAAGCTGCAACCTGGTCAGCAACCCTGCGGTCGATCTTCTCACCGGTTTCCATTGCATTCATGACCCCTTTAAAAGCTTCCTTGGAAAGATATTCCCGCATAACGCTAATGCCAAAAGTCATCTCTCCAAAATATTCTGAAATCCTTTTTCCGGAAGAAAGAGGTTTTTTATCATATGGCCTGGATAAGGAAATTTCAATTGCTTTAAATCTGAAATTACTCATAGTATTAATTATGAATTTTTAAGTTAATCTTTTTTGCGAATTAAAACCAAGCCAAGAAACATAAAAATACCGTTTATGATCAGCAGCTCAAATCCAAAGTTATAATTATTTAATAACATTTGATCATATATGCTTAAAAAATAGCACATTACGGGGGAAAGTAAGGCAATCAAAGGCACCCATTTATCCTTCACTTTCCAACGTGTAAAGAGTCCGAAAGCATAAAGCCCGAGTAAAGGCCCGTATGTATAGCCTGCAATAGTAAAGAGCTTATCGATTACAGCCCTGTCATTAATTGCACGGAAAACCACGATTACGAATAATAACAGAAACGCAAAGCCGGCGTGGACCAGATACCGGGTCTTTTCTTTCTGTTTTTCATTAAGTTTATCATTTTTGCTCAACCCAAGAAAATCGATACTAAAAGATGTGGTTAGCGAGGTAAGTGCCCCATCGGCACTGGGATAAGCAGCAGAGATCAAACCGATAATAAATACTATTCCTGCGACAGGCCCTAAATAATTAATAGCCACCATCGGGAACAGGTCATCGGTCCTACCGGGCAGACTAATACCTTTCGCTGTTATGAAAATATAGAGTGCAGCACCCATAAATAAAAAGAGAAAATTCACCAAAACGAGGACCAGGCTGAAAGAGAACATGTTTTTCTGGGCATCTTTCAAAGACTTGCAGCTCAGGTTTTTCTGCATCATTTCCTGGTCGAGACCGGTCATAACGATGGCGATGAATGCCCCGCTGAACAATTGTTTCAGGTAGAACCGCCGGTCGTGCCAATCGCCGAATACCATTTTAGAATATTCGCTGTCCCATACTGAATTGAACATCTGCCTGAAATCCAATCCCAGGTTTTTGGTGACCAGGTATATTGTAATTACCAAAGCGGTCAACATGAAAGTCGTCTGAACCGTATCGGTCCAGATGATCGTTTTAATCCCGCCTTTAAAAGTATACAGGAGTATAAGGATGATGAAGATGAAGGTAGTAATGGTAAAAGGAATGCCCCATGCATCGAAAACGAAGACCTGTAAGACATTAACCACCAAGAACATGCGGAAAGATGCGCCGATAGTACGGGAAATGAGGAAAAAGAAAGCGCCGGTCTTATATGACCAGAATCCGAACCTTCCTTCGAGGTACGAGTAAATAGAAGTCAGGTTTAGCCTGTAATACATCGGCATCAGAACAGTGGCGATGACAAAATAGCCAAAAAGGTAGCCCAGCACAACCATCATATAAGAGAATTGGGTATCGCCAACCCAGCCGGGGACTGACATAAAGGTAACCCCGGAGAGGGAGGCACCAATCATACCATAAGCGACTATCAGCCAGGGCGATTCTTTGTTTCCAATAAAAAAAGCGCGATTAGTAGCCTTTCTGGCTGTCAGCCAGGTAATGAAAAATAACAAGGCTGTGTAGAGCAGGAAGATTATCAGGATCAGGGAAGGGGTCACGGGTATTGGTTATTGGTTATTGGTTATTGGTTATTGGTTTCTCGATTGTTCTCTGCGTAACTCTGCGTGGACTCTGTGTAACTCTGCGAAACTTATAAATAGCTATTGCGCAAAGTTTCGCAAAGTAAGCGCAAAGTCACGCAAAGACTGGAAATAAAAATCAATTAATTCTGGTTCTGATTCGTTATCGTTTTCACAAATCATTACCGTTATCATTCCCAATCTTTTCCCAAATTCCATATCAGAAGCAGTATCTCCGACCATAACCGACTTTGTAAAGTCAATGGAGGGAAAATCAACCTTTGCTTTAAGTCCCATGCCGGTTCCGGGTTTACGGTCCGGATGATTTTCTGATGTGAGATATGGGCTGTAATAGGAAGCATCGATGCGGCCGCCGGCTGATTTGATTTCTTCTTTCATTTTAACATCAATCATTTTCAGACTTTCCGCGCTCATCCGGCCTTTACCGATACCTTGCTGGTTACTGACAATGATGATGGCGCCAAAGATCATGTTAAAAATGGACATTGCTTCCAACACTCCATCCAGGAAACGAAAATCCTCCCAACGTGTTACATAATCATTCGGAATGCGCCGGCTGATCACCCCATCGCGATCCAGGAAAAGCGTCCATTCTTTAGTAAAGGATAAGTCTTTTAAATTCATCGATTGCTTTTTGATAATCTTCCGGTACACCGATGTCCCTGAAATAAGAAAAACATCTCATACCATAGAAATTTTCCGTTTGGTAATATTTCTGCAAAAAATCCTTTTCAAAGGAGAATTTCTCCGGCAACCCGAACCTGACCAGGTAATCCTTCCTTACGACGTAAACGCCTCCATTGATAAAGCCTTCGTCAAGCCCGTCTTTTTTTTCACAGAATTGAGTCACCCGGTTGTTGTTATCGAATTCCAGCAGACCAAAGCGTACCGGATCTATTTCAAACCTCATGGCAAGGACAAGATCTGCTTCTTTGATCTTACGGAAATCATCCAGTCGCTGAAGGTTAACGTCGAAATAAGTATCACCGTTAAAGATAAAAACCGCGTAACCTGAAACATATTTCAAAGCATTCAATATGGCTCCGCCGGTACCAAGCGGCTCTTCTTCCACAGCATAAACAAGTTTCAGGGATTTGTAATCTTCGCCGAAATGAAGCCGGATCGCTTCATTCATATAACCAACCGACAGTATCACCTTTTTCAGGCCCCAGCGATCAAGCAGGTCAAGCTGGTATTCTAAAAATGGCCTCCCGTTTATGGGGGCCATTGATTTGGGACCATCTGAAACGACTTCTTTTAGCCTGGTCCCCATGCCGCCGGCAAGTATAATGGCTTCTCCGGTCATTTCGGGAAAAGGTTCCTTTCAACAATTTCACAGATAATATGCCCGATGAGGATATGTGCCTCCTGGATACGAGGTGTATCTGAAGAAGGTACTTTAATAATGAAATCCGAAAGTGATGCCAGTTTCCCGCCCGATTCGCCGATCAGGCCAACAGTAATTATTCCTTTCAAGTGTGCGGCCTGGAAAGCGCGGATGACATTTTCAGAATTACCCGAAGTGGAAAGGCCAACCAGGACATCGCCTTCCTTGCCGGAACCTTCCACCAGGCGGGCGTAGACTTCATTGAATGAGTAGTCATTAGCCACGGCGGTAAGGAAAGAAGTATTGACGGTGAGCGCTTCAGCGGCAATCGGCTTACGGTCAAAGTAAAACCTCCCTGATAATTCCGCGGCCAGGTGCTGGGCATCGGCGGCACTGCCGCCATTCCCGCAAAACATGATCTTATTGCCATTGCAAAGTGATTGCGTGCAGGCATCTGCAATATCACCTATAGCGTTAAGTATTCCGGCATCGGAGAGTATCGTTTGCTTGACCGCAATGGATTGCTGAATAGCTTCGGAAATACGTTTCATAATGCAAAGATAAAAAGATGTAACGATGTAACGAGGTAATGAGGTAATGAGGTAACGAAGTATCGATGTTGCGAAGTCTGAAAAATGAATTTTATTAATAAAAAAGCTCTTTGATCAATTCTGATTTTTCTATCTGCAAGTGGTCTGCAATATCACATAGAATGAAAACGAACAATCCCGGGGACTTTTTCTGTATCAAAATGGCATAAAACAGCATCTTTGATCATTTCCTTCAATTCTATAATCGTATCTGCTTCCGTAAAGATACTTTCCCCGAGCGCTTTTGCGGTATAGCCCCCTTCAGGGGCTTCTTCCACGATAAAAATCAGTTCATTCATAATAAGCATTTTTACAAAGTTACAAAAACTTGAACCCATGAGCTTGATAATTTTAGGGGATTGGAAGAACATGTTCATTTGCATGCTCTCCCTTCAGGAGGCATGATTGCTTGGATTGTTTGCGATCCCGGGACGTTGTCCGGGCTATTTTCGGGTGTCCTTTTAGGATAAAAACCTATTCCGAAGGAATAGATGATAATAGCCCCGGATGCAATCCGGGGGTTATAAATCACGAATACCTTCTAAAAGTCCTGAAGGGACGGATGGAAATAGGAGGAAAATCACTGCCCGATCAGTAAACTCATTCCGGAACCGTATATGTCCTGTTAATCCGGATTAATTGTCAAAAAACTTGAAATATATTTTCCCCCGTTCAATATATTTCCGAATTTGGCAACTTAACTTGCTATATTTTACTAAATTTGGCAACTATTTGATCTAAATTAGAAATATTATGCCTGAAATCTGGTATGACAGACATTATGAATCACTTAAAGATTCGTTCTTCAGGAGCGGGAAAGTGATTGTTCTGACAGGTCCGCGCAGAGTGGGTAAAACCGAACTTGTCCGCAAAATGCTATCTGGCTTCGAAGGAAGACTCTTTCAGGGAACCGGAGACGATATGGAATTGAGGGAAGTTATTTATTCTCAAAAATTACAACTTATCCTGACAAACCTGGGTAGCTATGACATGATTTTCATCGACGAGGCTCAGCGGATTCCTGATATCGGTCTTGGCCTCAAAATGTTAGTAGACCATGTTCCCGGAATCAAGATCGTCGTGACCGGTTCATCATCCTTTTCCTTACTTCACAAAACCGGTGAACCGCTCACAGGCAGGCAGTTCACCAGAAAACTTTTCCCAATTTCAGTACAAGAGCTTTACAGCCAGTTCGGTGGCATGAAGGTATCTCAATTGCTTGACGAATTGATGCTCTATGGCTCTTACCCGGAAATCATCAAAGAATCAAGCCGGCAGGGTAAAATCGATTATCTGGTTTCTATCAGAGACTCCTATTTATTGAAAGATATTTTCGAACTGGAAAATATCAAACATTCTCAAAAACTCAATGACCTTTTAAAATTAATCGCTTTCCAGATTGGTCACGAGGTGTCGTTAAACGAACTTTCTAATAGCCTGGGTATATCCAAACAAAGTGTCGAACGATACTTAACCTTGCTGGAGCAAGCTTATGTGATAAAAAAAGTAGGCGGATTTTCGAGAAATCTGCGTACTGAAATCACAAAAACAGCCCGTTATTATTTTTTGGATAATGGGGTTAGAAATGCTGTTATCAATAACTTCAATGAACTTTCTAACCGAAACGACATTGGCATGCTTTGGGAAAATTTTCTGTTCGCTGAACGTCTAAAATATCTGGAATACAACCAGGTATATACCAACCTTTATTTTTGGCGTACATATGACCGGAAAGAAATTGATTTAATTGAAGAGAGGGATGGGACACTCTACGCTTTTGAATTTAAATACCGTGCATCAAAAGCCAAATGCCCGATTGCCTGGTCTTCTGCATATCCAGATTCAACATATTGTGAGGTTAACCGTGATAATTATTTGGATTTTCTTATAATAGGAAAATGAAAAATAATTGATCACAGCTTCGCCTCCTTCAGCCCCCTGATATTCCTGTAATTCACCGGTAGTTCATAATTGGCACCGTCCAGGGAAAGAATACATACATGCGTCTTCCGATCAACCTTGATAAGAAAATCAGTATTGATGACGTGAAACCGGCTGATGCGGTAAAAATTCTGCGGCAACAGGTCTTCTACGGTGCCAAGGTTGATGGTGATCACCTCTTATGCACCATCTTTCAGAAAGATCGTTAAATAATTGCGATCGGGTCAAAATAAAAAATGCCGGAGGAATTCAGGAATATAAATAATATTAAACACTCCCAATAACCAATAACCAATAACCAATAACTACTTCTTCCCGTCCTTGGTATCCATCCCGGGTTTTTGTTCTGTCCCTGAACTTGGCCGGGTTCCACCCTCCTTTGAAGGTAAGAGTTTAACATTTGACGGGGTGCCCCCCTGTTGTCCCTGGCTTCTTCCTTGCTGTGAATCATTTGGGCTCTTATCGGCATTCCAGGTTTCGGCGGCAAGCTTCCAGTTGCCGTCTTTATCTTTCTTCCATACGTTAATATACTTTCCGGTATATACTTTTGGCTCAGTAAGCCCCGGGAAAGTCACCGTTTGTGAATTGGTTCCAATATCCACCATCATATCTTCTCCCAGAATTAATTCTGTAGTAGTTCTCTGCGCATCAAGCACTTTATAACCTGCTTTTTGGCGTCCTAAATTATTATTCAGAATTAGTTTGAATCCTTTTTCCATCACCCGGTAATTGGGTAAAGAAATTGCATTTTCATCATAATATTTTCCCATGGCTTCATACCTGCCTGCTTTTACAAGATCAATCATCTCCTGGTTCATTGTCGCGACGAGTGACTTCATTTCTTCTTTGGATTGGGCAAATGATCCGACAGAAACAAGCATAAATAAACAAACAGCAATTGCATTAATTATCAAGCGTTTCATAATATAATTTTATTGATTTAACAATTATTTAAACGGTTTCAAAGATAGGCTAAAATCAAATGCCCGGAAAACTTCCGTACTTTATAATGTTAAAAATTGCTAAATTTGAAGCATGTATCTCAGCCATCTTGATATAGAAAACTTCCGTGGAATCCGTTCTGCAAATCTGGACTTTGGTGAGACCACAGTTATGATCGGTGAAAACGATTCAGGGAAAACCAGCTTACTGGAGGCCATTTGCCTTGTCCTTTCGCCAAGGCCTGAAAGCCGTTCAATCGTTTTCATGCCACAGGATTTTTATATGGTAGCAGGGCCAAAAGGGTACCAGCCCGTTGGTCACTTAAGCATACGCCTGACTTTCCGTGAAAGAAAATCAGATGAATGGTCATTTATGCGGAACAATGAACTTGGCCTTTCATTACCGGATGACGTATATAATATGCAGGAACTTACTTTAGAAGTTAAGGCCAGCCCCGTTGCCGCCGGCAATATAGCTAAAGCTCAATGGCGCATATCAGTTGAAGGCAAAAATCAGACAGGTTATTCGGAAGATGTTGCTGTCCTTTCCTGGATCAGGCAACTGAACCCGGTTTTCCGGATCAAGAGCGGAATTTTAGCAGATATGCCGGAGGAAGGTGAAATTAAACAGGAAAAAGAAACCGGATCAGACATTCCACCTGAAGAAGCCGGAAAACTCAAAGAAACAATAAGGCATTATTACCAAAGCCTCATTTCAGGAACGGCACAAGATGTTAATGTCGAGCTGCAGGCAGGATACCAGGCGGCTCTACAGTATCTGGGACAGGTTTCAAACCTCCTCTTACAGGAAGGGCCTCAACTGGAAAGGATTATTTATGAAATCATGGGCAGAAGGTCCCAAAATAAAGAGCATCCCGTTAAAAAGATTGTTTTCCGCCACGGTTCTGCTGCAGAGAAAATTGGCATGTTACTTTTCACTGCTGCTTTTCTCCAGTCGGGCAGCCTGATGGCAGATCCTTCTGCCGAACCGATAATCATCATTGAAGATCCGGAAGCCCACCTTCACCCTATGACCCTTGAGTCGGTTAAATTACTGATCGAGCGTCTGAAATGGCAAAAGATCATCACTACCCAATCTGGCAGCCTGCTGTCAGGGTTTCCTCTTGAAGACATCCGCAGGATCTCCAGGCATGAGGGAAATATCCGGCAACATTGGGTCAAACCGGGTTACTTATCAAGTGAGGAATTGCGCCGTTTGAGCTATCATGTGCGCATGCGCATGAGCACAGCCACTTTTGCCCGTTGCTGGCTTCTTGTGGAAGGTGAATCGGAAGTCTGGCTTCTCCCCCATCTTGCCCGTCTGTGCGGTTATGACCTGTCGCTTGAAGGCGTCGTTTGCGTGGAATTTGCACAATGTGGCATTCCCCCGTTGATAAAGGCAGCACGCCATCTGGGGATCGAATGGTTTCTGCTTGCCGACGGTGATGCTGCCGGTAAAGCTTATATTGAAACGGCTAAGCATTTCGCCCTGCAATCCGGTGGCGATCCTTTCGACCATAGCATGCGGTTCAGAGAAAAAGATATCGAACATCACCTGTTTTTTAACGGATATGCAGGCGTGTTCCAGGAGTATTCAGGCATTCCGGCTCATGTTAGCCAGAACATGCAGCCAAGGCGCGTGATCTCCAGGGCTATTCATCGCTATTCCAAACCCTATATGGCAGTAGCCATAGTGGAAGCCATCGCCCGCAAAGATTCTCCCGGAGTTCCTCCACAGTTAAAGAAATTGATTGAAACATGCGTCAGGCTGGCTAAGGAAGCACCAGGGAGACGATAGATAAAATTCCATCCACCAGCTGGCGGACCAATTTCGTTGTACTGTTCTGATAATAATTTTATGAATTAGACCGGATTTCTCTATATTTGAAAACTTAATACCGGTCTGCATATAATCTCAATTGATGGCATGATTTTTACACGAACTCACATTTTTTTATTACTCCTGGCTATCATTAAATTGTCATCATTACAGGGGTCAGGACAGCAACCTGAGGCCGGGAAAGTCATTCCAGATATAGTTTGTCTTAATGATACCAACCACTCATACGCTCTATATCTTCCAAGTTATTTTTATGATTCCGAACAGGAAGAATGGCCCGTGATCTATGCATTTGATGCAGCGGCAAGAGGTGTTGTTCCGGTTGGTCTCTTTCGGGAAGCTGCAGAAAAATACGGGTATATCATCGCGGGGAGTAATATTTCTGAAAATGGTCCCTGGGAACCGATCCTGAAAGCGGCAGAAACCATGTTTAAGGATACGGAGTCACGTTTTAAAATAGATCAAAAACGAAGGTACACAGCCGGATTTTCCGGAGGGGCACGGGTGGCCACTACCCTGGCAGTGCTATATGGCACTTTTGAAGGCGTCATTGGATGCGGGGCAGGTTTCTCGAACAATTATCCACCTCATTTTGACCTTGAATTCAACTATTACGGACTTATTGGTAACCGTGATTTCAATTACCAGGAAATGCACGGCCTGGACGATTGGCTGGGAAAGTTCAATATTACTCACTATATATATGAATTCCCGGGAGGACACGACTGGCCACCAGCCCAGGTCCTTACCGAAGCCGTTACCTGGATGGAATTCAGGGCGATGGAAAATGAGTTGAAATGGACTGATTACGGGATGAGAGAGGATTTTTATGAGGAACGCCATCAGCTAATAATAGATTTAATCAGGGAAGAAAGAACATACGATGCATACAAGCAGTGTGAAAAACTCATCTCATACCTTCATGGCGTAAGAAATATCAGTGAAATAGAGTCCATATTTGGAAATTTAAAAAAAGACGATATCGTACAGAAAGAAAAGAAGAACCTGGCAGGGATCCTGGAAGAAGAACGCGGTTATTACCTGCAGTATGCGGATGCTTTTGTTTGCTATCGAATAAATTATGAAGACAGTATGACACCGGTTAAACCAACCTCCTGGTGGAAAGACCAGATGAAAATCGCCAACAATAAGATAACAAACAGTGAAAGCCCCATGGATACTTTGCTTGGACGCAGGATGATTGATTTTATATGGAGGACTGCCCACATGCAATTTGAAAGTGTCCAGAACACAGAATATCAGCCAACTTCAAAATATTATCTTGAAATTTGGGTTATAGCTCAGCCGGATGCAATAAGCCCATACTATTTTCTCGCTAAATATTACACCCGGCAGGGAAGATACGAAAAAGCCATCAAATTATTGGAAGATGCAATCGACAGAGGACTTTCCGATAAAAATCTCATAGAAAACGACAGTACGCTGGTTTACCTGACCACGCTAAGTGAATATCAGAAAGTTGCGATGAAATTAGAGACCCTGGAGCGTTGAGGAATTGCCGGATTCAGGGTTATTGTCATTAAGTGGTCATTAGGTGGTCATTAAGTTGTCATTAGTTATGATTGACGACTGACGACTGGATAAAAAAAATAATATCTTTGCATCCCGAAACGGTCTCGTAGCTCAGCGGATAGAGCAACAGCCTTCTAAGCTGTGGGTCCCGCGTTCGAATCGCGGCGAGATCACTAAAAACTTGATCACCTTGTTGCCCACCAGAACCTGAAAATGCTTGAAATCCAGGAGATACAGGCTGATTTCCTGGAAGATATCATGAAGATGCTGAAAAACCTTGAAGCTTCTGACAAATAATACTTATTTTGTTCCGTTATTATTAAGTAACTATATTACAGCGCTTTATATTTGCATAGTTAATCTCACCTAAATTGCAAAATAAGTTTGAGTCCTTTCCAAAAATTGCTTTTCTCGACCTCAGAGAGGTCAAATGTTTATACAAAAGAAGGCGTGTCGCTAAATTCGACTCCATCCGGAGTCGTACGTTTTGTTATATTATTGATTCCTAAAAACATATAAAACCTCTGGTTTTATAAAAAGCTATGACATTATGATTGGTCAGTAGTTATCATTTTCAAATTTCCAAATTGAATAATTTTCTAATTATTTTTCTGTATTCTGTATTCTGTATTCTGTATTCTGTATTCTGTATTCTGTATTGGGTTTCTGAAATTTTTGTAAATTGCGCTCACAAGTTCTGAATCTTAATTCTCAATTTTCAATTTTCAATTTTTAATTTTTAATTTTTAATTCTCATGCAAATTCCATTCTACCAGATTGATGCATTTACCGACCGGCTTTTTGGCGGCAATCCGGCCGGGGTTTGTCCGCTGGAGCAATGGCTCCCGGATGAGACCATGCAAAAAATCGCTATGGAGAATAATCTTTCCGAGACTGCATTTTTCATTAAAATAGATAGTGGATTTCATATCCGATGGTTTACACCAAAAGTCGAAGTGAACCTATGCGGGCATGCCACACTGGCATCGGCACACGTGATCTTTCATGATCTAGGATATCCCGGTGAGGTTATCTCCTTTGAATCGAGGAGCGGTATGCTCAATGTTACAAAAGAAGGCGACCTGCTTATCCTGGATTTCCCGGCGAACAAGCCACAACGCGCAGCCTTGCCCGATGATTTTGTGCAGTCATTAAATATAACCCCCATTCAATGCTACCGGGGAAAGGAAGATTATCTTCTTCTCTACAGAACACAACGAGAGATCGAGGCTTTGATCCCGGATTTCCGCAGGATGGAAAAGACCGATGCCCGGGCTGTTATAGTTACAGCCCCGGGTGATAAAGTTGACTTCGTCTCCCGCTTTTTTGCACCTCGTGTAGGGGTTGATGAAGACCCGGTGACCGGATCGGCACATACTGTGCTGATACCCTACTGGGCGGAAAAACTTGGCAAGACTGACATGAAAGCTCTGCAACTTTCACGGCGGGGGGGCGCTCTTTTCTGTCGTTTACGAGGCGAGCGGGTAGATATTGGCGGGCGGGCCATCACTTATTTGAAAGGGGAAATCTCTCTTTAGTGAATTCATGTTTTGTGACGCTGACAGGTCTTACCTAATATTTCTGGCAAATTTCAAATAACAGCTCCACATCGCGCAGGTTTTCGCTAAAACTGCAGACCTGCTGCTTCCTATGCTCAAAGTACTTCCCCGTAATCCCCTTAACATCAGCGCTGGTAGCCAGCCAGACAGGTGTGTCGGCTCCCTGGTCGGGTGTTTCATGGCCGCCAAAACCCATGGAATTGCTCAGGGCGGAGTTCACATCACCCGGGTGGCAGGCATTTATGGCGATATTCAACGGAGCTAACCTGGAGGCAACAGCAACCGTCAGCATACGGTTTGCCTGCTTCGACTGGCGATAGGCTTCATCATTATCATAATGCCTGCGCTTGAATTCCAGATCGGACAGATTTAAGCCGCCAGCCCAGTAGCTTGCTACATTTATCACACGTGAAGGTGCGCCGGCTTTCAAATGAGGAGTGAATGCGCTGATCATCCAAAAATAGCCCAGTACATTTGCAGCAAATTGCATCTCGATACCTTCGGCTGTTTCCATTCGATTTCGTGGTGTGGCGGCAGCATTATTGATCAGTATATGAACAGGTTCGCCAATAACTGACGCCAGATCAAAGATCTGCTTCTTTACCGATAAATCAGCTTTCACAAACCGGATATCTTCCAGGCATGTTTTCTGCCGGATGTCTTCCAGCACCTTTAATGCTTTTTCTTCATCTTTTATCACCATAATAACCCGGTAATCTCCTGTCGCTAAAAGTTGACGTGTTATGGCCTTTCCAATAGCGCCTGTGGCGCCTGTTACAAGGGCAAGTTTCTTGAAATTCATAACAATTATTGTAAATCGTTCAAATATAGTTATTTTCGCCGCAATTTTTTCAACTTTATCTATTACGACTATATGATCATCGCTTTTGGTCTCGGGATAGTTGGGGCGTTATTAATTCTTGCCAATAACAAATACCTTCGCAATTTAAGAATTTCAGTTGTTGCTTTTATTCTGGCATGCGGGTTGGGAGCTTTAGGTATTTATCTTATTTACAATTCACCGAAGGGAACCGATGGAACTTCATTCTTTCCCATGTTAACCCCTTTAACTGCTTTGATATTAATGCATATTACACGCGTGCTATATAAAAAATATACAAAAAAGGAGATCATTCTCCATATTCATGGATTATTTCCCCTGAGGCATGAAGAAAGGTATGTAACACGACCTGAGATTAATATTACTTTTATCATTCTGGCGTTATCCATCCTGATTCCTTTTATTATCCTGAAAATAGTGATATGATCATCATTTTATTTATATACGCCCTGATCTTCATCGCCATTGGCCTGGTATTTATCTTTAAAAAGAAACAACTGTTAGGTGGCATGTTTATCCTCCTTGCAATTATGTTATCCATCGTGGGCGCGGTTGCCATAGCGCTTTATCCTCACATCTGGCCCTTCTGAATATGAAAAGACCCTGTAATGATGTAACGATGTAACGATGTAGCGAAGTAACGAAGTAACGATATAACGATGTAACGATGTAGCGGTTTACCGGCATATCAATGAAATGGCAAATATTTGATTTACCAATTAATAAATACCCGAACCTAAAACTTAAACATCAGAACTTAAAACTCTCCTCTGGCTCTTGCCCGTATCGAAAAATCCTCATCGGCCTGCCACCTTTCAGTTCATACTTCTCCCCTTCTACCTGGATCAGGGTTGCTTCTCTCAAACCAACAACAGTAACATCCCTGTTCACAGCAAGGAATTCTTCAATCCGTTGTTGCCTGGTCTCGCCACCGTGACCTTCCGGATTGGCATCGAGATAGTGCGGATTGATCTGGAAAGGTATCAGATTAAAAGTATCAAAGCTTGCCGGTTGGACAATGGGCATATCATTAGTGGTACGCAAGGTGGGACAGGCTACATTCGCACCGGCACTCCAGCCCATGAAATGCATGCCTTCCAAAACCCGTTCGCGTATGATTTTCAAAAGATTAAGCTTATGAAGCATGTAAACCAGGTGGAAAGTATTACCACCGCCAACAGCAATGGCTTGGGCTTTATTGACTGCTTCAACCAGGTCTTTTTCCCTGTGAATTGAATAAATCCCATAACCAAGCTCATTAAAAACGGCCTGTACACGTTGCTCATAGAGGTCATAAGACCGTTCGACGCTTTCAGCAGCCAGGTTTACACCTGCATAGGGAACAAATAAGATATCCTTTACGCCCGTTCCTTCAAGGAATGCACTGATATATGGCCTTGGCCACCCTAAATAGGGTTCGCCAGCATTGGTGGAATTACTGATCAGTAAAAGTCGTTGCATAGTTTCAGGATTTAAATGTTTTTACAAAGTAAAGAATAAATTTTTCCAAATAAAAGGCCAATACTTCAATTTCCAATTCTTTACATCAAGCCAGGTGGCCTTATACTTCCAACTAAAGGACCTGTACCAACTATCATGTCCTGTATATATTTCAAGTGTTTTCCAGGGTTCAGAAACAGCGGGATTATTCGCATCCCGCCTGGCAAATGATTCTGCCACCGATCTTTGTTTAGCGGCCAGGGGCCGGGGCGAAAGTCCCAGTTCATGCAACCGCTCCAGCAATCTGAAAGCATGATCAAAATCCCCCGCCATTATATAATGATCCAGCACTTCTGTCAGGAAAACCGAATCCTGCATCTGCACCAAACGATCAAAAAGAGGAATAAAAACCACTCCCTGTTCCAGCAATTTATGGCGGTAATAATAATTTTTAAGGTTCTGAAAAGACGTCAGATAATCGGAATATGGCCCACCGGTAAGATCGTCAAGTTCATCCTCCATTATCTGATATTCAGCAGGTAATTCCAGCAATACTTTCTTATACCAGGCTTCTTCATCCCTGATCCTGCAATTGAGATGTCTCATGGAAAGGGCTACAGCATCTCCGGCTATTTTATGAGCAAGGACAAAATCATTTTTTACCCTGGCAGAATCTGATTTTGACATCAAATCATTATATTCCCTGAGTATCCTTTCACATTCATTCCGGTTGATATTTTCTTTTAAAGTTAAATACTGGCCGGTTAGACTATCGCTATCCGCGATCCGGTATTTCGACAACATGCTTTCAACCTGGTCTAACAGAGATCCGGCACTTTCAAAATCATTAGCCCATGCCTTTACACGGCCATCAGAAAGGATTTGCAGTATGACCTGCCGTGCGGCTGCCTGCCGGTAAATAAAAAGTTCAGGTTGAGGTTGGATAAGACTAAACCTTTCAAGGAAATCAGCTTTATTGAAAAAATATAAAGCCAGGCTGAATTCTTCTTTATTAAAATACCTGTGGCCTTCTTCAAAAAGTTCATCATAGTCTATTTGCCGGAAACTAATTTCAAACTCCGTTTCTATAACATCTTTATCGATCCTGTAGCCCGCCATTAACCTTATTGCAATCGCCTGCCTGTATACTTGCTCTGCTTCCGATAACTCATCTTTCTTTAATAAATACTGAGTTTTATTCAGAAGATCATGATAAATGCCAGTCCGGATTGTAATCATCCAGTCATGAAACTGTTCCGGACAAGAATATGAATCTGCAGAAAGGCAGTGGGTCTGTATTTCATTAAGATAGATGAGTGCCTTACCGTAATTTTTCAGGTCAATATACTTAACAACCTGGCTTTCGAAGCTCAGGAATAACCAATTTTCATAATCATCAAGCCAGACAGGTTCAAAACACCTGAAACCTTCTTCAGCGAATAAACCCTGTGCATCATGAAAATATTGAGCAGCCATTCCAGGATTTTCCATCACTGCAGATTTCCTTGATATCTCAATATAAGAGGCGGAAATGCTATTTTTTGTCCGGCCAATCAGTTGGTATGCAGTTGATGGATTGTCATGAAGGTTCATGAGTTGAGAAAGGTGATAGGCCGATTTATAATAAGTAAGCGCCCTGAGTTGATTCCCCGCCAGTTCGGAACCACCACCCCGCTCAATCAAACCCTGCACCAGTAGACTGCACCACAAACGCAAAGTACGACGGGTTATGGCCGGGTGGCTGTTTAACACATCATGAAATCCTATCAGGCCTGCATTGCTATAATAAGGGGTAGCTAAACCATCAATGAAATTAACAAAGCGAAAATCTGTTTTAAAAGCCAGTTGGTAATAGTGATCGAACCTGTCAAGGTAATGATTTAACAATTCTTTCTCCACGATGATCTCTCCCAATGCATCAGATTCAAAGCGGTTATAATGAATGATTGCCTTCAAACGGTTATTAAGTCTTAAAAGCTCCTGATATTTGGAAGTCAGCCCATCAAGATCATTCATCCCGGAAATAAAAACTGAACTAAATTGTCCTGGCCTGATAAATTTAATAATCCGTTCCAGTTCAACTTGCCTCATAATCATTTCAGCCTTATTCCCGGTTTCAGAAAGAAAGCCTTTTTCTGCCCATACTCGGGCGCTATCCGCTATCAACGAAGCAGCGTAATACTGGTCAATTTGCAGGATGCGATCACGGAATATCTCATAAGAAGATTTAGTAAAATGGAAGACCGCCCTGGAAAAAGAAACAGAGAGAACAGTAGCCTTATCATCCGTGGCTGAAGTAAGAGAAGTGTAAAGACTGGAATCCTTCTCAAGAGGAATATCGAAGAAGAAAAGGCTATCTACTACAAGTCCATCACTTTCAATGATATGGAAAACCAGGTCGGCTTTTTCAGGCTTAATAAAGGCAGAAATATCATAGCCGTTGTAAAAAAGAGGGAAACAAGTAATGGTAACAGGCAGCGCCCTGATTTCTATCTGTCCCTGCCTGCATTGATCCATTGTATAATGAATCTTAAAGTCAAACCTGACTGATATCTCATGAAATGTTTGCTGACTTGCAAGAGCGATATCCTGAATAATAAGATTCTGATAATAATTGTCAATGCTATTGGTAATACCTTCAGTTGTAATAGATTGATTCAGTATATAGTGCTTTTTACATTGAGAGTGGATGGTTCCGGGCAGAAGAGAAAAAAGAATAATCATCGCAGTTACTATTCTTCTTCCGCCTCTATTATCAATAGATATCAATGTTTTTGGTGTTAAAATTAAGATGCCGGCTTTTCAACCGGCATCTGTTCCAGGTGCCCAAGACAAGACTCGAACTTGCACGAGCGTTCGCTCACTACACCCTGAATGTAGCGCGTCTACCAATTCCGCCACTTGGGCTAATCAGCTAATGTTGAATTCTAAATTTTGAATTTTGAATTACTAATTCAACATTCAAAATTCAACATTTAACATTCTTTAGTTTTGTGCCCAGAACAAGACTCGAACTTGCACAACCGTAAGTTACATGGCCCTCAACCATGCGCGTCTACCAATTCCGCCATCTGGGCTAAAGCGGGGGCAAAATTAAGAATAATTTTGAATGTTGAATTTTAAATGTTGAATTATTTAAATTGTACTTGGTGATTATTTATTTTGAGAGTTTCCTAAGGATAATTAATTTTACAGTCTGAATAAGTGTTTTCAACATGAAAACTAATCATGACCAAACCATATTACTATGTTCAGCAATAATGATTTGAAGCAAATTGCAGGCAGGGGTATTTCCATGAAAACCATTGAACAGCAGGTCAATGATTTTAAAAACGGTTTTCCTTTTGCGAGACTAAAGGCTGCGGCGATAAAAGAAAACGGCATCCGCACTTTTAATGAAAAAGAAATTCACGAACTCATTACCAATTTCGACCGGACTGCAAAAGACATTAAACTGATCAAGTTCGTGCCTGCTTCAGGTGCCGCAACCCGCATGTTCAAGCACCTTTTTGAGTTCAGGGAGCAATCAGGAAATAAAAAGAAGGATGAAGATCTGATTAACGACAAGGATTTCAACAGTGTCGGCTATTTTTTCAAACATCTGGATAAATTTGCTTTTTATGATGACCTGAAGCGGATCATGTCGAGAGCCGGCAACAGCGTTGATGATTGCCTTAAAAAGAAAGATTACCATACCATCCTTGATTATGTTCTGACCTCAAAAGGGCTTAATTACGGCAATCTACCTAAAGGCATCATCAAATTTCACCATTACGGAACTTTTTCCCGCACTTCTACAGGCGAACACCTGGTTGAAGGGGCGCATTATTGTGCCGACAGATCGAAGCATGTATCCGTCCATCTCACCGTATCGCCGGAGCACGTTTCTAATTTCAAGGACCTGATCGCTTATATACAGCCATATTATGAAAGCATGTTCGGTGTATCCTATAACATCAATTTTTCGGTACAAAAACCTTCTACTGATACCCTTGCCGTTGATCTGAATAACGAACCTTTCCGTGATAAAGACGGATCGTTGGTATTCCGTCCGGGCGGTCATGGCGCTCTTATCGAGAACCTTAATGACCTGGATTGCGATCTCGTATTTATTAAAAATATTGATAATGTGGTTCCTGATCGTTTGAAAGCGGAGACTTACCGTTATAAAAAACTGATAGGAGGTTTGCTGATGCAAATCCAGGGAAAAGCATTTAATTTTCTTCGCTCTCTTGATAAGAAGCCACCGACAGAAGAAACCATCATAGAATCAACCCGATTCTGTGAAAATCAAATAAACGTCTCATTTCCAACAGATTTTAACAACTGGGAAGAAAATAAAAAAGTCAAATACCTTTGCAATATATTGAACAGGCCTATCCGTGTGTGCGGTATGGTTAAAAATGAAGGCGAGCCCGGCGGCGGCCCGTTCTGGGTGAAAAATAAACAGGGGGAAGTATCTTTACAGATTGTTGAATCCTCACAGATCGATCTGAATAATGCAGAACAAAAAAAGATATTTGGGAGTTCTACTCATTTTAATCCGGTTGACCTGGTCTGCAGCTTGAAAAATTATAAAGGCGAGAAGTTTGATCTTCACCATTTTATCGATCATAACACGGGATTTATCTCCATTAAATCTAAAGACGGGAAGCAATTGAAGGCGCTGGAATTACCAGGTCTCTGGAACGGTGCGATGGCCAACTGGATCACCGTATTTGTCGAAGTGCCGATTATCACTTTTAACCCGGTGAAGACGGTGAATGATTTGCTGCGGGAACAACATCAAAATTAGGTTTAAGTTTTTAGGTTTAAGGTTTAAGTTCGGGAATATTATTTAACACTTCGTGGTTCTTCGTGCCTTCTTCGTGCAACTTCCTGTAACAATTACATAGTCATTTAATTGTTAAACAAAGATTAATTTTCAGACAATTAAAAAGTCCATCACTTAAACCTTAAACCTTAAACCTCAACACTGTATCTACTTCAGGGCGCTAAGCGTTCAATTAACCACTCCCCTCCTTTCCTTGAGTATCTTATTCTGTCGTGCAGCCGGTTCTCCCGCCCCTGCCAGAATTCTATCATTTCGGGGATAACCTGATAGCCACCCCAAAGCGCAGGTCGTTTGTGCTCACCTTTATGATTTTGCAAGTATTCGTTCCTGAGGTTTTCGAGATGCTGCCTGTCGGGGATAACTGTGCTCTGGTGTGAAATAATAGCACTCACCTGGCTTGCTGTGGGACGTGACTGAAAATAGTCGTCCGATTCCTTCCCGGAAGTTTTCAGGACAAAGCCTTCGATACGCACCTGGCGCCCCAGTTCCTTCCAGTAAAATACCAGGGCAACACGATGGTTTCTGGAAATCTCCTGCCCTTTCCTGCTATTGTAGTTCGTGAAATAAATAAATCCATTCTGGTTAAAACCTTTTAAAAGCACCATCCTGGCCGAAGGCATGCCTTCCGGGGAAACCGCAGCCAGTGTCATGGCTGTAGGCTCCTCGATCCCGGCAAGTAGCACCTGGTCCATCCAAACGCCGAATTGCTGAACAGGATCGGGCAGGACATGCTCAACATCGAGCTCACCCTGGAGGTATTCGTTCCTGATTGTTGAGAGATCGTTACTTAACATGATGCAAAGGTAGGGAAAAAGTTGGCAGTTGGCAGTTGGCAATTTACAGTCGGCGGTTGGCAGTCGACGGTCAGCGGTTAACTTTTTTATAATTACCAATTTCTAAAAAAATTCCCATCTTTACATATTGTTTCCTTATTGATGGTGTAATGAAATATTCCAGCATGATGAAAATTTTATATCTTTTATACTTTGTTATTTTCTTTTTCAATTTCGGTCTTCACGCCCAGAACTGGACCACACACAATGGCAACAACGAACGAAACGGGCTTTCGGAGATGACCGGCCCGCAAAACGTGGATTCGCCCTTATGGGTGATCAGTACGGCCGGTCCGACTGATTTAGGGATGAATATTTATTCCTTTGGCGACCGCTTTATCACATCCAGGGTAAATTTCTGGCCTTATTATGCAGTCATCGAATGCCGCGATCTAAAAAGTGGCGGACTCTTGTGGACTTCACCCGACCTTGGTACTTCATCCATTCTATATACCATGGGGTTCAATGAGGATGCCGTATATGCTCACGACTACAACTCAAACCTGTTTTACGCCCTGGATGCCATTGATGGCTCCATTAAATGGGTAACTGAGTTTGGTTCTTACACCTTCGGACCGATGGATGGGGTCATATATACCTGTGAACGTAACATTATCATCAATGGTGAACCGGGTTCAGTGAATGAGTCAACGATTTGTGCTGACAAAGAAACAGGAGAAATCTTATGGACAAATTCCAACTGGATTTCTGTTACTCCTAATGAATTTAAGGCTGCCCATGGAAACCATCTCTATATGATCACCGGTGCCATTAACCAGCCTAAGCTTCTGGTGGCAGTGGATCTCCATAGTGGTGAAAATCTTTATTATTCCGAATCTTTGCCCGGTGATGCGGACCAGGAAGGCCCTATAGCGGTTAGTAACGACGGAACGATCTATTTCAGGCGGGATGGAGGTGATTTCTTTGCCGTTTCCGATACTGGAACCGGTTTTGATATCCTCTGGACTTACACCCCGCTAAATATGGACGTATTCGTAATGAATTTCAGCGTTGACCATCAGGGAAATGTTTTAATAATAGATAATGGGAAAATATACCGGATCAGTAAAACTCACGGTGCTCCGATGGATTCCAGCCTGGTAAGCATAATTACCGGCGGCCGGATAATCATCGGGGCTGATTCGACGGTTTATGTCGATAATGCTGAAGGTGGATATTATGCTTTTTCTCATGATTTACAGACTATTAAATGGCAATTAAACATCCCTGGCAATTACTATGCAGGACCGGCATTGTCGAAAGACGGCATCATGGTGGTTTGCGGGGCGGGAAATACCATCAGCGCTTACCAGAACACTGACCCCCATTCACCGGTGGCTGATTTTTCAGCCTCTGTTTATAAAATCAACTGGGGTGAAAGCATTGATTTCACCGATCAGTCATCCTTCTCCCCTACTTCGTGGTCATGGAATTTTCAGGGTGGTGAGCCTTCCTCATCATCGGATCAGAATCCACAGGATATATTTTATTATGAGCCTGGCATTTATGAAGTTACTTTAATTACAAGCAACGGGCTGGGAACTGATACATTAACAAAGTTATGTTACATTGAGGTGGTGATGGTTGAAGAAGTAGCTTCAATTGAATCCATCGAAGACGTGACAATCTATCCAAACCCGGCATCAGAATATTTTTCGATAACAACCAGCAAAGAGGCTGGGGTCAGCATTTACAACACCCTGGGTGATTTGGTTTATATGGACAAAACCAGGGCCAGAGCTCGGAGAATTGATGTGTCAGGCTGGCCGGCAGGGATCTATGTAGTCAGGCTGGTGGGAGGTGGCGTAGTGATTAAGGGGAAAGTAATTGTTAAGTGCTAAGGTTTAAGGGTTGAGATTTAAGTTCGGGATTCTTGTTTTATTTGTCATTAGTCTTACAGTCCTACTGCCTACTGCCTACTGCCTACTGACACAGCAATGCCAAAAATGAAATTTTTCATTAATGCATAATGTTAACTTTATGTATTTTGCCTAATTTATAAAGTTGTCCATTCTCATTTTAAGTTTCGCAGAGTTACGCAGAGGTCACGCAGAGTTACGCTGAGGTTTATCTATTAACCGTTTTTACTTAATTTTATGTATTTGCATTTTCCTGACCGCTGACCGCTGACCGCTGACCGCTGACCGCTGACCGCTGACCGCCGACCGCCGACTGACGACTGACGACTGACGACTTAAATCATTACCTTTGCATCCAAGATTTTTTACCATGGAAAACCAAATCAATTTAAGACCCCTCGGGAAATCTGACCTTCAGATAACACCCATCGGACTGGGCTGCTGGCAGTTCAGTAAAAGGGGTAATATGGCCGGTAAATTCTGGCCTTCACTGGAAGATGAACTGATCCTGGATATCGTGCGGCTTAGCCTGGAAGGAGGGATCAACTGGTTTGATACCGCTGAGGTATACGGCCAGGGGGCTTCTGAAAAGATGTTAGCCAAATCTCTGTCCCTGCTGGGAAAAAAGCCGGGCGATATTATTGTTGCAACCAAGTGGTGGCCGATGTTCCGGACAGCATCAAATATGGCCAAAACTATTGATGATCGCCTGGCCTGTTTAAATCCTTTCCCAATCGACCTGTACCAGGTCCACCAATCCTGGGGTTTTTCTTCTGAAATAAAAGAGATGGAAGCCATGGCGAGGCTGGTGAAGGCAAAGAAGATTAAGCATGTGGGTGTAAGCAACTTTTCGGCAAAACAAATGCGCAGTGCATGGGAAACCCTGCAGAAATCCGGAATCAACCTGCTCTCAAACCAGGTATCCTACAGCCTGTTAAACCGGAAAATAGAAGCCAACGGAATTATGGATACTGCGAAAGAGCTCGGGATTACCATTATTGCTTACTCCCCGCTGGCGCAGGGGCTTGTTACCGGTAAATTCCACGACAACCCGGAATTATTGAAAAACATCGGTTTCCGCAAATATTCTTCGCTGTTCAAGCCGAAAGGACTGGAGAAAAGCCTGCCGGTAGCTCAACTGGTTAAAAAGCTTGCATTGAAGTATGAAGTAACTCCCTCGCAAATAGCACTTAATTGGCTGATTTGTTTTAATGGCGATACAGTTGTTGCCATCCCCGGCGCCACCAAAGCGAAACACGCAGAAGAAAATACCGGCGCCATGAAGTTCAGGCTTTCTGCCGAAGATATGAAGTTGCTGGATGAAGTAAGTGCGGGGTTTAGAAACTGAGAGTTCAAAGTTCGAAGTTCAAAATTCAAAGTTTAAGATTCTACCATTACTTCCCTTCGTGGTTTTTCGTGTAACCAGATAAAAAGCTATTACGCAGAGTTACACAGAGTTCACGCAGAGTTCCGCGGAGAAATTACTGCTTTTTGCCAACTGCCAACTGCCAACTGCCAACTGCTAACTGCCAACTGCCAACTGCCAACTGCCAACTGCCAACTGCCAACTGCCAACTGCCAACTGCCAACTGCCAACT
>Ga0247841_10003572_pt1 | contig 28398 bp, 55 predicted proteins | sample LaCruzMarch2015__2_FD_192410 | JGI IMG/M metagenome (GOLD analysis project Ga0247841, IMG submission 192410) | Freshwater microbial communities from meromictic Lake La Cruz, Castile-La Mancha, Spain - LaCruzMarch2015_18m | ecosystem: Environmental > Aquatic > Freshwater > Lake | place: Spain... | reverse complement strand
CCGTATCATAAATTATAGTCATATACCAGACATCTCCATCGTGCTCCGGCTCTGCATCTACAGGAATCCTTGTTTCCTTCCTTGTTAATGTTTCGCAGAAGTAGCATTTCTTATATCCTAATATGGTCAATAATTTAGTCTTAACTAAGTTTAGATTCATAGTAATATTCCAGGAAATACTCTGATTAGGAAATCTCCACAAGTAAACAAACATAATACTATATTTCTTAATATTTCAAACCTAAAATAATAAATTAAAAAAGGTACACATATTATATTTAATGCCATTAAAATATTAAAACTTATTTGAACTGATTTATCGAAGATTTCCATTCCTTTAATTTTACCCCATATCTTCAAGAATAAGGGTAAATAAACTACATAACCACCATCGAGGCATGGAGCTAGAGGTATTAAATTGGTTATACCTAATACTAAACTTAAATAACCAAAATAACTTATATTAGCATTAGGAGATAACATAAACAACCCCATTAACATATTGACTGTACATCCGGCTACAGATATATAGAATTTTTTTAAATAAGGAAGATTAGTAAACGAATCTTTATCCTTACTAGCAATTGTTTCATCTTTTAGTTTGCAATATCCTCCTAAAAGGAACCAATTAAATCTGTATAAGGTATCTTTATATTTAAATCCCAATATCTTTTTGCCAAATCCAACTGCAAATTCTTCTACACCGCAGCCACATAATTTAGCGACAATTAAATGACCGAGTTCATGAAATATAATACAAATTAATAAAGATATTAAGAAAAGAATAAACATATTTATCTAGCTCTCCATTTGCGGTCAAATAAAGTGATACCATTCTGATGGTCTATTTCATGCTGTAAAACCATAGCCTCAAGGTCCTGGTAACTCATAACCTGAGATTTTAAATTTTCATCTAAGTACTCAACAGTACAGAATACAAATCTCTGCGTAACAACTGATATTCCAGGAAAACTCAGACAGGCTTCATTATTTACTTTGATAGGTTTATCACGTTCTATTATTTTGGCATTGATTACAACCATCTCCGTAAATTCAATTCCCTTTCCATTAAACTTGGGAATTCTAAGATAGGAAATTCTTTTATTAATTCCTATCTGATTTGCAGTAAGAGCTAATCCTGATTGAGTAGACAGAGTATCTTTTAACTTCTTTACTATTCCGGCTACATCATCTTCCTTAGTTACTATTTCACTAGGTTTGCTGAGTAATGTTCTATCACTAACTAAAGAGATTTTCTGTACAGGAGTTATCGGTTTAATAATAGTAGGCTTATAATCCTTTTCTAACATAGGCTTTAATTGTTCTCTTTCGGACCTAGTTAAATATCCTTTTATTTGTCTAATCTCTTGTTCTTTTAAATAAATTTTAAATTCTTCTAAAGTATTAAATTTTTGTTCTAACATATTTATCTCCTTTTTTAATGTTTTCTACAGACCATAAAGGTTGTAGATTCGTAAAGTGGAAACATCTTCGTTGTTCTTTGGTTTTACTTAAGTCAAATTTAGCACAAGGTTTAATATGGTCTATTTCCCATTTATTTTTTCCTTTTCCATAATTCTTCCAGTTCATACCTGGTTTAAATTGTTTCTCAAGATATTGTTTTAATTTTAAAGTGGAGCAGCCGAGTAATTCGATTGTATGTTTTGATTTTGAATTTCTTTTTAAAGCAATATAAATTCTACTTCTTAAATTACAATTTATTTTAAACAATAAATCTGTTTTACATCTATTATTTTTATATATTCTTTTTCTTTGTTTAATCTCTTCTTTATGATTTTTTCTATAAATTTTATCTAATTTTAAATACCTATCTCTATTTAAATTATAATGTATTTTACATCTTTTTAATATACGTTCTCTATTCTTTTTATAATATTTTTTATCATAAATAGATGTTAATATTTTGTCTTTTCTCATCTTAATACTCCTAAGACTAATAAAATTGTTCCTATAATTATTCCCCATACATAAGATACAGGTAAAAACCGAATCCATCTTTTATGCCAGAAGATTCTTCCTGGGCGAAAATTTCTTAATCCGTAAAGATTGTTTTCTAAGAACCAAAACCAATCTTCAGCTATCCAGAACCAACTAAATAATCCTAAACAGTATAATTCTGTTTTAAGTGTAAAAGGTATAAATAAATAAGGACTATGAAATATAGTAAAAAAAGTAATTAATAACCAAAAGTGATATCCAGTTAATTCTTTACCAAGACAAAAATTAATAAATTTATTAGTTTTCCTCCAACATGGAAGCCGGATAGCCCATCCGTTTTTCTTGCCTTCTATTTGGAGTTCTAATTTTGCAACTAAGGCAGCTAAAAATAATATAAATAAAATTACCTTAAGCAATTTATTCCTCCTGGAGTGTAAAATCTTTATTACAGATTAAACATTTAGCTTTTAATTCTACAGCACATCTAACCGTTGTACATTCGCATCTATACTTCTTCATCTTTGTAGGTGCTGATACAGTGATATTAGTTTTACGAAATAATTTAAAAATATCATAATTAATTTTTAATTCTTTTAATGTTTCTTTTAATTGAGGAGATAAAGAAGTTAATCCCCACCCATATCTACCTTCTTTTTCTACGTTTAAACCGTAATTTTCGGCTCTTAATTTAAAATGTTTATTATGATATTGCTGCGAATTACAATCATCAATCTTCTCACTAGAATTGGCATAATGCACCATTTCATGTATTAAAGTTTCGATAGGGTCCTTATTAAGTTCTTCTGCACAAATATTAATCTCGCTGATACTCTTCTTGCCTAATTCCCATTTATCTTCCCAATGCCAACCTAATATTTTCTGTCTACCTTTAGATTGAATGGTAATGATAGGTCTAGGAGCCTTAATATCATACTTCTTGGCTAAGGTGTCATAGACTCTTTCTAATTCTTTAATTATAGGTATTATTGAATTATCCATTTAATAATTTCCACTCCCAATAAATTCTAATAAAAGGTTTATTACTTTTACACCAATAATCAATATAAACAAATTCTAAACTTAATTTACCACACCAGATACTATATAATGAAGTACCACTTACAAAATTTATTCCTAAAATTTTCATCACATCATTCTCCAAAATAAATATGCTAATATAAAACTTCCTATTGCTAAAATTAGATTTGCGTACATTAAAAATCTATAAACCATTATGTGTTATCTCCCAATCATCATTTATAACATCCCAACCCTGCCAGTTATTACCTTCTTTAAGTATTAACATATTTTGAAATATAAATATTACTGAACATTGTTTAAACATCATTGTATTTTACTTTCTCCATTTTGTCTAATGGCAGTAAAGTGTTTAGTTCCTTCTATCAACATATTATATCCTTGATATACACATATTGCCTGGAAAGGTAAAGTTTTAATTATTTGAATTAGATTTCCAAAATTAGTTTCATCTAAATCATTAAGCCCATCATCTAATATAATTAGTCCGCTTTTTTCCTGCTGCATTAATATGCCTAATTTAAATACTGTAGAAAGAAAAGCCTTCTGACCTTTACTTAATAAATCATATTTCATTATTTGGTCATTATCATAGACCTTAAGAAAATCTTTATCCGCAGTAAACTCTAATTTAATATTTAAGTTACTTAATAAATTATTTAAAATAACGGACAAATTACCCAACCATTCCTTTATATATTCTCCGGCAAAAGTATCAAATGTTTTGATTGCTTCGTCATAAACTATTATGTCTGCTTTTGTATATTTATAATCTTTAAATTGAAATGCACTCTCTAATCTCAATGCTTTTCTTCTTGCTTTCTCTATTTTAAAATCTATTTCTTGCATCTGCATTTCTAAATCGGCTAGATAGTCATTATCTCCTACAACAGATTCTTCTAGTACCTTAATCTCCTGGCGTAATTTGTCTACTTCATTACTCATTTTACGTTTATCATCTTCACTGATTTTTTTGCCTATTCTATCACATGTAGTTTTTAAAATAGGACAGATGCCTTCTTCTGCTTTCTTTGTTTCTGATTGTTTATAAGTTATGATTCTTTCTTTAGCTATAACTTCTCCATTCACCTTAGATATATTTCCTTGAGCATCTCTAATTAATGTCTGTAATTCTTTTTTATCTAAGAGTAATTTATCAAGACCTGTTTTTAATATACATCTTCTTGTCTCTGATAGATAATGCTTACATAATTTTTTATCTATAGAATATTTTTCTTTCTCAGCTTTTTTTGCTAATAGACTAGTTCTTTTTTCTGTAAAGAAATTTTCGATGAATCCCATTAATGTTTTGCGAAGAGACACAATACCTAAATCCAGAACATTTATCCCGTTCTTTAAATCCACACATCTATACTGTCTAAAGAAATTAATAGTTCCAAAATGTTCATCTATAAATTTTTGTTTAATAGTAGGAGTATTGGCTTGAACTTCATTACCATCGAAATAAACTCTTAGTTCAGAAGGAATCTTCCTAATAATATTATAGGAATGTCCATTATCTTCTAATACAATATCCACAGTAGTTTCTTTTTCACCGAAACGGATTAAGTCTTTTAAAGTTAATCCTTCTTCTACATATCCATATAATCCGAATAATATAGCCCTAAGTACAAAAGTCGATTTACCACTGCCATTTCCAGATTCTGTAGGATTATCTTTATTAATGCCGGACACAATATTAATCTTATCAAAAGTAACCTTAGCGGATTTGATAAGTTGTAGATTATTTATATTAAGAGATTTAATTATCATTTCTTTTCCTCTATTCTAATACATAATAACAAAACTAATAATGCCACTTTACCTAATACTACAAAACTCATCATTAATGGTATTACATAAATAGCCTGAATATCTAATACTAAATTATATTTTTTCATTCTATTTCCTTTAATAAAATTTCTTTTACCTTAACATCTATTGTTTGCTGTTTAAGCCACTTAATAAATGCTTCTTTAAAAGAAGTCGTTTCACTTAATACACTTTTTTGTATATTGGGAGAAGCAACCTTAAAATCTGTCTCATATTTGAAAACTTCAAACTTTTTTATATACTTATTAACTAAAGGTAAAAACTGTCTAAAGCTCTCAAAATCTTCTATTTTAACCTTAACTTTGGTTCTAGCTGGTAATTTATCTAAATAAGTCAGACATTGGTCTAAATTTAGGGTGTTTTTGCCCTGTTTTAGCTCTGTAGGAGAGTTTTCTCCGTTTAAAGGTCTATTGGTGTCCATTTATCTCCTTTGGGCTTAAAATAGGCAGTTTTATCAATATTTGCAATATAAACTCCTACTATATTGCTTCTAATATTAGTTTTAGAAAAATTAAGTATTTTATTACGTTCTATAACAGTTCTGACTTCAATACTTATTAATTTATTATTCTTTTTAATCACTAAATCAGAACTAGAACTTGGTGATAATGACCTATAGATTTCATATCCTTTTTTATATAAATCAGTAGCTACAATTAATTCTGATAATGCTCCCATTGTTCCATGACTTAATTTTATAGGATTATTATACCCATTTAAAGTTTTAATGTATTTTTTATAACACTCAACCGAACAACATTGTTTTTTAGGTTGATTAGTTTCAAATTTATGTTTACATACAATACATCTTTTTTTAAGGATTTCTTTTTTAATATACATTTTATCCTTCTTTTTTAAGTTTTATTTCTACCATAGGTATCGGACTTTTCAATTTTAAAAAGTGTACTTTCTCCGCCTCAGTATTATAATTCATAATCAATGCTACAATCTTATGTTTATCCGATGCTTCATCAAAATTAACATATCGACAACTACCTAAATGTAAGATATTTGGTTTTATTAATTGATAAGAATGAATATGCCCCAGGAACACATATAAATATTTTTTAAAGTCTATTTTAGAAAGTTTAGCATCATAATTTTTAGAAGATTCTTTAATTGAGAAGTGTCCACAATACATATGGTCTCCATCTTTATATTCTTTAACTATTTGAACGTTATCAGATAAAATTCCATAATGATTAAGTATTGATTCTTCTTGTGTAGTACTCTCATGAGAGTTGGCAGCAATAATAATAAATTTACAGTTTAATTTCTTAATGAAAGTAGCAAACTGAGTTAGTTCAGAAGAACTTGGTTTGATTGAATCAAAATTATCTCCTAAAGAAATAACTAAATCGCATTTATGTTCTTCTTTAAGAGAAATTAATTCAGTATCAACAGCTAGACATTCTGCTGCGGATTCTACGGTTCTATGTTCATCACTATAGATTAATATATTCATTAAAAATCTTCCTCTTGATGAAATCGTTTTAATTCTTTATCTGTAAATAATTTTTTCTTTTTTTCTCTTTTATCCGGCACCACTTGAGTTTTAGGATTTATAGTCCATATTCTTCTCTCTTTAGATATAACATCACAAGGTTGATTGCACTCAGTACACACATGATACATTGTGCAACCTATTTTATCTATATCATCAGGAGAAGTATGAACTCTGACTTTTGCTCCACAACATTTACTTTTATAGTTATTTTTTATCTTTCCCATTTTTGCCTTTCTTATTATCTCTTTCCATTGGATTTTTTAATGATGGCAATTTATATATATTATTAATTTCTTCTGATAATTCTGATAATCTCTGTAATCGTAATTCAAACATCTTATCAAAAATATGTTTACAAGTAGGACAAATTTCTTTTTGGGTTCTTCTGATTTGTGCTATATAAGCATAATACTCTTCTTCGGTTCCGTTCTTTTTTCCTGGGTCAATACAATAAAGACTATAATAATTATTTTCCTTTAAAGGCGTTCCGCAAAGGTCGCAGTAATTTACTTGCATGATACCTCCTTTACAATCTTTTTCTTAATTTATTTGGAAGAATACTATTAACAATATATAATAAAATATTCGGTCTTCTAAAATTTAAGCACCCTCTCATACGATAAGGATAATACCAATAAATTTGCCACCATAAATCTATCATACAAATTAATGCCAAAATACTAGAACTAATTATAAATAAATCGCTAATAACAATACCATACCCTAATTTTACAAAGTCATTAGTTAGAGCGAAGTTGATAAATTTTCTAGACATCGATTTCGCTGTTTTTTCTTTTTGAATTTTACGGGCTTGAAGGGAATATTTGAAAGCATCGAAGATACTTGTTAGTATCAATAATCCCCCTAAAAAATCTTTAAGTATTACATTCATTAATAGTTCTCCTTATTATAAGTATACCATTAAAACTGATTCATTGGGATGTGGCAGCCTAAGCTAACCACATCTTATTTATTACTTCTTTGTAGCTTCTCTTTTCTTTTTATCTTCCGCAATACGAACCTTATCCGCTTCAGTAAGTAACTGATTAGACCTCATGGTACTTAAAAACTTCACTACGACCTTCAGAGCTTTAACGATAGCTTTGGCACCTTCATCTTTAGTTTCATTCTCAATTACCGTTAAATCTTTATCTGCACCTTCGGCTGTAATCATTGCTTTTACCTCCCTTTCTTTAGCATTAGTTATTACTTCTTTATGAACGGATATACTATGTACATTATTGCTGCCCCTACTGCTAGGCATACTAATCCCAGAACTACATGAAATACTGTGTCCATCTTTATCTCCTTTCTCTAATAAATTTAACTGCTGTCCTTTTATTAATAAATCTTTTTTCCAATCCATTATTTATCTTCTTCCTTTTTAGGAATACTAATAAATTCTACACTATCACCTTTAACCTCAGTAATATTTCTTTGCTGCTGATTCTTATCTACATATTCTCTAGTTTGCAATCTGCCTTCAACTAATATCCGACTACCCTTCTTTAAATACTGTCCGCAGGTTTCCGCTAACTTTTCCCAAACTACTACAGTAATAAATTCTGTTTCTTCTTTTACTTCTTGGGTCTTAGTTTTATATTTACGGTGCATAGCAACTCTTATATTAGCTATTTTCGTATTATTAGGAAGGACCCTGAGTTCTACATCCTGAACTACGTTTCCCATTATCAAAACTTTATTTAAATCACTCATATTTCCTCCCTAGTTAAATTATATTCTTCACTATATATCTCGGTTTTTATTCTGGCTTCTACTTCTAAAGGCATATCATAATACTTATATTTTGATGCCTGGATAAAATATTTATTTAAAAAATTGAATATACCGCCTAAATCTTGATATTGTTTTACATGAATTAATTCATGACACAATAATTGTTCTGATTTATATCCTTTTTTAACTAATATCGCTCTACCGATTGTTAATCCGCCTATTTCGTTATTTCCAAATATCTTTCCTTTTTCTAATAGCCTTATTCCTTCTGGATTCTTTATTCCTATCTCTTTAGCAATAGATATCATCTTGGGAGATAAGGACTGTCCATGTTTTAAGATATAGTTTTCTTCTCCTTTAAAAATAACTGCTAAAAATATTACTATCATGACTAAAAGTATCTTAAGCATTGGCGTAAACTACCTCCCATTCTTCAGGATGTTTTTCACAGTATTCATCCATTATTTTAGTTGTTAATTCTCCTTGAGTTTTTACTCCGAATTTACATAAAGGAAAATACCATTCTCCTACTCTGGTAACGCAAATTTCTTGTTCTTTTGTAATAATACCAAACCATCTTGCAAAATATGGAATCCCAGTTAACCATGTTAGTGTTTTTCCTAAGATTTGGAAAATATCATATCCTTTTCCTAAATCTTCAACTGCTCTACTACAAATTTCTTGACGTTGGGCATCTGTTAAATTTTTCATCCTATATATAGAAATTCTTCTACTTAAAATTTTAGGTGTTTCGCCAAACTGCACCTTCCACTGCTGCTCTATCATCTGTTTATCGGTTATAATCAACCCAGCATGATAATATCTAACTATCTGAAGTTTCTTAGTTATCTTTCTCCATAATTGTTGCCATAGTGTAGGACTTTGCATGAAGTATTTAACTATCTTCGCTCCAGTACGGTCTGAATCACAAAGAAAAATATCTCCTGCTAGGGCTTTATATTCCATATTATCCTCCTCTAAAATAACCAGCTCTTGTCTACTAATTTATAAAATAATTCTACTATCCTATGTATCTCTTTTATTTCAACTTGGAAATTCATTAAAATACTTAATAGTTTATAACTTACTCCCACCATTAAAAAAGTAAGTATGACCATTGCTACTCTTTGTACTATGCCTACTATATGATATGCTTTTTCTAGATTATTCATTTTATTTTATTAATGTTCATTAATTCTTTCCGTTCAATTATAATTTTATTAACTACAATATAACCATCTCCTATTTCATCTAAAATTCCATCGTATTGCTGGCGTTCCTCAGTTTCAACAAGTACATCAACTAAAACATTATCTCCAATTTTTAAGCCTTTAATTTTGTTTCTCCATTGATTATTTAATTTCTTTTGTTTTTTCATTCTGTCTCCATTATATAAGTAAAATAAGCATACCAGTAATCTCTGTTAGCATTGACCTCACAATTGCACTTCTTACATGTAGTCGCTAAATTATTTAATTTACTATTTTGTTTATTATAATCTATATGATGAACGTGATTACCTTTTTTACCGCATTTCAAACAAGTATAATTATCTCTTTTTAAAACTAATTTTCTATTATATTTAAAATCATAACTATAAGGTAATCTTCCTATACCGCCTTTCCAGTTCGGATTATTTGATTTTATAAATTGTTGTTTTCTCCATTTAATATCACACATCTTGCATCTTTTTCTTTGTTGTTTTATTAGTTTATTACAATCGATACATTGATTATTACAGTAATTACCTTTCTTATAATTAGGATTATTTTTACCTATTAAATTCTTAGATTGAATCTGTCCATTGCATTTAATACAATGTTTAGATTTCTTACTAATTTTTATTCCACATAGTTTGCAAATATTTATAACTTTATTAATTAATCGATTTAAATCATAACATTTCCTACAATAGATAGAATAATAATTTATGCCTTTATTACAAGTTTTGCAAAAATTATAAAATTTTTTCATCTTTAAGCCCATTTAATGCAAGAATAACTGCGTCGCAGATGTCATCTGATTTTTCTTCTGTATTAAATATATTATTTACAAAATTAATTAGCTCTTGTTTTTTATCTTTAGATTTTGAGCCTTTTTTTAATTCAGATTTAAATCCTACATTCTTTCTAGCCGATAAGGGAAATATAATTTTAATTTTTTCAAAATTATCAAATAACTCAGCGAATATAATACCACATAACATTCTTAATAATCCAAATGTTACAGGATTAAAACTTAAAAAACTATTCTCTAGTACTAATACAGTTTTGTTTGCTTTCTTATTTCCAAACTCTTTTTTCTTAAAGTCTCTTATATTCCTTAACATAAATTCAAGTTTCTCAACAAACTTATCAGACAATTCATCTTCCTTCTTTACATCCGGCAACTTAAAAGTAGAAGTAGTAACTCTTAATAATTTTTTATCAGTTTCTAATACCGCCAAACCAGTTGTAGTAGCAGTATCAACTCCGATACAATAAGTATCTTTTTTTAACTTAAACCCTAATTTGTTTTCAATATCTTTTATTTTAAAGTTCATTTTAATCCTTTATAAGAGAGAAGGAAGCAATTGCTTCCTTTAAATTAATTTTTCTATTGTTTTACCTTCATTATTTAATAAATAAACTGTTTCGCCTTCAACTCTAATCTTTTCCTGCGGTGAACCTTTTTTAAATAAAAAAAGTTCTCCACATCCTAATTGAGTTGATTTAAAATCAACTCTTTCTACTTCTTCATATCTCCAACCTTCTTTTGCTTTTATTTCTATTTTTACTATCATCTTTCTTCCTCCTTTTTATCTATCTGTCTTCCTTCTCTCTCTTTTATAATTGAATCCGCTTTTTCTATACAACCTTCAATAATCATTTCTTTCGCTGCATCAACTATCGTTTTCTTTTTACGTTCTTTCTTTATCTTTACTTCTTTTATTTCAGTAATATCCCACTCCAGAGCCTCAAATATATGTTCAATTTTTGAATAGATAGAACGGTCTAACATCTTTTTCCAATCTACGTTCTTTACATGAGCATAATTGTCTTCATCAAATACTAATACATCTTTATTAACTTGTTTATCAGAAGATTGTACTTTGATATCTCCTGTGTCTTTATCTTTTTTATTCCTGGTAGATTTCCTCATTGCGGTACCAAATGGTTCAACATATATATAATAGAATGAATCTCCAGTTCTTTTATCAAATGTAGGTATTATTTCTTTAGTATAAGCCAAAGCTCTAATATGTACAGGAATAGATTTATATTCCTCTGCTGCCTTAGATATTTTACAAGGGAACCCTATATCTAAGATAGGTAGAGTCTTAATTCTTAATTTTTCCGCAGTAATCCACTTAAATATATCCTCTTTGGTTTCTTCATTCATTATTTTATCTATCAAAATATTCTGAAATTCCTTAATAAATACACTTGAATCTTTTCTCTTAGCTTCTATACCCTTCACTTCTTCTTTTAAGCCGGACTTAGTTCTTAAATATCCTTTATAATGGCATAAAGCAATTATAAATATCTTCTCAAAAGTACCTTCTAAATCAAATTCAATACCTACATTATCTTTATTATATTTAATTTTCGCCCATTCTTTAATTAAAGCATTGCATAAATCTTTGGGGTTTTCTTTGGCATCTACAAATACAGAATCAGTATCTACATAAATAACTTTCATGCCCTGTTCTATTAATTTATTCTCTACATAATGCAATAAATCTCTTACTATAAAAGTAATACTGCTGGCAACCCTATAATCAAATAATCTAAACACTTTTAATCCGCAGACTCCAAACAATGAATTAACTACCGCTTTAATTGCATCATATTTAGTTTGTAAATCTTTATATTCTTCAGTCTCTGGATTTGTAATTTTTAATTGTTTCTTTAAAATATCTTTTTTATTAATTAATTTCTGTGCAATAGTAGGTAATAAAGCATTGGAATTCTGATAAAATTTAACATGATTTATTTCAATTCCTTCATTCTTAATATTAGCTATATCCAAACAAAAATTAATTATAGCCATAGGATAGGCAGAACTAAGGTCTAATTTCCATAGATTCTTATAAAGACCTGTATCACATCTACGATAGGCTCCTTGAAAAGTATCTTCGGTTACAAATGCATTAACTTCTTGTCCTTCACCATAATGCTTAGAAGGTAGTACAATATTTTTATTCTTTGCCTCCCTTAAAAGAATTACATCTAGCATTTTACTATTCCATGTTACATCGGTCCATTCACACATACTCATTCTACGAAGTTCATCGTAATAATCAACTATCTTGAACTTTTTATCTATCTCCATTAATAATCTAACGTCTTCTCTGTTCTTAATTTTTATTTCTTCAGATAATTTATTAAAGTCTATTTTCTTACGCAAAGGAATATTCAGATGTTTATTAACAATAGCATCTAATGCATAAGATGATTCTGTTTTATATATTTTCTTATACATATCTAAATAATCCATTACACTCATACCCATAGGAATTAAATTCTGTGCTTCTTCACTTTGAGAACTACCTAAATATTTAGATTGTCCTATAGGACTTAACATCTCCGATAATTCACAACCAAATATATAATTATAACGTGCTCTTAGATATCTCCAGTCGAATTCAATAAAGTTCCAACCTAATGATAAATCAAACATCTCGGCTTTAACCCAGTAAGTAAATTCATCTAATAAATTCTTTTCTGCATCTTCTATATCTGATTCTTTAATATTACATTGAGTATCTATAGACATATAATCTAATAAAAAGAAAGTTTTAATTTCTCCTGTATAAGAATTAGAACATGAAATAGATGAGATAGGATATTTGGGGTCTAAATAAGAAGGTAATTCGGGGCAGAGAACTTCGATATCTATAAAAGAATATTTTAATTCTGCTTTACCAAAAGAACCAATTTTATCTATTATATATCTCTTAGAAAAAGAAACATCAGCTTCATAACTTCCTTCGTCTCTTCTTCTGGATAAATCAGAAGGTCGGCTGCATAATATTTTATTTACTTTTTGATTATCTATTGTTTTAAATAATCCGTTGGGGGCGATTTGATAGAAATAAGGAAAGAATGTATTATCTTTAAATACCGATAAATTCTGACCTATGCGGTGCCATACATATATTTCTTTACCAATATTGCCGATGTTTGTTACATTGAACGATAACACTATTGTCCTTTCTTACGTTTAAACCGTAATTAAACAGTATCTATTCTTCATAATATAAGTAAAGTAAGCGTACCAATAATCCCGATTAGCATTTGCTTTTGTGTTGCACTTCATACATAATGTTATTAGATTACTCTTATTACAATTCTCTTTGTTATAATCTATGTGATGAATCGTTAAAACTTTACCGACTACTATTAAGTGTTCTTCCTCAGTCATGCCACAGTTCTGACAAGTATGGTTATCACGATTACGTATAGATTCTTTAAGTTTATCATTAAATTCTAGAGGATATGGTGCGTAACCATTACCATGAATAAAATTAGAACCGTATTTTCCAAAATTATGAGATAAATTTTTAGAAGTATCTTTACTAGCACAAACTTGACAATGTTGCTTACCATATCTCCAAGTAGGATAACTAATTTCATTAGTTTTGCAATCGATGCAATAATGTTTTTCTATTGTTCTATTATCTATATAACTAGGATTGTTTATTCCTCTGTTAGTTAAAATTCCCATTTTATATTTCCTCTTTGCTTCACAAGATTTGCATCTTAATCCGAACCCTTTAGTTTCTTTTTTACAATCTAAACAATAATATTTATCCATTTTAGGCGGTTCCGAATGAACCCATCCCTGGTTTTCGTTTTTGCACAGGTTTGATGTTTTTAAATTCTGTTAACCACGTCGAAATCGCAAATACCTGAAAGGCTTGAAATAAGTGATTGGCAACCTTATAACCATAAAGTTTTTTACCTTGTTTAGTAGTGCCAACAATAACATTATTAATCTGAGTATCTAATTTAATATCTTCGAAACATTGAATTTTCTTATTATAGAAAATATCTTTTAAACATTGCATAGACCAATCTACTACATTAGCTTGTTTAAAAACATAGGCTCCACCCTTATCTTTAATAAAATTACCATTCTTATCTTTATCATACTCTATATCGATATTTTCGTTGAAAGAAACAGGAATAATATTTCCAGGATAATCTTTATTCAATGCACTTACTAATGATTTACCTACGCCGGATGTATTATCAATACCGATTATATTCGGTTGCAGGGTCTCAATTAAAAATTTAGCGAACTCTTTTTCTTCTTCTGGAGATAACTGAAACGAAGTAATCCTATATTCGTATCTAAATATACCTTTTATTTTAGGGATAATAATATACTCAGAAGGAGCACCACCCTCTCCTACATCAAAATAAATCCCTAAACTTTCTGCATTAATAGGTTTCTCTATAATTACAATTTCTTTATAGCGATGAAAAGTATCTTTATTAACTTCAAAAGATTTAATAGGAATACCATTACCTTTTTTATCTACGATATATGTCTGTCTAACTCTCTGGATATCAAATACACTTTCTGCACCTTCAATAACCTTACCATCTATTTGAACCTGATATCCTGGAGAATCAGTACCACCAAATTCTTTTACTGCATCTGCTTCTTTCTTTGAATTCCAGGTAGGATTAACATATGAAGGCAAGTTAATTATCTTTCTTTTATTTTTTAAATCGAAAAATAACTCTCCCATAGGAGATGTTTTAGTAAATGTAGTCATTCCTGAGTAACGATTAATACATCCTCGCTCACTTTGTGCCATAAGCATCCTGCCGGAAACTTCCTTAGTTACATAAGATGCTTCTTCCATATAATGTCTATCGAAATGCTTGCCATAAAACTGTCCGCCTGGATTCTTACCTGTGATATTCATATTCACACTTTCAAGCAAACAACCATTGGCAAAATTTAATTTATATGTGGGGCTTCTTAAAGCATGACAATTAAAAATCTTGAGAATCTTATGATTTTCAAAAGCATTAATTAATTTTTCAAAGATTTCCAATACATGCAGTTTATCATAAGAACTAACAACACACCATTTATATAGATTATGAAATGTGCCAATAAGATTATCTGCAATAATTGAAATCGCAGATTTGCCTGTGAGCCTTCCACCTAAATTATAATTTTCGGCAAAATTATTTTTAATTTCCCAATTCCTTTCTTTAGATAATTTTTTATCATAAAGAAATAAACTATCATAGGACAACATAGGATATTGGTATATACGAACATGTCCAAATTTCTCTTTATCCCATATACCTAACGAATCGAAGTCATGAAACATCACTTCCGTAAAGGAGATAGGATTACATAAAACTTGGAAAACTTTTAATTCTTCTGATTTAATTTTGGCTATCATTTTTATTTAATTCTTTTAAATAAATATTTTGATAAATTAAAGTAATATACTTAGTATTAACTCCATGAATCTCGGCTGCATCCTCTAGAGTTATTTTCTTTTCATGATAAAGTTTTAATACTCTTTCATTATATAAAGTAGTACCTCTAAAAAATGTTGCTTTAGCAGGGTCTAAATCATCCACCTTCATTAAGAATCTTACTAAATTTTGGCACTCAGGACACTTAGCGTAGGTCTCTCCGGCATGTTCTTCATAATATTTTAGGGCTTTTTCTTTTAATTCATTAACCAAATCCATAGCAGATTCGGATTCTGCATCTCTCAACATCCCTAATTTTTCTTTCTGTACAATAATATGTGCTTCTAATTCTCTAATTTCTTCAATTAGCTGTAATGAGTTTGCTTTTTTATCTTTATAATCGGTCTGAATCTGAGTTAAAATTCTTTCCTTAATCATCTCATCTCGAACCACATTAATTAAAGAAGATTTTTCGGCTAATGATTCAAAAGAATTCTCAGTAACGTATTGGTCATATAGCTGAATGGCTTTTTTTGTTTCTGTTTCATCTAATCCAATAAAAGAATTCAATAACTCTTCTTCTAATGCCTTCTTATTCGCCATTTCCGAATATTCTTCATCAGATTTGCCTCTATGCTGCTTCATATTTTTTAATTTCTGAATATAATTATCTTTATCAAACATCTTAAGCCTCCAGTTTTAATAGATGGAACGGAATCCAAATACCATCATAATCATTATCTCTTAAATAATTTAACATTAAATTTGCACCTATCGGATTCATTGAATGAATGTAGTTTAGACTATTTTTCTGATAACCATAATCCACCATCCATTTTACAAATTGATAACCTGTATTCTCCTTTTGAGAATCTTCCCAAATTTTACCTTCAAGGTCATGGTCAAGCCAAAGAATATCGAAAGGAGTATGCTTATTGCTGAGACATGCATTTCTGGCTTCTAATTCTGTTTTACAAAAACAAACTTCGTGATTCTTAAAAAGAATTTTAAATTTCTCTATTCTATCCTGATTATCTTCCAATATAAGTATTTTCATCGATTGTCCATTATATAAGTAAAATAAGCGAACCAATAATCTCTATTACCATTCGTTCTACCATGACATTTATCACATAAAGTGATTAGATTTCTTTTCTTACAGTTTTCCTTATTGTAGTCTATATGATGAACCTCATCTCCAAATTTACCGCATAATTGGCATGTATTGTTATCATGTTTTCTGACTGATAAAGAAATAAAATGCCAATTAAATGGATATGGTAAATGATTTGTTCCGCCTCGCCAGTTAGAATTATTTTTTCCTAATTGTATTTTTCTTAATTTAATACTTAATATTATCAATCCCTTCTTACTAATAAAACTTCCAGTTATTTTATCTTTATTCCAGGGTGTTTGACCTTTTTTAAAAGCAGAATTAGGAATTAACCCTGTTTTTACTCCTTTATTCCAAGGAGTCCACCCAGGTTTCTGCGATTGACAAAAAGGACATCTACATGTTTTAATATGTACTTTTTTACTCATGAATTCCATCCTTAGAATAGAAGGGCACGTGAACCTCGTCTCCCTCAGTACAACCTTGAATTTGACTTTTTTGTACCTTAATTACTACATCAAACCCAACAGCGATACTTTCCATTTCATCTTTACCTTTTTCAGTTATCTTTCCTGTAGGTCTTTTTTCTTTTGGTGCATCTACCCCTTGCCCACGTCTAATCCTTAAAATTAATCTACTATTATGCAGTAATGCATGACCTCCACTAAGTGTTTCTACTTTAATAAACGAACCTAAATCCATTCGAGCTTGTCCTATTAATAATAATGCACATTTTGCATCTGAAATATAAGGCATCGCCATTCTAAAAAATTGACTCAATTTTCTAGCCAACAAAGCCATTGTGTCATCTTGTACTGACCTTTCTTTATCTGCCTTTCCTTCGTATTGTTCTCCATGCGGACTTAATCCTTGTATAGAATCTAGAACAATAACATCTACTACTTTTTCTTTACATAATTTAATTATAGTGTCCATTACTGCTTCTGCTGTTGGACAAACAATATAAATTAAATTTTCAGTATCTACGCCAAAAGATTTAGCCCAAACACTATCATATGACCTCTCAACATCTAAGTATGCTGCTATTTTTCCTTCTTTTTGTGCTGTAGCGATAAGTTTTAAAGCTATTGTAGTCTTACCGCAACCTTTTGACCCCCAAATAACAGAACAATTACCTCTTTCTATGCCTCCGCCAGTTAACTTATCTAAACATTTATACCCAAAAGACTGACGTTCCCGAACACCTATGGTATTGGCATAATCAACTTTAGCTCCATCAATGTTTTTATTAATATCTCGCATAACACCTTTTAATTTTTCTTTACGTTCTAATTCTTCTTTAGTAGGAAGATTATTATCTAATTCAATTACTTGGTTGTCGGTTCCTTGTTCTTTATCCTTTTTAATAACTTCTTTCTTTCCTATAATTAATGTACCATCTTTTGTACCATATAATCCAGGAGCTAACTCTTTTTTATTCTTGCTTCCCTTAGTTCTACCCATCTTATTTATCCTCCGTATTCTCAGCGAATATAATATTAAAAAGATATAAATGTAAAATTTCATGTACATAATAATCTACTGCATTTATCATATCTTCTTTAGTAATAGGTTTGAATGTTTTTAAAGTGATTGTATCTTCATAATATAGAGGTAAATATGAAGCACGCACACCATCCCACACATTAATCAATACAGTTCTAGGATGCTTAAAATAAGTTTTGCCTCTTTGTCTAAAATCTCTTAATCCATTATAGTTCTGAATTGTAAATAAAGAAATATCACTATCTTTAAGATATAAATCAAAACAACAATCGTCTTCAGTTCCCTCAATTAGTTCAAAACAATTGATAACTAATTGTTGGTTATGAGAAAAATAATATTTCTCTATTTCTTTCGCTTGTCTTTTTTTATTCATTTTATTTTATCACCGTTAAATCTTGTATAGGAACAATATAAATTTTATTACCTCTAATATACTGAGTACGATAAGTTTTTATTTTATCAGGTAACATTGTATAAGTGTTAGGATATACTTTGTTACCATATTTATCTTTGTAAGAAATAGTTATCTTTAAATTAGCATCTAACCTCTTCTCGGCTATTCCAATTGATTTTGAAATCCAAATAGGTTCTTTAATCTTTAATGTTTTCATTTTATAATCCTGTTATTAATCGTTCAGTTACTAAATTAATCTCTTCTACTAATTCTGGATTTGGAACAAATTCAAATATGACTTCATAATCTAATCCGAATAAATCTTTGGTATCGGCAGCAATCACTTTAAGAATATTGTAAGTAAACATACCAGAATTGTCTTCATTCTTTAATTCCGCTAATAATTTCTCTACTACATAGTTGGATAAGAATCTTATCTGCTTTAATTCTTCATTAGTAACGTAGGTTTGATAATTACCTATAATTTTATTTAATATCCTTCCGACTTTTATCATTATAATCCAATCTCCAATCTAGCAGCGACCTCATCATTTAAATTATAAGGGCAACCAGAGCATGCATAAGGCTCAAAACATTTCTCTTCGCCTTCTAATGTGCACACTCCATTCATTATATAATATACTCCTGTCATTTTATACATTTAATTCTCCCAGGCTGTGCAAAGTTTTTATTAAATAAAAAAATTCTTCTAAATCTAAAGTAATTAATCTCTTATTATTAACATTTTCATGCACCATAAAACAGAACTTTTTAGTATTAATTGGTAAATTATTATTTAAATGTAACCATATATCTTCTTTAATTGTAAAATCTTTTGTATTGCGTTTTTTACATTCTCCAAAAGCAAAATTACACATAATATCTTTCTGTTTGGAGTTAGTATATATCCTAGCAGTAGGGTCTATTTCTTTTACCTTCGCTAAAACATATTCTTCCAATTTTCTTCCGATATCTCTAGTGCTTTTCATCTTTAATGTCCTTTATAATTTTAATAAATTCTTCATTAATTGTATCACTTTCTATTTGATTATAAATAGACCTATAAATATCATTAGCCATCTGTGATGTTAAAAGTATTTTCTGCTGTATAAGAGAATTCTTTTTAAATAACTTCTCTAATGTATCGAATGATTTTTGCATATCGCTATATACTTTATTTAAAGTTTTAATTAATTCTATAAGTTTATCCATATAAATTATATCCCAAATAAAAATTTTATTAAACTAAATTTATAACTTTTGCAATATTCAACTCTTTTATCTGGGTCTACTATTTTAATATTAGTTATAATCTCACAATCTAATCCACTTACATCGGATGTATCTCCACAATAACAATATCTACAGTATCTACATTTTTTCATTATATTTTCTTTCTCTTTAGCCATAATTTCCCAACTTCTTTTATCATATAAAGAAAATTTAAATAATCTTCTTTTCCCTCGTTTGATATCCAAGAATCCCATATTTCTATAGTAATTGTAAAGTCTTTTTTCATTATATTAAATTTTTCTTTTTAAATATATGAGTATCTTGATTATATTGTGTGGGCAAAATATAAGTAGTAAAGTTGCCTCTAGGCTCTTTAATCTTATCACACTGCCAATGGGATTCCGTTTTACTATCATTATCTTGGAATAACCTGGCAGCGAATGTCGGATAGTGGTCTATAAGGTTTGGAGCGAACCATTCTCTTGTGGTCTTTAACTGAGTAAAGATAACTAATACTCCACCCTTTCTTTGTAACTCATCATTTAATTTCTTTAATACGTTATCCGTTTCTGCCTTATTTTCCAAATGCAACCAATCAATAATGGTAAACGCATTATACTCTAATTCTATTGCTATTGGGTCCGCATGGAATGTATGGAAATATTTCCCTGAGATATCCAAAAGTTTACTAGTTTTTTGAAAACGTGAACCAGCTTCTGAATAAATATAATAAGGCTTAACCCCTTGTTTAATCATCTCATCTAACATATTTAAAGCAATAGTAGTTTTACCATCATTAGTTATTGCTCCCAATAATAAAACATCTCCAGTTTGAAAGTACATTAAATCATTAAATAAGGGAATCTTATATTGATACTCTTTAATATTTTCAGGAGCAGTATCTAGCCAAGTTATTTTTTCTTTATATTGATATCTACCTCTACCTAAGCGAACCGCCTGACCACTCTTTACAAATTTAGAAAAATATTTATCAACTATAGCTCTTGATAATTTAGGATTATTACTCATAATATCATGAGCAGTGATATCAGTCTGCATTTGTTTCATATACTCTATAATTATATTTTCATAAGTTGATTCATCATCTTTTTTATAACCATCTAAAGAATTTAACATTGCCTTTATTGCACTAGTCGGCATCGGATTCTCTAGTAAATTTTTATTAAGCAAAAACAAAACAAATTCTGTTTGTTCAGGAGAGAGTTGTTTAATTAAAGCTCCGCCTAATTGGACAAAAGTACTATTGCAACACCCATCTAAATTATTATTTTTTAATTTCAATGGTTCTCCTTCAACTACTAATTTGCTACTATTATCTACTAAATTAGTAGTTTCATTTCTACTTTTATCTACCTCAATCAATTCCAATAGTTTAGCTTTTAAATTAGCAGGAATAGATTTAATTTCTGTTCCTAAATTTACAAATTTATAATTCTTAAACTCAAATTTGGAAGGTTCTATTAATAAATATCCTCCATCATTTCTAATATCAATATGGAGAGCATCTATTTTTCTATTGGCTTTGCAATTGCCCTGTAACTGTCTTAATTCTTTATCATATGCAAAAAAGAAATGTTTACCTCCTCTAGCACTATTTGCAGCGAGAGTCTGAACTTCTTCAAGTAATTTAATTACTTCTTCTTTAAGTGTCTGATATTCTGGTAATACATCTTTATAAATATCTGCATCAATAACTGTACAACCACTAATTTCTCCAGTTCTAATAGCAATATTTAATTCGTTATTTAACCATTTAATCCAACGTACTCTATCCTTAGATTGATTATCTTCCCAGGAGCCAGGAATAGGAATCTTATCATTCTTGGAAAGGGGAAGAAGGGTCCAACCATACTTTTCATAAGTCTCTAATTCTTTATACATCTCTAAATTTAAAGTAGAGATTAAATAATCGGTAATCTCAGCATCAGATTTATTCTTCTTATCATTTTCCATCACTCTGATAGCATCAAGCATATCACCTTTCCATCCACAAACTTGGCACCAAATTTTATTGGTATTCATCATAAAAGAAGCCGAAGGTCCTGACTTAAATTTATGATTACCAATGTTCGGGCATGTAAATAAAAGTTCTCCCGATTTAGATTTCCTAGTTTTAACGAATCCAGGAATCTTTTTTTCTAGATATTGAAATAATTGGTCGTTATTAATCATTCTTACCTCGTTATGGTTTTATTCCGTTAGTCTTAACCAATCTAAAAACTTCTGTGCTAATAAAATTACATATTGAGCAGCAGTATCAGGGTCTGCAAGTTGCTGACCACTAGCAACACTTGCTGCTGCATTAAGAGCATTACCTCTTTGAATCTGTGCAGTCTTTTCTGGGCTATCATAACTTTTGCCACCTTTACCGCCCCAGGATTTCTTTTCAGGATTCTTTTTATTACAAGTAAAACATTTAGTATATTTATTATCTTTTAAAGTGGCACCACAATCCGTACATTTAAATTCAGTAGATGTGGATGCGGTAGATGCAGGAGCTGATGCTCCTGATTTATTACAATCATAGCACTTTTTATATTTACCGTCTTTCAATGGCTTCTGACAAACCACACATTTAAATCCGGCAGGAGATGTATTCTTTTCTTCGGTTGCGTTAGCCGGAGCTGTATTTGCTGTTCCTGCTGGTACCATATTTGATACATACCTAGCAACCCCTTTTTTTTCATATGTAACAACAACATCATCCCCTTTATTCATCTTTGTTAAAATAGGAATAACATTTTCTTCAAGATTATACCAGTTATCATCACTAAGTTTTAAAGCCTTATTATCACTCTTTTTTACTAAAATTTTACCTTTCATTTCCATCTTAGTTATCTCCTTTTTTTAAATTATCTTTAGCCCATAAGGGCTGAAGATTAGTGTAGTTAAAACATTTCTTTTGCTCTGATATTTTACTAAGGTCAAATTTAGCACAAGGTTTTATATGGTCGATGTGCCACTTACCGTAATTGTTCCAACTCATACCTGGTTGAAATTGAAATGCTAAATGCCTTCTTAACTTTTCAATAGAGCAACCAACTAATTTCACTGTGGTTTCTAATTTAGGATTTCCTCTAAGTGCTAAACGTACTCGATTTCTTAAATAAGAACCTAGTTTAAAATTAATATCAGTTAATAATCTTTGTTTATTATATTTTATAATTCTTTGATTTGCCCTTTTCCGATTTTTAGAAATCCATAATTTATTTCTTTCTAAAATTTTAGATTTATTTAACAAATAATTGCTATGATTTTTAGTTTTGCTACAACTCTTACAACAATACTGTAATCTATCTATTCTAGTATTATCCTTATAGAATTCTAATACTAATTTTAATAATTTACAAAGATTACATCTTTTAAATTTTTTCATTTCAAGGTGTCCATTTCAAATGCATTTTTACCAACTATCATTATATAATGATAATCTTTAATTTTCCCTGTTCCTCCACATCTACAACATCCTACTCTTTTACCTGCCGGAAGAGTAACTGTTTTATGACAGGCACCACAAGATTGATTCCTTATTTTTTTAATAACTTCAACTTTAACCATTATTCCTCCAGCTTATAAAGTTTTCTTAATTCTTCCTGACACGTTCTAAATGGAATTTGATTAAGACATATGTTTTTTATTGGTAAAGTTTCAATTACTGGTCTTATTATCTGTTCAATATGAAGCGGTAAATGAATAAGGTCCACTATCATTTTTCTTTTTTCGAACTCTGCTTCAGTTTTTGGTTCTTCCAAAAGATTATCAGAAATATCTCCTTTAATTTTCTTTAATAATATTTTCTCAGGATTCTTTATAATCTTAAATTTCTTTGAATAAGGAGAAAATACTTTTACGTTTGGAAGAGTACAAAGCATTGCCCAGTCTTCATCAGAACTAATTAATACTTTTTCTTCTGCATCCATATAACGAACTGCTACACTAGCTATATCATCGGATTCCATGTGATAAATTTTTACAAAGTTCCAGGGCAAACATAATTCTAATTTAGGAAGAAAATCATTGAACTCTTTATATTTCGCAGCCCACCATTCTCCAGTCTCTTTAGATTCCCTAAAGGCTTTTCTTTGGGCTTTATAATTTGAATCAATATCTTTTCTCCAAGACCCATAATCTTCCGCTACTACAACTCTGTCATCTAATGTAACACCAATTCTTTTTAAATAACCAATAATCATTTTTAAATATGTACTAGTCGGATTCATTATAAATACTTCTCGATTCTCTACCTTCTTGTCTAATATCCGCCTGGCAGTAACTTCATATTTAAGCATGACTTCTTCATCAGTAGACTTCGCTAAAGAAGACATTATAATATTTAATTCTCCTTTATACTGAGAAGAACATGCGAAGAGACTTTTATGCATAATATTTCCTGAGTCCACCACAATTAGCTTAGTCATTATAAAATTCCTTATAATATCTTATGATTTGTTTATTCTTATAATTTAAATTCCATCTTCCAAATCCATGTTGACGTTTTCTTAATATCTCAAATACTTTTAAAACTATCTTTCTTTTCTTCTCTTTAATTGTTAATTTCATCTGAGATAAAATTTCAGTAGCAGCATCTGAATGAATTCGCAATAAATAACATGGCTTCCATTTTTTCTTCATTTGCTTTCTTTTATGAATAGAGCATCTATTATCTATCATCTTGCTAATTTTATTTAAAATATCATAATTAGTATTCGTAATTTTAATTTCTGGATGTAAAACTAAATAAGAACTTTTCCTTTTTGGTTTTGATAAACAGATGCATCCTTCTCCATCTAACATACCTTCTATAAATCCTCTTTGATAATCTGATAATACTATTAATTTACTCAACTGATTCCTCTCTATCGGCATATTCTAATACTGTCTTTACTAATAATGCCATATCAATTATAAATAAAAGTCCTAAGACCATAGGTAATTTGCTCATTTTATTTCTTCCCATGCACACACAAATATTCCGATAAACATGATTAGTGGCAGGAACATTAATACTAGTGCATTATGAAACTGATTATTTTTATTCATATAATTATCCTGCTGAAGTTCCTTTATTTTTTATTTGATTCTCAAATCTTTTTAGCTGAGTCTGGCATGTTCCGATACCTTTAGCACATGATTCTACATAACCCTCTAAAACTGCTCTCACACGTCTTTGAACTGAAACCAAAGCACTAGCTTCTCTATCTAAAGAAGCAGCAGTTACTTTTTCACCTTTGGCTTCTAATTCTCTTTTTAGAGTTACCCATTCTCTTGTTTCTTCATTTTCTTTAAAAGCTACAGCTATTGTAAATAAAGGTTCGAGAGAAATATAAGCACCAGTTAATTTATCTAAACACTTGGCATAATCGTCGCCAGTAGATAAGATACCACTAATTAATTGCTGACCATAATCATCAACTAAATCAAATGTATCTTTGTAATCTTCCAACAATTTTCCTAATCCATTTGCATCCGTAAAATATTTAGTAACTTTTTCCATGTTAATCTCCTCCGGCTTTTTTCATTCCTTGATAAATCATATAGAAGTACATCATAAATCCATATACAAACTGCTCAAAATATCCTGGATTTTTATCGGCATAATAATAAAGAATCTTTTCAAATAACATAGATATTTGATTTATAGTCTTCTCAAAATTATCTAAATCATCTAATACAATTACAATTTTTTCTTTCATTTATGCCTTTTCAATAAATTTACGATTATCTTTGTTTGATAGCATATCAGCTATTTTCTTTAACTCATTTAATATTTGCTCATCCCCCAACATTTTCTTTACTAATAACACTACAAAAAATGTTGTAGTTCCAACAAAAATTAAATCTACAATACCAAAAATCATAAAAGCAATGAACAATCCTAAAAGTGGATTCATCTCCGGCTCCTTTTTTTATATTCTTCTCTTTTTTTCTCTGAGGGTTTAATATAATAACGTCTCGCCTTGACCTCTTGTAAAATTCCGCTTTTATCGACATCTTTCATGAATCTTTTTAATCGCTTATCAAATTCATAATCGATAGGAACATTTTCTGGTAATTTTACTTCTGGTCTTTTTACTTCTTTATCATTAGGATTTAACATTCTTATTTTCCTTTAATATTTCGTCCAAATAACCCATTACATTAAATAATATCGCACAAAGAACACCTTTCATAGTTAATTCTTCTTTAGTAATATCATCATATCTTTTATATCCTCGATGAATAAACCATGCATCTAAAAAATGTCTCCATAATGATTTCATATAAGCTGATAAAGGAATACCTTTTTGCCAATTATCTGAATCTCTTAATTTACCATCTGCTTGTTTCCTATGTTTAGTCATATAGTTCCCATATTCTTCAATGACTAATGGACTGAGAAATCCCTCGTAATCATTTTTTCCAACATCGGTATTTCTGGTTGCTCCTGACTCAAATTTACGCATCTCAGTTTTTTCCATTATTTCTCCTCTTCTTTTTCCTTCTCAATTTTGTTTTTTAACAAATAATATATATTTAAAATCCCTATTCCTAATTTATCAACTACTTCTGCAAACATATGACATTTAAAATCTAACCACATTCCTTTTGACAAATCTTTATCATCCCAATGATGATATGATAATCTTTTTAATGTTTTAGTTCCACATAATTCACATTTACTATCTTTTGGGTAATCTCTTTTATTCCCTGACATAAATACTTGCTCTCCTTTTCTCCACGTGGTTAATTTATGTTTTCTTGACCAACTAATCGCTAATCTCTGAGTTTCTATGGGATGTGTACGTTCCCAGTTATTAACTCTTATATTATGGCAACGTTTACATATAAATAGTCTGTTCTTTTTAGAGCACTTGTACCAGTTATTGTTAGTTAATAGTTCTTTACAAACATTACATTTATATGGAGGTTTAATTCTTTTTTCTCGTTTATAAAATCCTGAAGGCATTTTATTCTTTCTTTCTATGTAATGTATATCGCTTGTCGATAAAATCTAGATACTGATTAAGATTCTCAAAAAATTCTCCACCAATAGCTTCTATACCTAATATTAAACTTTGAGGTAAATCTCTTTTAGGAATATTTGTAATAAGATAAACAGGAATATTATTATCTATTGCTACTCCTATCTCAAAATAAGTTCCACAAGGTTTATCTCCAAGTTTTAAAACAAAAGTTAACCAATCGCTTGCATGAACATAATCTAAATCTCCGCCAATATGAACTACATTGCCTCCGGCGTTTAATTCATTATGCCCTTTCCAAATATTCTTACCTGTTTCATGCAGCAAATCTCTTTTACCTGAAGCCACCCAACCAACAATCTTCTCAATGGCATCTGCTGCGGATATACCAGTCTTAGCAGCCTCTAATTTAGCAGGATTGATAGGAAATACATTCCTCATAAGTAATTCCTTCTCAACCTCTACTCTAGAAGCAATACCTCCATCTTTCTCGGCAGTAACTGACATTGCTCCGATTAAGTATGAAGAGTATTTATATCCCTCTATTTTATTCATGGCTACCTCAATTCTCCATTTGGATTTAGTATCTTATTTTCAGAATCTTCAATTACTTTTATTTCCTCTTTCGTTAATTGCTCATGGTCCGAAGTAATTGTATATTGAACTCCATGTGAAGAAATATAAACTATTTTATATACTCCAACGTCTGCTAAAAAATCTTTAATCACATTTAAACGTACAGCTCCTTCCAATATAAAAGGAGGAAAGTCTTGCATTGGCTGCACAGGAATTACGTGAGACATAATACCAATTAGTTTTCCTTCTGCATTATACAATCCGCCACCACTATTGCCAAAATATGTAGAGTCTCTAAAGTACATATAATTATTTTTATAGACTGCCACTCTCCCCTGGCTAAGTATATCTTCTAATCCTAAAGGATTGCCTACAATATATATTTGACTACCAGTTATAGGTTCCATGTCTGCTAACTCAACATAATAAATAGGTACAATATTTTCATCAGTTGGTTTTAATAATAATAAATCATTAGAATTAGTTACATCTAGAAGATTATTACTGTCTTCGTTATTATTATAAAGTTGTTTAATAATTTTTAAATCACATACCTTTGTATCATTCTCCCACAACTCTAGTTTATCAGTAAGTTCATTAGCCATGTGTCCGGCTGATAAAACATAGAACTTCCCTTTATATTTAATAGTAGCCCCACTGCCTAGAGATTCTGCTGTAGTATTTTTAATCATGATGTTTATTTGCAATAAGGTTTGTTCTACTTTAGTTTTTACCGATTCTATTTTCTGCGGAACATTATCTATTTTTTTATTCAGATTATCTACTTGAGATTTAACATCCGCTTCGACTCCTCTTATAGTATAATCTGTTATTCTTTCCGAAGATTTTAATTGGCTAGATAGATTTTCCATCTTACTAGCGACTAAATTATTATTTTGGTATTGCATAATACCAAGAATTATAACAACTCCAATTACAATTCCGATAGCCAGGCTCTCAACTAAATCCTTTAGAAACTTTTTATTCATTTTACTTTCCTTTCTTAAGTTCAGCTAAAATATAATCTAATAAACATTCGTAATTACAAAAATCATAACGGGTACCACATACTATTAATTCTAAAG
>Ga0247841_10003571_pt1 | contig 28400 bp, 17 predicted proteins | sample LaCruzMarch2015__2_FD_192410 | JGI IMG/M metagenome (GOLD analysis project Ga0247841, IMG submission 192410) | Freshwater microbial communities from meromictic Lake La Cruz, Castile-La Mancha, Spain - LaCruzMarch2015_18m | ecosystem: Environmental > Aquatic > Freshwater > Lake | place: Spain... | reverse complement strand
TATCAATAGCCGAGCAACTATTAGCATCGGTTACTGTTACAGTATATGTTGTAGTTGATGTTGGATCTGCCATTGGATTTGATATGTCTGTTGCGCTTAAGCCTGTTGAAGGACTCCATGAATAAGTTGTCCCTCCGCTTGCTGTAAGTTGAGTGCTATCTTCATTACATATTGCAACATCAGGTCCTGCATTTGCCAGTGGTAATTGATTTACAGTAACAGTTACGCTATCCATATTAGAACATAATACTCCGTCTGATATTGTAACAGTATATGTAGTAGTAGTTGTAGGACTTGCTATAGGGTTTGAAATATCAGTTGCACTTAATCCGGTTGCAGGACTCCATGAATATAAAGACGCTCCACTTACACTAAGTTGTGTACTATTACCAATACAAATTGCCACATCAGGTCCAATATTAACTACCGGCAATGGAAAATCATTAACAACACCCTGGTCTATTTCAGTGCAACTGTTAGCATCAGTAATAGTTACAGAATAAGTTCCGCCTATCAACCCTGATATTGTTGAATCTGTACTTCCACCTGGTGACCAAAGATACGTATAAGGTCCTACTCCTCCTGAAGGAGATACTGTTACAGTTCCATTACTCATTGAGCAATTATTAGGTGTAGCAATCAATGCAGGTAAAATTGCATCAGGTTCAATAATAGTAAAAGTTTGTATTTGAGAGCAGTTATTAAAATCTGTAGCGGTAACTGTATAAGTACCTGGCGCTAGTCCTGTAGCTATTGAATCTGAACCTCCGCTAGGCGACCAAGAATATGAATAGGGTAATATACCACCTGAAACATCTATTGTAGCAGTACCATTGCTGAAGCTATTACATGTAACATTTGTTGAAGATGGAATAGATGTTAATATTGGCGGTTCAGTAATAATATCAGAAATTACAGTATCACACCCATGTAAATCAGTAACTGTGACAGTATAAGTTCCTGCGGAAAGATTAAAAATTGTTTGTGTTGTATCCCCGTTACTCCACGAGTATGTATTGGGGGGGGTATTATTAAATACATTTACAGAGGAAGTTCCACTACTATCGTTAAAACAATTTAAATTGGTTGAAAAAATACTTGGGGTTATTTCGTTATTATAAACTTGTACACTTACAGTAGCAGTATTTAAAAAAGCATCAGTAACAGTAACAGTATAGGTTCCTTCACATAAGCCGGTAGCAGTATCATTTGTAATTGACTGTGGATCATCCCATAAATATGTGTATGGGGGGGTGCCGCCTGAAGGAGAAACTGATGCTTTTCCTGAACAAGTAATTAATGCAGGAGGTACACATGTGTCATTGCATGTCCCATAGGTAGGTGGTGCATAAGAGCTACTCCATGAAGCACCGTCAGGGATTCTTCTCCATGACTGGCCGGGATAAGAGCCAGGATTTAAATTAGTAATATAATTTTTCCTGGCTACAGGAATATCATCGTATGAAGGTAATTCGCCTGTAAAAGTACATCCTGTAAAAATAGGGGTACAGGGATTATCATATAAATAAGAAGCTGTTGGGCTATTCCATGATATAGCATCTTGAGGTACTCCATAGTTATCATAAAATGCAAACCATCCTCCAACATTAGGGAACCATAATCTAGGACCATCTTCAAGGCAAATTCTATCAATTAATGAAGAATCAATAATTATTTCAATTGTATTTCCACCATTTGCAATAAGCAAACTATCAGGAAGAGGTGTGGCCAATCTGCCTCTAAGATATACAAATCCCTGAGGAGGAACAATAGTTCCATCTGGTATTACAAAAGCAGCTCCTATACTATCTAAAAATATTCCATTAGGTTCATTAGTGTTATTACCTAAGAAAAAATTTGAAATATCAACAGACTTACACTTATCAGGATTATACAATTCTATCCATTCTCCATCGTTTGCATCAGGAGCGAAGTTTGGACCAGTTCCAAAAATTGATCCATCACCAGATGCAGGGCATAGCATAACCTCATTTATAAGGATTTTTGGTCCGAAATAAACACAGGGAACACCATTACATACATCATTAGTATCAGCTTGTACAGTGTTATTAATAAAAACGGGAATAGTAGTATTGCTTCCTGTTAATTTAGCAAGGCTATAACATGCTCCTGAAAAATATTCATAAATTGCATAATAATAAGTTGTGTTCCCTGTAAGTCCAGTAATGTTTACAGAGGTTCCTGTTCCTTTATAAACTGCACGACCACCACCTACAATTCCTCCTGATGCATAAGCAGTACCCACAGTATAATTTACACCTACAGTAGGGTCAGTTGGTGCGCTTAAAGGTTTAGCTATTACTAAAACACTATCTCCATCACCTCTTGTCCAACCTATTGTCATAGAAGAGTTGGTTATAGAACCTGAAGTAAATGAAGTTGGCGGTGTAGCTGGAGGAGTGCATATTAAAGTTGTTGCATTACCTGTTAATTCAGTAAGATTATAACATATATCTGTATTTAAATATTCATAAATTGCAAAGTAATACGTTGTAGTTGGCGAAAGCGCGGTAAGGCTTACAGAGGTTCCTGCTCCGTTATAAACTACAAATCCTCCGCCTGCAGCTGCTCCTGAGCCATAAGCAGCATCTGCTGTATAAGATGTACCACTCATAGGATCCGTTGGGGCACTTCCGGCTTTTGCTATTACTAACACATTGTCTCCATTACCTCTTACCCATCCAACTGTCATAGAAGAGCTGGTTATAGAACTCGAATTAAAGGAACTGGCTTGTGTGGTTGGAGCTGTGCAAAGCGAAGTAGTAGTAAAAGTATATTCTGCACCATAAGCAGTACCAAAGCTATTAGTTGCATAAGCTCTGTAGTAATATAATGTACTAGGCGAAAGACCTGTTAATGAGCTGGTAAAAGTGCCTGCCCCACTACCATCGGTTGTGTGAGAACCAGTTACAAGAGGACCCGTACTAGTACTCCAGCACACACCACGAGCACTTACTGAGCATCCTGACCCTTCCGAAGTAACATTTCCCCCACTTGTTGCTGTAGTTGCGGCAATATTTGTTGCTGTAGCTGTGGATACTGATGGTAAATTTGAGCAAGAAGGAGAAAAGCTATAATACCTTCCACTCCCCGGCCATGTTGTATTTCCATTATTTGCAATAAGATTACTAAATGTGTTATCAATAGAGGTAACACTCTGGTAGTTTGTAGCTGTTAAACCACCAATACCACAGGAAAAAGAACTTAGCGATACTCCTGTTTCGTATACAAATCTGATCTCGTTTGTTGTTTCATAAAGCCACACCTGAAACCGGCAAGTGTATGGAGAAGTTGTTGAAGTTCCGTTATAGCTTCTCCATTCAACTACCAAAATACTGTTAGGAGATGTACCTGAAATACCATAAAATACTCCGCCATCACTTCCAGTACTAAGATCATCCCATGCAGGCATAATTTTTGGCTCATTTGCAGAACTTTCAATTTGATTGTCCCATGAAGATGGAACAGAGTTATTTCCAAGCCTCATTAAACCGTTACTGCTTGCAGAAAACTGTGTATATAGAGATCCTTCATAAGTAAAGTTAAATCCAATAGATGTTACAGGAGAAGCCGCATCATCAGACCCAAAAGAAATTATCTCATAAAGTACTGAAGGTACAAGAAGCGAAGCTCCGGTTCCCGTTGAAACGTTATAATTATTTGCTGTTTGTCCCCATACTGCAATACTTGCAGTAAAAAACATAATCAATAAAAAAGCATAAGCTTTTTTTGTGATACGACATATCACTAAATTCTTTGTAGTATTAAATTTTTTATTCATAAAGCGAATTATTTAAAGTTAGTAACTATTTGAATGTTAGTATATTATATTAATTATAATATTTTTGTTTTCTATTAAAAAAAGAAGATGAGTAAACTTAAAAATTTAAAATAGTTATTATTTGGGTGCAAATATACAAAAATCATTAATAATTAACTGCTATAAATTGAGGACAATAATACAAAAAGTTATTAACAATTAATTTCATACTTATTGTTCTTGAAAAGCAATAAAATAACTACTAAAAAAAGAAATTTGCAGTCTAAATTAAATCAAATAAAAGTTTTTGGAAAAACTATGTTTTAAAGGTTGTTTAAATTTTTGTTTTATATTTGATTTTCAGTACTTTAATTTTTAGTGAGCTTTTGTGTTTTAGAGTTTTCGTGGCATGAAAATAGCCACTATTCCGATAGATATCGGAACACAAAAACACTAAATTCCACAAAACGCAATAAAAAGATACCTTTACATCTTTATACAGTCTCTAAATCAAATAAAAGCTCAGGAAAAAATATGTTTTAAATCTCCTTTTGAATTTTTTTCTAAATTTGCTGCTCTTCTAAATTGAATTAACCAGCTTTAATGAAGTTATCTATTATAATTGTTAATTACAACATCAAGTATTTTCTTGAGCATTGCTTAATTTCAGTTCATAATGCATGCAAAGGGATTGAATCAGAAATTTTTGTAGTGGACAATAATTCTGTTGACGGGTCGGTGAAGATGATCAGGGAAAAGTTTCCAGATGTAAGTTTAATTGAAAACAAAGAAAACATTGGTTTTTCAAAAGCAAATAATCAAGCTATTAAATTATCAAAAGGGCAATACATTCTTTTACTTAACCCTGATACAATTGTAGAAGATGATACATTTCGTAAGACCCTTAATTTTATGGATTCTCACCCTGATGCCGGTGGCCTTGGAGTAAAAATGATCGACGGCAAAGGAAAGTTTCTCCCTGAATCAAAACGGGGACTACCTACTCCATCAGTTGCATTTTACAAAATATTCGGGCTTTCAAAGCTTTTTCCAAAATCAAAATTTTTCGGACAATATCACTTAGGGTACCTTGATAAAGATAAAGTGCATCAGGTAGATATACTTTCAGGCGCATGCATGCTGCTTCGCAAAGAAACCATTGATAAAACAGGTCTTCTGGATGAAACATTTTTTATGTATGGCGAAGATATCGACCTGTCATATAGAATTGTTAAAGCTGGTTACAAAAATTATTACTTCCCTGAAGCACGTATTATTCATTATAAAGGAGAATGCACAAAGAAAAGCAGTATTAATTATGTGCTTGTATTCTATCATGCAATGATCATTTTCGCACGAAAGCATTTCTCGAAGAAGAATGCGAAATTATTCTCATTTTTTATTAATACTGCGATTTATCTGAGAGCTTTTATAGCCATTATTAGCCGATCGTTCTACCGTATTTTTTTACCTCTAATTGATACCGCTATAATATTCACAGGATTTTTCTTTATTAAAAATTATTGGGAACAAAATGTTTTATTTACCAGTGGAGGTCACTACCCTATAGAGTTCATGACTATTGCTGTCCCCGCATATATTCTTGTCTGGCTTCTTTCCGTATACTTATGTGGAGGATATGACAAACCTATCAAACCAACTAAAATATTTCAGGGATTAGTTACTGGCACGTTGATTATTCTTGTGATATATGCATTACTTAGCGAAGAATATAGATTCTCCAGAGCTTTGATAGGTATCGGTGCTACATGGTCTCTACTATCCATGTTTTTTATACGGATCATTCTCAGCTTATTCAAATTAAAAAATTTCAGATTTGCATCAGGTAAAAACCGGAATTTTGTTATTGTAGGAGATAAAGAAGAGACTGAAAGAGTAACATTATTATTAAAGCAAACAAGCATTAATCCTGGTTTAATTGGGATGGTTAATATAAATGATAAAAATAATGATGGGAATGGGTTTATAGGAAACATTAATCAAATAAAAGAAATAATTGAAATATATAAGATCGATGAAGTGATATTCTGCGCCAAAAATATGTTGATTCAGGAGATAATTAATAAGATGTCGGAACTTAAAGATACACTTGTAGATTATAAAATTGCCCCACCTGAAAGTTTATATATTATTGGCAGTAATTCAATTGATACTTCAGGTGATCTTTATATAGTAAGTATAAATTCTATTAGCAAATTCACCAACAAGCGTAACAAGCGTCTCTTCGATATTCTGGCTTCCCTGCTTCTATTAATTATTTCACCTTTTCTACTATTTTTCATAAAAAACATTATTGGATTTTTCAAGAACATTTTTTTTGTTTTACTTGCCAGAAGATCATGGGTAGGGTATTTCCGAAATGAAGAGTCGAACAAACTTCCGGCAATTCATAAAGGCATACTAAACCCATCTGATGCATTTCGGAAAAGAACACTAGACAATGAAATGATCACACGCCTTAATATGATTTATGCAAGGGATTATAGAATAATGAACGATTTAAATATACTTATAAAAGGCTTTAAAGAACTAGGAAGAAAATAAACCTACTATTTAACATTTCTTATAAACTTTGTTTAAAACTTTCGAAAAGTTTCCCATCTCACTGAAAACATTTTTCATATTTTAGCACCTCATTTTTTTATTATGCACTATAGAAATTTCACAAAAGTATATTTTTATTTTTTTCTTTTATTGTCATTCCCCTCTTTTGCTCAAACAGATAAAGAAAAAGAAAATATTGCCGGCGTACTTAAAAGCGCTAAGGATAATTTCATCATGGGTAGATATAAAGTGGCTGTTGATGAATATCTGCTTCTTCTTGAGAGTGACTCTAATAATTTAACTTATTATATGCGGGTTGGCGTTTGTTACCTCTACTCAAACATTGATAAATCAAAATCTATTTATTACTTTGAAAAAGTAACAGCTAATCCTAAAGGAGATGTTAACGCCTGGTATGAGTTAGGTCGTGCATACCTTATCACTTATAACATTGATAAAGCTATTACATGTTTTGAAAAGTACAAGCAGATTACAAATGGCAAAGAGGGTTTTGAAATATCTTCCGACAGAATGTTACAAATGTGCGAAGAAGCTCGTCGACAAATTGCAAACCCCGTTAATGTTACAATTGAAAACATTGGTCCTGAAATAAATTCCCCCTATGCCGATTATTATCCTTATGTGCCTAACGATGAATCATTCCTTGTATTCTCTTCTAAAAGAGCCGGAAATACAGGAAGTTTTCTTGATTATGATGGCAATAATACTGCCGATGTATATATTTCTTACCAGAAATATGATAAATGGTCAAAAGCAAAAGGTGTAGGCAACACAATAAATTCAACACTTGTAGAAGAAACGGCAGGACTTTCTTCTGATGGTACTAAGCTTTTTGTATACTCTGATAACTTCAATGCTATGGGACAGATATTGCTTTCTACCAAAAAATTGAAAGCTTTTCAGAAACCTGAATTTTTAGGAACTAATATTAGTTCCAGTAAATTTGTCTCTTCAGGCGCTATATCTCCAAACAAAAAAATTCTTATTTTTTCATGTGATAAAAACGAAGCAGCAGGTGGTATGGATCTGTTCATGTCACGTAAACTCCCTTCTGGCAAATGGGGTGTCCCAGAAAACCTTGGTGCTGTTGTTAACACTATTTACGATGAAGAATTTCCATATTTTGCTTCCGACGGTAAAACTTTGTACTTCAGTTCGCAGGGACATAACAGCATGGGAGGATATGATATCTTTAAAACAATTTATGATGAAAATTCAAATACATGGTCAGAGCCTGTGAATATAGGATATCCAATTAATACTACTGATAATGATTTTACTATAAGCCTTTCAGCCACAGGAAGACATGGGTATATTTCATCACCGCGCCCTGGAGGATATGGAGATATTGATATTTACAAAGTGATCTTTAATGATGTTGACCCTGCTTATACAATCCTGTCAGGCGAAATTGTAAATACAGATTCTATTTGCATTTTTAAAGTTCCTGAAATAAAAGAAATAAATGGTAATATCTTAGCAGTAAATGTTCATGATAATAATACGATAGACTTAAATGGGTCAGAAATTATTAAACCAGACTCAATTGTGATATACAAGGATGTAAAAGTTGATATTACTGTTACAAATATTAATACTATGAAAAAATTCGGCAAATACCTTCCTAATAAAACTACCGGCAAATATCTTTTCGTGTTACCTCCCGGCGATTATAAACTTGAGGTGAACGCAGATGGTTACAGCAAATATTCCGAAGTTATTAAAGTGTTTGACAGATCTCTTAATTGTGAAATATTTAAAGATATAGTATTATTACCCCTCACAGAAGAAGAAAATAAGAATTAATACCTAAATCGGCATAGTCAAGCCCTGCCTGTCTTCGATACCCTTCGATAAACTCAGGGTGACTTTCAGACTGCGGGATGACAGGAATGTAAAATGTAGAATGCTCAATATAGAATGTAGAATTAAAAAATAAATGACAGAAAACAGAAAATACGATTTAGAAGAGCGGCTGATAAAATTTGCTATCAGGATGATGGAAATGTCTGAGAAGTTGCCAAATACTAAAGCAGGAAATCATATATCAGGGCAATTGGTTCGTAGCGGAACATCGCCTGCTTTGAATTACGGAGAAGTTCAGGCAGCCGAGTCAAGAGCTGATTTTTCACACAAAATGAAAGTGATTTTAAAAGAACTGCGGGAAACAAGAATATGCCTTAAAATTATTATCCAAAAACCGCTTATAGAAAAGCTATCTGAGATTGAGCTGGACCTGAAAGAATGCAGCGAACTAATTTCTATTTTTAGTACAAGTATAAAAACAGTTGAAAAGAACAAAATTATTACTAATGAAAAATAATGTGGAATTTAGAATTATTGAGTGTTTCTTCATTCTATCTATATTCTACATTTTACATTCTATATTCTAAATTATAAAATATTTTACCATTTTTCGTTATAATATTTATGATAAGATACTAATAAATGGAACTAAAACTAACACGCCCACTTGCTTTTTTCGACATTGAAACAACAGGGATAAATATTGTTACTGACAGAATTGTTGAAATATCTATTCTTAAAATTTTGCCTGGTGGCGAAAAAGATTTGCGTACGCATCGTATAAACCCTTTAATAAATATTCCGGATGAAGTTATCGCCATTCATGGAATAACAAATGAAGACGTGAAAGATTGCCCTAAATTTGCCGAACTTGCCTCCGGCATTCACCAATTTCTTTCAAATTGCGATCTTGCAGGATATAACTCAAATAAATTTGATATCCCTTTTCTTGTTGAAGAATTTCTTAGAGCGGGAATAGATTTTGAATTAAAAGGCAGAAGATTTGTTGACATTCAAAATATCTTTCATAAAATGGAGCCACGTACTCTTCGAGCTGCATATAAATTTTATTGCGACAAAGATCTTATTGGAGCTCATGGTGCTGAAGCTGATACAATAGCCACCTACGAAGTGCTGAAAGCCCAGATAGAAAGATATATTGATACTGAATATACCGACAAGGATAAAGAAAAAACAATTCCCATTAAAAATGATGTTCAGGCTCTGCATGATTTTTCTTTTAATTCTAATTTTGCAGATTTTGTAGGTCATATTGTATTCAATAAGCAGCAGGTTGAAGTTTTTAATTTCGGGAAACATAAAGGGAAACCGGTGGAAGATATTTTCCGTATTGAGCAATCCTATTACGACTGGATGATGAAAAGTGATTTCCCGCTATTCACTAAAAAGCTTATCACCGCTATTAAACTTAGAGGTTTTAATAAATCATCAGCCAACGTTAAAAAGACCTGAGTTATTAATAAAACAATATCGTTTTCATAAGTAATCGGTAAAAATGGTAATCGGTAATCGGTAAAATTGACAATATCGAATATGTTAAAAGATATAGAAGTGTAAAAACTTTCGCGACAATTGTCAATAGAAGTTGAATCTTTTTTTTGCAACCGATTATCGATTACCGAATTAATTTGTTAATACAAGTAGTAATGAAGATTATTTGTATCGAAGGGAATTATTGCAATAAAAAAAAGGATTTAGCCATCCTTAAAGAACCTGTTTTTTTTCTAAAACCAGAAAGTTCCGTCCTAAGAAATAATCTGCCTTTTTTTATTCCTGATCATTCAAAAAAAATTATTCCTCGTATTAATATTGTTTTAAAGATTTGCCGGCTGGGAAAAAATATTCAGGAAAAATTTGCACACCTTTATTATAATGAAATAAGTTTAGGTGTTGATATGGAAGCAACAGATGTATTGGGAAATTGCAAGAAACTAGGGCTCCCATGGGAAGCAGCAAAATCCTTTGATTGCTCCTCCCCTCTTGGAAATTTTATTTCTATAAAGGAATTTAATAATTTATCAGCAATTTCTTTCTCAATAAATATAAACAATAACTGCATTTGCAAATCCAGTACTTCTCAAATGCTCTTCTCTTTTGATAAAATTATTTCCTACATCTCCAAATATGTAACACTCAAAACAGGGGATTATATTTTTACCGGAAGTCCTGAAATTAACTATACCACCAAATTAAACGATCATATTGAATGCTTTATTGAGAACAAGGTAATGCTTGCTTTTAATGTGAAGTGATGGCTGGTAATTATGTTTGCATTCCTCCACAAACACTTATTCCCGGTAATGTGGCAAAAAATAGTTGGTGTTTTTATTAATAATAACGGTTGCGGGTTTGTAGAGCCGGCGAGGTTTTCCCACTGGTGTTGTTGAAAGTATGTCGGTTATCGTCTCATGTCTTACCTGTCCAAACGCCTGTCTGCCAATGGTTATACAAAACCGCTGTTATAAACAGATTTGTTTTAATTAATTCTTGTTATCGGAGCTTCGTCTGGTCGTATATGATTTCTGAATTGTTCTGAAATTGTTTTCTATAAGCTATGATTTTCAAGATGTAAATTTAAGATTATTTTCTGTCATTGCAATGAAGTTATTGAAAGTTTTTTTCGTCCACTTGCTGAGTTCTATAATTTTTTTTGTGTGTTGGGAAAACAGCCGGAACGACTGAAAAAGAGGGAAAGGCAGGTATGCTCTTGTAGTAGCTTTGGCTAAGGGATGGATTGTCCGGCTGCTACATGTGCATGCATGCGTGAGATGGCTGTACCCCTTGCTAAATAAGAGGAGAATACCGTTAACCGACTGGAAAGTGGTCTTGTTTTGTCGGAGGATGATCTTTCGAAAGAGGCAGATGGTCTTTTGTCATTGGAGAATCGGCTTGTCTTATCGGAGAATGATCTTTTGTTATTGGAAAGCGGTCTTAAGACGCTGGAAAGTCGTCTTTAAATACTGGAGAGCCATATTGATTGATTAGAGAGGCGTCTAAAGGTGTCGGAGACCTGTCTTGATGGGATAGAGACCGATGTAAAGGTATTAGAGGGTTGTCTTGATGAACCGGAGAGCAGGCTTGATAGATTAGAGAACAATGTAAAGCTTTATGTGAACTACCTTGGTGAACTAGAGATCAATCATAATAAACAGGAAAATAATTTATTTAGAATAGAAAAGACATTGAAAATTATATTTAATTTGGCAGAATATTTTTAATGAAGTGTACTAATTACCTATCTGATAATAACTATAACTATGATAAAGATTGCGAAAATAATTGAAATAGGAAAAGGAAAGAAAAAAGTTGAATTTTTCCATTTAGGAATATATGATTTACTAAAAGTGGAACTTGGATATAGATACACTGTGATAAATAAAAAGGGATATTTTTTAAAAGAGATTGATGGAGTTCTTAAAGTAGTTCAATTCATTGACATCAAAGATGATTTTAAAAACCATATTAAAAATAATTTTGAAACTATTAAAATTGAAGGAGCTATAAGTTATCACGATTTTATTGAAGAATATTTCAAGCAATCCCCAATAAAAAATGGAAATTACATAAGAACTTATTTGAATGAGAATTTTATCTTAAGTAAGGAGAATAAACATCAAATATTACTTAAAACTGATTGTGATTATGCCAATGAATTTTTAAAAAATGAAATGATAGATTTTCTTAATAGACAGGAATTCACTAAGACGATAGAAAAAATAGGAAATTATGAAAAAGGCATGCCGATTTATTATAAAAAGGTATCATCAAATACTTATTTATTAGTAATTATGTTTGATTATAAACGTAAAGGCACAACTACAACATTTGATTTATTTAAGGTGTCTGCAAAATCGGAGAAGGATTTGTTATGTAAACAAGACGATGATATAAAAACTATTAAGCTAGGATTTAATTTAAAAAGAGATTTTAAATTGTTTGAAAATGAAATTAATCTTTCGAAATAATAAAGAAAATGGAGAATAACGTAACTATAAAAACTATACCTGTTACACTAACAGAAATACAAAAGAAAAGTCGGACGTGGCAATTAAGACAAAAGTTTGCAATAGAGGATTTAGAATGCGCACAGCAATCTATACAGAGAATATTGAAGTATGATATTCCAATCCAATTTCGATCAGAAATTATATTGACAATTTCAATAAAAATAAGAAGCTTGAAAATGAAAATTGATTATAGTGAAATAAAGGACAAGAAAATTGCCAGAGCAATAAAGCTATATCTAGCAAGAGATGTAGAAAATTTTGCAAAGGAATGGTTTAAATATTTGTAGAAATATAAATAAGAAAAGATTCATAGCACTTGAAATTTAACTATATTTGATGCATGGTATTTCAAACAAGAGAATTAGAATTAGACTTATTTCCAGAAGAGGTAAAGGTTGAACAAAATTATACTGCAACCTTTGCAGATAACATGAGTTTACCGATACACAAATGGTATAGATATACGGCTGGTTTTTCAGCCACTTGGGTAAAACAACTTATTCGAAGTGAAATAGAGAATGGAAGGGGCAGAATTATTGATCCGTTTGCAGGCTCGGGAACTGTTTTACTTGAAAGCGAATTTGAAGGTGTTGAATCGTTTGGTGTTGAATCACACCCTTATATATACAAGATAGCTAAAGCCAAACTTAATTGGAATTATTCACCTGAAATATTTAAAGCAGAAGCACTTTCCTTATTAAAAAAAGCAAAATCTATTACGATAATAAAGACGGAATTTCCAAAACTCATAATGAGTTGTTATCCTATTGAGACAATACAAAAACTGGAAGCTCTAAAAAAAGTATGGTTAGAAAAAAAGCAAGAAGAAGAAATTAAAAATTTCAACTGGTTTATTATCACTTCTATTTTGCGAACTACTTCTCCTGTTGGAACTGCTCAATGGCAATATATTCAGCCAAATAAAACAAAATCGAAAGTACTTGACCCCTTTGTTGCTTTTGAGTTAAAAGTTAATGATATGTATCTTGATATGAAACGAACACAAACACGTTTCAAAAATGTTATTGAGTCAACCATCCTTAAAGAAGATGCAAGAAACATAAAATCAATACCTGATGGTTGGGGCGATTTAGTAATTACTTCACCACCTTACGCAAATAACTATGATTATGCTGATGCTACCAGACTTGAAATGACTTTTTGGGGTGACATTAACGGATGGGCAGATTTGCAGGACAATGTGAGAACACATTTAATCAGAGCATGCACTCAACATGTTTCTAAATTAGGAGACAGTATAGAATCTATTTTATCTAATCCTAGATTATCTGTAATAAAAAATGAACTCTTAGAAGTTTATGAAACTTTGAAAGAAGAACGGCTTAAACATGGTGGCAAAAAGAACTATCATTTTATGATTGCTGCCTATTTCAATGACCTTGCTGATGTTTTTCATTCACTTAAAAGAGTGACAAATGAAAATTGCAAGATGTGTTTTGTTATAGGTGATTCTGCACCTTATGGAATTTATGTTCCGGTTGACAGATGGCTTGGAGATTTAGCAGTTTCAGCAGGATTTAAAAATTATTCTTTCGAAAAACTAAGAGATAGAAATGTAAAGTGGAAAAACCGTAAACATAATATTCCATTACACGAAGGAAGACTTTGGATAAATAACTAAATAATGGCAAAATCATTAGCACACAAATTTGGACAAATAATAGGTGATCTTCTAGAATTAGCCCTATTACCTAAACTTGAACGTTTTGTTAAAATAAATAATCTGTATCTTGACAGAAAAGGTAAGAGAAAAGCCCGTAAAGGAAAAAAAGTTTCATGGTTTGATACTTATGAAAATAAGCACGATTTGGATTTTGTAATTGAGAGAGGAGGAAGCGATACTGAAATCGGAATGCCAGTTGCATTTATTGAAATAGCTTGGAGAAGATATACAAAACATTCTAGAAATAAAGTTGGCGAGATTCAATGTGCAATTGGCCCACTTTATAGAAAATATCAATCATCATCCCCATTCCTTGGAGTTTTATTAGCTGGTGAATTTACAGAAGGCTCACTAACTCAATTAAAAACAAATGGTTTTAACGTTCTTTATTTTCCATATCAATCAGTAGTAAATGCATTTAAAAAAGTTGGAATTATTGCAGATTTTAATGAAAATACTGAAGAAGAAGAATTCAGAAAGAAAATTGAAAGTTGGGAAAACATTACTAATAAATCTGATGTAGCTAAAGAACTTCTAAAAATTAATAAGAAAAATATAGATGAATTTTTCAATTCACTTACTAATTCTGTTTCTAGGTTTATTGAACGGATAGTTATATTACCATTACACGGACAGGAAACTTTTGCAAATAACATAGCTGAAGCAATTGATTTTTTGAAGAATTATTCAGAGGAAAAACCTAAACTACCTATTATTAGATACGAAATTATTATAAAATATAATACTGGCGATAGAATTGAAGCCAGTTTTAAAGATAAGAAAGACACTATTAAATTTTTAGAGACCTACCTATAATGATAATCTGAAAAGGAGAAATATAATTATTAACCCCTGCTTCGCATGCGCCGCAGGGGTTTTCTTTTTTTTGAACGATGGAAGATTTGCTCTTTTGCCTGCCGGTGTGAGTCGGCTTGTGCGATTGGTGGCAGGCAAATGTGCAAATACGTATGGCCATTCTGCCTGCCAGTTACGGCAGAAAAAAGCTAGGCAATAAAAAAAATTATAAAACATTGAAAGGAAAGAGTGTCGAATTTTCTTCATCACGGTCGTGCGGAGAAATGGTGTCCTTATATATTACAGGAATTTCTTACAAATTTGTTTATAACAATTCGGTTGACACAACTCAATTATGTTTATTTGCCAAAAATAGCAAATAAACGCAAGCAGTTGCGTTTATACCTTTTCTTAATTCAAATTATATTTTGCAAGGAGTAAATTGGTATTTTCTTTAAAAGTCCTAAGTTTCTAAAACCAAGTCCTACGCAATAAATCCTTTTTGAACCTGCCTGCCGGTAGGCTAATTTGGGGCTTGAAAAAATTTTATACTTATTCAATTTTAAAAAGCGATATTAATAAGTAGAGTCTGCCCAAAAAGTCAGTGTTTAAAACAGAATGTTCGAGTTTGAGGCCTGCCCGACTACTTCATTCAGGCGGGCTTTTGAAGTCAAAAAAATGCCGAATTTACTGGGGTAAATGAGCATTTTTTTGACGAGAGTAACGAAGAAATCGAACATTATGGGCAAACACTATGTTTGCATTCCTCCACAAACACTTATAACTTGTCCGTTAACATATCCTGAGAGGTCAGAGGCCAGGAAGGTTGCCACATTCGCAACGTCTTCGGTAGTACCAACACGCTTCATAGGAATTTCTTCAATCCATTTGGTCTTAATATCTTCAGGTAATTTCGCTGTCATTTCTGTTTCAATAAAACCAGGCGCTATAGCATTGCTGCGTATGTTACGTGAACCGAGTTCCTGTGCAATTGATTTTGTAAAACCAATGATACCTGATTTAGAAGCAGAATAATTAGACTGACCTGCATTACCGCCAATACCAACAACAGAACTCATATTTATTATAGAACCATTCCTTTGTTTTATCATTACTTTCTGTACTGCCTTGGTAAGATTAAACACCGACTTTAAATTAACATTCATTACCAGATCCCAGTCCTGCTCAGTCATTCTTAAAAGCAGATTATCCCTGGTAATTCCTGCATTATTTACAAGAATTTCAATAGAAGGAAATTCTAAAAGAATATCTGCAATAAGCTTTTCGGAAGATGCAAAGGAGCTGGCATCAGAAGCATAACCTTTTGCTTTTACCCCAATTGCTTTCAATTCTTCTTCCAGGGAAGCAGCCTTGTCATCATAAAAAAGATCAGAGAATGCAATATTTGCTCCATGCTGTGCAAACTTTATTGCAATTGTTCTGCCAATACCTCTTGATGCGCCTGTAATCAATGCGGTTTTACCTTCTAGTAATTTCATATTAATAGATTTTGGTTAAAAATTATAATTACTCTTATATCTTATGCCTTCTCAGCTTGTTTGTTGTTTGTTGCCTGCCTGCCGGCGAGGCAGGTTTGTTGTTTGTCGTTCGTTGTTCGTTGTGCCTACTGCCTACTGCTTACCGATTACCTTCCGATAATTATCGGAACACCGATCACTGATTACTTTTTTTTGCTTATGCCTTATCACTTTTGCCTTAGCAACTTAGAAACTTAGCAACTTAGCAACTTTCCCTACAACCATCTCACCAAATTAAAATCCTGCCTGTGAGGAAGCATAGGGTTTTTAGGAAACATTCGGAATGCATAATCAAACACACCGGAATGTGTTACAAAAATTTCTGTCTGGTATGTTGCAATACTGTTATCCTTACTTATTAATTTCATTTCCATATTATAAAATATTTCCTTAACCTCATCCATTTCTTTATGCCCGAATAATACTTCTATTCCAATATCTTCAGGCGAAAGTTCATTAAGATTTAAGCATATTTCAGCTACAAACTTTTCACCCAACTTGAATGGGCGTTTTGTTGAATCAGGGAAATTGACTGAAACAACCTGAATGCTTTCCCACCCTCTTACCATTTTCTTTTTCCATGAAGAAATTTTCTTGGCAGCTTCGTAATCATTTTCAGAAAGTTTCTTTGTTCTTTCAAATAATTTTAAATAAAACTGATTCATATAATCGTCAATCATTCTCTTTGTTGTGAAGAGTGGTGCAATATCGGCAATTGTATTTTTTATGTATGAAATCCATTTTGATGGTATGCCTTGTTTATTTCTTTTATAGAAAATAGGAATTATTTCATTTTCCAGAATATTATAAATAGTTTCAGCATCCAGTTCGTCCTGAAATTGAGGGTTCTCAAAAGTTACTTCTTCTTTCAATGCCCATCCGGCTTTATCTGTATATCCTTCAGCCCACCATCCATCAAGCACACTAAAATTAATAACTCCGTTCATTACTGCTTTTTGTCCTGATGTGCCTGATGCTTCTAGTGGTCTTGTAGGTGTATTTAACCAAATATCTACTCCCTGAATAAGGTGTGAAGCTATACCAATATCATAGTTTTCGACAAAAGATATCTTACCTAAAAATTCTTTTTTCTTTGAAACTTCAATAATATGTTTTATCAGATCCTGCCCTTGTTCATCTGCAGGATGAGCCTTGCCAGCAAAAATAAACTGAACAGGCATTTTAGGATTATTGACAAGTTTTGCCAATTTTTCAAGGTTTTGAAATAACAAATGCGCTCTTTTATATGTTGCAAACCGTCTTGCAAAACCAATCGTTAAAGTATTTTCATCAAATGAGTCTATAGTTTCAATAATACTTTTGGGATCATCCTGACGTCTGGTCATATTTTCCATTAACCTTTTTTTCAGAAAATCTATCAATTCTTTACGCTGACTTTGCCTAATCTCCCATATCTGCTCATCTTTAATATTTAATATTTTATTCCAGTACTCCTTATTCGACAGATCGATTTCAAAGCCTTCACCAAAATTTTCCCTATAAAGCTGCTGCCATTTTTTTGCAGCCCAAGTAGAATAATGAACACCGTTAGTAACATAACCTATATGCAATTCTTCCGGAAAAAATCCCTCATATAAGTTTCTGAACATTTCGCGCGAAACACGACCATGTATCCTACTTACACCGTTTACTTCCTGTGAAAGTTTAACGGCAAGCACACTCATAGAAAACTTATAATTAGGATCGTTTTCTTTCTCTCGTCCAAGGTTCATAAAGTCATCCCAGCTTATATTCAGGCGGTCGGCGTAATGCGGAATGTATGCGCGAAGCAAGTCTTCGCTGAAAGCATCATGCCCTGCTGGAACTGGGGTATGTGTCGTAAATAATGTGGAAGCGCGTACAATTTCCATCGATTCGCGGAAAGTAAAGAATTCTTCCTGTACAAACTTACGCATCCTTTCAATACCTATAAATGCAGCATGACCTTCATTGCAGTGATATATATTGGGCTTTAAACCTACGGCATCCAGCAACCTTATTCCTCCAATCCCAAGTAACAACTCCTGCTTAAGGCGGTTCTCATTATCTCCTCCATAAAGATGATGAGTTATACTTCTGTCTTCAACATTATTTTCTTCAATATCAGTATCAAGTAAATACAAAGGTACACGACCAACATCTACGCGCCAAACTTTTGCATGCAGTGTTCGCCCGGGTAAAGCGATCCTTATTTTCAACCAGTTACTACCATTAATGTTTTCTTCATCTTCACCAATTCTAACAGAGTTAAGAGGCAAATGCGAAAATTTCTGAGGTAAGTATGTTTCCAACTGTTCACCGCTAGGAGAAAGATTTTGAGAAAAATAACCATATCTGTATAATAAACCAATGCCTAGCATATTTACATTAGAATCGCTTGCCTGCTTTAAGTAATCGCCAGCAAGTATTCCAAGACCTCCTGAAAATATTTTTAATGAATCATGAAGGCCATATTCCATGCTGAAATATGCTATCTGATCTTCTGACTTGTTACACCCTTTCTGTATATATTCCTCAAATTTATTATACACTTCAGCTAACTTTTTAATGAACTCTTCATTTTTCTCAAGTTTGAGAAGTTCTTCAAAAGACAGATCCTGTAACATGGCTATAGGATTGTGATTCCATTTTTCCCATAGAGCAGGGTCTATCATCTCAAAAAGTTCCTGAGCTTCAAAATTCCATGACCACCATATATTTTTTGTTAAGCGTACCAAATTTGACAAACCTTCAGGATAATCAGATTTTACAAGGATTTTCTTCCATACAGGCTTATTCTGCTGAATTGTCTTCAAAACATGAAGATGCTCTGGAATATGTTTGTTTCTATAAAGATCAGCTCTTAGATTAACCTTTTGTAATGTATTATTGTATGCATCTATGTAATTTTTTATAAAGTTATTCCATAAGCCGGCACGTGATATTTCATATGCTTTCTCATCAGACCTATTTTTCTCTTCCTCATTTTTATTAAGGTAATTTAGAATATTATCTGCAACTTTTCCCACAACTTCTGTATCATTATCATCAGAACGTTCTATTACAGTAACGCCATCATCCGACAATCCATAATTAGATTCAACCCATTTTCCAAAACCGGCTAAAGAAGTAGTAATTGTTGGAATATGGAAAGCTATACTTTCCATTGGAGTATATCCCCATGGCTCATAATATGAAGGGAAAACTGTAAGGTCAAAGCCTATAAGCACATCATAATATTGCATATTGAAAATACCACCTATACTATTAAGATAAGCAGGAACAAAAATGATCTTTACCTTATCGGATGGTGAATTGTTAAGCTCATTTTCTCTAATTCTTTTAAGTGAAGGATCGTATTCCACATCATGCAGGTAGTGTGTAAGGTACTCATGTGAAATTGGTGCATTAAAGTCTGGTTTATTTATTCGTTCAAATACATCTCTTCTCGGACCAGCATGATTTGCAGGGACAAGTATAAATGCAATAATTTCTTTTCCAAGGTCATCTCGCTTATTCAGTTTGCCAAGAGAATCAATAAAAAGATCAATACCCTTGTTTTTAAATTCATAACGCCCGCTGATGCACACAAGCATACTATTGCGGGATATTTGCTGGTTCAGCAACCCTTCAGTAATATCAAATAATTTTTCTCTTGCCTTGTTTCTTTTTTCTTCAAAATCTTTTTCATCAGGGACAAATGAGTCTTCAAAACCATTCGGAGTTATACTATCTACAGGCCTCCCAAGAAAATATTTACATTCTTTAGCTGTAATCTCGCTAACAGTAGTAAAAGTGTCGGCAAGTTGCGCTGATAATTTTTCAAGAGATTGTTTTGAAACTATATTAAAATCTTTTGCAAGCGCATCAGCATTGTAATTCTCAATATTGCTGTATAAGGGGAGCCTATTGCCAGCGATAGATCTTGCAATAGCAGTTGCATGAGTTGTAAAAACTGTTCCTATCTGTGGCACCCTGTCTTTAAGGTATAGTATTCCCGATCCTGTCATCCATTCATGGAATTGGGCTATTACCTTATCCCTTCCATAAATATTATATTCATAAAAGCTTTCAATTACTTTACCGGCAGCATAGCCGAACATAGCAGGTTCAACATAATCCCATTGCCCTGAAAGTGAATCTAATTTGTATTTTTCCCAGAACTCAGCGAAAATTTTATCTTTTATAGCAAAATAAGGTGTAAAATCAACGAGTACAGCAACCGGGTTACCTGCAATTTTCCATCGTCCAACTTTTAAACGTAAGCCTTCACTTTCAGCTTCTTCCCGCCATGAACGGTAAAGAAATTTATCTTCAACAAATTCAGGATTTTCACTTGTTTCTTTCCACACATCAGGACCTATAAGAATATAGTTATCCTTAAGCTCGTTCACTATGGTAAGTGCCTTAGTTGAAATAACTGTATAAATACCTCCAACCTTGTTACATGCCTCCCAGCTTACTTCAAAAAGATAATCGGGTTTTAAAAAATTGTTTTCTGACATAGTTCTTATTTATAAATAAAGTGTAAAAATAATAATAAATAGGTAAAATATTTTTTTGAATGTAAAAAAATATTATTTTCTCTCTTAACTCCTCTTCTTTCGGTATTTCAATGATAAAAGTTTAGGAAAAAAACAAATATTAAAAAAATAATTTTCGTTTTATAGATATTTTTTATATATTTGACGAATAATATTGAAAAATAATATTGCATTTCTGTAAATCATATAACCACCTCATAGCCCCAACAAAGGGCAACACTTCTAAAACCCAAGTCTCAGTATATATATATCATAACATTAAAAAATCTTTTCTTTTTTCATTTGTCCAGTTTTTTCTGCAATTGTCGGAAACAACTCTTTTTGTGCCTACCAACAAACTTCTTATTTCATTTAATGCTTTTACTCGTAACTAATAATATAATGATCTATGATAACTATAAATTAAAAAAAATTATGAAAACAAAATTATTCGCAATCATTTCTCCTTTTCTTTTTCTGATAAGCAGTATTTCTGCTTATGTGCAAACTAACCATACATTTGGCTCTTCAGCTACAATCTCTGTTTTAAAATCAAGTAAAGCATCATACATTACTTTATGGGTTTATTTGTTTATTTTTCCCCTCTTATTTATTGGTTTAAGAGCCAACTCACAGTCATGTCTGCACAAATTAATCGTACATGATCACGGTTCAGATGGATGGAATGGCGGCTATCTCACTGTAACGTTAGATGGTACAACTCCAATTTTTTATGGTACTCAGGGATCTGGAGGTGGTCCTACAACGTATTATTTTTATGCAACTAGTGGTCAGTCATTAGATGTAAATCTAGATCCGCTTGGGACTAAGCCTACAGAGATAGGGTTTGAAGTACAAGACTACTTAGGTAATGTTTTAACACCTCTTTCTGGACCATCTACTAATTTTCACCCGTATACGGATGGTACTTGGCAGTGTTCAGGGTGTGCTTCTTGCCCTTGTTACCCAACCACACAAGCTACATCCTTTACTTCCAGTTCAATTGCTAGCACAACAATGACAGTAGGCTGGACGCGAGGAGGTGGAAACAATGTTTTAGTAATAGCAAAAGCTGGAAGCGCGCCAACCGACCCTACAAATGGTACAACTTATACAGCGAATGCTGCTTATGGCTCAGGTACATCGGTAGGCGGAGGTTATGCGGTTTATAACGGAACCGGAACTTCCGTAAACCTTACAGCGCTTACAGCAGGTACAACATACTATTTTGCAATTTATGAATATGCCACAACAGGCACATGTTATAACCTTACTGAATTAACAGGGAATGCAACTACTTGTATTTCTCCGGCAACTTCAATTGCCACACCCGGCACCATTTGCGCCGGACAAAGCAGCGCATTATCACTTAGCGGAAGCGGAACAGCTTACCAATGGCAAAGCTCCACTTCATTAAACGGAACATATTCAAATATTTCCGGAGCAACTTCCTCAACATACAATACAACTGCTTTAACAAGTACAAGCTATTACAGATGTATGGTTACAAACGGCAGTTCGTCTAAAAACCTCCGTGAATCAATAAATTTTAATCAAATGTAAAGCGATTTAACGAAGGCGCAAAATTCGTTAAGAAATATTTTCTGAAAAATAAACCACTTTTATATTTGAGATTTCTGAAACCTATAGCATAAAATATTTGTAAGAATATAAAAACAAGCATCCTCAGATACTTTTTGAACACTTCTGGTCCTAAAATATTCATTATTCTTCTTAGGTTATATGCAATGAACATAAATCCAACATCGGCACTTGCCCTATCTTTGCCTTGTTTGGTCAGTATGTAACTAAAACCCCATTGCCTCTTGATGGTTCCGTAGGGATGCTCTACTATTGCCTGCCTTCTTTTGTACATGTTTTTATTATTTTCAACATTTATGCGGTTTTGCTCTAAGTATGCAGCATACTCGCTGCGTTCTATTACCCTTCCTCTGCCTCGTGTATTTTTAGTGCATAGCATTAACATCGGACAGCTCTTGCAAGCTTTAGTTTTATAATGTTTTACCCTGATCTTTGTTCTGTGCATTCCGCCTTGTTTACCGTACCAATTGCCATTAGTGCTTAATGTTTGCTGTTCCGGACAAGTATAGGTATCATCTTCTTTGTTGTATTGAAAGTTTGAAACATTAAATTTTTCGTCTGGTGCATTTGAAGCTATATCCGGTATTGCCACTATTACGTTTACTCCAAGCTCCTGTGCTATTTTCAGTTCCGATCCTGTATGATATCCTTTGTCGTAAAGTGCTGTAAAATCATTAGTCCCTAATATACTTTTGGCTCTTCTAACCATGTTCCCCATGGCTTTGCTATCATTATTGTTGGTAACCTTATAATCTATAAGCAAGTTATGTTTGCTGTCATCAGTGGTTTGCACATTGTATGCAACTTCAGTAATACTGTTGCGGATAATCATTTGCCGACTTTCAGTATCGGATGTTGATACTTGCGCTTCACCTGTTTCATTAATTTGTTTCTCGATTTCTTTATACTGCTGTTCTCGTTGTTCCTGTTTTTTTATTTCTTGTTGGATTTGTTCTTTATTATCTCCGTCTTGCTCTGCTAACGCTGCGTTGTATTCATCTATCCTATTTTCTATATATGCCAAATGACGATCTATTTTTCCCTGATTGTAATTATTTTTCTTGCTGTTTTGAGCGCGTAGCTTCGTGCTATCGCCTGCTATAAGCTTTCCGCCTATCAAATCAAAGTGTTTAGCAATTTGTACGGTTGCCCTGAAAACCTTCTTGATGGCTTTTGGATTATCCCTGCGAAAATTTGATATAGTGTTGTGATCTGGTTGCAAACCTTTGAGTAACCACATTACTTCTATGTTTCGCTTACTCTCTTTTTCCAAATCTCTAGATGATCGTATCTTATTAAGGTAGCCATAAATATAAAGTTTTAGTAAGTCCTTTGGATGATATGCCGGACGACCATTCTCGATATATTCCATGTCGAATCCAAAATCTTTTAACGACAGTCCATCTACGAAAAGATCTATTACTCTTACTTCATTATCTGTGTCTATTGATTCTTCCAGTGAAATTGGGAAAAGATTTGTTTGCTGGCGGGGTTGTCCTGTTATGAATTTCATGTAATAAAATTACAAAACATCAATTATTCATGGATGTTGAAATATCATTACTTATTCACAAATTGTTGTTAAGTTTGGGGTTTTTAGACAGTCTGACGGCTCATGTAATCAGGCATCATCAGCTATAACAGTAACAGTTAATTCTGCATCTGTTGGTGGTACAGCAGTTGCTACACCTGCCGCTATATGTACAGGTTCTGGCAGTACGCTCTCTTTAACCGGAAGTACAGGAACAGCTTATCAATGGCAAAGTTCCACTTCATTAAATGGAACGTATTCAAATATTTCAGGTGCAACTTCCTCAACATACAATACACCTAATTTAACAAGCACAAGTTATTACAGATGTATGGTAACAAATGGTTCATGTACAGCAGAAGCTTCTTCTGCTATAACAGTTACAGTTAATTCTGCATCTGTGGGAGGCACAGCAGTTGCAACACAGGATACTATTTGTGCAGGGCAAAGCAGCACATTATCACTTAGTGGAAGTACAGGAACAGCTTACCAATGGCAAAGCTCTGCTTCTTTAAATGGTACATATACTGATATATCAGGCGCTACTTCTGCAACATACAATACTCCTGCTTTAACAAGCACAAGTTATTACAGATGCTTGGTTACAAATGGCTCTTGTACAGCAGAAGCTTCTTCAGCAATAACAGTAACAGTTAATTCTGCATCTGTAGGTGGCACAGCAATTGCTATCCCTGATACTATATGTGTCGGACAAAGCAGTACAATATCTTTAACCGGAAGTACCGGAACAGCTTACCAATGGCAAAGCTCCACTTCATTAAATGGAACATATACTGATATATCAGGCGCTACTTCAGCAACATACAATACACCTGCTTTGAGTGAAACAAGTTATTACAGATGCTTGATTACCAATGGTTATTGCGCTTTGCAGGCTTCTTCTGCTGTTACAGTAACAGTAAACACTTCGCCAACAGCAGATATTAGCGGAGTTACAGCTATTTGCATTGGCAACAATACTGAATTAACTGCATCTGGTGGCGGCTCATATTTATGGAGCACAGGTGAAGATAGTACACATATTACAGTAGGTCCGGATTCGACAACTACTTATTTTATTACCGTAACAAATGCAGCAGGATGTACTGCTACTGATAGTGCTGTGGTAACGGTAAACACTAGTTCCGCAGCATCCATCACACCCGCAGGGGATTCTGTTTGTATTGGTAACAGTACTACATTAACGGCTTCAGGTGGAAGCTCATATTTATGGAATACCGGCGCTTCTACAGCAGCTATTACAGTAAGCCCTGTATTATCAACTATTTATAGGGTTACCGTTACAAATAGTTATGGATGTACTTATGTTACCGACGCTATTGTAACTGTTAATACAGTTCCTATCATATCAAAAGAATTGGTAACAGACTGTACTGATAGTTATCAGGCAACACTTACTTCAAGCGAAGCAATTACTTACCATTGGAATACCGATGCAACTACTCAATCCATTAATGTTTCTGAACAAGGAAGCTACACGGTAACGGTAACGGATATTAATGGATGCAGTGCAACATCAGAACCGGTAGTTGTTTTAAGATAGGTGTTATGGGCAAGTTTAAAATCAACATAGTGAAGTGTTACGAATAAATTTTACCTTTGATATCTCTTGAAATAATATTAGTAAAACAAAAAAATTAAACAATTAAATAAAATGAAAAAACTCACCTTATTATTATGTCTATCGCTCAGCTCAGTATTTGCTTTTTCACAGTGGGTACAACAAACAAGCGGAACAACTAATGATTTAACTTCAGTTTTTTTCACCGATTCTGATACAGGTTATGCTGTTGGTGGTGGACAAATAATTCTAAAAACAACTAATGGCGGAACAAACTGGACGGTACAATATAGCAACGGACCAGGTTATATGATGTTAGCATCAGTTTTTCTCACCGATCCTGATACAGGTTATGCTGTTGGCTACTACAATTACATGTCCTCTGGTGCAATAATTCTAAAAACAAGCAATGGCGGAACAAACTGGACATCACAATCAAGCGGAACAAGTGAACTTTTACATTCAGCTTTTTTTACCAATGCTTATGTGGGTTATGCTGTTGGCAGTTCTGGAACAATTCTAAAAACAAGCAATGGCGGAACAAACTGGACAGCGCAAACAAGCGAAACAACTAATGACTTATATTCAGTTTATTTTACCGATGCTGATACGGGTTATGCTGTTGGCGTTGGTGGAACAATTCTAAAAACGAGCAATGGCGGTACAAACTGGACAGCGCAAACAAGCGGAACGACTAATGTTTTATTATCAGTTTATTTTCCCAATGCTGATACAGGTTATGCTGTTGGCGTTGGTGGGACAATTCTAAAAACAAGCAATGGCGGAACAAACTGGTCAGCCCAAACAAGCTTAACAACTAATAGTTTACCTTCAGTTTATTTCAGCGATGCTGATACGGGTTATGCTGTTAGCGTTTATGGAACAATTCTTAAAACAACTAATGGCGGAACAATCTGGTCAGCGCAAACAAGCGGAACAACTAATTGGTTATCTTCAGTTTATTTTATTGATGCTAATACGGGTTATACTGTTGGCGATAATGGAACAATACTAAAAACAAATAATGGAGGGCTTACTTTTATTGAAGAAAGCGAATCATTGGAACCAACATTAAGTATTTATCCCAACCCTGCAAATAATAAAATCACTATTGCAGATGACAGGAAGTTGCCTGAAGAAACCATTATAAGCATTTTCAATATTAAAGGAGAAAATATAATGAATGAAAAGTTCCAAAATCAAAACATGATTGAGATGGATGTGAGCATGCTGGCAAAAGGCATTTATCTGGTTAAAATACAGACTCAGGAAGGAATTGAGGTAAAAAAGTTAGTGATACAGTAACAACACTTATTAAAAAAAAATGAAAAAAATGAAAAAAATTACATTATTATTTCTGTTGATTTTTGCAGTAGCAACAACTCATTCACAGAATTATCAAATCAGTTTTGCCGGTTCAGGAACAAGCACGTCTGTTGATTCTGTAAAAGTGGAAAACCTTACACAATGCACCGACACAATCCTTAGCGGAAGTGATATATTGCACCTGATAGTAGCGGTTGGAATAAACGAAGTGAACAATGATATAGATAATACTGTAACTGTATATCCGAACCCAATGACAGGCAATTGCTCAATAGGTTTTAATGCAAAATCGCAAGGTATTACAACAATCAGTTTATATGATATTTTTGGAAAAAAGATTTTACAGGCACAGGAATTATTGTCAAAAGGATATCACACATACAGCCTTGTCGGAATTAACAGCGGTGTTTATTTCCTAAAAATAGAATCGAAAAAAAATTCCTATACATTAAGAATAGTAAGCATTAATTCAACTTATGGCATCCCAGAAATAAAGCATATTGGAACAACCCCCTGCATAGATAAAAAAAGTTTAGTTTTAAACCTGCCTACCCTGCCTTGCCGGCAGGCAGGCGGACAGGCAGGTACAGGAGAAAAAAAAGGTGTTAAATCATTTATAGATATGCAGTACACCACAGGCGACAGGTTGAAGCTTACTGGAAAATCAGGTAATTACAGAACTATCTTTATGCTTGTGCCTGCCCAAGACACAACAATTACATTTAATTTTGTTGCATGTACCGATGCTGACAGTAATCATTATGCAGTAGTACAAATAGGTACACAAATGTGGATGGCTGAAAACTTAAAAACTACAAAATATCGCGATGGTACAGCCATTCCAAATGTAACTAATGATATGGAATGGCTTAACACAGGAGCCGCATATTGCGATTATAACAATACGCCAGACAACAGTACAACTTATGGCAAACTCTACAATCAGTATGCTGACTTTGATGCACATAATATTAGCCCTGTCGGCTGGCATGTACCCACCGATTCTGAATGGACAACACTAACAACATATTTGGGCGGAAATAGTGTTGCTGGCGGCAAACTAAAAGAAAATTGCTCAACCCATTGGAATAGTCCAAATACAGGAGCAACTAATGAAAGCGGGTTCACAGCACTTCCGGGCGGTTCTCGAGACGGCTTCCTATATGGTACGTTCGCTGGTATTGGCGGCTACGGCTACTGGTGGACGTCCACGGCTGACGTTTCTCCTAACGCTTGGTACCGCGCCATGTCATACTACGAAGCTACCGTGACCAGTGGCCACCACACCAACCCACATCTTAACGACGGGTATAGTGTGCGTTGCGTGAAGGATTAGCGACTATTTGCGGCAATTATTGTCCGAAAAGTAATAATCAAATTTAAAATTTTAATACCATGAAAAAAACAGCAAAATCTCTATTGTGTGTATTGATATTGTTATTAAATAACAGTGCATTTACTCAAAACATTAAAATTTATGTTTCCCCGCCTAAAAAAAAGATATTACCATATGGTGGGTTCTAAAAATTCATTTTTTTTATTTTGATTCCAAAAAATCGCAGAACCCGTTTACCGATTTTCCAAAATCAAAGCAATATTACAATATTTTTTTTGTAATTCTACATCTAAAAATTCATTT
>Ga0247841_10003570_pt1 | contig 28403 bp, 22 predicted proteins | sample LaCruzMarch2015__2_FD_192410 | JGI IMG/M metagenome (GOLD analysis project Ga0247841, IMG submission 192410) | Freshwater microbial communities from meromictic Lake La Cruz, Castile-La Mancha, Spain - LaCruzMarch2015_18m | ecosystem: Environmental > Aquatic > Freshwater > Lake | place: Spain... | reverse complement strand
GAAAGCCCCAGCCCTGGCGGAGAATATCCGAAGGATAAATCCGGAGGTATCGGTGACCTCCCACGATATCCGGCTCACACCGGAAGGGATCGTACCGTTGTTCAGAAATTGTGATGTCGTGGTGGAGGCCTTTGACCTGGCGGATCAGAAGCAGATGCTGATCGAGACCATGCTGGCGGAATTGCCTCACCTTCCTCTTGTGGCCGGCATCGGGATGGCCGGATGGGGGATGAATGACTCCCTTCATTGTCGCCGCATTGATAACCTTTTCATATGCGGAGATGAGGTTACCGGCACAGGACCGGAATGTCCGCCACTGGCACCCCGTGTTGGGATTGTCGCCAACATGCAGGCCAATACCGTTCTTGAAATCCTGTTGAAAAGCTTCAATCAGATCGCATGACGATTACCCTCAATAATAATTGCGAATCCTTTGCAGAAGAGAAGTTGACCGTTTCTCAATTGCTGAAGGTTAAAAACTTTACCTTCAGGATGCTGGTCATCAAGATCAATGGCCACCTGGTCAGGAAATCAGCGTATGAAAACACGGAGATCAGGGAGGGTGATGATGTGATGGTATTGCACCTTGTGAGCGGGGGATGATTTCAATATAAAATCAATATTTTATGCTGATCATATTTGTATTGTATTTGGCAATTACGGTCCTTATTGCCTGGTGGTATTCGCGCGGTTCGAAGACCAATGAGGAGTTTGTTCTCGGAGGAAAAAAATTCGGCGGCACTGCCCTTGCTTTATCGGAAAGGGCGACCGGGGAATCGGCCTGGCTGCTCCTTGGTCTCACCGGACATGCCTACAACGAAGGAGTGGCAGCTTTATGGGTGGCATTGGGCTGCGTGGTGGGGATCGTTTTCATCTGGTTTGTCATGGCCAGGCGCCTTCAGGCCACTACCCAAAAAACCGGAGCCATGACGGTTTCCAGTTTGCTGGGAAGGAGCTTCCCTGGCGCAGAACGGAACATAGGACTATTGTCGGCCATCATCGTGGTTTTCTTTTTCGTTTTTTACATCGCGGCTCAATTCAGTGGTTCCGGGAAAGTTTTGTATAAGACCTTTAACCTGGATCCGGTATTGGGAATCCTGATCGGTTCGGTCATCGTGACCATATACTGCATGATGGGAGGTTTTATCGCGGTGGTGGTTACCGATGTGTTTCAAGCCATCCTGATGATCTTCACCCTCATGGTATTTCCGGTTATTGCCATTTTCGTTGCTGAGTCGCATCATATTCATTTGCTGCAGATGCTCGAGCAAGCCGATCCCTCGCACCTTTCATTGACACAGGGTAAAACAGGAGGTGCCGCCATTCTGTTTATCCTGAGTGGACTGAGCTGGGCATTGGGATATTCCGGTCAGCCACAGTTGTTGACGAGGATGATGGCCATAAGGAATCAGAAAGAGGTAAATACGGCCAAATGGGTAGCTTCAATCTGGACCATACTGGCTTATGTGGGAGCCATCCTTATCGGGCTGTTTGGTCTTGCGTTTTCCCAAAGCGGTTTTCTGGCCGGGGAATCGTCAAAGCTGGCCGCCGATGCCGAGAATATCCTTCCGGTGATGGTCATCCTGTTTGTGAATCCCATCCTTGCAGGAGTATTGCTTTCGGGGGTGATTTCGGCCATGATGTCAACCGCCTCCTCAGAGTTAACGGTCTCTTCAGCCTCCATCACGGAAGATATCATTTTACGATTGCGTAAAGCCATGATGGACAATAAAAAGAAACTCCTTCTCAACCAGTTGATGACCCTGGCTGTGGGTATTGTGGCCATCATTCTCGCCCTCACCATGACCCAAACCGTTTATGGTTTGGTTTCCTATGCCTGGTCGGGAATCGGATCATCGTTTGGTCCGGCCTTGCTGCTTTTACTTTTCTGGAAACGATTTTCCCGTGCCGGAGTTTATGCTTCGCTCATCAGCGGTACAGTGTCTACGGTCATCTGGAAAAATTTCCTTGAGGAATCCACGGGTGTTTCGGAAAGGCTTGCCAGTTTTGTGTTTGCCTTTGCCATGGCGGTTATTTTTTCCCTTTTAATACCCGAAAAAGAGGAGGCCGCTATATCACCTCAGCAACGATAAAGGTACTTCCGCCAACGAAGATCAGATCATCCGATTTCGCATTTTCCCGGGCAGTTTCCAACGCCTCTTTGACAGAACTATAATAATTACCCGTTAATCCGGCTGTCCGGGCTTTTGTATACAATTCCATCGCATCCAATCCCCGCGGGATATCGGCCCGGCAGAAGTAATATACCGCATCCCTGGGGAGCAGGGAAATGATTTGATCGATGGATTTATCATTCACTGTGCCAAATACAAAATGAAGTCGATTGCAACCAATGGAGAGAAGGTGTGCCAGTACTTCCCTCATCCCTCCTTCGTTGTGGCCAGTATCGCAGATGGTCAGCGGATGTTTTGAGAGTATCTGCCAGCGACCGGCCAGTTGTGTGTTTTTAATCACATCGCGGATACCTGAACGCATCTCATCGGCAGTGATGGGGTAACCGGCATTATTCAGCTCCTCGCAGGCTGCCATCACGGTGACAATATTTTTTCGCTGGTATAATCCGGTTAACGGGGAAGTGAGTCGGGGAAGATACAACTCCTGATTCCGGATTACATCCATCACCAGATATTGGGATTGTTTTCCGGACATGCTGTAATTTTTGCAGGAATAGAGTTGATCGGCAAAACGGATGGTCGTATTCATCTCCTTTGCCTTTTTCGTAAAAACATCGAGAATTTCCTCCTGGGTCTCTCCAATAATGGCGGGAATTCCGGTTTTGATGATTCCTGCTTTTTCGGCGGCGATCAATTTCAGACTTTTCCCAAGCAATTCCATGTGATCGAAGCTGACGTTTGTAATCACCGAAAGCAAAGGAGCAATGATGTTGGTGGAGTCGAGCCGCCCGCCCAGTCCGACTTCGATGACAGCGATATCCACCTTTTTCTCGCTGAAATATTGAAAGGCCAGTCCAACGGTCATTTCAAAAAAGGAGGGTTTGATACGCTCAAAATCGCCCTTGTATTTAGTGATGAAGGAGCAGACAGCGCTCCGGTTTATCTTTTTTCCATTCACCCGGATACGTTCCGTGAAATCCTTCAGGTGAGGGGAGGTGTACAATCCGGTACGGTAACCTGCCGTTTGCAGGATAGAGGCCAGCATGTGAGATACAGAGCCTTTTCCGTTCGTGCCGGCAACGTGAATGGTGTTGAAATTGTGCTGTGGGTTTCCCAGGAGGTCGCACAATGCAATGGTATTGTCCAGATTGGCTTTATAGGCAGCCGCACCGATCCTGTGGTACATCGGCAGCTGGGCAAACATATATTGAAGAACCTCTTTATACGTCATAAATCAACCATACATCCTCAATCGTAAATCGTACATCATATCAACGTACCGCCGCAAATGCTCCCGCCTGACACATTTGATGTTGCGCCTGTCACGCTTTTCAGACAGTTGACCTCATTTCTCCATCGGAGGAGGCCGAGAAATGCAAAGATCAGCGCCTCCTTGAAGTCGATGGTCAGGGGATCAGGCATGATAATCTGTGGAATGACATGAGCACGAAGACGTTCCAACAGGAATGTGTTTCGTGCGCCACCTCCTGTAATGAGTAATTTTTTTATCCATTGTTGGCCGGTATTGTATCCGGTTTGGATGGCAACATGTTCGCAAAAAGTGCACAGGAGATCAGGAACAGAAAGACCGGAGTGATTGAGCAATGGCAGAATTGATGATACTACCCATTCTTTCCCCAATGACTTCGGCGGTTGTCGATGGTAGTAAGGGATCTGGTTCAGACTGTCGAGCAACATGGTATCTATACATCCTGTTGAGGCCAGATATCCGCCTTCGTCAAACAGCAATCCTAATTGGGTGGTAAGATGGTTCAGCACCATGTTTACCGGGCAGATATCAAAGGCGATCCTTTGATTGCCTTTGTCGAAGGAAATATTCGCGAATCCGCCCAGGTTCAGGCAAAAATCATAACCGGCGAAAAGATGTTTATCTCCGATGGGAACGAGCGGGGCGCCCTGGCCACCATGGGCTACATCCAGCGAACGGAAATCGCAGATCACCGGAAGCCCGGTTTCGAAGGCGATGGCCGATCCTTTACCGATCTGGGTAGTCAGTTTTTTATCGGGTTGATGAAAAATGGTATGCCCGTGGGAAGCAATAAAAACAGGGTGAATGGAGTGCCTGGTGATGAACGACTGGGTCAGTTGCCCGAGCAGGTGCCCGAATTCCGTGTCGGCAAAGGCAAATTCAAGGGCCGTCGAATTTTCAAGATTGCCCAGTCGCATCCGCCATGGATCGGAATAGGGAATGGTTTCCGCCTCCAGAATTTGATATTCCCATTGATCCTTAATCTTGCTGAAACGGCAGTAGGCAATATCCAATCCATCCAGAGAAGTTCCCGACATCAGTCCAATAACATGGTATGACCTGTCTGTCATCCCTTCAGTTTGTTCACCTGTCAGCCGGTCCCGCTGTCCTTCTGTCCGCTTTTTCATGGATCTAAAGCATTTCTAAAACCTTTTCCAACCTGATCCCTCTAGATCCTTTAATCAATATTGTATGATCTTTTAACGGGTGATGACCGAGCCACATCCTGGCCAGGTCACTATCCTGGAAACAGTACCATTCCCTGCGTTTGTTTAACCGTGAAAAAACCGATCCCACCAGGAAAACCTCATCCGGGTGGAGTTCTTCAAGCAGCGACAGTATGTACTGATGTTCTCGGTCACCTTCGTCGCCGAGTTCAAGCATATCTCCAAGAATTACGGCCTTTTTAGGGCTGGTGACCTCCGAGAAGGCAAGAAGTGCGGTACGCATGCTGCTTGGGTTGGCATTATAGGCATCCATGATCAGGTTGTTCCGGGTGGTTTTGGTGAACTGGGAACGGTTATTTGCAGGAACATATGCTTCGAGGGCATTTTTGATGTGTTCCGGTTCAATGCCGAAATATTGCCCGATGCAGGCTGCTGCCAGGATATTTTCGGCATTGTATTTCCCGTAGAGTTTCGTGGTCACCTTCAGTTCAGTCTGATCATTGAATAGAATGTTCAGCCAGACAAATGGATTGGCCGAAGCCCGTATCATGGAAAGATCGGCAGGAGGGGAGCCATAGGTAATGGAGCAAATTCCGCTGGCATGTTCCTTCAGCAGAGGATTATCTGAATTCAGAAATATTTTTCCATTTCCCGATCGGATGAACCGGTACAGCTCTGTTTTTGTCCGGATCACTCCTTCCAATCCACCGAATCCCTCCAGGTGAGCCTTTCCGATGTTGGTGATCAGTCCGAACCCGGGAAGGGCAAGCCTGCATAGAAAATCGATCTCGCCCGGATGGTTGGCGCCCATTTCAATGATGGCCATTTCGGTTTCCGGGGTGATGGAAAGTAAAGTCAGGGGAACTCCGATATGGTTGTTCAGGTTCCCTTTCGTGGCAACGGTTCGGAAACGGCCTGAGAGAACGGAATGAATCAGTTCTTTGGTGGTGGTCTTGCCATTCGTTCCGGTAACGCCAATAACCGGGATATCTATTTGGCGCCGATGGTGGAGCGCCAGTTGCTGAAGGGTTGTGAGGACATCATCGACCAGGATACATCGATCGTTTGTTGCATATTTCTTTTCATCGATGATCGAATGGGCTGCACCCAGGCATAAGGCTTCAGCGGCAAAGGTATTTCCATTAAAGCTCTCTCCTTTAAGGGCAAAGAACAAGCACCCCGGGCTGATGTTCCTGCTGTCGGTAGAAATTACCGGATGCCGGAGAAAGAGCTTGTAAATATCCTTCAGGTTTGCATGCATGGTATTTGTGAAGTAAACCGCAAAATAAATAAAAAACCCCATTTCGGCGACGAAATGGGGTGGAATTACTTTATCGTTTTTTATTTGCCGGGGATAGCTCCACCTACACGGGTCATGGCGCAACGGAAACCCACGGCATCGGAGGCGTCATTCTCATCCAGAAAACGACGGGTTCCGGGGCTCATGTAGTAGGCTGGGTCTTTCCAGCTGCCGCCTTTAAAAACGCGGGCATGGTCGCTGATCAGGGAGTTGACGCCATATTGATACATCAGGTCTGTAGCAGAGGTATCTTTGGGTGCATTTTTCCAGTCAACACCCAGGTTGGAAGCATAATCTCCATCCAGGTAGTTGATGTTATCGGCCTGGCGGTAGTTTTTACGGTTCATGGCTTCGGCGGGAGTGATATCACGATACTTGAGATGTCCAAGGCTGTCTTTCTCAGCAAGGAATCCTTCTGCATCGCGAACCGGGGTTTTGAAAACATTTCCGCGGAAGGGGCGAAGGTCGGAAACATCGTAATAGGATAACGGACGATAAACATCGAGCACCCATTCGCTCACGTTCCCAGCCATGTTGTACAACCCATAATCATTGGGGAAATAGGAACCGCAGGGAGCCGGGATTTCGGCGCCGTCGTTCAGGTTTCCGGCAACGCCCATGTAATCGCCTTTGCCGCGTTTGAAGTTGTCCATAAAACTGCCGTAGTAACGCGATTCGCTGGTACGGACATAACTGCCGTTCCAGGGATAGTTCTTGCGTTCCACAACGCGTTCATACAATGTATTTCCGATCAGGCCGAGGGCAGCATATTCCCATTCGGCTTCGGTGGGAAGGCGGTATTTGGGAAGCATGATCCCATCTTCCATCCGCACCTTGCGGGTACCGGTTCCATTGGGGTTGAGGTCGGGTAGTGGTTTATCGACCAGCCCTTCATATTGGCCGGCCAGGTAGGCTTCGGTATTGAAATTATTTTCATTTTTCTGGGCAGGATCCATGGCAAGGATACCCTTTTTAATCAGCAGCATCTCGTTGACACGGTCGGTTCTCCAGCCGCAATAGTCGTTGGCCTGAACCCAACTGACACCAACCACGGGATAATTCCGGTAGGCAGGATGGCGGAAATAATATTCCACGATAGGTTCATTGTAGGCGAGTTTTTCACGCCAAACCAGGGAGTCGGGAAGCGCTTTCCGGTATACGCCGGGGTAATCGGTTCCGTAAACCCGGTTGAGCCAATAAAGGTATTCGAGGTAATCGAGATTCCTCACCTCGGTTTCATCCATGTAAAAGCTGGCTACTGAGACCCGGCGGGGTTGGTTGTTCCATTCGAACATGACATCATCTTGCGTGGCACCCATGGTAAAGGTACCTCCCTCGATGAATACCAGACCCGGACCGGTCTGTTGTTCGGCAGAACCACCGACTTCAAATCCCCCGTTTTTGGGATTGTTATATTCCCAGCCTGTGGTTCGGGACCCCTCTTTCTTGCAGGCACCCGCTAAAATGATAGCAGCAACCAAGGCACTTACATGAAACAATTTCTGAATTTTCATCCTCTTGAAAATTTTTGCAAACCTACGTGAATTACTCAAATTTAACAAATTTTTTCATGTGTTCAGGCAGGTTCACGATGACCAATGAAATAGAAATATTTAAGATCGTAAAGATATAACTAAAACTTGGGGCATTTTATTGCCCTGATGTGTCTTCTTTTTTCAACGCAGGGAAATTCCCATGAGGCTGATATCTCGTGAGCCCCGCCAGTTGCTCCTTTTAGTTTTGATATGGTAAAATCATAACTGTATCCCACACGCAGGTTTTTATAATGAATTCCGAGCATGGGTATAATCGCGTCGGCATTTTCGAAGTTATGCCGGAACCATAATCCACCGATAAAGGGATCGATGGTAAGATAAACCCCTATGTTTAGCTGATGGTACTTGAATTGCTGCTGATACAAAATGTTGGGGGAGATGGAAAACTCACGGCCTTCGTCGAAACTGGCGCCTTGTTTCAGGTTTATCACCGAACCGATGTGTACCGTGTATTTCATGTGAAGAACGGTATTGTTTTCGGCGTAAAAACCGATTTTAGGCTGGGATAGGTGATCAACGGCAATGCCTCCATAGATCAAGTCGTCATAACCAAGAAAAACGCCGGCCGAAAAATCCAGCGCGGAAACCCGGCTGTTATTGGGCGGGTTCTCCATCGTAGGTTTTATAAAACCACCCTGGGGATCAATCATGTCTTCAAAAAGCAGGTTTTCCCATATCAGCCGGCGCTGGTAATAACCGGCTCTGACAGCAGTACTGGCATAAATGTGGGTGGAAATGTTGAACCGGTAAGCATACATCAAACTGATGGAGGTGGTATTCAGGTTGCCACCGCCGGCACGGTCGGCAGTAAAGAGCAATCCTACTCCCCCGTGGATCGCGTTAAAATACTGGTCATAGGATGCATTGTAGGTGTTGAAGGCGCTGCCCAACCCGGGCCACTGGTTACGGTAGTTGCCAAGGATTCGTGGGCATATGTTGGCCCCGGCCAGCGCGGGATTTAGATAGAGCGGGTTGGCATAAAACTGTGAAAACTGAGGATCCTGGGCATTCGTGGAAAGGGTCATCAGCATGGATAGAAAGATGAAAACAAGCGCAATTTTACGGGCCATGGGAACGAAAGCTCATTAGGTTTTTCCAGATTACAAACTTAGTAAATTTTCTCTTTCCAACCTGCTTTTCCTGACAATATTCAGAAAGGTATAACGTTTAAGGAGGTAATCCATTATACCGGAGAAAATATTTTTTCTGTTCAACCAACCCTTTGTTGATTGATCATGTCTTTATATCAAATCAAGGTTACACTATGCAAACCAGGGTGAAACAGTTTTTTAAGGTATTTCTTTTTGCGGCTTTCCTGACCTGTTTTCTATTCTCGGGATTCTTTGGGAAAGCGCAGATATTTGACCGGAAGATCATCTGGAACCAGCCTGTTCATCTTGAACTTCCCGGCGAAGAGGTCCGTCAAATACTGACTTTCATGGGTTCGGTGACCAAAGAGGGATTGGGTACTTTACCGGTTTTTTACGAAACCAGTATTCTTCCTTCGAACGCCGGAAATGTCAAATCCGCACACTTGCTGATGGCTGTTTATGAACCATTGACCCCGGAAGAGTTATCTGCAGTTGCTCCCATTGACAGGATTCCCGACAGCATCCGCGTATCCTGTTCAAAGGGCGATCAGCAGAAAAGACCCTGCCTGGAGGTTTCTTTTTTACCGCTCAGGAGAAACCCGGCTACCGGAATTTTTGAAAAGGTGACCTCCTTCATCCTTTCGGTTGAAATGGAGAACCGGCCAGCTGCTTGTCCCGAAAATGCCTCCCCGGCCTATGCTTCCCATTCGGTACTGGCCACCGGGAACTGGTATAAGATGTCACTCGGTGCAAATGGAATATATAAAATCGGTTATGCCGATCTACTGAAAAGCGGACTGAATGTCGCGACCATTGATCCGCGAAACATAAGAATTTATGGAAACGGCGGTGGGATGTTACCCGAAGCCAATTCCATGCCCCGTGCGGATGACCTGATCGAAAACTCCATCATGGTCATTGGAGAGGAGGATGGCCGTTTCGATGAGGGTGACTGTATCCTGTTTTACGGGCAATCGCCCGATCGGTGGACCTTCAATCAGAAAGACCTGGGTTTCCATCACATAAAAAATCTTTATTCGGATCGTACCTGCTATTTTCTCACCACTGATCTCGGTCCTGGCAAACGGGTGACGACAGAACCCTCCGTGACCGTTCCGGCAACCAATTCATTCAACCGATTCGACGATTTTGCATTTTATGAAAAAGACGATATCAACCTGATCAAATCAGGTAAGCAATGGTTTGACCAGCAATATTTTGATGTGACCACAACACGTAACTATTCCTTCAGCTTTCCCAACGTTGATGCTGCATCACCGGTACGGATCTACGCCAATCTCGCCGCCCGGTCTTTTTCCGGAAGTACCTCTTTTGCTGTACTCGGGAACGGGCAATCGCTCATGAACATTGTCATTCCCCCCACCACCGATTATTACCTGGATACTTTTGCCCATACAGGAGATGGAGTTGGCTCGCTGAACACCGCAAATCCGGTGATCGAAGTCAAACTGGTTTACAGCCGTCATTCACAAAATGCCATCGGATACCTCAATTACCTGGAGCTGAATGCCGTTCGGCTTCTGAAGATGGCTGGCTCACAGATGAATTTCCGCGCCTTGAACTCGGTGGGAAAATCGAGGATTTCGGAATTTACCCTTACTCCAAACGGACAACCAATCACGATCTGGGATGTTAGTCATGGAGGTGATGTCAGGCAAATCGAAACCCGCCTCTCGGGGAATGATTATATATTCAGGGTTCCTACCGATTCCCTGCGCGAATTCATTGCTTTCGACGGGAGCATTTATTATTCCCCGGATTGGATCGGAAAGATTCCCAACCAGGATCTGCATGGAGCAGAAATAGCTGATTACCTCATCGTGACCCACCCTGCTTTCATCCAGGAGGCAGAACAGCTGGCTGCTTTTCATCGCCAAAACAGCAATTTGTCGGTTCTGGTTACGACACCGGATCTTATTTACAACGAGTTTTCCTCCGGGGTACAGGATATTTCGGCCATCCGAGATTTTGTCAGGATGATGTTCAACCGGGCGGAACCGGGAAATGAACCAAAATACCTGCTGCTTTTTGGAGACGGCTCCTACGATTACAAGAACAGGGTACAGAACAACACCAACATTGTTCCAACTTTCGAATCGATCGAATCACTCGATCCGGTTGAATCCTACGTGAGCGATGATTTCTTTGTTCTGCTGGGACAGAATGAGGGACAGAATGCCTCTGGTTCCCTCGATATGGGAGTAGGACGGTTTCCTGTAACAAACATTCAGGAAGCCAAAGAAGCCGTAAACAAGGTGTTTCATTATTGCTCAAACAGTGATTCGGTAAAAAATGACTGGCGGAACCTCATTTGTCTGGTTGCCGATGACCAGGACCAGGGAGGAAATCTTTTCATTGGTTACTCCGAAGATTTGGAGGATCTGATCGTCCAGGAAAACAGTGTTTACAATTTCGATAAGATATACCTGGATGCGTATACCCAGGTTTCCACTCCCGGAGGCGCCCGGTATCCTGAAGTAAACGAAGCCATCAACAAGCGGGTGGGTAAGGGAGCCCTCATTGTCAATTATATCGGCCATGGTGGAGAGGTGGGCTGGTCGCACGAACGGGTGCTTGAGGTGCCCGACATCAGGAACTGGAAGAACTTTGATAACCTGCCGGTGTTTGTCACTGCTACCTGTGAATTTACCCGTTTCGATGATCCCGAGCGAGTGTCGGCGGGTGAATGGGTGTTTCTCAACCCGCGGGGAGGGGGGATTGCTCTTTTCACCACGACCCGTGCCACCTATGCCAGTACCAATCAAACCTTGTTGGAAAATTTTTACGCCAACACTTTTAAGAAGATCGATGGGGAATATTACAAAATGGGCGATTTGATCCTGTTGTCAAAGAACCCGACCGGTTCCGGCCCCTCCACAAGAAAATTTGTACTGCTCGGCGATCCCGCGCTCGAGATGACCTATCCAAAACTGAATGTTGTGACCACCTCCATCAACAGCAATACCAATGTTTCGCTTCCGGATACCCTGCAAGCTCTTTCGGAAGTGACCATCGGGGGGGAAGTTCAGAATGTAGACGGAGAGCGTGCAACCGGTTTCAACGGAACACTCTTTTCCACGGTCTATGATAAAGCATCTGAAATCTTCACCAAAGGACAGGATGGATCTCCCCCGGTTAAATTCTACCTGAGAAATAATCCCATATACAAGGGAAAGGTGAGTATCGAAAACGGATTGTTTTCCTTCACATTCATTGTTCCCAAAGACATAGCCATTAAATATGGAATCGGGAGGATAAGCTATTATGCCCGCGATCCGGAAACAGATGCCAATGGCATGGATGAGACCATCGTGGTGGGAGGTTACAACAATGAAGCATTGATTGATGAAAATGGACCTGAAGTTAAACTCTTCATGAACGACCGGAAGTTTATTTCCGGTGGCATCACCAACCAGAACCCCGTTCTGATCGCCGATGTCATCGATGAGTCGGGGATCAATACTGTTGGAAATGGCATCGGGCATGACATCACGGCCATCCTCGATGGAAAGACTACTGAACCTTACATCCTGAATGATTATTATGTGGCCGACCTGAATACCGTAAAAAGCGGGTATATCTCCTATCCATTGAGCACACTGTCGGATGGAACGCATCAGCTCAGCCTGAAGGTGTGGGATGTATACAATAACTCGAGCGAGGCAGGCATTGAGTTTGTTGTCGTTCCCTCCGCGGAATTTGCATTGCAGCACCTGCTTACCTACCCGAATCCCTTTCAGGATCATACCACTTTTTCATTTGAGACCAACCAGTCAAATACCAGCATGGAGGTTGAGATCAGGATCTATAATTTGTATGGAGGATTGCTGAAAACAATCCGTCAAACCTTGTACTCCAACGGGTATCGCGTTGAACCCGTCACCTGGAACGGAACCAGCGATTATGGTTGGAAAATCGATTCAGGTACCTATGTGTATAAACTGACCCTGCTTTTGCCGGATGGTTCTACATGCCATAAAACATCGAAATTGGTGATCATACGGTAATTACTTATCTTTGCCTCGCATATGAAAGCAATACCCTTCAGATATCATTTTCTGACTCTGCTGATTCTCCTCCCAGGTTTCTTGATTGCGGGTTCATCCTTTAAGGATTCTTCCGTGCTGTCAACGGGACGATGGTACAAGCTGGCCGTGATTCAAACAGGAATCCATCGGATCACCTATGAAGATCTGGTGAACATGGGTTTAAACCCGTCCCAACTGAACCCGGCAAACCTGCGGCTATATGGGAATGGTTCAGGGATGCTGCCTGAGATGAACTCCATTCCTCGTGTGGATGACCTCAGGGAAAACTCAATCCTTGTTCGCGATGGTGGAGACGGACGTTTTGACCCTGCTGATGACATCCTTTTTTACGGAGAGGCGCCCGATCGTTGGTTTCTCGATACCCTCACCCGTCAATTCTATCATTCAAAGAACCTTTATTCCGACAGTACCTATTATTTTTTGACTCCCGATCTGGGTCCGGGAAAACGGGTAATCCCAAAGGCGTCATCGGATTCTGTTCCAACTTTTTTTTCCAACAGGTTCAACGATTACATGTTTCATGAAGTGGATGAAATCAACCTGATCAAATCCGGAAAGATCTGGTTCGGAGAGGTATTCAACAATCAGAAGAACAGTTATGATTTTCCACTTTCCTTTCCGAATATCTATCCCGCTGCCGTCATGAATATTCGCACATTTGTTGTGGCAAGAAGCACGGAGATCAGCAGGTTTTTTCTTTTCAACGGAAGCCAGAAGGTGGATTCACTCACCATGGATGAAACCAACCCTGAATCCTATTATTTTGCAAAATTGAAAGTAAAATCCTCTTTAATCAGCCATCCTGCGGCCGACCTTACCCTGCATCTCACCTACTCTCTGCCGGTAAGCAATGCCGTCGGCTGGTTGAATTATCTGGAAGTGAACTGCATCCGGCAACTGATCTGGGTTAAACCACAGATGCCTTTCCGGGATGTCAATACCAGCGGTCAACCCAAAATAATGGAATTCGCCATCCGTCAAAGCACCCCTGAGATGGTGGTGTGGAATGTGACCAACCCCGGAGGTATAAGGCAAATGATGGGAACCGTTACCGACAGCACTTTCAGGTACCGGATGTACACGGATACCCTCACCGAGTTTATTGCCTTTGACGGTTCCTTCTTCTACCCGGTAAAAATTTGCGGTACGGTTTCCAACCAGAATCTCCATGCCATGCAACCGGCAGAAATGGTGATCGTCACAAACCCTCTGTTTGAGGAAGAAGCAAATATCCTGGCCAGTTTTCACAAGCAAACCAACGGGATGACCGTGCATGTCGCCCGAACAGACCAAATTTATACAGAGTTCGGATGCGGACAGAAAGATCCCACTGCCATCCGGGATTTCGCAAGGATGCTGTATACACGCGGAACGAATGGGAACACCCTGAAATACCTGCTGCTTTTTGGCGATGGCTCTTACGATCCCAAGGACCGTATTCCTAACAACAACAACTTGGTTCCTGCCTACCAATCAACGGAATCATTGAAAAGCGTCGGAACATATGTCGCTGATGATTACTACGGGATACTGGGACCCAATGAGGGAATTGATGCCAATGGTTCGCTGGAACTCGGAATCGGACGACTTCCGGTAACTACCAAAGAGGAGGCTCAATCCCTTGTGGCCAAGATCATGCATTATTCCGAAAAGCACGATACCATTATGGGTGACTGGAGGAATGTCATCACCCTTGTAGCCGACGACGAAAACAATAACCTTCATTTTGACCAGGGAGAGGAGCTTTCCGCCATTGTTGCCGCAAAATATCCCAATTTCAATGTGAACAAAATCTATTTTGATGCCTACCAGATGATTAAAATTCCAGGTGGCTCGCGATTTCCGGATGCAAATAAAGCGTTGAATGAAGCGGTCAGAAAGGGATCGCTGATCATCAATTACAATGGCCACGGAGGGGAAGCCGGTTGGTCGTATGAACAGGTGCTTACCGTACCCGATATCGAAAGCTGGAAGAATTTCAATAAGCTGCCTGTCTTTCTAACTGCAACCTGTGAATTCAGCCGTTTCGACAACCCGGAGCGTTTTTCGGCCGGAGAAATGGTCATCCTTCATCCCAACGGAGGCGCTATCTCGCTGTATACCACGACACGTATGGCCTTTGCAACTTCCAACCAACGCCTCGATACCAGCTTTTTCCGGCATCTGATGGACAAAAAAAATGGGGATTATATAACCATGGGCGACCTGATCCGGGTATCCAAAAACAACAATGCCAATAACTCCAACATCAGAAATTTTGTTCTTCTCGGAGATCCTGCTCAGCGGATTGCTTTCCCCGGGTACCAGGTGAAAGCAACCTCCATCAATGACGAGGCATTGAACCAGGCGGACACTGTGCGCGGATTGAGCAAAGTAACAGTGAAGGGATACATTGCCGATCAAACGGATCAGAAAGTGACCTCCTTTAACGGGATACTCGATTCGAAAATCTTTGACAAACCTGTTCCATATACTACCATCGGGAACACCAGCGACAGTTATCCTGCCCGTTTTTATGTTCAGAACAGTTTGCTTTCTCAAGGTGTTTCCAAGGTTGAAGCGGGAGAATTCGAATTTTCGTTCGTAATGCCAAAGGAAATTGCCCTGCAATACGGAAAGGGAAAACTGAGTTTATATGCCCACAGCGACAGTACGGATGCCAGCGGTTATACCAACCAGATCATCATAGGTGGCGTGGATCCAAATGTGAATCCGGAGAACCCGGGGCCGGAAATCGCCCTGTTCATGGGAGACCGGAATTTCGTTTCCGGCAACAGGATCAGCAGGAATAGCATGCTGATTGCCGATATTGCCGATCCCGACGGGATCAATTATGTAGGGTTAGGTATCGGCCATGAGATTATTGCCGTGCTTGATGACAGCTGGTCTAAGGCGATTGTTCTGAATGACTATTACCTGCCTGATACCAATACTTATGCTTCAGGCAGTGTGGGATATCTCTTTTACAACCTTTCTCCGGGATTACACAGGTTAACAGTAAAAGCCTGGGATATGTATAACAACTCCTCGGAAAAGGAGATTTTCTTTACGGTGGATAATTCGCTGACCGTAAAAAATATTCAGAACCATCCGAATCCGTTCATGGACAAAACCTGGTTCTATTTTGAGCCGGTGCAGAACCCCGGGGGGCTGGATGTGCAGATTCATATTTTCGACCTGGCCGGTCGTCCGGTACGTGACCTGGGCGCCTACTTCCCACAGCATCTCACCGATCTGTCACGACTGGAGTGGGATGGCACCGATTTCAATGGGAACAGGGTCAGTACTGGGGTCTATCCATATAAAATAATTTTCAAAGGACGCGATGGCAGTTATTCGCAGGCTGCCCAGAAATTGGTTGTGATCCGGTAATATTCAGGGAGGAAGGGGGAATGGCAATTTTTCCCGGTGAGGCAATAACTCAAAATTTGCAGCGTTACTTTTGCGGATATAAATAGAAATTAATTAACGTTATAGGAATACGAGAGATGAAGATCAGAATCCTTTTATTATTTGTGAGTTCAATGCTGGTTATAAATTTGTTCGGTCAGGATACCCAGCAACCCAATGTAATTACCACCGCGGTACCTTTTCTTACAATAGCACCGGATGCTCGTGGCGGCGGTATGGGCGACCTGGGTGTTTCCACAACCCCCGATCCCTATTCCATGTTCTGGAATCCTGCAAAATATGCCTTCATTGATAAGACTTTCGGGTTTGGAATAGGATATGTTCCCTGGCTTCGCGGCCTTGTTAACGACATTGGCCTTGCCTCTCTGGTAGGATATGGTAAAATCGGTGACAAACAGGCGATTGCAGCCTCCCTCCGTTTCTTTTCCATGGGCGCCGTTGAATTTACTGACGAAATTGGCACAAGTCTCGGCGAAGTACAACCCAATGAATGGACCATCGATGCTACCTACGCACGGAAATTTTCGCGTGAATTTTCCGGCGCCGTGGCTGCCCGGTTCATCTATTCAAACCTGGTCCCGATAGAGGTTACCAAATACGATATTCGTCCCGGTATATCGGTCGCCGCCGACGTGGCCATCTATTATCAGCATCCTTTGGAAATCAAAGGGCTGAATGGAGCCCTGATCAACTTTGGGGTCAATATTTCCAATATCGGCGCCAAGATGTCATACAGCAGCACCTCCACGCTGCGCGACTTCATTCCGACTACCTTACGCCTTGGTCCCTCATTTACCATGGACATCGACGATTATAACCGGCTCTCCTTTGCACTGGATCTGTCAAAACTATTGGTTCCGACTCCACCGATTTACGCCGTTGATTCAAACAATATCCCGATCACTGACCCCGATGGAAAGAAAGTAATTGAAAAGGGTATGGATCCTGACGTTTCCGTGGTGAAAGGGATGATCCAGTCATTTTACGATGCCCCCTGGGGTTTTAAAGAAGAGCTGGAGGAAATCAACATCGCTGTTTCTGCCGAATACTGGTACAATAAATTGTTTTCCATCCGTGCAGGATATTTCTGGGAAAGCAAATACAAGGGCGACCGCCAGTTCTTTACACTCGGCGCTGGCCTTCGATACAATGTTTTTGGTCTCGATTTCTCCTACCTGATTCCTGTCAGGAACAATAACCCCCTGCAAAATACACTTCAGTTCACCCTTTTATTTAATTTCGACCGGAGTAAGAGTAGTGGGAAGGATGCATCTGCAAATTAGAGCAACTTCACTACCTCGCTATTTCGCCAGATATGATCAAGATTGGATTCGGTTTTGACACCCATGCCCTGCAACCAGGACTCGATTTCTGGCTTGGCGGGCTAAAAATCTCCCATTCCAAAGGGGCAGCGGGTCATTCCGATGCCGATGTGCTGATTCATGCCATTGTGGATGCCCTGCTTGGTGCTGCCGGATTGCGTGACATCGGGTACCAGTTTCCCGATAATGACGCTGAATTCAAGGATATTGACAGTAAAATCCTCCTGAAACGTACCCTTAACCTGATCCGCACGAAGGGTTATTCCATCGGAAATATTGATACTACCATTGTCCTTGAATGTCCGAAAATAAGCAGCTATATTCCAGAAATGATCTCCACCTTATGCAGGGTAATGGAAATCGGTGAAGATAAGCTTTCCATCAAAGGAAAAACAAGCGAAAAACTCGGGTTCATCGGTCGCGAAGAGGGCATTTCAGCCTACGCGGTTGTGTTGCTCGAATCGGACTGACACTATCTTTTTTCCACTTTTTTTGCCGGACCAAAAAAATCAAACCTGAGGTCATCCACCAGGAATGGCTTTCGACGAGGGTTCCAAACATACATTTTTATTACCGCTTTTGGATTGGTGATCTCCGGCAGGTTGAACTGGTAGGTGCAGAACCTCCAGATCCCGGTAGTTTTTTGAGGAATGTCATTCAGCTTCATTCCGTACCAGAAATTATACTGGTTGTCGAAACTGTCGATGCTCACCACGAAATAAGCAGGATTGCTGGCACCGGGAAGAGAATCGCGAACCATCAGACTTACCTTGCAAAACAGTTTTTCGGCATGGGTGGAGATGGAATCGGCCTGTACAGCAAGTCCCGGACTGAATTCGTGCAACGAATCCAGCGAACCGACAAATTTTCCCGAACAGGCCTTCCAGGGCTTCTCCATCCTTGCGGTGTAATTCCAGTTTGGAATTTCCTTTTCGAGGTCATTCCAGAACGATTTGACCTTTTTTTCAAGGTTGGCGCCATAAAACGGAGATTCATTCATCCCGCCAAGGCAATCAATGTAGGCTGAATCGGACTTGAGAAAGACATAGTGGTACTTTTTCGGATCCATGTTGGAGGGTTGTATTACCCCGTTCACATATTGCCACGATTGAAAAAGGTTAAAAAATACAAAAAGCCCAAGCAGAATCCCGGCAATTGACAAACGGTTTTTCATGGCCAGAGGATGGAGCAGTGTGGCCAGCAGGAGGGCAAATATGCCATAGAAATCGATGAAGGGGCGCATGCCGAACCCATCGCCATAATACCAATTCCACCATGATGCGGTAACCCATGTAACGGCAATGAGAAACAGGATAAGGAATAGAGACCGGAACCATGACCGGCGGAAAAAGAAGAATAGACCAAGAAGCGAAACAAAGATCAACGGGGTATAAACGAAAAGCCCTTTGCGGTAACTGAAAAGGATTTTAAAAAAGTGGGGACGGAGAAAATAAAAGCCTTCATCCTGGTATGGCCAGATCATGAACCGGCCGGTTTGTAAATACCACAGCAAAGGTTGAATCATCAGGAGTAAAAGAAGGAATGGGAATGCCCATAACCCTTTCCCAACGAAGATATACCGAAGGTATTGAACGAAGGCTGACCAGGAGGCAAAAAGAAACGGAATCACCAGGATAATGATACCGTTGACCGGGCGGATCAGGAGCACAACGGCAAAAGATAACCCAAGCAGAAATGAAGAAAAGAGCGTTCTTTTTTCATTCGTCCACAAAACAACCAAGATAAATGCATTGATGGCAAAAAAGGAATAAACATGCGACATGGATGCCTGCCATATGGTATAATAGAAAAGATTGGTGCCCAACACAAACACTACCAGGGTAAGGGCGATAGCACTGGAGTGGATCATCATCCGGCGAAGGATATTCTTCAGGAACAGGAGTCCAGTGAAAAGGTAAAACAGGGCGCCTAACCCGACAAAAAGCTGGAAATAAAAGGAATATCCATTCAACGGAAGACCAAATATCCATGAAAACAGTGCTGCCAGCCCAAAGAATGGTAAAAGCAGCAACGCCTCGCCCGCGAAATACTTGTTCACCGATTGTTTGCCATAGGGAACCAGGAAATTGGGATGATAGTCGGCGTAACCGTACAACTTCTTCTCCGACCAGGTCACCTTCTTAAAGGTCAGATCATGATACAGAAAAATGGCAGGGAGATAAGCATAATACCCTCTTCCGTCGCTGGTAATGATCGTTTTCCAACCCTTGCCCTGCTGTTCAAACAGCCTGATGCTGATAAAAAATGCCATGAGAAAGCAAAACAGGCAAAACAGGGTGATATTGGCATAGGCCTTTGTTCGCATATCCTGGAAATTGGATTAAAATCAACCGACGTTCAACGAAAGATCAAATTTAGAGAAGTTGGTAGTGTCTCAGTTTGAAAATAAATTTCTTGACTGGTCAAGGATAGTTTTGTATCTTTGTTGTTAAACGTTTTCAATATGGCAAAGATAAGAAGACCAAAGGACTTTAACCAAAGGGCTAAACAAATTGTTGACCTGGCTACCGGGGAGATCACCGAACCTGTTAGCGGTAAAAACCCCGCTGCGGTCGAATTGGGTCGATTAGGCGGTTTAAAAGGAGGTAAAGCAAGGGCTGAGAAACTTTCACCTGAAAGACGCAAGGAGATAGCTAAAAAAGCGGCTGAGAAGAGGTGGGGGAAGACGTAGGTGATTTATTATAAAATCAATTCAACAATTAGAATATTACTTGATTCATTAGTAAAAATATTTTTCTCGGTAAAGTTTAATTTTCCTTTTTCTTGTTGGATAAATTTTTTAATGTTTTTAATATTTTTTTCACCAATACCGTGTATATGTATAAATTTTAACCCGTATTTTTTCCCCAACTCGATTCTTCTTTTTATTTCCGAATTAATTGTCTCAATAGTCATTTGGGCGTGAACAAACAATGCCGTTAATCCCATTTCAAGGGAAAGGTTATAATATTGCCAAAATTCTGTTTGTAAAGGTGAAGAGTTAAATAATGGTATAAAAACCTCCTCAAAATAACCAGCTGTACACAAATTTGAGATAGTATTTCCTCTTTCCCCATATCTCGCCCTAATATCTTCTTTTAAAGAATGAATATCTTCACGATTTTTAAACGCATTTCTTAAATAAAGAGAATCCCTAAGTGCCTCCCAGTCAACACGTGAAAAAATTGGCTGAAAGAACGCCAATATTTGCTTATCTTTTGCATCATTATATTGATATAATTTATCAAGAAGAGAAACCTTGTCTTCTGCAATTAAAATTGCAGTATTATTGTTAATACAAGAAGAAATAATTGTTTTGAGATTTTTTTGCTCTTTTTTGGGAATAGAATTAACATGTATCACCAATCTTTTATTCGGCCTATCTATTATATAGCTTTTCTTGTGTGTAGATAAGAAGTCTAATTTAATAGAATAATCTTGTATTGACATGACTTCATCTTGGGGAATAATCCCCTTAAATTTTTTCAAGTCAATCATTAAAGTTCTCCTTTGGATAATTTCATCAAAGAGGTAAGGTCTCCGGCAATAAATTTTTGTGAACCCTTGGTAATAACGGCAAGTTGATTCTTGGTAATTTCTCTCCCTTCTGGGGTTTGTATTTTAATAGACATATCATCTTTTTCAACAATAAACCCATCAACATCAACAGATTTTCCTAACGCATCCAATATGAAATCCTTACCGATTTCATCAAAAATTATCCTAGTTTTTGTGTCCATTTTATTTTAACTTAACTTATCCAATTTGTAGTTTTAGAATGTCTTTTGTATGCCAAAAATAATAAATTGACTTTATAGATCAAACAAAGATACAACTTCATCAATATCTATGTCAAATATATTTTAATTCAAAAAAACAAAAGTGGATGCAAAATTACAAAATGTTTTGTAATACACGTCTCAAAGGTTTAAATATTTAATAATCTTAGTAAAAAGAAAATTAAAATGAACTTTATGCTTGACAAGTCAAGAATAAAGTTGTATATTTGCTTTGTAATTAATACTTGCAGATATGAACAAACTACCGATTGACAAACAAATCCAGATAATTAACCTGCTGGTTGAAGGAAATAGCCTCCGGGCTACTTCAAGAATAGCCGATGTTTCAATTAATACCGTTACCAAGTTGCTTGTGAGCGTTGGTAAGGCATGTCAGGATTTCCATAATGAGAAGGTAGTTAATGTATCGACAAAGCGAATCCAATGCGATGAAATTTGGAGTTTCGTTTATGCTAAACAAAAGAACCTGCCGGAAGACAAAGACGGTGGAGACGTTTGGACATGGGTGGGTATAGATGCAGATACCAAGTTGGTTGTTTCCTGGTATGTTGGAAACCGGAACGTTGCAGCAGCTTATGAGTTTATGGAAGATGTTGCAAGCAGATTGAAAAACAGAGTCCAGTTAACCACAGACGGACACCATACCTATTTAGACGCTGTTTCAGATAGTTTTATGGGTAACGTGGATTTTGCTCAACTAATTAAGATATATGGCGGAGAAACGGCAACAGAAAAAAGATATAGCCCCGCTGTGTGTATTGGTACAAAAGTAAATACCATCATGGGATCACCAGACCCGGAACATATTTCAACCAGCTACGTTGAAAGGCAGAATTTAACCATGAGAATGAGCATGAGAAGGTTTACACGTCTTACAAATGGATTCTCCAAAAAGGTTGAAAACCATTGTTACGCCATTGCTCTGCATTTCGTTTATTATAACTTTTGTAGGATTCACAAAACATTACGGGTGACCCCGGCAATGGAATCTGGATTAACTAAAGACATTTGGAGTATTGAAGATATTGTGAAACTAATAAAATAGTATAACCTGAACTGAATGGGTAAAATGTGGCCGGTTTTTATACCGGCTTTTTTTATTTTTTCAGCATTTTGTTGTATTATTGTTTGTGATTAAAGATTTGCACCATGCCAGAAAACAAAAATCCCGCCGGCGAAAAAAATGATACACAAAAAAATAGCGAAAATAGTGCGGTGAAAATTTTTTGCGATGAAAAATCCCTTTCTATTATTACTAAGGAAATAAAGGAATACATCACCGAACAAAATAGCAGAAATGAAACTACAAATACAACTAATCAAAAAATACTGCTTGAACTGATTGAAACTAACAAAAAGAAAAGTTATAATCTTGCTGGGGTAATAGTTCAGGGGGTTCTTGCAGTACTGACCCTTGGTATGTTGATTCTTTTTGTTATCTCTATGTATAAGCAGGATAGTACCACAAAAAAATCTCTTCAATATACCAAAACTGCTGATTCCATTAACGAACAAACATTCATTAGCGCAAAAATATCCGACTCTATTAGGTTTGCAAAAGATTCTATTGATAGGATTAATGCTCAAAAAATCAACGATTACACATTCTTTCTTACAAATAAAACCATTGATAATCAAATTGATATTTCCAGGACAGACCTTAGGCCATATCTTTGTTTTGACAGACAGGCCGAAGAAGAATTGGGAGGATATCTTGTTCCTCAAGAAGGAACATATTATCCAATAATTATAGTTAAAAATTTTGGTAATACACCAGCTTTCGATGTTACAACCGGAATAGCAAGTCGCAAAAGACCTGATTTTAAAAACGAACAATTTCCTATTTTGAGTGACGGGATTATACAAGGATTCCCAATGGTTCCACCGGGGAAAGAGATCAAAATTCCACTTTTTACAAAAAAGAATTCTATTGACAAAGACGCCCTTAAAGAAATTAACAGCGGAATCGTTTATTTGTTTTTTTTTATAAGAATAAATTATACTCAACACGTTGGAAGTACAATAATTAATCATCATACTCAATTTAGTGTTTATTATAATCCCGTGATGGGACAGGTTGTTCAATATAGCGGTGTTGATATTAGCGGGGAAGGATTTGATTCCGATTATTAAGAAAATTGCAAATAATACTATTATAACTTTATATTGATTAAGTAACCTGTTATTCCCGTCAACTTTTTTCATATTTCAAACTGAGACACTACCGAGAAGTTTACCATTTGGTAATATGATTTCTTTTGCATAATTTTGCAGTCCTTTTTAAAAAACCATAAAACAATTAAAAATCAACGAGAAATGTTAAAACAGTACGAAACCGTTTTCATTATGACTCCCGTTTTGTCTGAAGAACAGATGAAGGAAACGGTAGAAAAGTATCAAAAGTTCCTCGTCAGCAAGAACGCTGAGATCGTATTCGAGGATCACTGGGGGTTGCGAAAGCTCGCCTATCCCATTCAGAAAAAGTCGACCGGGTTTTATCATCTGATCGAATTCAAAGCCGATCCTACGATGATCCGCGAATGGGAAGTCACCTTCAAGCGCGATGAGCGGATCCTCCGCTTCCTGACCGTAGTTCTTGACAAGCACATGCTCGCATACAGCGAGAAAAAACGTAAAGTCAAGGCAGAAAAACAGAAGGCAGAAAAAGAATAACAGCAACGAAAAAACTTTTGATCATGGCAACACAACAACAAGGCGAAATAAAGTATTTGACCCCGATCGCGGTTGATACCAAGAAAAAGAAATACTGCCGTTTTAAGAAAAGCGGAATCAAGTATATCGACTATAAAGATGCAGACTTCCTGATTAAATTCGTGAATGAACAGGGCAAGCTTCTTCCCCGTCGCATCACCGGTACATCCACCAAGTACCAGCGGAAAGTAGCACAGGCAGTTAAACGGGCAAGGCACATTGCGCTGCTGCCCTATGTAGGAGATTTATTAAAATAAGGAGGGCTGAAAAATGGAAGTTATTTTAAAACAAGATGTTCCCAACCTGGGTTACGCGAGCGAGAAGGTAAATGTAAAACCCGGCTATGCCCGCAATTTTCTGCTGCCGCAAGGCATCGCCATCCTGGCTACCGAGTCGAACAAGAAAGTTTTGGCCGAAACGCTGAAACAAAAAGCACACAAGGAGTCCAAGATCAAGAATTCGGCAGAAGACCTGGCCAAGGGCTTACAGAATATTACTGTGAAGATCGGAGCCAAAGCTGCTGAAAGCGGAAAGATCTTCGGCTCTGTCAATGCCATCCAGATTGCACAGGCACTGAAAGACCAGTTCAATTTCGAGATCGATCGTAAACGGATCCACGTGGATCAGGAACACATCAAAGAATTGGGTACCTATAAGGCAAAAATCAACCTGCACAAAGAGGTGCATGTTGATATCACCTTCGAGGTCTTCGCCGAGTAGCGGTCGTTGCGAGCGAAGCGAAGCAATCGGATAATTTTATACCTTTATCCCGGAATTATATCAATTCCGGGTTTTTTTATGCTTTCACAAAACCAGATAAAACAAATCACTGCCCTCAAGGTTAAGAAATACCGTGATGAATTTGGGTTGTTTGTGGCTGAAGGGCATAAACTGGTCATGGAACTGATCAACAGTCCATTCAAGGTGACCGGGATATATGCTTCAGTTCCATGGATGCTGGCCAACCTGCCCCTGATCGGGGAGAAGAAGATTCCCATTATTGAAACCCTGCCCAGGGAAATGGAGCGGATTTCGTTCTTGTCAACCCCAAGTCCTGTCCTGGCGGTAATAGAAATTCCGGAAGAACATATCCCTGAATCAAATCGAGCGCCCATACGCCTGCCTGTACCCGACGATCTTTGCATCGCCCTCGACGACATCCGGGACCCTGGCAACCTGGGAACCATCATCCGCGTTGCCGACTGGTTTGGGATTACAACCGTTTTCTGTTCAACCACCTCGGTGGACTTGTTCAATCCCAAAGTGGTGCAGGCAACCATGGGTTCGATCGCAAGAGTGAATGTGGCATATGCCGATCTCAGGAGGTTGATGGTAGAATTGTCAGGCGAGATTCCGGTTTATGGAACCTGTACGGATGGGGAAAATCTATACGGGCAAACGCTTACTCCCGGGGGCATCATTCTCGTCGGCAGCGAATCAAGAGGCATTACAACGGAGTTGTTACCATTTGTTTCCAAAAAGATCACGATTCCATCATTCGAACCTCCGGTAACCGGGAAGGCTGAATCGCTGAATGCCTCCATCGCTACAGCCATAGTTTGCGCGGAATTCAGGAGACAAAGCAGCATGAGAATGGGCAAAATATCTGTTTGAATTTACGAAAGGGTTATCATGGGACTATTTGCACTTATGCACGGTTTATTATTTCCTCCTGTGTTATCGACGAGGTCTTTCCGGACTGTCAGTTTTTTAATGGTATATCTACTGCTGATCACTATGAATAGTGGCAATTCAGCGGAGTTACCCAACGAGAATAAAATCTTTAAGCAGTCTGTTAAAACGGTTCAGCTTTTCAAGGATGGATTTGAATTGTCCATCCCGGTCATTCAATTGAATTCGCAGGAGCAGATCAAACTTTCGTTTGACGACCTGGATTCTGAGGTTCGGCGCTACCGTTACACCATCATTCATTGCGAAGCTGACTGGACGACCACTCCTGATCTGATGGTTTCCGAATACATTGACGGCTACCGGGAGGAGAATATTGAATCATTTGCCTATTCCTATAACACCACCGTTAAATACATCCATTATACCCTGGCCTTTCCTACGGCCACGATGCGGCCGAAGATTTCAGGAAATTTCATCCTTTTGGTGTACGATGATGAACCTTCAAATGTGGTGATGGCCTGCAGGTTCATGGTCATTGAGAATTCCCCGGTAACGATTGATGGCAAGGTAAGCCAATCGGCACGCATGGAGGATCGCTATACCAAACAACAACTTGATTTCGTGGTGCATCTGAATGGCTTCCGGGTCATGGATGTGGGCCGTGAAATAAAGATCGTGATTCAGCAGAATGGACGGTGGGATAACCTCATTCGGGTAACCAAACCTCGATTTATTCGCGGCGACGAACTGGATTACCGGTACGATGAGAACATCGTTTTCAACGGTGGCAACCAGTTTCGCAGATTCGACACGAAATCGCTTTTATACCAGTCGGAGAGGGTCGGCCGAATCTCATACGATACCTCATTTCAGGTTTTTCTGCTTGATGATAAACCCCGTTCTTACAGCAAATATGTATTCGAAAAAGATCTGAACGGGCGTTTCTACATCAAAAATGATGAACATGCTGAAAACAGCGACATTGAAGCCGACTATGCCTGGGTACACTTTTTTCTGCCCTACCCGGCCATGATTACCAGTGGCCAGTTTTATCTCCTCGGAGCGCTCACCAGCTGGAACCTGGATGAAAGTAACCGGATGAGTTTTAACTTTTCCCGGAAAGGATATGAATTAAGCCTCCTCCTCAAGCAGGGGTATTACAATTACCTGTATGTCCTGAAAGATAAAGTCAAACCTGCCGGTGATGAGTCGCTGATTGAAGGGAGTTTTTGGGAGACCGAAAATGAATACACGATTTTCTTCTATTTCCACGAAACCGGTTCCTCCTACGACCGGCTTATCGGAATGAACTTTCTGAATATCATTCCGCAGTAATATTTCTTTTTCGTCAATTTGCAACACTTTAAAATATGATAAGGCCGTGTTGTTGCTCATATTTTACCTTGAAATAGTTACATATAAAAGATAAGAGGTTACAATTACGAATTCCAGTTTGATTTCTGGAAGCGTTCAACCTATCTTTGTAGGATATTAAAAAAAACCGAGGTTATGAAAACAGTCAATATTAAACGATACACAGGAAGTGTTATCATCCTCCTCTTTTTGTTTTTCTTCCTGATCCAGTTTTCTGCGTGCAGGAAATCAAACGATGACACCACTGATCCTGCTGTGACTAAAAAGATGCAGGATCTCGTTGTTCCTGCCACCTTCAACTGGTCAACCACCACCGATATTTCCCTGGAGATATCTGCCAGGGATAATCAGGGCACACCCCTGAAGAATATCAGGATGAATATTCTTACGAAACCGAAGGATCAGGGAGGAGTACTTCTTTTCAGCGGGGCTACCGATGAACAGGGGATGCTCACGGTCACCCAGAAGTTCCCATCCTATCTCACCGAATTGACCGTGGCCAACGATTACCTCGGATTGATCCGTGAACAGACGATTTCCATCCTCGGAGGAAAAATTACCTGTGATTTCGGAGGTAAGGTTCCTGAACCGGTCCATACCAAAGGAATCCAGTCGTTGGTTCCAACCAATTTGCCCGGCGTTTGGGTACTCGGAACCTATTCTTCAAATGGTGTTCCCAACTATCTTGAATCTCCAAACGATGTGGTTGATGCCGCGTTATTGAACGACATCAATGCTTCCCTGCCGGAGCAGCAGCCTGTTCCCACGTATCATCCCCAATACCTTGCCAGTACGGCCACAAGCAATTTGCCGATTCTGGAACTTTGCGATGTTACGGCAACCTTTATCACCGAAGGAGCAGGATGGTTAAACAATGTTGGTTTCTTTTCTTTCCCTACCGATCAGCCGCCAACATCAGCCAGCCAGATCGACACCATTAAAATGGTCTTTCCGAACATGTCTCAAACCGGCAGCGGTGGTGGTTTGAATCCCGGAAATAAAGTAAAACTCGGTCGCTTTCCTGCCGGGGTGAGTATTGGCTGGGTGGTCTTTGCCAACGGTTGGCAGGGCGGACAAATTACCAATGGAAATTACCGCATTTATTCAATCGCCTCGCTCAATCCCGAACCCAATGTAAACCTGAAGAAGCATACTGTATTGCTGCGCGATGCCGGTCGTCATGAAGTGCTCTTTGCATTTGAAGATTGGCGCAGGGACCAGGGCTCTGACCAGGATTTTAACGATGGTATTATTTATGTAAAATCGACCCCGGTCAATGCCATCAACACCGATGATATGCCTCCTATTGACAATACCCAGCCGGATAGTGACGGAGATGAGATCCCGAATGTTTTCGACGACTATCCCAATGATCCGACCAAAGCCTTTGACAATTATTATCCCAGCAAAACGGGATACGGAAGCCTGGCTTTTGAAGACCTGTGGCCTGGCGAGGGGGATTATGATTTCAACGACCTTGTGATCAGTTACCGTTTTAACCAGATCACCAATGCCCAGAATAAAGTTGTTCAGGTAAAAGCATTGTTTATTCCCGAAGCCATGG
>Ga0247841_10003569_pt1 | contig 28405 bp, 23 predicted proteins | sample LaCruzMarch2015__2_FD_192410 | JGI IMG/M metagenome (GOLD analysis project Ga0247841, IMG submission 192410) | Freshwater microbial communities from meromictic Lake La Cruz, Castile-La Mancha, Spain - LaCruzMarch2015_18m | ecosystem: Environmental > Aquatic > Freshwater > Lake | place: Spain... | reverse complement strand
CCGCCGGCAGAGAGAGCTTCTTCCTGCGAATCCAGAAGGATAGCGCCGGACGGCCCGCGCTGGTCGGAACCGGATCGGACATGCGCGGAAGCATCTATGCGGCGTATGCCTTCTCGGAGGAGTTTCTCGGTGTTGACCCCTGGTATTATTGGGTGGACAAAGAGCCCCTTCCCCGAACCCAGATCGAGATTCCTGCCACCTTTGACACATGGGTGGTTCCTCCGACCTTTAAATACCGTGGCTGGTTCATCAATGATGAAGATCTCCTCGCGCGCTACTCGCCTGACCCCCTTCGCGAAAATGCCTTCTCGCTGGAAGCGTTGGACCGTATCTGCGAAACGCTTCTTCGTCTGCGTGGCAATATGATTGTGCCTGCGACCTTCGCCTTCCCGGATGAGCGGTGCAATGAACTTGCGGCGCGTCGCGGGCTTGTCCTCAATATGCACCATATTCTTGTCCTTGGTTTAAATACCTTCCAATGGCCGAAGGATGTCCCCTTCTCCTACAGCAAACATCCGGAGATCATGGAGAAGTACTGGCAGACCTGTATTGATGCCTATAAAAACTATGAAGTGGTCTGGTCTGTCGGCTATCGGGGTAAGGGCGATCAGCCCTTCTGGACAAATGAGAAGGATATGACCGACCCTGTCAAGCGGGGCGAGGTTATAACCAAGGCCATTGCGAAGCAGGTCGAGCTCGTGCGGAAGATCAATCCGAAGGCCGATATCATCGCCAATATGTGGAGCGAAGGTGCAGAGATGGTTCACCAAGGCCTCATTAAGTTACCTGAAGGCGTGATATTGGTATGGCCTGACAAAGGGGAGGGCATCATCCAGGACAACGGTAAAGTCAGAGTCGGGCAAGGCATTTACTATCACACGGCCATGCTGAACGGCAGGTGCAATCAGCTCACTGAGATGGTCAACCCCGGCCGCATTTATAATCAAGTCGGACGCTTTGTGAAGGCAGGCGCTACGGCCTTCTTTCTGGTGAACGTCAGCGATGTCAGGCCAGTTCCACTTTCCACAGATTGCGCCATGAAGCTGGCGTGGAATGCTAAGCCGTACTTGGATAAAACGGATGAGCAGAATATGCTGGCGTTCTATGAAGACTGGAGCACCCGCCAGTTTGGGGTGGATGTAGGTCGCCAGGTCAGCGAGGTCTACAAGGACTATTTTAACTGTCCTTATATGAATGACACTGGACTGAAGGGTGAAAACTATGTGCAGGGACGGATGCGCCTCATGTTCGATAAGGCGATGCCACTGGTGAAAGAGAATAAGCCTTTAAGCGAGGATGTTCGGAAACGGCGCGCGGAGTTGTTCGCGTTAAGCAGTGAAGGCCTCGTCCACATGGAGAAGCTGCTCAAAAAAGCCGAAAAACTGGTTCCGCTGATTCCTGCCGAACGCAGGGATTTCTACCAGAGTCACGTACTTCTGCAAATCCGAATTCATGTCATTTCTCTTACCGCGCTGAAGGCGGGCTGCCAGGCTTTGACAGCATATGAGTCAGGGGCTAAGGCCAAGGCGATCTCCTACGTTGAGAGTCAGCTTCAGGTGTTTGACACGATCTATCCTGAACTGCATAAAGCGGAATATGGCAAATGGGCGGCATGGTTTGAAGGCGAATGTTTTCTCGGCCTTGAGCGTACCCGAATCAAGATCGCAGACATGCTGGCCGTGCTCAAAGGTGAACCGGAGCCCGTCAAACCCTACCGATGGGAAGACTACAGTTATGAAGATCTCTATCACTATCAAACGATAAACCCTGAGAATTTCCCGCTTCTCTATCCAAAGAAAGAAATAAAATGAAAAAGATACTCCTGTTATCACTTCTCATGGCTTTACCTCTCTTTGCTAAAGAGGAAAAACGGCAATGCAAGATGGGGCGCGACTACTTTCTTTATACCCCTGAGACCGTTGACAAGAACAAGACCTACTGGCTCGTGGTGGGCGTCCATGGGGCTAAAGGTAACGGTAAAGGGGCTGCAGGACTCAGTAGTTGGGTTGAAAAGTACACGAATGTCATCGTGGTCGGTCCGAGCTTTCCTATATCAGGCCCTTACTATCAAGGTCTAGGGGGTGAGAGTGATCAGCAGTTGCTGAATATCCATAAGGAACTCAGTAAAGAATTCAAGCTTCACCCCAAGATGTTTCTTCATGGTTTTTCTGGCGGTTCGCAGTACTCGCATCGCTTTGTAAATAAACACCCGAAGTCTGTCATCGGCGTCTCGTCGCATAGCGGTGGCAGCTGGGAGGATGCGCCTGATAAGGATACTGCCGGCATTATCTGGACACTCTCCTGCGGACTGAAGGACACGGCTCTCAGCACGCCAGAATCACCGTTGAACCGCATTGATTTTTTTAGGAAGTTTTATCAAGCCATGAATAAGGGCCCCTTCACTGCAAAGCCGTTTGTCACGCAGGCTGGACACAGTCCGTCCGCTGAAGTCAAGGATACTGCTGAGGAGTGCTTCAGAGTGGCTACGACGGGATTCTTTGACTATCAGCGTAAAGCCACAGAGGGAATGAACACCATGAATCGCGAGAGCTGGATTAAAAAAGATATCAAGCTTATGGAAAAGGAATTTAATGATGGTGCGAAAATCTACAAACTCAAAGTCAACCCAGATGGCTGGACCGTCGGCCCCGCCGCTCAGAAGAGTATGACCGATACACGGCTCATGCTCGATAAGATCAAGAAGTAGACACGCCTGTCGCCCGAGTGGCGCAGTAGCAGTCGGCAGTAGCAGTTGGCAGTAGCAGTTGGCAGTTGACCCCATGGGAATAAACTGACGAGAAACGATTAGTATCGAAAAGTACGAAAGGTTGGAGTGAATTCCAACATTCAACATCGAACATTGAACGTCCAATTTCTAATAAGGCAATAAGGCAATGTCTCTGAAGTTGTACCTTATTTCTTCTGCCACTTGTCTTTGCTCTCCAAAACGGTCCTCGGACCTTCTCCGTCAAGCCAGGCCTTGGCTGCTGCGTCGTTACGTAGATAGGCGTCCCAGAAGGCGGTGCTGAGCGCGAGAATGACGCGATGATGATTCGGATTGCGCGCATGCTTCTCCCCAAGAAGTCCGCGATCCGTGAAGACGGAGTGTTCAGCCTCCTCCAGGACCAGCTCATATTTGCTTCCCGCAGGCAGGGCTGGGAAGACCGCGAGACGCGAGGCGACATCAATATCGCCAATCGGTGAAATGTCTTTTGTCCCGGTCATGAGCATCCAGGGAAGCGCGACGTTTCCAAATGCGGCCTGGGCGCTTCCGCGCCGCGGACTACTGGGGCTCATGATGACCGCAGCACCAATGCGCTTGTCTGTGAGCGGGGCTTTGTCTCCGATGGCATATTGTCCGCTGACAGCTTGTGTGGTCACGGCACCGAAGGAGTGGCCGGACATACCCACCTTCTTGAGATCGAGCTTGCCGGCCAGGGCATGTCCCTTCTCCTTGTTCCAGCGTTCAAGCTGATCCAATACTGCGGGAACATCTTTGACTCGCTCCATGAAGTTCTGTCCGTTGGCCGCCTCTCGCATGGCTGCCATCCGTTGACGCGCGGGTTGATCCTTCCAGACGGATGTGTCGCTGCCAGGATGCTGAAGGAAGACCACAACGTACCCGCGAGCCGACCAGTGCTTTCCAAGGAAGGAACTCCCTTCGCGCGACCCGCCGAGTCCATGGCTGAAGAGGATCACTGAGGCAGGGGAGTTTGTTGTCGGAAGATAGGCGCGTCTGCCGGTGTGAAGGGTTTAAGATCCAGCACAGGCGTGCCATCAAAGGCATCAATCGCCTCCAGCTGCACGAAGGAACCTGTGATCGCGACGATGCGACAGACGCTCAGTGCGATGAGGTTCGGACGGAAGGGTGAGCGACAGGCGAAAACCCCAGTGAGCGGATTCTCCTTGTTGCCGCGCGGATGCACACGCAGGATCTTCCTTTTTTCGGGGGTATCGTTCTTGTCGAACCAGTAGAAGACTTGAACGTGCGACCACTGATCGAGTCCCAGCAGACCATCGGTGTAGGCATCTGATAGACGAACACCCATGACACCGTTCTTGATCTCAACCTTGCCGATGGGCGCTAGTTTGTATGATGGCTCACTAACCGCTGGGACTGCTTCTGCGAGTGTCGTGGCAGCATAACCTGCCATGCTTAGTGCAGCGCTATGTGTAATGAACCGTCGTCTGGATGTATTCATTTAGGAGCCCCTTTTTGTTCGAATCAAAGTAGTAGCATTCTACCGCCTTCCATTTTATAACGCAAGTGGGATACAATTTTAAAAGACAACAACGTTCTTTTTTGATTAAATAGAACTGCAATTTGAAAGGGATGCATGCAGATCCCAATGGATGCAGATGGATCGAGGATAGTTTTATGTCACTCAATTTTTCACGACGTGATTTTGTTACGGCCCTGGGCGCGACGACTATCGCCTCACCGCTTCTGGCGCAGGAGTCTGAACCTGCGTTGCCTGCCATCCAGCTGACCGGACCCAAAATCAAGTTGGGTATCATCGGCTGTGGCGGCCGAGGCACCTTTATGGAAAAGCTCTTCCATCAGCATGGTGGCTTTGAGGTCGTCGCGGTCTGTGACTATTTTTCAGAGAAGGCTGAAAAGGTCGGTGCGTCGTTCGGGGTTCCGAAGGAGCGCTGCTTTTCGGGGCTCAGCGGCTATAAACACGTGCTCGATTCGAAGCCGGACGCCGTGGCCCTCTTCTCTCCCCCATACTTCCATCCCGAACATGCTGCTGCGGCTGTCGAGGCAGGTGTCCATCTCTATGTCGCCAAACCGATTGCCGTGGATGTCCCGGGCTGTCATTCGATTGAAGCCACTGAAAAACGCGCCGCGGAAAAGAAGCTCTGCTTCCTGGTGGACTTCCAGACGCGGGCAGCGGCCTTTTATCAAGAAGCTCTCAAGCGGGTGCATGCCGGCGCCATCGGGGAGCTGGTCTTTGGCGATCTCTATTATCATGGCAGAGTCTTTGACCGGATAACCGAAGCGGAGGATGCCGAAGGGCGGCTCATCAATTGGCTCTTTGACAAGGCCCTCTCGGGTGACATCATCACGGAGCAGAACATCCACTGCCTCGATGTCATGAACTGGGTGATGCAAGTGCCGCCGCTGGATGCGTATGGCACCGGCGGACGCAAGGTGCGCGTGAATGTTGGGGACTGCTGGGACTATTTCACCTTGCACTTCAACTACCCGAATCATGTCGGCATGGTTTTCAGTTCCCGTCAGTTCAACGCGCATGGCACGCAGCCCGATGGGATCGGTTGCCGCGTGACAGGTACCAAGGGCGTGCTGGAGACAAAATATGGCGGCAACGTCATGATCCGGGGCGAACAGTTTTATCGTGGCGGAGTGACCAAGCAGATCTATCGTGACGGCGCCTACAACAATGTGATCGCCTTCTATGATGCCATCAAGCGGGGGGACTGTTCCAACCCAACTGTGGCGCAAAGCGTCCAGAGCTGCCTGATTACGATCCTGGGACGCAAAGCCGCTTATACCGGCAAGGTTGTCACCTGGGACGAGATCATCAAAGACACTGAGCAACTGGATGGCCGTCTGAAGGGGCTTAAGGCGTAGGTAGAAATTCTATTTGTAGAAGGTGGAACTACTGCCCCGAGTTTGCAAACAACCCCTGCGTCTTGCGTCCGTTGTCCTGGGTCCGAAGATGAACCTTGAAAAGCAAAGCTCAAAAAGGTCCTACTTTGGTTGAACTATTGGATAGACTTGTCAAATCTTTGGAGACAAGTCGGCCCTTAACCGTTCTAGCGTGCCGTATCCTTGGGAGTCTGACTTTCGCGTTTTCTGATTTCCAGGTCGGCGATGACAATCGCATTGCCGGAGACTTTTTCAGACATGGCGAGCACTTTCCCCTCGCGGGTGATGATACAACTATGACCGCGTCCAGGCCATTCGTCAGCCTCTGTCGGGCTTGACCAATTGGCCGCAATTACATGAAAGTTATAGGGTATGACCGCTTTGGACGGAAAGCTCTTGCTGAACCAGCTCTTCTCGTTGGGGCCGTACCATCCCACGGAGTAGAGTACCAAGTCCGCCTGTCGCTTGGCGAGGTATTGAGGCAGCGCATGGAAGTCGTAGCAGATCATGAGTCCCATATTGCCGAACTCGGTCTTTACGACCTGAATCGGGCGATCCCCGGGTGTGCACCAACTCGAGTCACCCGGTGTCCAGAGGGCTTTCTTCCGGTGATGCGCCAGGAGCTTACCCTCGGGCGAGAGAAGCACCTGCGCATTAAAGAATCCATTGGTGCCGGCCTCGATCAGTCCGACACACAGGTAGATATTCAATTCGTCCGCAAGCTTTCCGAAGAGCGTTGTGCTCGGTCCTGGCACAGACTCGGCAACCTGACGCACATCCATGCCGTCGGTTCCAGTGGACGACCAGCTTGTCCACGTGATGGGCTCAAGATAGCCCTGCACGCTGCATTCCGGAAGCACAACGACACGCGCCCCCATACTCGCAGCCTGCCGGACGAGGTTCGTGATGTTACGGATGTTCTCCGCGGTCTTGCCCATCACGGAGGGGCATTGAATGGCCGCGACGCGTACCATCCCCGTCTGCGTACCATCAGCCTGCGCTAGATGAGCACCCAGCAGGCAAATAACTAAAGCGTATCTCTTCATGGATTGATATCCGACAAAATCGTTGTGATGTGTTAAATAATACTCTTTCTGGGATAGATTGAACAAGGCGCAAATCCAAATTGCGCCTTGAAGACGAAAGACGAAAACAGGTATACTCTCACGTATGCCTATGAAAACAATCATTACACCTTTTCTCCTGATTGGACTAATGGCCCTAGGGGCCCAACAAACGCAGGCCGCGACGAAAGAGCCTCGGAAGCCGAATATTATTGTCATCATGGCGGATGACCTCGGATATGGGGATCTCTCCTGCTACGGCGCGACGGTCTTCAAGACGCCGCATATTGATAAGCTGGCCTCGCAGGGCCAGCGTTTCACAGGGGGTTACTGTTCTGCTTCGACCTGCACGCCGACGCGTTATTCGTTTATCACGGGTACATACGCGTTTCGGAAAAAGAACACCGGCATTGCGCCGCCGAATGGACCCGCGATCATCCGTCCGGGCACGCCGACTCTTCCCTCGCTCTTGAAGCAGGCGGGTTACCGTACCGCTGTCATCGGAAAGTGGCATCTCGGACTCGGTGACGAGCGTCCGGATTGGAATGGCGTCCTCTCCCCGGGACCCTTGGAGATCGGGTTTGACGAGGCTTTCCTCCTGCCGACCACGAATGACCGCGTGCCTCAGGTTTTTGTCAGAAACCATAAGGTCCTGAACCTCGATCCTGCAGATCCCCTGACAGTCAGTGACTCGCCGATCTCTCCCGATGAACCGACAGGCGTCTCGCACCGTTCGGAGCTGAAGATGGATTGGTCGCATGGACACAATGGGACGATCCACAATGGGATCAGCCGCATCGGCTACTACACAGGCGGTAAGACGGCGCGCTTCCGTGATGAGGATCTCGGGGACAGGTGGGTCGCTGAATCAAAGACCTACATCGAGGCCAACAAGGATCATCCCTTTTTCCTCTTCTTCGCCTCTCACGACATTCATGTGCCGCGCATTCCGCATGAGCGTTTTCAAGGCAAGAGCGGAACGGGTTTCCGTGGCGACTCTATTCTCGAGTTCGATGCGTGTGTAGGCGAGCTGATGGCCATACTCGAGGCGAATAAGCTTACGGAGAATACCCTTGTGATCTTGTGCTCCGACAACGGACCTGTCCTGGATGACGGCTACAAAGATGGGGCAGTCACCCAGTTAGGTCAGCATACTCCCGCAGGTCCTTACTCTGGCGGCAAATATACGGTTTTTGAGGGAGGGACGCGCATTCCCTTCATCACCCGCTGGCCTGGCGTGATCCCGGCAGGCGAATCGAGCCAGATCGTCTGTACCATAGATTTGGCAACCTCCCTTGCGGAGCTGGTCGGCGTGAAGGTTCCGGAGGATGCCTGCCTCGACAGCCTCAACATCCTGCCTGCTTTGCTGGGCGAGAAGGACGCCAAAGGCCGTGCGGAGCTTCTTCAGCAGGATAACGGCAATGGCGGCACGAAGGGTCGTTTCGGGCTACGCTCAGGGGACTGGAAGCTCGTACGGCAAAAGCAACCCGTTGTCACCGAGGCGACTCTCTCAAAGAAACCATTGAAACAATCTAAGCGCGCGGAGACATTGTATTACTTGCCTGATGATCCGGGCGAACAAAATGATTTGAGCGCCGCAAATCCGACGAAGACAGCCGAGCTGGTCAAACGCTTGGATGAGATTCTGACCTCAGGACGTACCCGGTAACCTTTTAGAGGTCATCGCCTCGCAGGTCGATGAAGACGAGGCCGGTTACGAAGTCCAGTAGTTCCAAGGGCTCTACGCCGACATCGAGGCCAATGACGAGGAGATGCACGCCGGCGCCGATCTCTGTCGGACCGTAATCCGGACCGATGTTGCCTTCAGCGGTTGCATCAGCGACGCTGACCTGAATTCCGCTGCGGCTTTCCAGTCCGATCGGGAGTTTCGGTCTCCTTCTGTTACGCGGACCAGGCAGGCCTGCATAGACCGAACCGTAGGATCCTACAAACACAGAAGCTAATTCGGTTGCCCGGACATCTGCGGCAATACCAGGTCCGACACGCACACGTAGTCGCACGACATCACATAAATCAAGAATGATGTTCGGGATGAACATCACGATCTTGTGGATGGGACTGTGCGTTTGTTCTTCAGATGACTTCTTTTCTGGCGGCGTTTTCTCAGACGCAGTTTCGCCATAGCACGGGGCGCAGGCGATAAATGCCGAAAGCATTAACAGCAGGGTGGAATGTTTCATGATCAATATCCTTTTGTGATTGTTTATCTTGTTCATTAGCGTCATGTTATCCCACTTCTAGGTCAGCGAACAATAAGGTGTTTAACCCATGGGTGAACGGGGCGAGAATATCAAACATTCAACATCCAACATTGAACATCGAATTTTAAATAAGGTAGTTTCGTGCTTTTCGTGTGTTTCGTGGGCAAGGAAATTGAAGCTTTGGTCAAACAAGTTGAATCTTGAATAATAAAGTTTAAAAACAGTATACTTGAACGCGAGATGCTGAATGATCGTCAATGTGGCAGAACCCACTCGGGATCTTCGGAGAAATAAAATAATGACACCACGTTTTAAAATAGCTGGTTGCGATCTCGGGGCACTTGGTGTGTTAGTGCTGATGTTGCTCCAGCTGGGTTGTGTCACAGGCCGGGAAGCGCATGACTACTCCACGATTCCGTTTGAAGCGAAGTTGAATAACCGGATTGTCCATTTGCCGGCGTCGGGACAATTCATTCTGGAGTCTCACCTGACCACAACTGCAGATGTTTTCCCTGAAGCAGGAAAAGGTAAAACGCCACGGCTCTTCCCCAACGTCACCTTTGCGATCAATAAGCGCCCCATCGGTTCTGATGAGGGGATTCAGCAACACCTTGTCCGTGAAAGGAAGGAATATCGAAAATTCTTCCCTGCAATGCCGTTCAAAACACTGTTTGATAACCGCTATGTCAAACAATGGACACCTGCTGAGAGTGGAAAGCCAGGACAGGGATCTGTTGGCAATACCCGTCCTTCTGTGGCTGAGGAGTTATGGATCGCCAATATGTACTGGTCCGCCAAGGGGAAGCCTAAGCCCGGCACCAAGTTTTTGATGACCGCCCATGGAAAGCGCGTGGTGGTGGTGATGGGCTACGAGACCGGACCTGAAGCCCCCAAATTTCTCGGCGGCGCGCAGGGCGCAGTTTTCAAGGCTCTAGGATTGAAGAACAATGAGGTTGCCGAGATCGCCTGTCTCAAGGATCAGAGCGTCCCTGTAGGCCCTGTGATCGCCCCATAAAGCGTGGACGAGGAAGCGTAGCTAAAACAGCAATATGGAGTGAAGTGGGGGTGTTGAGGTTATTACGGGATGCAGCTTCCGCGTGAGGTTTGTTTGCTCCTTGTCAAGAGGTTCGGTGTATGGCATACTTTAACCAGTTTGTTATTTAAACCTAGTTACAAGTGCTTTATTATGAAAAACTTCATTTTTGTTATTTTTTTGGCCTGTATAATCGCTCACACACTTACTGCAGAAGAGTCGCTTCGTCATACCTTGGTGATGGGGGATGAGTCTCGGGGTTTTATCCATTATCTTGATCAGTTTAACACCAACAACAATTTTTCAGTTAAGGCGAACCGCCCGGTATGGGACATGAAACGCATTTCAGATAATAGGTATCGTTATGTGCACGGAAACAGCTTTACGGTGGTTGATTTAAAGGAACGAAAGGAGGTAGAGACCTTCTCGGATACCAAACTGACAGGTTTGACTTCCGTGTGTGATTTGCCAGACGGGGGCTTTTTAGCAGCGACGAATCAGAAAGCTGTGGTTCCTACAAACGCGGCTCCTGTTGTTGTAGCTGTTGAAGCGATGAAAAAAAAGAGCGAGGTGTCGGAAAAGAAATGCGTTGTTGTGTACCAGTACACGGCGGCTCGTCAATTGAAGGCTCGTTCGGTTTATGAGGGGCTTAACAATGTCCGCATGATGACGGTGTTGCCCTCAGGTGAGATCTTGCTGGCCCACAATGATGGTGTTGCCCGTTGTACCTTGGCCTCGGAAGGATCCGAACAAGGGAAGATTGTTCAGAGCTATAAGCTTCCCAGAGCGAAGAATGCCTATAAGGCTATTTTACGCAAGGAGGGCGGACTCTGGGTAGGTGGAGGTTATGCCTGCGCGCTTTATGCCTATGCAGACGCAGGACACGTAATTAAGACCTTTGAGGCTCAGCAACCCGCTGGGTTGAAAAATCATTTTTTTGGCGGTCTCGTTGAACAGGCCAACGGTAATCTGATGGTTGCCAACTGGACAGGCCATGGTGCCAATGATAGCAAAACGGGCTGGCAGGTGATCGAGTTCGATGCTGAGGGTAAGGTTGTCTGGTATCTACACGATCCTGTCGCGTATGGTTCGATCAGTGGTATCGATATTATCCGTTAGTTTCAAGAGGAATAGATCATGGTGGCAAAATTCATTTACAAGCGTGGTGAAGAGGAGAAGGAGATTCCTTGCGCACCGCTTTTGACGATTGGACGTGTGCCTCCAAACGACATTGTTGTTCACCATCCGAAGGTCTCTCGCAACCATGCGATCATTCGCATGCTCCAGCCTGGTGAATATTACGTGATTGATATTGGTAGTACGAATGGCACCCTGGTGAATAACAAGCGCGTTGTGATGCCGACATTGTTGGTGAATGGCGATGTGATTGCGGTCGAGGATGGCACCCTGACGTATCATGCGCAGGAGACGGTTGTCGAGGATGAAGACGGCGATGATGCGACTTGCGCTCAGATGACCATGGCCTCCTCCATGGCGGACTTGACCTCGGAGATCACGATCCTGGTGTGCGATATTCGCGGTTATACCAGTCTGAGTGAGAAGATGCCGACCAAGGATCTGGCTCAGATGATGGCCAGGTGGTTCAAGATGGCGACGCAGGTGATTGAAGAGCAATCCGGCACGATTGATAAGTTTATCGGCGATGCGGTCATGGTGCGTTGGACCATCAACAACAAGAATGTCAAAGAGAGTGTGATTCATGCGTTAAAGGTCGCGAAAGAGCTCAACGACATGAGCCTTCAGATCAACCAGCTTTTTGCAGCAACCCTCCCACAGCCCTTCCGAGTCGGGGTCGGCATCAATACAGGTGCCGCCGCGCTTGGCAGTTTGGGCGGTGGCGGGTATCGGGAGTACACCGCACTCGGGGATGCCGTCAATATGGCCTTCCGGTTTGAGAGCGAAACTAGGAATTTGGGCAAGGATGTGGTGGTGGGTATTGATTCGTGCATCCATCTCCCCAAAGAGCTCTGGGAAAAAGCAATGATCCCTGTGACGGTCAAAGGAAAGACAGAAGCTGTCTCAGTCTGGCCTCTTACCTTTACTGAGTTAGAGCAAGACATTACTCGCATCTAACTAAGGCTCTTGAGGAGTCCATTTATACGAATGGAGATCCTGAAAAAATAACAGATCTTTTTGAGCAGTTACAATAGCAAATAACTTTGTATTGCAAAGTACTTTCGACTGTGTCATACTGGTGGCGTTTAACAGGAGAAAAAGGATGATTGCAAATCATATACATGATGCTCTCGGACAGGTTAATCAGCTTCGCAGTCTCATTCTTGAGCGCCAACGTTTTAGTGGCTATTCAGGCACGGCGCGTATGCTAGGCGGAGTGTTTGCACTTATAGGTGCCGTTGTCCTTGCGCGTGTGCCAGGACTTCAGAAGCTGGAACTCCAGCTGATCGGATGGGGGGGCGTACTTGCCGTAGGCCTTGCGCTGAATTATGGTTTTCTCGCGTGGTGGTTTTTGAGAAATCATTTTGGCGCGCGTCGCTGGCAGGTACTGATGCCTACGTTGGAACTCTTTCCTGCGCTTGCGCTTGGCGGAGTGTTCACCCTCGTGTTAGTGATGCGCGGTGATTATGATCTTCTGTTTGGCACATGGATGTGTTTCTTTGGCCTTGCGCATATGGGTTATCGTCATTCCTTGCCACGTGGAATTCTTTTTCTCGGGTTCTATTACCAAGTAGCTGGCGCTTGCTGTCTTGTGTTACCAGAGATTTCATTTTTAAATCCCTTGCCGATGGGAGTGATCTTCTTTGCAGGAGAGATGGTGGGGGGATGGATTTTAAGAAGCAATGCAATTATTCAAGAAGGAGGTTCCGATGAGTCCGTTTGTTCATGAAGAGCTGCCTCAGTTAGAACGTTTATTCCACGAGCCGAATCGGATGGCGATTCTCTCGACCCTGTGCGCAGCAACAGGTCCTATGTCCTTTACCGATCTGAAATCCGCCAGCGGGTTGACCGATGGAAACTTGAGCCGTCACCTGAAGGCCTTACAAGAGGCGGGTATTGTTCGCGTCAAGAAGACCTTTGTGGGCGTCAAGCCGCGCACAACCGTGAGCCTCACGGAAAAAGGGCTGAAACGTTTTGACGAATATCTTGTGGCACTCTCAGAAGTCCTCAAACGCGCGAAACATGCGATGGCTTCTGACCGGAAGCCATCTTCATTGTTTCCGGCGGTTGGTATCTTGAGTCCAGCGTAGTTCCACTATTTTAATCATGCATTCATCACTAAACGAGGTAAACACCATGAATACACCTGAACAAGCACAGAGTCATCCCCCCCCCCGTCCTACAGCAACAACCCGCACCGCAGCAAAATACGGCCCCCGTTGAGCCGAGTTTCTGGAGCAGGATTGCAACGATGTTTAAAATTGGCGTGATTGGATTTCTTGTCCTTCTTTTACTTATTCCGCTATTCATGTTTGAATCTCGCCTGAGAGAGCGCTTAACCACGAGGAATCAGGCGGTGAATGAAATCACACAGACCTGGGGCAGTGACCAGTTTGTAGCAGGTCCGCTCTTGCAGGTTCCGTATGAGAAGACAATCATTACGCGGAAAGAAGTGTATGTTGATGGAAAAATGATTAAGACGGATGTTCCGTCAATCATCAAAAGGTATGCCTGGTTTTTACCCTCTGATTATGATGTGAAATGTTCACTGGCGCCCTCCGAGCGGTATCGTGGAATCTACAAGGCTGTCTTATATCGTGGAGATTTCACCTTTAAGGGCACGTTTGCGCGTCCGAATTTCCAAGAGTGGAAAATTGACGATAAGGCGGTCTTGTGGGACGAAGCATCGGTCGTCTTTGCAGTCACCGATTTACGCGGTGTCACCAATGAACTCAATATTCAGTTTGGCGAGAAGAATCTGCCGATGCAGCCCGGCAACAGCAGCCTTGGATTCTCCAATACGCTTCGTGCAAAATTGCCTATTGATCTGTGGAAGGATACGACGAGTACGAGTAATGTTCCCTTCTCTCTGTCCATAGGGTTAAATGGCAGTGGAGGTGTCAGGATTGCGCCTCTGGGGTTGCAGACTACGACGACGATCGAATCGAAGTGGCCCGATCCGAATTTCCAAGGGATGTTCCCGCCTGTTGAGCGTAAAATAAGTGAAAATGGGTTTACGGCAGAGTGGAAGGTCGCTTACTATGGCCGCGGCTATCCGCAGTCTTGGCTGTCGGGTTCGGAAGAGGAGCGGGATGTGGATGGTAACGCGATTAAGAAATCTGGCTTCGGCGTTGATCTCTACACGCCGGTGGATAGCTATCGTCTGGTTGAACGGGCGGTCAAATATGGCATCCTCTTTATTGTGATGATCTTCACTGGTTTCTTCCTCTTTGAGACCCTCGGCAAACTGCGTATTCATCCGTTGCAATACATCCTCGTCGGTGTCGCGCTCTGCCTCTTCTACATGCTGTTACTCGCGCTCTCGGAACTGATGTCGTTCGGCTATGCCTATTTCATCGGAGCCGTCAGCTCGGGGGCAATGATTACCTTCTACAGCGCATCTGTGCTCAAAGGTGCTAAGCGTGCTCAGTTGATCGCGTTGGAACTTGTGGTCATCTTTACCTTCTTGTACACCACACTCCAGCTTCAGGATTATGCGTTGCTCCTCGGTACCATCGGCCTCTTCGCAGCCCTTGGTATCGTGATGTATGCCACCCGTAATGTGGATTGGTATGGGACGCCTGGGAAGAAGTAGAGAGCCCTACAATAGCGCGCATGCGCTGTCGTGAGTGCATGAAAGTCAGGATCAAAGTAAGGTGGAGGTGTATGATGAAAGCGAGCATTTTAGTCGGAATTGCCTGTCTTTTTTGGCAACCTGTATGGTCAGAAGAACAGGTGTTGCCTGGGACGTTCGATTACTCGCTTGGGAGTGCGACAGTGACGACGCTCGCAGAGCGACAACAAAACGTTGATATGAAGATCCTTGTCGGAGCGACGGATGAGATCCTGAAACGCTATGCGCCGAAAGGTATCGTACCGAATGCGCTCAATGCTTTTCTCATACGTATCGACAGGATGAATATTCTCGTGGACACAGGACTCGGACTTAAGTTGGTCGACAATCTGAAGGCAGTCAAGATCGGCCCGGGGGACATCGATGCCGTGCTGCTCACACACATGCATCGCGACCACATCGGTGGCCTGTTGCGTGACGGTGTGGCGGTCTTTACACGTGCGACACTCTATATCCCCCGCCCAGAGTTCGAATACTGGAAGCAGAAAAGCGATGATATGGTGCGAACCATTGAGGCCTACAAGGGGCGTGTCTGCCTCTTTCAGCCCCAGGAGATTGGTACTGATAAGCCAGAGCAATTTATCCGAGGCATCACCGCCTTTGCCGCCTACGGACATACGCCAGGCCATACGGTCTTTCTCGTGGAGGGACAGAGTCAGAAGTTGCTCATATGGGGCGACATCACGCATGCGACGCCCATCCAGATTCCGCACCCCGAGGTTACGGTCACCTACGATATTGATCCTGCGCAGGCGATCACGACGCGTAAGCGAATCATGGCTTACGTCGCAACGAACCAGATTTATTACGTTGGCGGCATGCACATCGCATATCCGGGCGTGGATTTTCTCTTCAAGGAGAAGGAGAAAAACAATTATCACATCATGCCTGTCGATTACACTTACACGAATGCGGATGCCAAGGAGATCGCCATACGCTCGGACGGCTACCGTACAGAGACGGAGAAAGTCCTAGAGGGCCGAGCGAAAGGAAAGATCCAGCGTATGAAGGCAACTAATGAGTCTGAGACGTGGTGGGAGATTACTGATTATGTTTATGATGCAGACGGCTGGCTTGTACGGAAAGAGAGAAACAAGTATTTTCAAGGCAATGAGAAGCCACAGGAATCGGAAGAGGTCGCCTATTTCCCGATGAGAGAGATAGTTCATTATATCAAGAAAACGGATCGAGACGGTGATAGCGATTACATAGTATTCAACGCGAGTTATCAGCTTGTCGCGCGTCTTTCTGGCGACGGAAAACTGACTAAAGAAGATGTCGCGGGCAATGAAAAATATTGGGAACCTCTCTTAAAGGGCGAAACGGCAAGCGAGGCGCGAGCGCGCCTGGCCAAGGCGGAGCAGGATAAGGCGGAAAAGGAAAAAGTGGCAAATGACGCGGCAGCCAACGATATCGCAGCGTCTCGGCCGATCAAGCCTTTTGTCTTCCCGAAGGCCATTCTGGATTTGCTTCCTCCTAACCTTGACGATGCGTTACCAAAAGAAGTTGCCAAGGCGCTCACGCAGTTCAAGAATGGCCATTTCATCTCCTTGAGGCATCTGTCTCTGTTTCCAAAAGACTTGGAGACTTGTTTGAAAGTTAGATATACAACATCACTAGAAGTCACAGTTGCAGACGAACGTGGCCAGCCAGTGGTGGGCGCGCAGGTCACTCTGAAACAGATTCGGCTGTTCTCCGATTCCGGCGACATTGAGATGGCACAAAGCGACGGTCGGGTTTCTGACAATTGGGAGCCACTGATGAAAACGGAGCGCGTCGGAGCAAGCGGCAAAGCGATTTTCAAGGATGTCCCACGCTTCACCTTTATCCTTCTTGCACGGACGCTTTTTTATGACGGGAAGATGCCTGAGCCCAGCCTGCAAGCCAGCGTGAAGGCGGAGGGATACGAGGAGGCAACGGCCACATTCTGCAACGTAGACAAGGAGACGCTGGCTCTGGCGAAGCAGACAGTCGCAATTGTGGCCGGCGTTGCTGACGATCAGGAGGTCAATGTCGAAAAGGATTTTACAGGAGCGAAAGAAGCGTACATGTCGAGCAAACTTGCTAAGACGTTTACGGTGCCGGAGGAGAATCGTCACGATACAATACAGGTGAAGATCGTTTTGAAGCGACGATCACCATCAACCCTGTAAATCCTGTCAAATAAAGCGACTACACTTCTCAAAAATTCTCTAGTCATGGGCAAGCGCACGTGTGATCGCCTCAGCCAGTGCCTGGTCAATACCGGGAACAGCCTTTATCTCTTCGAGTGTAGCACGCGAGAGGCGATAGATGGATTTGAAGTGCCGGAGAAGCGCGGTCTTTTTAGCGGGACCGATCCCGGGGATTGCGTCCAATGCTGATTCACGGATGGTGCGGTTACGAAGCCAACGGTGATACGTCAGTGCAAAGCGGTGGGCTTCATCCCGGAGACGTGTTAAGACACGCAGGGCTTGTGAGTCCAGAGGCAGGCGAATGGGTTCACGCCCGTCGTCCACGACAACCTCTTCAAACTGCTTGGCAATACCCACGCTGGGAATATTTTCCATTCCAATCTCGGCGAGTGCTTCGCGCGCAGCGCGCAGTTGCGTGATGCCACCGTCAATCAGGATCAACCCCGGCAGGGGCTTTCCCTCATCCCGTACGCGGGTATAACGTCGCTTCACCACTTCGGCAATGGAGCGGGGATCATCGGCGCCCTCGACTGTCTTAATTTTGAAATGGCGGTAGAAGCGCGGATCGGGAATTCCATTAAGTGCGACGACCATGCTTGCAACGGAATGGGTCCCAAAAAGATTTGAAATATCAAAGCATTCAATGTGTTTGGGGAGTTGGGGCAATCCAATCAGCTCCTTCAGCTCTTTGACGCCTTTACGCGCATCAGCGAGATGAAGGGCAGGAGCCCTTGTGATAATACCACGGCGCCGTTTCACCATCTCGTCCAATGCCAGCCAGGTGTCACGCAGGTTGGCGGCCTTCTCGTAGTTCTGTTCGTGGGCAACCTCCTGCATCTGCTCCTTGAGTTCCCTGATGATCCCCATGCGCTCGCCTCGCAGGAATGCGCAAGCTTCTTCAAAACGGGCTTGATACTCATCTACTGAGATTCGGTTGACGCAGGGCGCTGAACAGAACCGTACGATATCGTTAATGCAGTGTTTGTAGGTCTCTGCATCTGGATGGATGGGGGTACACTTGCGTAACCCAAACCGCTTCTCGGTAAAATCAAGGACGGTGCGGACAACAGAGTCTGAGGGGAAGGGGCCAAAATAGACGGCGTTGTCCTCGCGGATGATGCGGCAGGTGGTGATGCGGGGGAAGGGTTCATGCGGATCTGCCCGGAGAGACGGGTATTGCTTGTCATCGCGCATCAGCACATTGTATCGCGGACGATAGGTCTTGATGAGATTACTCTCGGTCAGTAAGGCCTCAGCCTCGCCCTTGACAATAATCACCTCGATATCCGCGATGCTGTTCACCATGCTACGCAACTTGGGCGGTGCCTTGCGTAAGGTGGAGTCCCGGAAGTAGCTCGTAACACGCTTGCGCAGCGAGACCGCCTTGCCGACATAGATGATCGTTCCCTTGCGGTCACGCATCAGGTAACAACCGGGCTTATCCGGAAGAGCGGCCAGCTTTTGTTGGATGAGGGACGGAGTATTCATGGTGCTGATGGGCATTATATTATCATGGGGTAGTTGCCCCTGTCGATGGTCTTCTCTTTTTTCTGAGTTTTGCCTTTTTTGAAGAGTAGAAAAAGAATACAATCAAAAGACTTATAAAAAGAGGGGAATATGCAGATGCAGATTAAATGGTTGCTGGCTGGCTTGCTGTTGACATCGGTGTGTTGTGCGAATACTACAATCGAAGAGGATTGGTCCAATCCGCCACGCGATGCAAAGTTGCGTGCGTACTGGTGGTGGATTAATGGTAATGTGGATAAGGCGGCCATTACGCGCGATCTTGAGGAGATGAAGGCGAAAGGCTTTGGCGGGGCGTTGATTTGCGATGCCGATGGCTCAGCACAACAGGGCAACGTGCGGGTGCCAGCAGGGCCGGTTTTCATGTCAGATGCCTGGCGCGACCTTTATCGGTTTACCTTGAAAGAGGCGGATCGTCTGGGCCTCGAAATGAGCCTCAATATCCAGAGCGGATGGAATGTGGGTGGGCCCTGCGTGAAAGTTGAAGATGCCCCTAAAAAATTGATTTGGACAGAGAAGCGTGTCAAAGGCGGTGGGAGTATCTCATGTAAACTGGATAAGCCTAAAGGGCGGGACAACTTCTATCAGGACCTGTTTGTCCTCGCTTATCGGGCAAAAGCAGAAAAGGTCACGCCGCCCCCTAAGTCCGCGCCAGCCGCGAAGAAGGGAGGGACAAAAAAAGGAGGAGAGCCGTTTGGGACGCTTAAGAGCCATGGAGAGAAGGCCTTGGAGACTCCTCTCCGTCCCTTTTCAGCGCCCGATACCACGTCCCTTTTTGAAGAGAATCCTTCAAAGCTGGGTGAACAGCATTGCAACGCCTCGGAGGTTGTGGACTTGACCTCTAAGATGGTTGACGGGCTCGTGACATGGGAGGCCCCTGAAGGCGACTGGATTATTCTGCGGATGGGATGCACGCTCAATGACCATAACCGTGTGTCGACCTGCAGTCAGGGGTGGGACGGTTATGCGCTCGACCCCTTTGATGCCGGAGCCTTCACACGCTATTGGGGTGCGGTTGTGGAGCCGTTGATGGCGGATGCAAAGCCTTACAAGAGCTTGCGCTATTTGCACACGGACAGCTGGGAAGTTGAAGTGGCCAATTGGACACCGACCCTGCGCGAAGAATTTTCAAAACGCCGCGGGTATGATATTTTCCCCTGGCTGCCTGTGCTCGCGGGTAAGATTGTGAATAACCGTGACGAGAGCAATCGCTTCCTGCATGACTTTCGGCGTACCATGGGTGACTTGGCGATCGACAACCATTATCGGCTCTTCAAAGAGCGCGCACATCGCCATGGGATGGAGATGCATCCAGAGAGTGGCGGACCCCACGCCGTTCCGATTGACGCACAGCAGTGCCTCGGGTACAACGATGCACCGATGAGTGAATTCTGGGCCACCTCCTGGCGCCATCGCATGGGGGATGACAATCGCTACTTCGTGAAGCAACCAGCGAGCGCGGCCCATGTGAACGGACGCAAGCTCGTTTTGGCCGAAGGCTTCACAACCATCGGTCCGCATTGGCAGGAGACGCTCTGGGATAACCTGAAACCTTCTTTTGACAAAGCCATCTGCGAAGGGCTCAATCTTCTGGTCTGGCATGCCTTTGTCTGTTCGCCGGCGTCGCAAGGTGTTCCGGGACAGCAATATTTCGCCGGTACCCACTTGAATCCGCTCGTGACCTGGTGGTCGCAGTCAGAGCCGATTTTCTCCTACTTCAATCGTTGCCATGCGATGATGCAGCGTGGCAAGTCCAGTGCGGATGTTCTGTATTACTATGGAAGCCATGTTCCGAATTTCACCCAGCACAAGCGCAAGGATCCGACAAAGGTCCTCCCTGGCTATGATTATGATGTGATTGATGCCCAGGCGTTGCTGACGCGCATTACGGTCAAGGACGGCCAACTCGTGACGCCTGACGGGGTACGCTACCGTATCCTCGTACTCTCCCCGCATGAGATCATCTCCTTGGAGGTGATGAAGAAGGTGCAAGCGCTTGTCGCCGAGGGTGCGACGGTGGTAGCACAGGCCAAGCCGGTGAAGACCTTCGGACTCAAGGACTACACGGCCTCTGATGTTGAATTGAAACGCATCACGGACGAACTGTGGAAGGGTGGCAAGCTGGTGACTGGTAAGAGCACACAGGAGGCTTTGGCCGCCTTGGGTGTCGGTCCAGACGTCAGATACGAGATCCCCTCCGAATTGAAGGAGTCGTTTGATTTCATCCACCGTGTGGATGGCGATGCGGACATCTACTTCCTTGCCAACCGCTCGACGAATGCGGTGAACACCAAGGTTACCTTCCGCATGAAGGGGAAGGTCGCCGAGTTGTGGGACCCTGTCAGTGGCGAGCGCCGCAGTATTGCGCATGAAGCAGGGCAGGGGGGAAGCTCCTTGCAACTGGCGTTTGCACCGTGCGGGTCATGGGTTGTCCTCTGGAAGTCCGCGACAACGGCTAAGCCGGTTGAGAAGCAGGTCTTCAAGCCAGTCATGACGCTGGCGGGTCCTTGGCAAGTCACCTTTGATCCGAAGTGGGGAGGACCTGCGAAGCCCGTTGAATTCCAGCAACTCACGGACTGGACCGAGCATTCGGATCTCGGAGTCAAATATTACAGCGGCACTGCTGCGTATCGCAGTACCTTTGAACCCAAGTCCCAAGTCCCAGGTTCCAAGTCCCGACTCCTTCTCGACTTAGGAAATGTCCGTGAACTCGCAGAGGTGAAGGTCAATGGAAAGTCCTGCGGCATAACCTGGACGCCGCCCTTCCGGGTGGATATCACAGAGGCGCTGAAGCCAGGTGCTAATGAGCTGGAGATTCATGTGACAAACTTCTGGTATAACCGTTTGATCGGCGACAAGGATTTACCAGAGGCGAAGCGTGTGACACAGACCAATGTCAGAAGCTTGACCAATCCTGGAAGGACCTTGGTGGCCTCAGGTCTCTTTGGACCAGTCATGCTTCTTGGTGCCGAGTAAAATGTTTTACGCGAAGACCGCTATGAGGTGCTTGCACGGAAAGCCCTCGCAAGCGGCTGAATACAGCCGGGGCTTATCTCGTGCAAGCACCTGCGTGCCATTGTTTAACGGATACGGGGTGAAGGACGAGCTGTGCCCCCCGTGTATCCACGGGCTAGCGAAGGATATCAAGTAGGCGCAGAGCACAAGCGTATCCGCGCAGTGCGAACGCTCACTTGAAGCCCGCCGTTAGGCGGGAGCGATGAGCGAAAGCGAAAGAGCGGCACTCCGTCCTTCACCCAACTAGCGATCTTTGCGAAAAAGTATTTTTTTGGCACAAACTATTAGACATAATCGAGGAGTGAAACGATGACAGATCTGACAGAGAAAACGACACAGACCCAGCGCGTATTTACGGGTCGCGCGCTGACGATTGACTCGGTTTCGATCGAGATGCCGAACGGACGCAAGTCGACGCGCGAGATTGTACGTCATCGAGGGGCTGCTGTGATTTTGGGGCAACGCCCGGACGGAAAATTCGTCCTTGTGCGTCAATATCGCAAGTCCATTGAGCAGACCTTGCTGGAGATGGTGGCAGGCGGACTTGAAGAGGGAGAGGCGCCGGAGGCGTGCGCTCGCCGCGAGATGGAAGAGGAGAGTGGATACAGGGTGCTGTCCTTGGAGCCTATTGCGGTGACCGTGCCGTGTCCGGGGTATAGCGAAGAGCGGCATTACCACTATTATGCCAAGATCGCTCAAGAACCCATGGAACAGCGTCCGGATTTTGATGAGAATCTGGAACCCGTTATCATGAGTGCTGAAGAGATCAATGCCGCGATTGACAGCGGACAAATCATCGACGGTAAAAGCATCACGATCTGGCTCCTCTGGCAGCGACAACATTTCCGCTTGCGCTGAATTCCCGATCGTCCTATACTTGCCGCACAGTGCATAAAACGCTAATCGTTGGATATGAAAGATAAATGAAAGCCAGACACACAATAACCCTGCTGGCTGTCGTATTCCTGTTTGTTGGAGTTGTTATCCGAGCTGAAGAGCCGGAGTCCATGCTACCAACCGGGAAATGGAAGCTTGTATTCCAGGATGAGTTCACTGGAACAAACAAGGCTCTTGACAAGGCCTGGGAGTTTCAGAACGGACCCAGCGGGCATATTCTGTGTAGCCGCTGGCGTGAGAATGCAATCACTAGTGACGGAATCCTAAAGTTAAATGCGAAAAAAGAAAAACGTGGCGGACAAGAATGGACTGCCGCCAGCATGTGGACGAAGCAAAAGTTCAAGTATGGCTACTTTGAATGCCGTTACAAATACGCCAAAGCCAAGGGAACGAACAACTCGTTCTGGCTGATGACGCGGGACATACCCAAGGATGCCGCAGGCAGGTTTGAGATCGACATTAATGAGGGACACTATCCTGACCGAATCAATATGAACATCCACAATTGGTCAGGAGAACACTGGGCCAAAAGCAAGCACATGACGGTCGAGGGCGCCAATCTGGCCGACGCGTTCCACACATATGGGCTTGAGTGGAACAAGGACGAACTCAACTGGTATTTTGACGGAAAGGAAATCCGGCGAGAGAAGAACACCATCTGTCACGGGGAATCCCCTGTCTGGCTCAGCCTCGCAATCATCAAGTGGGCGGGACCTGTTACAGATGCCATTGACAGGACATCAATGGATGTGGACTATGTAAGAGTATACCAACGAGACGTATCAGAACATAACAAGCCGGATTAGGGCGACGGCAAATAGTCGCATCTGATTCGCGACGTTCGGTCCAAGGGCCCCCGCCAGCACGGTACGGGCGGGGACGCCCGTACGCCTACCGAGTACCGTAGTTCCGTAGTACCGTAGTGCCCCAAGTCACACAGTCAACGCCTCGGTACTACGGTACTGTTGGGTGCCCCTGGGACTCGTATAACTTTCAACTTTTCACTTTTGCGGCCCCTTTTTTCTTCAACCCCCTTTAAATGGCATTTACTTCCCGACCTGAAATGATACAATGATGCGCGAACAATTGATCTTATAAGAGGTAATACTATGGCCAATGGATTTTATTTAGTTCCGAAACCGACCAATGAGCCGGTTTTAAATTATGCTCCCAATTCTCCTGAGCGTGCAGAGGTCAAAGCTGAATTGAAGCGTCAGGCTTCGATTGTGGTTGATGTTCCGATCGTGATTGGCGGGAAGGAATACCGCACGGCGAATGTGAAGTACATTCGGATGCCGCATGATCATCAGCACATCCTTGGTAAATTTTATATTGCCGGCAAGAAGGAACTTGAGTTGGCAGCCCGTACCGCCATGGAAGCTAAGGCAAAGTGGGCAGACATTGACTGGGAGCATCGCGCTTCGATCTTCTTGAAGGCTGCTGAGTTGCTCACGGGGCCCTATCGCGCCAAGCTGAATGCGGCTACGATGTTGTGTCAGAGCAAGACGATCTTCCAGGCGGAAATTGATGCTGTCTGCGAACTCGCGGACTTCTTCCGTTACAACTGCTACTTTGCGCAGGAGATCTACAAGGATCAGCCTCAGAACGCCAAGGGCGTCTGGAACCGTCAACAGCATCGTCCGCTGGATGGTTTCGTGGTTGCGATCTCTCCGTTCAATTTCACTTCGATCGGGGGCAATCTTTGCACGGCCCCTGCGATCATGGGTAATACGATCGTTTGGAAACCTGCTTCGACTGCAGTGCTCTCCAACTACTATGTCTTCAAAATTTTGGAAGAGGCTGGCATCCCGACCGGCGTGATCAACTTTGTGCCGTGTGCGGGTTCAGATATGAGCCAATATTTGCTCACCAGTCGCGATATGGCAGGGGTGCACTTCACAGGTTCGACCGAAGTCTTCAATGCCATCTGGAAGCTGACGGGTGACAACATCACGCCTTATAAATCCTACCCTCGTCTGGTGGGTGAGACCGGTGGAAAAGATTTTATCTTTGCGCATAAGTCCGCAGAGGTTGCTCCTCTGGTTTGCGCCCTGGTGCGTGGTTCCTTTGAATATCAGGGACAGAAGTGTTCCGCCGCCTCGCGTGCCTACATCCCGAAGAGCCTCTGGCCCAGGGTTAAGAAGGGATTGCTTGCAGAGGTTGCAAAGATTAAGGTGGGCGATGTCTGTGACTTCCGCAACTTCATGGGTGCGGTGATTGACGAAGGTTCTTACAAGAACACGGTCAAGTACATCGAGCATGCGAAGAAGTCGAAAGATGCCGAGTTGCTCTGTGGCGGGTATGATGATTCCAAGGGATGGTTTATCTGTCCGACCGTGATCCTGGCCAAGAAGCCAGACTACAAGAGCATGGTTGAAGAGATCTTTGCGCCTGTGATGACAATCTTTGTCTACGATGACAAAGATTTTGTGAAGACCATTGATATTTGTGACAGCTCGACAAAATATGCGCTCACCGGTGCGGTCTTTGCACAGGATCGCGAAGCGATTCACCTGATGGAACGTAAGCTGGTTCATGCAGCAGGCAACTTCTACATCAATGACAAGCCCACGGGTGCCGTGGTTGGACAGCAACCCTTCGGTGGCGCGCGCGCCTCGGGGACCAACGATAAGGCTGGCAGTATGCTCAACCTCTATCGCTGGTCGAGTCCGCGCACGATTAAAGAGACGTTTGTACCGCCAACCGATTTTACCTATCCCTTCATGAAGGAGGAGTAGTCGAGTAAGGGGATCATGAACTTTTCACCTTACGAAGCTGTGATGTTGATTTGCTTTGGCGCCGCATGGCCCTTCTCGCTCGTGAAATCGTGGCGGTCGCGGTCAGCCAAGGGAAAGAGCATCTATTTTCTCTTTGTCATCCTGGTGGGGTATGTCGCGGGTATTCTCAATAAAACAACACAGGGTCAATCCAATGACCCTGTGTTGTTTTTGTATGGGCTGAACGCACTGATGGTGGCGATGGATTGCGGTCTCTACTTTCGCAATCGTCGCTTTGATCGCGCAGGCTAAACCTTTGAAAGTTCAGCGCTCCGTTTGGCGGCGGCTTTTAAGGTCTTGATGACTGTTGCGCGAAGCGATGACTTCTCCAGCACGGCCAGACCTGCGACAGTGGTTCCCTTCGGGGAGGCTACGGCCTTGATAAACTCGCCGATGTCACGTCCGCTATGTTGAAGATAGATACCCGCACCAATCAGGGTCTGTTCCGCGAGCAGGCGCGCAGCCTCTTTCGGGAGCTTGAGTGCGAGGGCAGCGTCAATCATGGCATCAAGAACATAGGCGATAAAGGCCGGCCCGGAACCGCTTAATGCGGTGACTGCATCAAAGTGGCGTTCAGGCAGCGAGATGACCGCGCCAGCACTACCAAAGATCTTGGTCACGCACTCCTTATCCTGCTTGGTCGCCTTCTTGGAGGTGCAGTAGACACTCATGCCTTCTTGAACCATGAGCGCCAGGTTGGGCATCACGCGGATGATGCGGGAGGCCTTGCCGGAGTTTTTCTGGATGAATGAAATGGATTTCCCTGCGACGATCGAAATAATCAGCTTCTTTGCTGTCAGCTTGGGTTTGATCACCTCCAGTAGCATGTTCAAATCCTGAGGTTTGACAGCGAGAATAATCACCTCGCTGTCGTTGACAGTTTCAAGGGGGCAATCTGTGGCCACGATCTGATACTCGCGGGCCATGAATTTCCGCCGCTCCTCTGACTTGTCGCACGCGGTAATATCCCATGGCTCACAGAGTTCTGTTTGAATCAAAGCGGAGGCAATCGCTTCCGCCATCTTTCCGGCACCTAAAAGACCTACTCTCATATTATCCTTTTTTATGCGTAACCTTTGCGTTGGAGTTCCTGACGTAACAAAATTTGGAATGCTTGAAGATCTGGGGAAGAGGGACGATAACCAGGTGTTTCGGGTTCGATCCCGAAGCGGCCATATTGGTCAATGAGCCAACGCGCATTTGTTCCGTCAGAGAAGGTTACGTTGCCACTGACCATCGCGCCCGGGACAACGAGACTGTCCATGGTCATCGAGACGGAGCTAGGGGTATCGGTGGAATCTTCTGGCGTTACAGGCTCCTGCGGGTGTAGCTCGTCATTGATCTCCGAGTGGTTTCCCTCTTCGGAAAAGGCCTCCTCGTCCTCAATAACATGCTCAGGGATATTTTTGACAGGGAGTGGTTTGGGGTCAGGTTTGTCCTGTACAGCGGCGCCTAAATCGAGCACCAAAAGTCGGACATCTATAAAGGTCATGGTGATGCCAAATTCACTCTTAAGATTTTTTTGCACGTCGGAGAGGGATAGACCAGAGGTCACCCACGTGCGGACGGTTTGTTGCTGTTGCTCAGAGAGTTGCATAGTTGTATCCCGTCTTAGGGGGTTGTTCTTTTTCAAAAGAAGGTTGTTAAAACGCTAGTCCGGGTAAGGCAGGGATCAGTTTCGCCTTCTGGTCGCGCCACGTTTTCATTTGTGAGTCTGTATCTGGATTTGGAAGTTCTTTTGCATGTAGTTGCTTCCATTCCACAAATTTCTTTTGCTCAGCTTCAAACGTAGCCTTTAGGGGAGTCTCTTTCATTTTAAAAGCCCTCAATTGTTCATCAAGCGCTGTCTTGACAGCGTCTGTGGCTGTTGCTAGCTTTTGCTGAGTCGCCTTTGCCTCTTCAATATTCCTATTCAACGCAAGGTAAGCGGTTCTGCTGGATTGGAAATGCGGATTCCGCGCGGCGCTCTCCTCTAGGAGTTTCTTCTTGCGTTCGATGAGCTTCATGTTCAATTGATAGTATTCACTAAGCATTTCGATCTGCTTCTTCGCCAGTTTTGTGTAGTCGCCTGTGAAAAAGTGGGCATCTTTACGTGCAAGTAAGAGCGTGCTATTTGTGAGGGTTCCTGAGAGGAGCTGACACTCCAGAAGGTCGCCCTTTGATGAGCTCAGCTTCCCTTTACGGCAGACAAAAATTTCGCCGCCCTCGAGGAGTCCACGATTTGCGCCCTTTTCGTTGTAATAGGAGGTCTTTTGATGGGTGACCCCCCATTCAGGTTGTTCGGTTGAGCGTGCAAAATAGATACCCTCCATTGCGGGGGATACAAAGGTCTCCTCCTCGGGAATAACGACTTTCTTGGACGGTGGTTTTTTTTCTGACGGATCCTTCGGTACTATCGTTCCAACAACAGTATTTGTAACATAGGTTGTTTTTGCAAGACTCGGATCATTAGGTTTTAAGTAGGAAGGGACATACGGCATTATTTGCTCTGACATGAGGGGTGCCTGCAAATAGATCGCCATGCTTCCTGTGATCAAGAGAAGAATATAGAGTAGCCAAAACTTTTTCATAGTCCAGTTTTCCGAATAAGGTGGATTTGTTTTTTAAAGTAAGAGGTGATTATTTAGGCGAAACGTTCACGAACGGCCCAGAGGCCAATGGCTGGATTGCTGATGTAATAGATCTCTTCACCGTCAGACATCTGGTTTATGCCATCCTTTAACTGTTCTGGATTGTAACGTTCAAGGGTTTTGCTGAGCTCTGCGTATGCAAAGCCAGCTCCCTCAATCTCCTGACGTGTCAAGTGACCAGGCGCGTAGGTAATGTTGAAGCGCCCCTCAGAAGAGCCATGGATCAAATGAGCTGCAGCGCCGAGATTGTCTTGAAGCTCCTTGTTTGCTCGTACAGCCTCTAGGGTTATTTCTGTGCCGAAGTAACCGTATTTCCGGATGAGCGTATCAATTTGGTGATCCTCGCCGAACTCCTTGACCCCGGGGGCGAGGATGAGGAGTTCGCCGCCATCTGCCATGGCCATGCGTGACCGATAAATAGCCTTGTTTCCTAACCATGTGCTCTTAAACTCAGAGGGGTCAAGATAGACCACGCACTTTTTAAAGGGTTTCGGGACCATCTGGAAGTTGACATCCAACGAGAGGGCTGCGGCTTTGTTGAACACTTCAATGTCGGGACCTACATAGAGTCCACGAACAGCGAGTCCGCCCTCTTCCGCTCGTCCAACCACGGTTTGAACATAGACGATTTGGGGGAGAAGGTGGCCGAAGTGGTCGGAGCCATAGTTAAAGAGTCGGCGAACA